>JAALOO010000014.1_pt1 | contig 166485 bp, 130 predicted proteins | sample 7257641 | NCBI WGS metagenome assembly JAALOO01 (sample SAMN14085613, study PRJNA598686) | mite metagenome | biome: ENVO:01001000; feature: ENVO:01001002; material: ENVO:01001226; isolation source: single female mite from University of Michigan culture on fish food culture... ...
AGAGAGAGAGAGAGAGAGAGAGAGAGAGAGAGAGAGAGAGAGAGAGAGAGAACAGCACATCGCACCGCAAGCATCGCCTTAGCTGAGAGTGCTGTGTTCGTTCCTCTCTTTGCCGTGGAAGGTACTGAAGGTGATGGTGTGTGTTTTGACCACAGGTAGGTACGATTTGCCACAGTCTACTGACTAAGGCCACCGACGATACATCGTCAAACAATAGTGCTAATGTGTGGTGATCGAAAACAGACGCCAATGGAGCAAACAGCGCGAGGAGGTCATGCCAGTAGAAGTGAAAGGTCACTGAGAGGACACCAAGATGCCAAGTTTAGCGGTGCAGAAAATTGTGTTTGTTGAGCGCCTCTTCAGTGGTCAGCAGTGCTTGGTGCCACCACGATCCACAGTTTTCAATGTTCACATGTTCGATGTCTGGTAGTCAGTGGCAGGCAATCATGAGGCAGTCATGGTAGTCCTCCCCGTTCCAAGCTTCCTTGCCCAACACTTTCCTTGATTGCTCCCATCTGTGGTCATTTCCAGTGCAGTACTGAGCTGCAAGCACTGGCGCATGCAACTGGTGGTACAGTGTCAAGTCGGAGGTGGCAGTGATAACTTGCGCCAATATGGCTCAGACGTCAGCCAAGTTGGCCGCTCAAGTAACGGTCTATTTGCTTGCAGCAAATTATTTCCCTCATTCTCAGAAACGGTCCAGCGATGTGAACGTAAACAGATGATGAATGGTGAACCGTACATTCAATGACGAACGAAGCACCAAACAGTTGAACATTTCTGCCCTAGGAAGTAATAGTGATGGCAAATATTCGGCTTTTCTAGCCATTCTACTTCTTTGCAATGGTACACATGGCACCAGCATCTACAGTCAGACTGATTAATGACCGTTCCCTGTCTACCAAATTCGGTACAATTCCATGATCTCCCAAACTTCAAACCACTGTATGTTTGATGTCAAAAGTCTGTAAAAACTGTAGAGAAATAGAAAGCTTTAGCAATCTGTGTCGATAAATGTTTTATTTAATAATATTTATACACATGAAAATTCAGTCACATAAACGAGTTTATACTGAATGGAAAAATATACAACAATAGGTCATAGTCACTACATTTAATAATAAGCGTTCCAGACTTCTTGGAGTGTTGAGAAAGTACAAAAAAGTAAAATACTTTAGATTTTACATAGCAGGTTAAGTGGGTAGGAAATATTCTTCTAAAACCACGCTGGTATATTGGAAAACCTGAAATTAAAAAAAGAATATTATTAGCAAATGGTCAAGTAACTAATATTTAAGAAAATATCAAAGCTCAAATATGCATGCAGAAAGTTGAAATTTGAGTTTGCAAGTGAACAGTTGATAAAACCGAAACCAAAGTGCATCACGATACAGATTTAGAGAAATCGGTAAAATTGTATCTTTTTTATTTTAGCTCATTTTATAGGCAAGTTAAAAAATTAGATTTAACGAATCAGTAAAAAAGAATCACATTGAGAAGACATAAAATTCCATCATTATAAGTTGAGCTCAATGTAAACAGATTGATTCGAGCCAAAGGTCATAGTCAATTTTAAAGCAGTCATGGTCAAAAAAGGAATATGTCTGCGCCAGCTGGGCAAAGTTGGCACTTGAGATCAGAAAGTGTTTAAAGAATGTTTGTGTGTGCCAGTTTGAGTATACAGAATGTAAGTAAGTTTGTTTAGGACAGAGGTATTAAGGCAAGGGGAGGGATGGGTGTAGAGATGCAAGTGGAAAAAAGTGGATAATGAACATAGAAGGTACTAATTCTGGCAAAATAATAGAAATCATGTTTAAGTCCACTTTTAAACAATGAGTGGGTAGAAGTATAAAAAAATATAAAAATAGATAAAAACAAAAGTAAACAGAAATGAGAATTTGACTAGATAAAAGTGGAAATGCTTGAATGAGGGTCAAGCGAATATAGCTCGATATTGATAGGAAAAGTGTATAGAAGGGCCTCTAAGTACAATACAAAGGTTTGTCTTTGTGAAAGTAAATAAATGTCAATCAACTTCTACAAAATAATGATAAAAATACCAGAAAATATTGGTTTAGAAAAGTAGATAAAAAGTAAGGGGGCACTGAAAGGGTTGCCAAAATAATAATACAGTGTAATACAGTGAATACAAAATGCATTCTTTGCAAATGTCGCAGCATTTGAATAATTTTGAAAATAATTTTGTCTATCATAATGCTCTACTTTGAAAGCAAATAAAAGTTAAGTGAGTAATATGAGAGAACATTAGATGATTGCTCAGCAAGAGTACATTGGCAATAATTTATCATGTATAAAGATTAGATAGATGGGGAAAGAGAGGTAGTGAAAGAATACTGGTAGGAAATATATAAAAATATTTGATAGGTATATCAAGAGATAATTCTTACCGATACATAAATAAGGCCACACAGGGGCACTTTCATGACGAAGCCTTTTTGTCGGTAGAGCTTATCGCTGGTGGCTGAGCTAGTGAAGATGGGAGGTATGATCTTGCACTCTTCCTGTAGACTTTTGGTTTTCCATACGTAATATAGTAAATTTGAAACAGAGAATTCAGATTTCTAAATTGGGCTCAAGTGTGCCTTCGAAAGGTAACAAAGATGGGCTGATGATCGGGGAGAAGATAGACTCAGTGTACGTCAAAGCAGTACAAGAGAAGTAGCGTGATGAGTAGAGAGAAGTTGGGGTTGAAAGTGAAAGGTGATGATTTGCCGATGAGGGATGGCTTTTCCGTAGTGAAGATGAGATGACGAACTGCGTGTGAGCAGGTGATACAAATGCAGAGAGTGGTTACATTACATTTTAATGTCGATTACGACGAGAATCTCTTTCTGAATGTCGGTCCCGATCGCGGTCCTCTTTTCGGTAACGGTCTTCGTAGTGTCGCTCACGATCACGAGAGCGCTCCCGCTCGCGGTACTCGCGTTCTCGGCTGCGGGAGCGTTCTCTACGAGATTTCTCCCGTCGTGAGCTGCCACGGTCTCGAGATCGTTCTCGAGATCGAGGGCGTTCCTTTCGATGGCCACCACCACCGCCACCGCTGCCACCACCCCCACCGCCTCCGCTACCGTGGGTCAGCTTCGATTCGAGGCCTTGAAGGGTATCTTTGAGAGAGGCAAGCACAAGCTGACAGCGTTCATCCTTTCCAACGCGCGACTGAGAAATCAGCGAAATGGCAGTTGCCAGTGTGTCGCACGCAGCATGATAGTCACCTAGGGGCAAAAGGGGTAAAACATTACAAGTTATATTACAAAATGGGAAATACACAAAAGAGCACATGCAATGGAAAGAAATGAAATATATAAATTAGTGTTATTTTATACCAACAAGGCATTCAATCAATGTATTCTTTAGAAAAATGACTAAATACACGAAAATACTTTGCGATTTTAACAAAAAACAAGCCCTAGCAAAAGACTAACAAGGGAAACAAAAAGTTATCACAGAATGGTGATATAAAATACGACTAACACAGAAGTAGTTATCACAGGCAGTTTTGTAATGGAGACAAAGAGAAATAAGACGGTTAAGTAGTTAAGTAGTGGAAATAAAGTAGGAATCGATCGACTATTGCAGAGATCTCTGTTCGGTGTGTGTGCGTGTGTGTATCGCAAAATCGTTATCACAAAAAGTGTAAAAGCATGAAAAGCGTCCTGAATGCTCTATAAAACTGACAGGTACTTGATAAAATAGCAAAGGGATAGAAACATGAAGATATGCGAATAAAGCAAAGGTAAGAAAAAAGTAAAAGCAGAAATGGAACAGAATATATAGAATCTAAAAGATGGATAACAAGAATGGAAATTTACCAGAAGTAGCGTCAGATACTGCGCGAGATACGGCGTTGGTGGCGAGTGTTTTGTTCTTAGCGAGAATTTCTTCAAACTCTGCGTCAGTCATTGGAGGCATGCCCATGTCTAGTACTTGTCGGCCAAAGCCATCATTTCCTGGGTGACCACCCCCGAATGGGTTCATTCCACCAAATCTGTTGCCAAACTGATCTCCAGGATTCACCAGACTTTGCTGGGAGCCAAAAAGTGCGTTCACATTCAACGCATGTTGGCCGACACTGCCCAAACCGACTTTAAGTAGAAAAGGAAGGAAAAACGAGAAACGGTTAATTGTGTGACAAAGCAAACAAAAGAAGCAACAAAAGAAAGCAAAAAGCAAAGATTCCGAACCTTGAGACAAACGAAAGTCACCTTGGTTAGGTGCAGAAAGAAGCGGCTGGTTGGACAGTGAACGAGTATTACCTTGAGGCATTCGCAGCATAGGATTTAGACTCGGACCTGAACCGTGCAACTGATTATTGCGTGGTCCATTTTGTTGGATTAGCTGAGTCCACTGTGGATTTGCTCCTCCAAAGCCTAACTGTTGGTGTGGCGGTAGTTGAGGAAGTCTAGGCTGACTGTTCAGCAGAGGGCCATTGGTTGGCCGGCCGGTCAGACCAGTGCCTGGCCGACCCGGCAAGAGTGGAGGGCGATTGCTTCCAGTGCTCAGCATCATGCCTTGATTTGACGGGTTTCCATAGTTTCGGTTGCTGCCCATACTGTTCTGATTATTGTAGTTCGAGTTGCCGATACTGCCGCCTCCGCCGCTGCTGTTGTTATTACCGTTGTTGTTGCTTCCGCCGCTGTTGCTTTGTCCATTCTGTCCAGGTTTGCGAGACTTCATTTCAAAGTGATTTAAGTTCTGTCGATTACACATGGTCACAGCGATGGCTTGGCCGTAAAGTTCACTAGAAATAATTGGGGGAAATGTTGAATTATTGCTCTTTGAGAAAAGTATTAGGCACTACAAATCTCAACTATATTTAAAATCGGGTAATTTTCCAATGCTATGGAAGAGATAGAATATCTGAAGTTTAAACTCATACCTCTAACGAAACATTGGTGAAGATTTATCTTTAAACAACAAATGGAGACTTACATTTTAGGCAGCTTTTCAAGAGCAACTCGAATCGATGAATCCAATGACAAAGTTACGACACAAAAGCCTTTTGACTGACCATTGGCTCGGTTTTCGAAAAACTTTATCTCAACAACGTCATTCACACCAACACTATTGAGAGCTTTAGTCACGTCTTCATCGGTAGTCCACTGTATGATGCAATAAGTATTTTAGAAAAGCTGTGTACTCTTAAGCGTAGAAATATTACCCAAGTGAGGTTTCCGACGTAGATGCATGGTTTCTTGCTAGAGTTCATCGAGCTGATCTCACTGCTGCTCGAGCTGGTGTGACTCTGAAGCAAGTTTGAGCTGGAATTTGAATGGTTCGACTGCTGGTTTTGGGCAGCACTTCCATTGTAAAGTGAAGGCGTAGTTGGAGCGGCTTCTTCAAGCTTGATTGAATTAATACTCGCGCCATTACCGGCATTGTTGTTGCCCGTGGTACGAGACTTGGAACTTGCAGTGATTACATCATCGTACAGGTCTGATTCAGTGTACTCTACCTCCTGAAAGAGAATAAAAATAAAAAGTTTTTGTAAGTATAATTGAGTTATTGGCGAGACAAGGTTGCAGAGGAGCTTACTTGTGAAAACTCATCGCCAATATCATCGGCATACAAATCCAGTTCCGCTCCTTCAGCCATGATGTTGGGTGTGATATCTGGGCACTCAAGCACTAATGAAGTGTAATCGATCGATTGGAAATACAGGTGAACACGTGTCAGAGAATGGAAGATCCGGTATGGGAGAAAGAAGACCGAAGTCTTTGTGTCTTCGGTAGACGATGATGTCGTGCAAAATGGGGCCGAGTCGAGCAGCGCGAGTGTGCGCAGAAAGAGCAAAAAATTTTCGAGCGTGCACTGCGCCCTGCCCTCCGCAGAAGACGTGCTTCAGTTCAAAAAGTAAACAATCAGTATTTGCCGATTTGAAAAGCTGTCGCCATGAACATCAAAGATGAAATCTGCGACGAAGAGGTTGGAGGAGGTGAAGTCGACTGCGATGTCCTGCTGGAGGAGCACAACTTCAAGGTGCCTTCTTTGGTGAACAGCTCACTCAATCAAATGTTCTGCATTGAAGCGCCGGCAAAGGTGGAAAACTTAAATAACTTTGTCAGATGCTGTGGCGGCATACGAAGCCTGGAGTCGATCTTGTTTACGCCAAAGTCGCGACTGCAGTTTAAATTTCGTCCAGACGATCCAAACTCAGTTCCACTGTTTTCAGACCGAAAGAGTTCAACAGACCTGGTGGTAAAGGTGCGAAGGAAAAAGAAACCAGATGGGACGCACGACTACAAGTTTGAAACGGTCGGCGTCATTGATACGACGTTTCATTTTGAAGACAAAATCTGTGATCTCCAACTACTGCCAACATCGAGGTCAGTTGCGTTGTTTTACTGCTATTTCAGCTAATCATTTCTTTTGTTTTTTCTTATTAGTGATATTCGTAACGAACTCCTCAAGTCGGATTTTATTTTAAACGGTCCCGCTAGTAAAGTGACGGTAGATAAAGACAACTCCGTTACTATAATGAAACACTTTTTTTACTCTCGATTCACCACGCCAAGAGCTGTCTTCTTTGAAATGAGTGAGCAATCCAAACAAGAACCCAATAATCCAGATGTAATCTGCCAGCTTCGCAAGCCAAGGCGAATGTTTGGCAGTTTTGTCAAATGGGAAAGTGAAACGGTTCCTGAATCGCTGTCAGAGGAACATAAAAGCCGAATACCGGAGGCCACAAGTAATGATCCAGTTTTGATCAAGATAAAAGAACTGTTTGATCAACGACCTGTGTGGTCCCGACATGCACTTCTAGTTCTTACCAAATGTCGTAACACAAAACTGAAATACCTGCTGCCAATGTTTGCATTTTGCTACCTAAATGGGCCGTTTCGAAATCTCTGGGTTCGTTATGGCTACAATCCTAAGTTGGACAAATCATCAAAAATGTATCAGTCAATTGAATGTCGTTATCGAAGCCTTCCTACTGAATCAATGCGTTGCAAAGTGACACTTTTCAAGGATCACAGTGTGTCCTATTTACCGGATTCTGTCAGTCCGTTCCATTACCTCGATGAATCTCGTGTTAGCACAGCCTCTGGCGACCGAATTTTCAGTGAAGATGCCCCACATATAAGCGATGACGATTACATTTTCCGCCCAGGTCACATTTCAATTTTCAATCGCGCTTTTTACCAGATTTGCGACATCGACGTTCCTGAGGTTAAGCAAATTATTGCTGAAAACGACGGGCAGGAGGTTGAATGCACTGAAAAAGACGGCTGGTGCTCCAAAGATGCTATCGATCGAATTCGCAAAATAATGGTTGAAATTGCAAATAAGACTTGCTACGAAGCCACAGGCAGTCATTTTGATCCAAAGATCACTTTATCTGATTTGGAGCAGGCTGAAACTGAAGATCAACTGATGATCGAAGACGAAAATTTCTGATTGTGCGCTCACTTCGTAATTAACATCAGGTAAGTTTTCTCATGGATGAAAATAAAATTGATTTTATAGTTTATTGCATAGTTTACAGAAAATAAAGTAATATTGCATTTTGTCTAGGTCGAACAATACTGGACTCACTTTTAAGGGTCATTTACAGAGATAAGCGGATTTTGATCCTGCTCTTGTCTGGTCACTTTGTTTTATACATGCTTTTAATAAAAATAAAATATTTTACCATAAAATTTAAATAATTCAACTATTGAATGGATAACAAGTCAAATAGATCTGATATTTGCTTATTGCTTCAAAGTTTGGACAGGCAAAGTGTGTGTTTGTGAGTGGGTGTGTTTATGTGTTGGGTGAAATAGAGCAAGTGAATTATATAACTTAGGCTTTCTCTGATCACATGGCATGATAATAGTGGGCGATGGAAAAGAAGTCGATGAAGAGTTGATGGTCAGGGCTAGTGAAAGGGTCTCAGATGAGGCTAACAAAAACGCCACCGATAATAAAAAAAGGGAAAAACGGAATATAAATAAAATTGCAATTAGTTAAGAACTAGTCGGTGTAGTGAGTGACTGAAGGCAGATGGACCTAGGGTGAAGGATGCTTAGAGCTAGGAGTCCACACTGCTGCTGCAGTAGCTGCGCTCAGTTGCTGGCCACTGCTGTGGGCTCCTCGATGGGCACTGGGGCCACTACTGGCGTCGCCGATCCATTGACCACGCTGATCTTCTTTGACCTCGCCTTGCGCTTCAATTCCTCCTGCTGGCGAACGGCGACGGCGGCGACGAGGGCAGCACCACGGCCTGAGCCGTCCTCTGAGAGCATCAGCGTGTGCTTGTACTCGGGGTTCGTCAGCTCGGCCACCTTCTTCTCCATGAGCACATTGAACTGGGAAGAAAGTAAGAAAAAAAGTTAGTCTTGTTAATGTTTTGTCAAAGCGATTTCGATAATAAAATAATACGCTGCCTTTTGGGTAATGCCGCTTACGTAAAGGACCGGCTGAGCAGCCACACCGGCAACAGATGAGTCACGCTTGTTTACAGTTGCAAGCGTTGCTATCAGCTCTTCATTTTCAACGTTTTCCCAATTTTAAGTTCGGTCATGTCTACTTTAGAGGTATATCCACAATCGCTCATTATTCAACTCGACTAATAATCTTTTTGTCTAGTATCCTACAGAAATTACGGTGAAGCAGGTCACTGATGGAAAGTGGCAATGCCCAATCGAAAGCTGCACTTTTAGTAATGGCGGTTTTTTATCCGTGATGAAAACCCACTTTCGAAGTCATTTCAAGCATCTGAACTGGGTCAATTGCAAGCACTGTTTTAAATCATTTAAAACGGTGAATTGTTTGAAAAAACATCTAGCAAGTCAACACAGCGTAAGTCGAGAGAAGGCAGAAGAAGGAAGAGATTGGGAAGAGAATAAGGAACTTCTTCAAAAGGAATCACAACTCATTGAATCAGCAAGCAAAATTACCTGTGCAGCAGATGAACTCGATTTACCCTACAAATGTGACCAGTGCTCACAGCAATTTGTATATGATTCTCTCCTCAAAGTGCATAAAATGAGAGATCACGATCAAGGAAACAAATACAAATGTGTCGGATGCTCCTACTCAGCCGCAACCTTGACCGAAATTTACAGACACGCTACACGAGCTCACATTTTTTTTCAAACGCAAGTTCACCAATTATAGTGCGTGCACAGTAGAAGAAAAGTCGCAGTTGGATAAGTGTTACCAAGTGAAGAGCGACACAACAGCACAATGCAGTACAGCAAAGTCAGCACCGAAATCATTTTTCTCTGCCGAGGAGATCAACTTGAAGAAAGCCAAAGAAGTTGAGCTCAAGTTCAAAAAACAGGCATTGACAGTAAAGCTCAACACCGCTAAAGTGCAAGGCAAGACGAACAAACTGCTACGGGAATTTTTGTACCTGCTGTTGGATCCGCGGTTAGTGCCTGACGAAGATGATGATTTTGCCTTTTACCCAGCCAAGTTTTCACAGTTTGCAAGAGAAGCGACCTTTTACTTGGGTCGGGGGACAAGTCTGAATCGGCCGTACGTGCATGAGCGAAAATACGGAGAGGTGAGTGTGTTTCTATTTATCGCCTGAGAGTAATACAAACTTTCTATTTACAGCATGCTAAATGTGATAAAATTGAAGAAATCAACCAAGCCGGATACAACATTACTGTTTTTCCGGTTTTTTCAGGCCTTTCACCAGTCGAAACCAGCGCCCGTGAGGCGATACTCATTCGCACTTTAGGCTTGGACAATCTCACAAACGAAATAGCTGGCCATCTACCAGAAGAAATTAGCCTCGAGCCCGATGAGATAAGCCTGCTCGGCAATTACTGGTTGTTCCTGGCCTACAGGGCTTTTCAGCACGTCGGCGTTGAGCGCCCATTTTTGGAGGACGATGAGTGACGAAGTGGTCAGTCAAGTAGTGTCGGTGATGGTCATCACAAGAGCTCGGAAAACAACAGCCCTGAGTCGTCTCGCAAGTCCAGTAGCAAGAACGCCTCCACCTCCTCGTCGTCGCCGAAGCGAAGTCGAGTCGAATGACTAATAGTTTTTTGTTCTGTCCTTCTTTCGTTATTACCATTTTTTCTTTCCTAGTCCCTTTGCCCAACTAATCTCTTAGTTTTCACACATTATTCACTATTATCAGTTATTTTTGTAGGTCCACTCGCGTTCGTAAAAAGTCCCTAATGTAAATACAAAATTTTTGAACTTAAATTGAGTACTCACATTGGGGTGGTACTTGTAGACGGAGCCATCAATGCCGATGGTAGTGTGCGGGCGCTTCAGGCGGTTCAGCACGGTGGCCAGCGCCGCCGAGCAGAGGTGCGCCGCACGGGTGGAAATTCGGTTGCAGATCATCTTCAGGTTCTCGTAGTCCTCGACAGTGGCGTGCTGCAGGTTGATCTCATCTAGCGACTGCTTCGTGTTGGTGTACACTCCCTTCGGGTCGGACTCGATGGCCGAGACGTAGGCCGACTTGAACATGTGCGGCGTGAAAAGCTCATCGGAGCCCTTGCCGCCGAACATGAGACCCTGTCGTGTGAGGGAGGCGGCCACTGATCGAACCAGCTCGCCCATGTACATGCCGGAGATCATCTTTTCAAAGCTGTGAAGAAAGATATTGATTAGTCTTACTTTTTGACCACTATCCCTTTTGTCCAATAACTTACAGCTGGCGTCCCTTGTTCAGCGAGTAGGTGTTCACCTCATCGTCCCAGTCAGTGCGCACAAAGTCCAGCACTCCATTGTCGCCGAATGCGCCCCACTCAGTGTTGACGATGACCTTGTTCGGGCCGGGCGTGTCATCGTCAAACAGCTCCACATTCTCAATGTCCTCCATGTAGCAGGAGTTGAAGCCAGTGCCGATGATGACGCCCATTCGGCATTCGCGGTTCTTGTGAGCGCATGACATGAGAGTGCCAGTGGTGTCATTGACCACTGCCATCACATCGATGTCAATGTCGCCGCGCTTCCTCACGGCCTTTCGCAGCAGAGTCACCACGTCCTCGCCCTCCACACCAGCGCAGGAGAAGCCCTTAGTCCAGCTGACCAGTCGAGCCTTGGTCAGACCTTCCTGTCGGCAGGGGAAGCTGAAGGTAAAGCCCAGAGGAAGCTTCTGATCCTTCAGATTGTTCTTCTCCATAAAGTTAGCCATGCACTCGGCAATGTGATCGAAAAGCTGTTTTTAGAAAGAGGAGAAAAAGAAAATGTCAGTAAACGGTCGATTTTGCAATGTGCAATCGTCAAAAAGTGTCACTACTCGTACCTGTTCGCCAGTGCCAACCATAATCGATTGCGGAATGGCAAAGATTTCGTTTTCCATGTTAAAGCTGTCGCCGTCAATGTCAATTACGAGGACTCGGAAGTTAGTGCCACCCAAATCGAGGGCCATGAATTTGCCTTTCTCTGTAAGAAGATCATTTTAGTTAGGGGCACTTAAATCAGATCAGAACAGGGCTTACCTGAACCGTCGGGAACGTCGCGCACATAAGTGGGGTACATCTTAATACTGGCAATGGGGTTCGTCTCTCGACGAAGGCCTTCATTGAGCTCCTTGAGGAGCAAGGCCGACACCTTCTCCAGCTGATCATTGGTTAGCACCAGTGCTCGCGTGGCCAGATCAACCTGGAAACAAGATTTGCAGATAATTAGTAATCGATGGTCGATTTAGTGAAATGCCAAGCCGTCTATTCAAAAGAAGGATGTTAATGATCGTCAGTGATTGCCACCAGTGTGCACCAGTCTCCTCTATGAGGCGTGAAGTGGTGCTCATCGTCAGCGCTCGAGAACTCAATGCCCTCAATTGCACTGTTGCTATTTGCTAATTGCTTGTTGCTAACTGAAAGATCACACTGTTTGCTGTCAGTGTTCAAGTGAATGCAAGTTGTTGTTACTTGGTATTAGAAACGGAAAATGATACAGCAAACTGTCTGCTTATACAACAACAATATGGAAGCAAAACTCGGGTCAACTAACCCGTTAGTGGCAGTTTATTGCTTCTTGATAAACATTTGCTACAGTCTGAATGCAATTTCAAAAACAACAGTTGAAAACAGGCTCATTTGTCTGTTCCTGAAAATTTTAAAATTGGGCATTGTCACGTAATTGACAATGTACTACAGGACGATCAATAGTGCTAATGGTTGTGGGCACTACTTTTTGCCTAAATTAGGGTTTGTTACTGTTTGCCAGAAGAATTGTCATTGCCAACCAGATCGAACTTAAACCAAATTCGGGTTGCTACTAATACTTAATCTATACTGTAATCTATTTTTTAAAGTTAACTGAACTGGAAGTTGAAGGATAGACAGCAAATATGACTATTCAGATAGACTTTGTTTGCCTGAAAACTTTCCAACTAATAAAAAAGTTCTGGTTGCTATGTGGAAGTGAAAAGAAACAAAAACAAAATATCTGTCAGTGCCGCTAATGGTAAACCGGGAAAAAGTAATTTTGAAAAGGGAGATATAGCACAGGAAAGAGCAAACAAAAAGTACAGAACAAAAATGTCACAGAGAATGGTGACCTTGACCGAGCCAAAGCTAATTTTGCAGTGGCGCTTATCAAGGACACTTTTAGCGATGCAGAACCAATCCAGCTAGCCAGTGTCTATATAGCACTTGACTTGGTATTGTTTGTCTTGTTCTTGAAAAGGCAAAAAATTAATTCGGTTGGAACTAAGATTTATAACCAAACACTTCAAAGCTTAGCATCCACCATTACTGGCTAAGCAAACTTTTGCCCCCTCCCTCACTCTGCTCTCGGTCATCTCTCTGTCTGACAGTGTCCTCGCAGTAGTGTTCTCAAGGCTAAAACGTGAGAGAATGTTCAGTTCCGTTTGCAGTGCCTTACATCATCGCTCTCTGGCACAGCAACACACATGGTACGAGTACTGTTCTATTGGGGAAGGCTTGTGTTCAGCTCCAGTAGATAGTTAGTTTTTACCAGACTACACAAAAGCGTTGCATCAGCAGCTAGCCCTTCAAATGATATATGCCGCACAGTGATTCTGAGAATTCCTGTTTGCATTTAAAGGTTATTTGCTTCCTCTTCAATCAATTACTCAAGCTGCACTGTACTGAATGTCATTTGAGAAGACGAGCAATTGTCAGTGCAAAATGATTGAAAGAAGAGAGTGCAATTGATATTGCAAAAGGTTGATAAGCCGTGGTGACATTGACTGACTGACTGATTGATTGCAGCTACAGCTACTACTAAGCAAACGGGGGCATGATTGCGTAAGTGAAGAAGCCAGATTTACTTACAGTTAGTTCTGGATCAGCTGATCGGCTTGGATCGGACTGCTGCTCAAGGTGCGATTGCATTTCGAGTAAAGAAAAGAGACTGTTTATTACGACTGACTGTCACTGGGTAAGGTTCGGGGAATACTAACACTACTACTGCTGCAAGCATAGCCATTGTATGATATGAAATATCATCGTCAAAGTGATCTCCAGAGTAGCAGCATCACTTGAAAGTGTAACACAATCACACACACTGGCACATGCATTTCAATTGTCTGTGCAGTGTTTAAGCGATGCTGGGGCATGCAGTAGCTTTTGAGCAGCAGCCGTTAGCTGCAGCTCGAGGAGAACAGGTAGTGAAAGACGTCAGAAGACGCCTTTCTGGTCGGGTGTGTAGGTGCTGGTAATGACGAAGGCGAAGCGACAGTGGTGTGACTTGAAAGACGATGTGAAGAAGCGCGCCAACTTTCCTGACACTGAGCGTTTAATTATAGCCAACATAGTCACCGGATAGTGCCGGATTGAGTGTGTTGGAGGCATGGAAGACGGGGAAGGCGCATTCCAGACAGATCAAGAGTGATCGTCGCCAAAAGTGTCTGTGTGTGTCTACGAGAGTGTGATCGGCCGACAGATAATGTAGTGCTGCCGAAGAGTTAAAGTTAAGAAAGATGGCAGTGAAAAAGATGCCAAATGTCATCGCACTTCGATGGACAGCACAGAGAGCACTTTTGGCTCCCAGCTTTCATCTAAACGGGTAAAAGCATGCCGTTAATGTAAAAGGTCGGGTATGCCGGCAAAAAGATTATGTCAATGCAAGCAATCCGTGAAGGACAATTTATCGATCATTAGAAGGGAGGGACAGTTATACAAAAAATGTCATGTTATTTCACTTACCTTCTTGCGAAGTTCACTCATTTTGAAGTGCAATTGGTATTTAAAGGAGTTAAATTGAAGAAGTGAAAAATGTTCAGCTGATTCAGTTAGATGCTTCGGCTGCAAGTGCTTCCAAAGACTGAGACTGCTTGTCAGATATTGTGGTGACAGACAATCGGATTTATATACTGATCTAAACTGAACCGGTGCCAAGAATCAGCGCGTCTGCGAATACGCAAATCTAGAGTAAAACAGCCGGCGATGTTACGTCATGGCGCCTTTAGAGCAGATGATGAGCAACTTACGTGACTTAAAATGTGACGTAATCAAGCGACGTGAAGCGCAACACTGGTGATGATAATATCACTGACAATAGCACTTCTTTTCTAGCGGGTCGTCTTCTGTTTACTGTTAGCTTTGAATGGCTGCGATTCTTCTTCCCACTCGAAGTGACTCTCTGCAGGTGTGTGTTGAAATTCGCGCGTGTTGAGAGGAAGCGGTGAGGAGCACGCCGGCAACAATTCTCTCCTGTTTCAGTGGCGGTGGTAGTCGACGTCGGTGGTGGTGCAGCAGCAAAGGCAGACTTGTCTAGTCTGCAGGCGTGTGACTACTTTATAAGGACTTGCTATGCTGTCGGCTGAACGAGGCAGTAGACTGTCGGGTAGTGGTCGGGCAGACTGAGTACGGGTAGTGCAGCGCCACGTCTGATCGCTTGGAACTGCAGGATCGGCCGGGTGAGAGTTGGAAAGAGAGAGAGGATGATGATGGTAGTGGCTGGAGAGTGCGCGCCAACTTGCAAAGTCTTCACTGACTAGCTTCCACTGCTGCTGCTACTCACTTTATAAAGGCCTCTCTCCAGTTGGCTTTCTCGCGTGCTGTCAATCGATGCCTGCCCATCTAGTTTAGTCTTCCTTTCACTTCTTCAGGCGTCAGTGCCTCTCGAACGTCACAACGACAGTGGTATCCAGCTAGCGCGCCTTTCACCATTCAAACAGCTCCAGCACCTCTTAAGAGTGGAAGCTGCCTCTACTGCTGTGCCGTCTGTACCGTCTGCTGTGTTTGTTCGGCTGAAGAGGGGTCCGCCTGTTCCCCTCTCTCTCTCTTTCTACCGCTGCTGCTGTACAGCTCAATCAGTACCAGTCTATCAGGTACTGTAGGCGATTTGATGTTCAGTGAATGAGGGAGTAGTCTTGCATTGAACTCAGTCCTGTACACTTACAACGACACAGCCACACTGGTTGGGCGCACTTAGCACTTGTGCCGGTGCACTTGTGGAAGTCTCTCGAACTGGAGAAAGGCGACAGATTGCACACTTTTCGACAGTTAGTTTTATGCACCGTTTTGTGCCAACTTCCCATAAGCCATCACCAAAGGCCGACAAATTCAGGGCAAAAATAAATCCTGTGGTGAAGCTGTGCTCAACTGCCTGCACTGGCAGCACCAATCAATGAAGACCGCTACTTCACTCTCCTCTGGGCATATATAACTAACCAGTTTTCATTACACTGTGACGGCCAACTACATTTTGCTGTACAACGGAGCATCATAACACTTTCTTCAGTGTACGCTGCACAAAGGCTCAACTACAACTACTCTGGCAAACTGCTAACAGAATGGAAGCCTATTTAGAGCACACTTTTTTGGTCTATCTATATACCACAGTTGTACACATTCATACTAGTGAATACTACGAAAGCATTTTTCCTCAGCCAAAGTACCGGCTCTTGCAGACAGGGTAACAGTAATTTTTGGAAACTTTTCACACTAAATGCTAGTGTAAAGGCGATAGGTCATCAACTGGGTAGACGAACAGATGTCTGCTTGACTGGCCGTTTTAATAATTGGGAGCTATCTGTTTATGTAATTATAATTAGTTAAAAGGTTGTTCATTTGGTAAAAAATTGCATGTTTAAACTAAAAAATAATTTAGCATTTTGACTAAACGGAACTTTGCATGAAAAAATATTGTGAATAAACCGAAACGTTGTGTTTGTTAAGGTCATCAAAAATTTCAAATGTAAAGCATCAGTTGAAAACTGTCATCTCACTTGAGCACTGCACTTAAAATCAGAATAGTTTCTTTCAAAACAAACGGCTGCTGACAAGTGCGACCTTCAGTCAATTCAGTGCCAAGATCAAGTTTGTTTGACAACAAAAATGCTTTTGTTTTAAGCACAATGCAGATAAATCATTTTAAAATTTATAAAAAATTTAATTCATTTTAAATTTTAAAATGAAGAGAAACAGTGTTTTCTTTTGTATTTTAAAAATATTGTTTTGCTGAAAGAGTTTTTCAAACAAACTAACCAAAACAATAATTTGATGCTGTGTCAGCACTATTTGAAGAAGATGCCAGAGAGATAGTGAGCTGCACAGCTGCCACCGGAATCTAAGCTCATTGAGTAAATACGACTACATTCTACCAAGTGCCGAGGCCAAAACAGAGTGCTACCAACAGTGCATCGACAGTGTAAATTCTACTGCGACACAAGCACACACATACACACACTGAAAGCTCTGCTTTCTGACGTCACAAGTTAGTGTCTGGCGCAGTGGAATCGGTAAAGTTTGGTGAAGCTGGTGACGTCAAACGGGCTCGAGTAATGCACAGCTAGAGAAGAAGTCAAGTGAAGGTGATGACGACACGACAATTCTGGTCGCACTGAGCATGACCAGACACACGTTTACGATTCAATGTGAGCTGTAAGCTGGAGATCTCTTGGCGCCATACGTGTGTCGTCATGCAGGGCCATGATGTCGACAGTAGAGAATGCAGCTGACAGTGCATCCCCAGAATATTTGCCATCAAGCAAATAATAATAAAGTTTCTTAACAATGATTCCTAAATAACGTTTAGAATATCAGTGATATTAACCTCATTTTAAGAATTTGATATGCTGCAACTTGTGCCCAATAGAATATTACATCACGTTTGATTCTGTTTGCACTAGCAAAGTACTTGTGCCGTACAAACAAACGTACTGCAACACAATCTTTGGTACTAAAAGTTGGCTCACTTTTAGTTTCTCAGCAAAGTGCAATCGTCCTCATTGCAGGCCATATGATGTCAATAATCAATTGCTTTATTTATCTGAGGCACATTACAGATTGATTAGCTTTCTTTATCGCACTTATGGATGATAGCTGAAATGTATCATATTTATCACTGCAACTGATACTAAAGACAATGATTCAATTTATTAAATACTGTCGATTAGTTCTTTTGGTACATGATAACCCTGATGATGTCAATGAGAAATACATTTTTCACAAATGCAATTAAGGCAACTAAACTGGTGATCATTTGGGTACACTGTTGAAACAAACAAATAAGTGATTTAAAAAAGTACAACGTCTAAATAATTTTTTTAAATTCTGTCAATAACTAAATTGACGCAAAGTAGCTTTTGATTATCAGTGATCTATAATTAGCATTTGATTCTTTTAGTTTTTTATACTTTTCTAAAATTACGATTGTTTTTAGCAAGAAAGTGTTTTCAGATGGAGTTATCATATTGGCAACCAAACTATCGTACAAACTTAGAGCACGATTAGTGCACTGATACAGCAACGGGCAACAAAATAACTGTTGAGATAACAAATCACCTGTTTTTTGGATAAAAAGATATGTTGTTTAGTTGTGCAATAAACTGTTTATGAATAGAGTGTATTTACAACAAAAATTATCTTTGAAAAAATAGTTTAGGTGGCTGAACGATTTTTTAGATGATGTAATCGTTACAGTAACGTCACACAGTCAAACGGTAACAAGCATAGGCAAGTCTACCAGCGTTTGCAGTGTGTGACAGTGAAGTAAAGGCATTGAGCAGTGATCGACGGAAATCATTATGTATTCATTCAGCCTCTCTAAACTAAAAATGAAGAGTATCTACTCAAGGAAAAATGACAAATCACAAGAAAATTGCTTGTTTTAATAGAAATTTCTACAAATCTCTAATTTGCCGACTCATTTTTAGTGTATTGGTGAAAGCAAAAATATGGTTTTATTGTTTTATGATTATTTTTCAGGGATTTATTCAAATATCATTATTTTTTAGCTGATGAGTGTAAAAACAAAAATATTGATGATGACCAGAAAGTGATTGCTTTTCAAAACATCAACCAACACGTGAAAGCATAGAATTCAGAAAGTTTAGATGGTTTGACTGAGTGATAAACACGCCAAATGTAGCAAATGTGCTATCACCTTGGATATGCATATTTGGCAACTGTGCACTGTTAGGCCATGTTTATTTATCTAAATACTATCAACTAACTAATACGAAGACATGAACGTGGTACCCATTTCTAGTTACATGTTTATTGTAATGTTTTTGTAGTAACAAGAAGCTGTCTTTAAAATGCAAGAAGTTGATGACTGAGATTTATCAACTGTCAGTTCATTTGGCTGACATGTGAATGTCTAAAAAAACTTTTAACAAGCAAACGAGAAACGACAAAAATAAGAAATCTGAGCAGGACAATTTTTAAGAGTTTTATCCTGTCTGAAGTGAGTGTACGCAAATCTAAAGAAACGCAAAATAGCATTATAAAATGTGTAGAAAAGGAAAAGATGACTAGTGATAAATGAGTGATGTGAATTCGCAGTCACAGATACTTGCAGCATCAATAGGGTGAGTGGTAAAAGAAAACAAAAATGTTTGATGAAACCAGTTTATCATGGTTTTGTTTGTTAAACCTTGTTTTGCATTAATTAACACAGTTTGTTAGAACAGAAACTTACTTCAGAAAAAATACCACTACTTTTGCGGTAAAAGTATGCTAGAAGATTATTTGTTATATAATATAAATTGTAGAAATAACGGATTCGGTTTTGATCGCACCAGTGAGAAACGTGCAAACAAGGAAAAAGTAGTATTGCAAAAAGAATTGAGTAAAAGGTAATTCATCTCTGTCAAAGATCTAATGCCGTCATTAGTACGAAAAAAGTGCATAACTTTTTTGACAAAATCATCGTTGAAGATTGAAGTAAGTCTGTTGAAGGACGCCTTGTACAAGAAAAGAGTAGTAGTAGTAGCCTCGGCTAAAACCTGCCAGATATTTTCAAGGTTATCTTTAAAAAACAACTGCTATGGTAGTACCATCTATTCCTCTTTAATGCAGACTTTACAAATTGATAGAAGTTTTTGATAAGTTGAAGTGCATTCAATGTTTATTTTTAAAATGTAAATTGCAATTAGGTATTTTGCGTAAATTGTTTTACGAGTTTTTTATTTTAGTTTTAGTAATTTAAACTGAATATTTTAAAAACAATTTTGATTTTTAATGTTAGATTACTAAAGTCTGAGATTTTTGTTGTTATGTCAATAAAATATTTGCATAAATTAAATGCAAACTTTTAATCATTATCACTAGTCAGCACAGTGACCTCACTCAAAAAGGTTTTACAATAAAAAGTTCGAAACAAATTAATAATAGTTCTGTATGTTACAAAAATAGAATTGTAAAAAGCAGTTAAAAATGCCCATCATAACTCTACTTGTTTTATTTGATTTTGTAAAGTTGTGAAAGATGGCATCCACCAGTGATGTGGTGACAAATTGTCAGAGTATTGCTGAGTTGTACAGTTCACTGAAGAAGTTATGTGCCTCTACCACTGACAATGCTGGACGCCAATTCCAATCTGTCAACGAACAACTGCACTACCTGTGGTTAATGCACATTCCATCTTTTGAAAAGTGGTACCAAGAGCAGTTTGTGCCCTCTATTCGCCAGTACGAGCAAATCAATGGCAAGTCTGCTGCAAAAGCGGAAAAATGCAAGCATCTGGCTGAGCTTTACAGCAAGAATGAAAACCTGACGGAGGCTTTTGAGTACATTAATGAGGTTTGCAAACAGAGTTTGTATTTAGCACTAAGTATCCTACTAATACATTGACTTTACTCAACAGGCCATTCGTTGCACGCCCTCAACTGACTTCCTCTGCGACTGCTACAGTTTCCGTGCAGAGCTGCATCGTTCTCTCGATGACGATCTGATCTCTGTCGTTGAGGACGTGGAGAAAGTGTTCAAACTACGACAGCTGAAGGAGCGAGTGAAAGTACTGCAAAGTGACACTTCTGAAGCTATCGAAGTGGTTCCCACTAAAACCATCAACAAGAGTCACTACATCAGCATTGACTCACGCATTGAAATGGTTCGAAATGAAGAGAATCGTCGCTTTTCTTATTGTGCTACCAAGTACATTCCTGCCGACGAAAATCTCATCAACGAGCAGCCAGTGATGTATGTGCTCAAAGAGGCTGGACGTCTTGTGAACTGCAGCCAGTGCACCAAAAAGTGCACCAACACCTTTCTCCCTTGTGATCACTGCACGGAGGTGATTTTCTGTTCCGAGACCTGTTACAGCGAGGCCATGAATGGCGATCACCGCAAGGAATGCGGCATCATTGAACTGATGCAACGAGAGATTAGTGCCAAGTCATCGCACACGTACCGCTTGTTGATCCAAATTGGGCATGAGCGTCTCGCTAAAATGAGTGACAGCTTCCAAGAATACGACTGCGATAACTTCTTTCCCAAAGCGCAACAGCAATCTTTGCTCGATTCTGCTGAAGTGGATGAATGGTTTCAACTGGTTCAGTTTGAGCTGCACAAGCAACTGCATCGCCGTAGCCCAATTCGAACTGCTCAAGAACTAACCGGCGCTATCCTGCTGTTTGCAATGTACCGTTACAAGTTGAACATCACAAAGATGGTGGACAGTGAAGAGCTGGTGACCCAAGTGATCGGCATTCTTGCAATGGATCTAGCCAAAGCGACCCTTACTCAGTTTAACTGGCACGAAACCCTAAAGAAGGAGCAAATTCCGATGGGCTCATTTCAGTGCCTCTTTGGAGGCGTCTTAGAGCACGGGTGCGAGCCAAACGCTACCTGGTCTTACTATGACGGAAAGCTGTGGATCAAGTCGACAAAGGGCATTCAGCCTGGTCAGCGAATCGTCATCTCCTATGGATCATTCGGCAATCGATCCTTCTATCGACGTCAGGAGCAGTTGAACTCCTTCTCGGTGGCGTGCAACTGCTCAAAGTGTGCCCTCGAGGTGAAGCAGAACCTTGCCTTGCGCTGTCAGCACTGCCCTGCTGGACCGGTGCCACTTGAGACTGGGGCCTCTAAGGAAGTGTCGCCCACTTTGTTCGCTTGTATGCACTGTGAGCGGCCCTTCATTGACCTGGCCACAGCTCAGGAGGTGGCAAAGCAGTTCGCCGCCACTCAACAGCTCACCTGGCTGATGCACGTCATTGGCGCTGAAGATGAGGACGATGACACTCACAAGGAGTACATTGAGGAGATCAGCAAACGAGTGAACCAGATGGCTGGATACATACATCCTCACTACAGCCGCTGGTTGGCCATGCTTGCCGATGTCTGTGAGCTCTTTGTGGCTCATCAAATGTTCGAGCACGCCGTCAGTTGGCTGCAGTGGCTGGCGGAACGCTTTGAGATCTACCTTGCCTGTGACAAGGACACTGACCTCTTTGAAAGAACTCGCCGACTTGACCTCTGGACCACCGCTTTCACAACCTACATCGAACAGTCTGCGAATGGGCTGCTGAGCGAAACTAAAGCCAAGTACATCACTACCGTCGCCAAGCTATTTGAGCAGACTTTTGAAGCTATTGAAGCTATAGCAAATCGAACTGACATTGATGATCTGGTGGAGAACAAAAATGAGATGGTTCAGTCAATGTACCAGGCGACCGTCTCCAAGTGGGTCAAGTTTGCCAAAATCACTCGAAGCAAGGTGGACATTCCCAAGGAAAGTCAACTTCTGCTCAAGTACGACGAGGACTTTGAGTTTCTCGTCACCACTGAGGAAGAAAGCGTCATTGAAAAATCACTTCCAGGCAAGTCGCAGCATTCTCACAGCATTGACTTGTCCGGAGAAGAAAGCCTTTCTTCACCAGTGGGCACTTCAGACAATTAGCTGCACAAACGGATGCTTTCTCATTCCTGTGCGCAAGCACAAACTTATTTTAATTTGAATTTTCAACAAATGTTAAATTTTGATTTACATTTAAAAACATAAACGACATTTTGTCTAAAACGTTTCAGTTTTTCAGAATCGAGGCCGTGGGTGTTGGTAATTTTCATAGTCAAATTTGGTTGTCTCGTAGATGCGGTACTTTCGGTTTTCAAACTTATTGAATGCTTCGGGATCGTGGGTCAAAAGGCGAGTCGTATCAGGACCTTGAATCTTCATGAAAACGTAAAACAATGCAAAAGACGGCCCGGTGAACATGAATCCAACAATCGGCCAAAGATAGGGGTTTCGTCGAAGAAGAGTGAACATCTCCCGATTAATAGGCATTCTTGCAGAGTGTTCAGTTCTCCAGCTCTCAACGCCGACTGACACTGAACTGTCGATCGTCCGGTAATAAATAGTCCATCGTTGTTTGGGTTGCATAGGACGGAGAATTCACGTAGATCATTCTGTGCACATGTGTATTGCTCTTGTCCCATCACGTAGGCCTCCATTCTCTTCATTCACAAAAGAGATCTGACGTCATTAAAAGAATGAGTGAGGGAAGCAAAATCCAATAAATTTATTGCCGGGAGTCTGGAGGGGGAATTTAGAAGATAGGCGCCGTTTTGGTATTGCACACTGCCATTCGCTGTTTACACAACGCCTCTATTCTCGTCAAGGGAGATGTCCTCTGCAGTTGACCTGAAAACAAACATTCTTGATGACAGTTACTTCTGCTCCATTTCACTTAATTACCGCATTGTCATCCATTATCTCAAGACAGCGGCTCTGTAAAAGATCAAGACTAAATGGTTAGGAATAACAAACAACGGTTATTTATTATTTTTCTTTTGCTTACACACAGACTGGGAATTGAAAGTTAATCAACTTGTCGGTTCACTTTGCGGAACGGGCTCATCAACTTTACTTCGAATTATCTGGATCGGCGGGAGCTCATTCTTTGAGCAGGCACAGTACACGCCACCGATAAAGTTGTAGCTCCCAATGCGAGCACCACATCGATTTCCCGGACATGTAATGCGGCCCTTGGTCCAGCTGCCTTCGTCAATTTGCTGTCGCATCCAGTCTTGCACCTTTTGCTCGTCAACAAACAAAACCGTTGTCAGTGTTGCGCATTTTTCCGATTGATCCTCCGGTGGTGATTCTGTCAGTGGCCTGTTGTGGCAGGTGAGCAGTGATTCGTGTGGAAGTAGGCCTAAGCGGCACTTGCGGCACTTGTACAGCTCCATCGCCGGAGTGGAACACTAAATCAACAACTCTCCAAATGATACTCAAACACGTGCAATAAATAGCGGTAAGGGATGGATCATTCAAAGAAAACGTCAAACATATCAAATATTACTTTTTGATAGTTGGGAAGCGTCGCTCTGAACTGATTCCTTCTTGGCAATAAACTTATCAAAAACACTTTTGTAAAATTAAAAAAATGAAGGAAGATTCAAACAACTTTTATGTTCTAAAAACAAAGTAAAACCGGTTAGTATGCGGGCCGTATGCACCCGCCTATTGGAGGAAAGTAATCAGGCGAGTAATTGACAGAATCTAATTTATTTTCTCAGATATTCTTTTCATAACACAATAAATATCGCTGTAGCAATCGGGTGGTCTCAAATGTACATTGGCGAAGCGATTGCGTAGAGGCGACGATAGGCAACGGAAGATGGTGGTGTTTTGCCTTCTACAGCGTAGCTGTTGGTACTAGTGAAACTACATATTTAAAACTTAGGACGAGGATGCTCGTAAGAGGAGTGGTCGACTGAGCTCAGGTATTTGAACTGCTTCTTCTCATACTGGTTATTAGTTTCAAAGTTCTTCAGAACGCGGCAATCAGGTCCGTTGATCTGGTGGGCTGACTGGTAGACGGCCAATCCAGGACCGACGAGGAAGGCGAGGAAAGCAACCGGCCAGACGTGGTAGGCTCGGATACCGTCCTGGACGAGCTTCTTGAAGTTAGTCATTATATTTTCGGGTGTTTGCGGTGGTTGCGTTGGGCCAAAGAGCCAAGGAAGTGACGATCAGTTGATGCAAAAGAAGTTGAGGACAAACAGAAGACAACAACACAATCTGCTGCTCTCTTTTTAGTACGTGCAGTGGCGCTCCGTTTCTAGAAAACTCTAGGAAAGGTCACTTTCTCGGCTCCTTTCGGTGCACATCTCCAGCAACTTGATAAGCTTCATATAAAAAAAATCTTTTAAAACAAAGCTAAAGTTTGTCCCAAATCCTTAACTTTTGTTTTTATCTTGCAAAGTCAATTAAGATCAAATATTTTACCCGTTACACTTTGTAATTTGCCCTCGCCAAGGCACAAAGTGTCATGGGGTAAATGAAAAGACCATTTCCTATTTTATAGTCTCTCCGGTAGGTGGCGACAGTGGATTTGATTACGCGCAAAAATGAAAACAAAAAAGTTTTCGAAATGGATTTTAATCGTTGATGAATACTCCAGTTGAATTATAAAGAAGAAACGTCACAATGGTTAATACATAAATAAATCTATTAGTCTAGTAATAAAATGGAAGTGCGTGTGCCAGTGAGCGGCGCAAGTGGGGGCGTTGGTGGGAGCTGTTGATGATGGTAGGTAGTGGTAGGAAAGCAGGTAACACAATTCACAAATCGCTAGAATAGCTGGCTATACAGTTGTCCTGGGCAGTTGAGCATCGTTAACCGTCACACCCTCCTAACTTAGCACTAAGTCTGACTAAGCGTCTGGTGTTGGGCCCTTTGTGATCGACCAGCGAGATTATCACATTTTCGGGCAGATTTGCCCTTTTCCTAAGCTGGTGACCGTCAAGGTTCTGCTTGTTTAGTAAAAGCGATCTTCTAGTCTGCATTTCTGTAAAGCCATTATGTGGATGAAGCTGTCGTTGATGGTCGTTCTTTCCGTTTACAGCTCCATTTACGATGGGCTTCAACGTGACAATGACTTCACTATTTGGCGAAAGCTTAGTTTTTGCAGTCCGTTTGTAGAGCTCTCTTGGAGATACGCTGTTTTGTGTTGGTTTCAGGTGTGCACATCTGAAGGTAGAATTCGCTTTCCTTACTAGACCAAGGTTTTTGAAAAACTCATTCTCACTTGCGTAGTCAGGTAGTGTATCAGGATCAGTGGCAGAGTTGGCTTTATCGGCGCCACCTTTGCCACCTCGATTGAGGGGCTTTTTAGGAATGTTAATTGTCTTCGGTTGAACGAATGTACAGCGATGCAGACTCAGGGCGGTAAAGTTCTCAAACATTTTCAAGCAAACTAGACATCGAAACTGAAAGTATTCTTTAGAGTCGTTGCAGGTGAAGCGAGCCAGCAGCAGTTCAGATGGCTGCTTTACTGTTGTAAAGTTGTGCACATTCTGATAGTGCACTTGCAAGTTGGCCTCATTTTTGAAGTTACCACGGTTGCAAAACTTGCATTTGAGAGGTTTGAAAAGCGAAGCGCAAATTTTGCTAACCTTCTTTTTACTGACACTGTTGAAAACAATAGTGTCATTTTCTGGCTTTGATTTCGCCTTGTGCGCCTTTGCCTTGATAACCGACTTTAGGTCAGGCTTTTTGTTCAAACTGCGCAGCAGACGTTTATTAGAACGACTCTCTAGTGCTTGCTTTTTAGGTAAACTCTTCTGATCCTTCACTCCGTTAAAGCATTGTTTTGATAAGAGCACTGAACGCGTTGTAGGGCGAAGGATGACCATATCCGATTCATTTTTTTGTCGAGACGGTGGAGATGGTAGTCTGGAAGCGCTAGAATCAACCTCTTGTATTTGCAACTGATCAGAACCAGCGGAAACCACACACTGAAATAGCACGTCTGCAGTACTAGTACTGGCTGCTGTTGACTTGGTAGCTGTTGTGCTGTCGATTGCAACTTCTTCGACAACTTTCACCTTAGAATCACTGGAATTGTTGACATTATCAAAGTGGCTGCTTTTGGCTTTCAGCACTTCCTGAATGTGAGCTTCCCTGGAAGAGCTTTCCTCTTCAACTTTAAAAATGCCATTTTGAAGTTTTGTAGCTAAGTGATGATTAGTTGAGTGATGAGGAATGATCGTTTCGGAAAAATGGTGGTCACTACCATTTTCAGGCCTAATTGAATCACATGTGTTGAGATGACTAATGAGTAGAGTAATTGAATCATATACGAGAAAGCATTTGTGACAAGAATAGAGTTGCTTGAAATAGAGTGGAAGCTTTTGAGATTTCAGATAGAAGATCAAAGTCTGCAGTGATGAGAAAGACAACGGCAATGTCTGCGAAGATATGAGCTCGTCATTGAGTTGCAGTTTTGTACAAAACTCCCGCGTCAAGTACTTTGAATTGATGTGCTTGCGCTTCACCATGTGCTGAACGAAGTCACCAAACTCCTCATTGCACAGCGAGCAGATGTTGTTTGTGATTCGCAATGCACCGTTTTCGACTTATGTAAGCAAAAGGAAGAGAAAATGAAAGAGATTTTGCGTAAACAAACGGTTTAAAGAGCAGATTAGCATAAAAATAAACATAGCATAAAAATAAACAACACTTACATTGCATTATGTCTGTGGAACTGGCACAGTGGCACTAGTGCAATCGCTGATATAAACACACACTCATGGGGTGCTCGCAATGGTGATGTCCAGTGGCCAAAACATGACACTCTGATTACAGTCAGACAAGATGAGCAGCTCGCCTCAAAGGACAAATGGTGTTTAGGGTGAGCGCGATGCCAACAGGTGATTGTCCACTGGTAATGGGGAGTGCTGAGAGGGTGTTCACAGTGGGCACACTGGTGCAGTTCGCTCGGCTGACCCGGGTCAACGGAGCTGGCACTCGGCAGGGCGGTCAGAGTCGAGTGGTCTCTGGTGAGTGGAGTTCGCCCAGTGCTCAGTGATCAGATAAACCGTTGCAGAAACTGGCTCTCTCTCTCTCACTTACATTTCTGAAGCAGGAGACTCACTTCAGGCAGACAAAGCGAGCAGTTCAGAGTAGTACGGGCAGGTCTGCGCACTCGCGGGCACTACAGCCTGCAGAGGCCATCGTCAAAGTGGGAACAGAAGCTGCAGCCTCACCGCCGCCGCCGATCAGCGGTTCTCTCCGTCGGGACAGAGCGGCGGCGGGATATTGCCGCTCACGGGGTCAGCGGTCACCGTGCCCGTCCGCAGTGCAGCACCACTGCTGCTGCTCCTCTCAACCGTAGCATCACTCTCCTGTTTGGGATGCCGCACACTTCCCCAGAATCCCGCACGCTACTTCGCTTGGGATTTCTCCCAGGTAGTAGCAGCTGCTGGCGAGAGGCACTTTACTTTGCTTTATTGCAAAACAAAAATTAAAACTCATTGCCAATGTTTGGCAGATGAAGGCAGTTTGTGTGTGGTGTGTGTGTGTGTGCTTGATCCACAAATATGTAGCTGTCATATCACAGGTTGCACAAAGAATTGTGCATACTTGTTCGTCGTAGTGTGTCTATAAATTGTCCCCTAATCATAGGGTCGTCAGTGTACAAAAAAAGTGTTTAGAGAGTTTCAGAGAGTCGTGCGTTGGCGTCCATTGACATGCACTTGCACTTGCAGCCGGCCACTGGACAAACAGTGTTGTCCATGAACCACCCGATGATGTGCGATGAATGGCCCCCGTGACGACAGGTCTGGCACCAGGTGAACCAGGAGGCGAATGGAGAGAGCTTCTTATCGTTCTTCCCGAAAAGCAGCTTTGGCCGCCAGTAAATACCGGCAGGAGTGCCCAGCTGGGTGAGACACAGTGAGCAGCGAGGTAGTGATTTGGCACAGTTTGAGCAACTGACTGTTCGGTATTTGCTGCCTGCAGTGTTTGCAGATGAAGATCGGTTGTACTGGTGATGCGACATGTGTTGGGCGTTGCCCAGCTTGGCGGCATCACTTGTCACGCTCACTGAAATGGAATTTCGGCAGTAGCTGCAAGAGAGGTATATTCGCGGCTTTGGATCATCCATGTGGTTAAAACCAGCATGCCACTTTATATCGAATTGAGCTCTGAAAGGCAAGACAATAGAATAATTGCCAATCGACAATGAAGCATGAAAATACAAACCTGACATTCCACAACCGCCAACAGTCAAGGAGCTGCTTGTAATTTTCGATCCAAATTTTAGAAACATCCTCTTTACAGATACTACTGGGCAAAGACCACAGCAAAATCAAGCTGATTGTCTGGACGTCACAGGTATTTTCAATGTACTTGGAAAACAAATCTAATCCCTCAGTAGTGACGCCAGTGAGCAAAATTGCGCTCAAATCAGCTCGCTCAAACAGTGTAGTCTTCAACTTGAGTAAATAGTTTTTCAGCTAAAAGAAATAAAGTGTGAATGTGTTTCTGAAGCTAAAAACATCTTAAACTTACATTGTCATCAGAAAGAAACATACAAGCAAAAGCAATTTTATCGGCAATGTCCATATTGAGATTGACATTATCCTGCAAAAAAATAGAAAGTTGTAGACAAATGAAGGGCGAAAATAAGCAAATCGACTTACAATGATTTCGTTGTAAGCAACTTCGTCTTGGCCGTTCATCGAAAGAAAAATGAAAATAGCTTTGATGTATGGATCTCTAAGTTTGTTTTTCAAGTTTTTGCATGTCTTTTTCCACATCGAATCTTCTTCTTTTGGATTGGCAGAAGCTTCATACGAAGACAGCGCCAGAGCAATTACATTCAAAGTTATACTCTCGCCATCTTCTAAATCATTCGGCCTATCGAAAAGATAATTTGAAGCTTTTTGCAAACACTTAATGGCTTGTTGAATCTTTCCATTAAAGACCATTACTGCAGCTGATCTTGTATAGTTAACCTCCTCTTCATTCGACTCCACAAATGTATCGCATGGCATGTTTCCATCAAACAGCGCAGACAGAGAACTTTGACTGGAAGGGGATTGAGAGGAGCTGTTCAAGTCTACGGCGTTCATGTCGAGATCGATGTTATTCAGATAACGCGATCTACTGCTCCAGCCACAGTGCTGCAGTGCTTTAGCTCTTGACAAACTGGTGTACACTTTACGTTTACTGACAAAAAAAAGAATTTGTAATTATAGTATACACAGAAAATTAAAAAAACTCACCTCAGGATATTGTTTTCAGGAATCGAAGCCTCTTGAGAATGGTGCAACAATTCGAGGCGATTTTCCTTAAACAGCACACTTAGGAGACCATGCAGTCGTTCATGGTTTTGTAAGCTAAAAAGATCGGTGATGACTGCGTCTCGGTATGAGCTGACCCCTTTAGTTGGTTTTTCCTCTTGTTTAAGTGATCTAATCCGCATCGACATCCACTTCCAAAGGTTGTATAAAGGTGAGTTACGGACAAAAAACTGCCACATTTTATCAGTCTTAAAGTTATTAAAATAAGGTTAGTTTTGTAAAAAGTAACCGAACTTTTCAGCAATGATTTACCGCAAGTCCGTATCCCTCACTTGCGCGTTTTCGCATAATAACAGCAATATCATCAATGTTTTGGTAGTAGCTATCATCTGGATCAATACACTGAAGTATTTTCTTTCCATGCGTCCAAATGATTTCAGAGACTGGCGACCAATTCTGAAAAAAATCATGTAATTAATGACAAAAATAAGATATTCTCGACATACCAGGGTAATTCGATCAATGACTTTAAAGTCTTTTATGGAACTATTAGTGGAAATAACAAGCATTCGAGATTCGTGGGAAGGATGCCATGAGAATGATGAAATTATTTGAGGATTGGCAACTGTTCAAAAGAATAAAGTAAATACAAGTTGAATTTGAAAAACAAACAATTTAAAAAACCTTACATGAAAACGGACTGATGTCCCGCTGCACAACTGCAGGTTCTGGTTCATTCTTTGCGTTTTTAAAATCTTTGTAATCATAGAGCCGTAGGTAGTTTGTATCCTTTAACAAAACAGCGAGAATGTTTGATCGCGTCGGGCACCATTCTAACTTTACAATACTTGACGCTTCAGTAACATTAACAGTGGTAGGATTTTCAAGAAACCTCCAGTCCCAAACAAAAATCGTATTCTGTAAAAATAAGAAAAAGTAAGAAAATACACATACTTTTTGACCAATGATTATACTTACATCAGAAAAAGAGGCAAATCGATTAATGAAAAGCGGATCAACAGTAATGCCATTGACACCTTTAGTGATAGTACCTTTAGGCTTGCTGTCATTGTCACGTAGATCAAAGATCTTTATGTGCTTATTATTCATGCCACAAATGATGAGCTTGCTTTGGAACCATTTTAGCGAATGAACAACTTCATTTTGAGCCAACTCGTACAAGGGCTTATTTGAACCCGAAAAATTGGTCGTTGTGAAATGGCTGTGATACATGCTGTTATGTGGCACTGTTCCAGTGTGGGCAATATCCCAGACCATAATAGAATGCTCGTTTCTTGCTTTATCAAAACCAGAAGCAAGCTGCAGCAATAAAAAAATCAGTAAACTTAAACTACCAGTAATAGTAAATCTTACAAGATTATTGTCTTCTGGATTAAAATCTAGTGTATTGCATGATCGTGAAACTGTGGGCGTAAATTCTTTGCCAGTTAACTCGGGGTACAGATCTTTTACGCTAGCATCAAAGTGGTTTAGCAAAATTCGTCCGTTGTTGTAACCGAGAGCAAAAAGGACATCATTTTTGTCCGAATATAAAGTGTTGTTGCATGCCATTGACTAGAGACGGAAAAAATAAGCAATTGTTAATCAAGACGCCCTCTAATTTGCTTTTATAATTCCCAACCTTAACTTGATAAACATCATCCTTGTAAGGTATGGTAGAAATGTGAACATCAGCAAACTGTACGCCGCCTTTGTAAGTAACACTTATTAGTAAATGTTGAATCAATCAGTTTAATTAAAAGTAGATACCATAAATGTTTCCCATCTCTTTGTAGTATTCAACATTGTGCAGCTTCAAATCGTGCCCAAAGGTAATGAATCTACAAAGTACAATGTAAACAATGTTAAAAAGGTGGCAAGTTTAGAGGCATCAATCAAAATACCTGTCCGGTCCTGTCTTGTTGCTTGACCAGCAGATTTCAATGTTCGTACCCATCACAACCTTCGACTCGTCACCCATCATGAAGCCGGAAGTTGATTAGGTTTTCTAGGTACCTAACAAAAACTATTTGGCCAGAAAAGAAACAGTCGCGACCAGGTTACAAGTTGGGTTACAAACATCAACAACAGTGTTAGTACGCGTTTGCAGTGGCGCCGCACATGTCAGTATGCGTATTCAGAAAATCATTTGGGATTTCCAGCGGAAAATTCAAATTCAAATTGCGCTCTGCACTTTGTGTGAGGGAATGAACTAGACACCTAAATATTGCAGGAGAGACATAGCTTTATTTAAAAAACGCACATTTTGACACTTTAAAAGACAAGAAACGTAAAAATTAATGTTAACAAGAGAATACAGGGCAGAGGTGGGTCACTGCGTCTTGCAGCCATCCTGGCCTTTATGCTTCTCCTTCTTCGGTTTCTCCATAGAGGCGATTCTCCGCTGTCCTTGGATTGGCATATTAGCTGATGTGACTGAGTAAATGGAAGAGCGGTTTGATGGTGACGGCACGCCCGTGTCAGCACCGTGGCTGCGACGGTTCGGATGTTGCGGGTGGTGAGGCGGCAGGTGCTGGTAATTGGTGCCAGTCGGTGGTGAAGAGGCAAACGGTTTACTGTCCGCAGATGGCAGTGGTGGGGATAGTGGAGGGGGTGTTGATGGTGCTACTACTGATGCTGTTGCCACCGCTGAAGACCGTGCTGCCGGCGGTGATGGGCTCTGCTGGTGAAGCTGTGCCCTGTGTCTCGACAGCAGTGAGTTGTCTCGTGGGGGCAGTGGCGGTGCGTAGTCATCACTCATCGTCACCTGCTGCTGGTGGCCACGAGCACTGGCACTGTGGTCACTCCTCTGCCCTCGACTGTCACCCGAGTGCCGACTGGAGGCGCTGGTCCGCGACGACCGCGATGAGCTGGTTGAGCTGGTGACCGGGCCAGCAGAGTCGGCTCGATTGTTGCTCGTTCGGTGAAGCTTCTCCAGTGAGTCATTCGGCCGGATGAGAGCGCCAAACTGCGGCGAACCGGCCGTCGTCATCTCGTCGCCGTCATCAACGCAGGACTCGAGCAGGTTTGAGGCAGAGTGACCAGGCATCATCAGCGGCGAGGTGCTCGAGTACGCCTGAGAGCGCCGCTGGTAGGTGGGGTCAAGGTCCATTGCAATGTTGTGGAATGACTGCTGCTGCTTCTGGCGGGCTTCACTCGCCTGAGAGAGCAACTGGTAGGGCTCCTCGTAGGTGATGCTCTCAGTGTCACCCTGCAGCAGGTGGTTCTCCGGAATGTCGTACTCGTTCTCTACCGGTCTCGTCTCCGCCTCAAATGAGCTGTGCGGCGAAATGGGAGTTGATGTGCGCTGGTAGTTTTCTGGCTCAAGGTGGGCCATACTGGCAAAACTGGGACCGGCACCGTCTTCCGCCTCGCGAGTGCGCTGCTGCCTTGCGCGCATCTTCTCTCTAATTCTCCGCACTCGGTCTTTCTCCATTCTTTGCAGCATTCGAGCCAGCTCAAAATCCTGCGCCTCGATCACAGCCAGTTTTTCCTTCTCTGGGTTTTTGTTTCGCTTCAACTCTTGATGCTGCAAAAGTCGGGCAATTTCAGCATCTTGATCCTCAAGAAAGAATTTTAGCTCTTCAGGCGTTAGGCCTGGTGGTGGTGGCATGCAAAACTCCGACAAGTCTAGCTCCTGTTCGTCTTCAGTGAGAATGCGCTGAAAAGAGGGCGAGCTGAGTGAAGGGGGCGTCGATGGACTGCTCGACAGCTGCCCTGACTCCAGACCATAGTCGGCGCCAATTTGCTGCGTCAGCTTTTCCACTTGTTCCTTCTCCTTTTGAGCTCTTTTTCGCAACTGTCTCGCCTTTTCCTTTTGCTCCAACTTTTGCGCCAGTCTTTCATCGGCTTCTTCAGCTAACCGCCTGGCTCTCTCCTCCTCAACCCAAAGACGTCGCTGAATTTGTTTGGCAATCTCCTCATCATCCCTTTCTTCTGATTGCTGCGGCTGCTGTGGCTGCTGCTGTTGTGGCTGTTGTCCTAAGCTCAGTACTCGTTCCGGTTTAGGGCGAGCTGCAGCACTTCGTTGCGCTTGAATTCTCTCCTTCTCCAAATCCTGCAGCTGTTTTGCCAGCGGAATGTCCTCGCGCACTGTACGGTTCTTAGATCGGTTTTCCTTGTAGTGCTGCGTAACTATAGCGTGAAGCGGAAGAGAGAAAGATTAGTTGATTAAAATGAAGTGACAGTCAAATGGTGCTCGTGTGTCGGAACACTTACTTTCTTCACTTTGCAGTCGATACGCAAGGTTGCCGTCCTCCCTGATAAGCCACTCTTTGCAAACTGCGGAGAGAAAGAGACAGGAAAATTATAATTAGTAATCATCGGAAAGGGTGGGCACACTCTCGGTAACTGCCAGTCTCCGTTTCGACTCATCGAAGGAGAACAATGGAGAGTATTAGGTAGAAAGTACAGCTGGGCTACTTGGTGCACTACGAACACTCATGATATTCGATGAACTTGTAGCGATTGCCTCGGTCGCAGCTTGTAGTTTTGCCTCACTTTGCTGATCAATTATTATTATTATTTGCCGTTAATTGCTCACACGCTGATGGTGGCAGTGATTCGGTTGTGCCGTCAACACCACACGAGCTCAAACCAGTCTCCTCAGTTTTTGTGGAAGGGCAAAAGGCAAAGGTGGAACAGGTTTGCTTTCTTGAAGAGCCTTCCTTCACTGCTACTGCAGCTAAAGAATCTTAATTGTCATCGAGCTTTGTTTGTCTGCCATGCCATTTCCTCGTGCCTGCCGCAGCCAGAGAGACACCGTCTTCAGAGACACAGAGGCAAAGGCGCAGATGGGCACCGATGGACTTTATGCTTTGCTTATGGGTTTGCACAGGCCTCTCACGCTGAATGTGCAACAAGTCATCGCACTTGAGTTGGGCAGTACCAACCAAAGAAAGACAAACATTGACATGACTTTGCAGCTCGGCAACGAAGACTTTTCGTGTCCAGCAGAGAGTGAGTGATTGCGAAATAAACAAAGTGAAACATGTTGCTCTTCTCTGATCAGAGCCAGTGAGGCGGCAAAACGTACACAAACAAGTCGAGAGAACATCAAGTGCAACAAAGCACAACTTATGACTAATATGCAGGTGAGGTAGTTTAGTGGACGACTAAACAATCAACTATTCAAAGGTGACCAGTAAAAAGATTTTCGCTTCACGAAGCCATTTGATTTCTGCTAATGAATTTGCTACACCGTATCACTGCACCGTCAGTAATGACTACTGATGAGCCGACAATTGCCTAAACACTTAACTCGTTTATGGCCAACTGTCTGCAACTTTTCCAAATTCTACCACATCTATCAATACTGTCGTTTATTGCAAATGTACTCAAGAGTTAATGATTAGAACAGACAGTCAAATCAATAAAGTAGTGCTCTTTGACAGCAGTGCAGTGAAAAACCTCCATTGCCAATGACCACTTGAACTGTGTGCAATGGACGGTTGTTATCGAAAACCGTCTGCGAACAATCCTCCATTTGGTCAAAACAAATCGGGGCGGGTAAACATTAGCGTTCTGAGTGGATTACATCACCGAGGCGCAACTGCGGGTAATAAGCATTCGTGCGGCTCGGGTTAGTGGAAAAGAAGACGGTGACTGGAGAACACACAAACTAATTCAAACAACTGGTTGTGTGCCAGGTGTGACCCAGTGTCTAGCGTGCAATGAGGCGTGCACTAGAGCTGCTGCTGCAGTTGCAGTTGCTGCTCACTGTGCACTTGCTGACGCCCAAATTGAGACAGACCTTTCATCGCCACCCTTTGCTGAGTGCTGCCTGCCAATGCTGCTACTGTCTGCTGGAGAATCATTCGTATCGCATTGCAAAGACAATCGATATAATTGAACAAGAGCAGAAGGACTCCCTACCACTCTACAATACCCTCTCTTACAATCATCCTAATGAGAGGTTATATCGCCTGCTGTTAAAGATAATGACTGCCTGGCTTGATGGATATCAACAAAGTTAGACATCGGGTAAATCTTAGAGATGGTGGTGGCCAGTCAGTTTGTAGCTTAGCGTGTATGGCTGTTGGCCAATAGAGAGCTGCTCTGACGTCTAATAAACTCATCAGACAGGTGGTAATGCAGTAATTAAGCACTATTTGTCACCGTCACTCACAAGCACTCTGTTCACCTGGAAAAGGCCATCAATCGAAGTGAAGCATCTGGTCAGAAGCAGCATCAGTGTACACAGTGACTCTGGTGACTCACGCAGTTGGCATTGCTAAATCAGAGTGTTCACAAGTCGGTGTGAGTGGGGCTAATTGTGGGAAAGTGCGCGCAAACTGCTGCAGCCAGGCCACAGCATGACCATTGGCTAGATCAGCATGCTTGGCGTCCTCTCCTGAACCTAAGCTGGTTTCGCTTGGCTACAGTTCCTGCCCTGCGACTCCAATAAACATCATTCATTAGCATTCGTGCACTGGGACACCCTACGCCTCATGTAAACTCATGGGACGGCGGCAGATAACAATGCAAATGAGACAGTGCTGCAGACAGGACTGTCGATGCTGTCACACAGGATCCAGGAGACCTGTGTGCTTCAGTAGCAGTGTGTTTCAGTGTGAATGATCTGAAATAAATTGTCAATCGAGCATACAAAACTGAATGAGAGCTTATCTTATTAGAATCTATTTATAATTCACTTCGCTAACTAACAAGTCAGCCTATCGATTTGCTCTTTTTCTTTGCTGCTGTTGTTGCTGATAGGTGCGACTAGGCACGATCAGCGAAGAGAAAGAGAGAAAGATGGGAATGTAGCCAGTGGTTAGCCATTTAACGAGGAGGGAAAAGTGGCCAGGTAAGGCACCTCAAAATGGCCTCAGTCGCCGCAAGGTCCATTCAAGCTCATTATGATGCATGGAAGGTGCAATGAACAGAGTGGACTGAACAAACAGCACCACGACCAAGTGATGAATCAAACAGGTTCGCAGCAGAGGCTCAATCAAGAATCAATTGCATCACAGTAGCGGCCTCTGACCACTCTCTGCCTGTCTCTGTGTGAGAGTGCCTGTGTGTGCACTGCACACGAACCGCAAGCACACGTCAAAACAAACAGAAGAATGCACCCAGGAGATAAGAATGCATCCAAGAGAGAAAAGAAGGCAGCACGATCAATCTTCATCGGCAGCTCAAGCTGTGCCACATTCTCAGGCTGTAGAACAAACAAAGAAGCTATCAAAACATTGAGTTGATGTATTCGGACAATAGTTTACTGTAAAGCTAGAATTGAAAGTTGTCATTGGTATGAAAAACAGTGTTGTTGGTGAGTGAGAGAGAGGTGTCACTGTAGCTGAAAGAACAAAAACAGGTCAAGCAAAGGATGCCTCAGATAATGACAGAAAAAGCAATTTGAAGAGAATGAAGAGAGAAAAGGTGACAAACATGGCAATGATGACAACGAGTTTGAAGACGAGGATGCAGTCCAGGCATGATAATCATCACTAACAGGCACCTCGCAAGACTGCTCTTGACTACTAACACATCAAATGGCGATCATTTAGACCGATGCATAGATATTACCGAGCACTAAGGCAACCTGACACAGTTCAATTCAACTTGCATTGTGTTTTTACAAAATTTCTTCTTTTCAACGTGTGCCAAGCTAATTACAGGAGAAGAACAGGTAGTGAATATTGCATTTGCGAGAAAGAGCTTATGTTGAATGACTGCCAAGAAAAGCCAGAGAATTACTGAGCAGATGGAGGAATGTGCAATTGAGCACAAAGAACACTCACCCTTCGCCCGAACACCTTCCACCGACTGATCGTTGACGTGTGTGGGCACAACACACACACACATCTCGATAGCTGATTATTGATAGTGCCCAGAGTGCACACTGCCAGTGGAGGCAGAATGGAGGCGAGGTAAATCGCATCGTTCATTATCAAGGATTAAATGCAGTGAAATGACATTTTCTCACTGACACTCTCAGCCATTGACCCTCTCAGTCGGTTACACAAGCACATTGTGCTGCCTCGCCATGAGGAAATGCATCGCTCACGAGTGCTGCATTAGTTCGGGTGGCACTGATTGAGGCGAGACAAATAGAGAAGCATTCGAAACACACGATACGGACATACAAAAAGATACGAGCTCCATTTCTATAGAAAAGCATGAACAATCAACAAGTGGCAAAGGTACAACTGAATAGACTAATGATGTTGTCTCAACTGAGCTGTGAGCTCAACAGGTTGCCGTATCATTTAGTTGTAAATGCAAGGCAAATAGCAAACAAAACACTGGATTTTGGCCTAATTAGCTTTGTCTTTTGATCAACAATGGTAGTCAAAAAGAAGGCCTGATAGAAAAAAATTGGCGAAATTAAAATAAAACAGACAGTGCACAAAAGTGCCAATTCACAGGCCACTTTCTATAAAAAACGAAAGTGGTTTCAGATCATGTCTGAGAAAAACAAACAAAGAAAGTGCATACCTTGACCAACTCGGCCTTCGGGAATGGTGGACAGGTCTTTCGATGTAGACGGACCGCACTGGTCGGAGATGGTAGATATCTGGCAGTCGGCCATTGCGGCGTGTTGATGTCGTTGTTGTTGTTGCAATTTGAGATTAGCTGAATGAACTGGTGATCACCCTCTCTGGTGACCACTTTATAAGTGGAGTTTGGCGAGATTTGTAAAGCTTGATTGTGAAGCAACAACAACCACCGTTGCCATGGGCACTGAAGTTACATGAACAGCGGCGAAACTCGTCCGCACGAATCGGCGTTCCCATGGACTGGAGCACTTTAATGTGGTTATTAGGTGAACACTGGCAGAACCTACTTGCTTCACTGATTCGGCACAGTGATTCTCAGCAGTAGACCACGGGATTTTGGTGGCCCTTTTGGTTGGAAAGGCAGACGTTGAGGCAGCGTCGGACGTTGCGACCAAACGATCTGTCCAAACTGTTACTGGCACGACGCAACTTGTCTGCTCCCCAGCTGTTGAAGAAGTGGCTTCTCTTTTTCTATTTCTCTCTTTCGTTTGGAGTGCGTCGAGCAAACGGCGACCACTGCCGTCGAGAAAAGGACGACGACTGTGAGTGTGTGTGTGTGTGTCTTCAGTGGAAGAGGCCGTACGAAGGGGAACACGCCGCTGAACAGGCACCGAGCACAAGGCAGCGAGCCAGTCTTCAGCTTCAGCGAGAGTTGGCTGTGTGTCTGTCCGTGTCAACTGTGGCCGACATACCTGCATTCACTGCTGCCACTGCTCACCTCAACTGCTGCTGCGGCTCCTCTGCCTTTGCCCGCTGGACCCTCAAACAGCTTCTCCACCAGTGGCTTCTTCTTCTTCTTCTTTAGCGCCTTTTGCCGTTGCTCCCTCGATTTCGACGACGAGTCCACCTGCAAGGGAAAGTGTGCCGCTGATAGAGAACAGAGAACTTTAGATTCCCGACGAGTAGCGCCAGCAGCATCAAACGGCCAAGTAGCTCAGTGTATCTTTCTCTTTTTTTCTCTTTCATTTTGCTCAACTCGATCGTGATGTCCACAAGAAACTTGCTTGTGGCATGCAAGTGCCAGTCTAATCCACTGAGTTTGTCCCACTTTCTAGACGAGCCTTATTGGGATTAGTCAAAGTTTGCGGTATGCTGATGCAGATTACATGTTTGCTTCCTCCTTCAGTCCATCACCGTTGACCCCTGGCGCAGTAGACACCTACACGCCTAATGCGCTTTATGATGATGAGACAATCTGGGCTACAAAATGATTAATTTACACGATTCTTATGACCACAATTGGCTTCTTTGAATGGCTAATCTAGTAAAACGACAATAAATTAAGTTTATAATCACCTGTCAAGGTTTGTCTTACCTGGTGACAGAACTTGATAATTTTTTAAACGGATAATAGTTAAAGACAGAATATGGATTCTTCATAGATTGATAGCTCTGTTGACATAAAGCGGTTTTTAGTGAATTTAAAAAATTGTTTGATTGTCAGATGATCTCCGCCCATAAAACGTTTCGGAGAGATGTCTTTTTGAAGAAATGTCTTTCAATCAATTTCTCAGCTGACTCATTGTTGTGACTCCATTTCATCCTTCCAAAAACTTCGAAGTTTCCTATCGTGGTCATTTTCTGAAATTAGTTTCATCAGATACCCGTTCACATCGTTAAAATGGTTTGCATTTCGTGTTTCATTGCTCCGGTGGTCCTCTTCATTTGGTACAAGTTTGTGTACCCGTTTGTACAGCCCTTGCTGGATCGCTTTTTCGGCAACTACCAACTTCCCCAGCCCTTTGCCAATCTCGCCTGTCCATTGCCAAAAAAGTCTGTTAAAAGTTGTTCGGCTGAGAGCAGTGAAAAGAAGAAAGATGATGGCGAAGAACCGGCCAAAAAGAGTGATGAAGCGGCATCTGCAGGTGGCGATAGTAAGAAGGACAACTAACTGAAACTAACTGTTGGCCATGGAGATCTGTGATGGCATCTTATTCAAAACCTACTCTTATTACTCAGCATTCTCACGACCAATTTTCAGGTATAATTTGTAAGGCAAAACTTGTTATTAATTTACGCAAAATTATAACTTTACTTTGTTTATTTACATGTGAAGGTGCATCATCTTACAACAAGTAGACTAGTCCAATTGAAACTGTACAATAAAAAAAGTTGAACAAAAGTGGAGAAAGTAGTTTGACTAATTGGCGTCAAGCACAAGAAATAATAATAATAGTGTGACAAGATTTAGTTGTTGTTGTAAGTTACAACTTGTAACCTCAAGGGAAGACTACATCAGCAGTGTGGCGAACATGCAATGGTGTCTGGGTCATCGCTTTGCGACAGTTGTAAAGCCATTTTATAACTTTTGCGTTGGTTTCAACCACCGAAGGTCCGCTCTGTAAGCTTGCCACCAGATTGTGACATGACCGTGAGGAGGCAAGGTTCTGTTGGTGCATCATCAAGTTTTCAAAAGTCAACTTTGAAGTACTTTTACTGTGGTTCAGAGCGCTCTTTAACATGTGCTCCGACACTGACAGTTGTGAGGACTCCAAACTGGACAGCTCGTTGATGCTACACGATTTGGCTGTTGAGAGCAGCCTCGTCATCCTCGGCTTGATAGGCACCATTCGCTGGACAATGGTCATATCGACAGATTCCTTTTCCCTTTTGCAGAGGGACTCTTGAGAGGGCGATCCAAGTGAGTGCCCGATTTGGAGATTTGGAGATCCTTCACCACTTGACTTGTGATTTCCTCTCGACATCGAGTTCTCTCCGGAGAGATCTCTCTCCTGTGTCGACTGGTACAGATGAGAGTCAATGCTGCCGAAGTACTGACTTTCCGTTCGACAGCTTCGGTACCGCTCCGTCACCTGCTGCTGCTTCTCCGGACTGACGTCTGACTTTGATCGTATCACTAGTGGTGTTTGAGTCGACTGCATAGCATCTTCGCCGGCAGAGGGCGCCACGGTATCGGCAATCAACAGGTGGTGGGGAAACTGAGATGAGCTTTGATCAATAGGCGACAGAGACTCGTGGTTCGGCTCAGAGTACATCGACGACAGTGAGGAGGAGGAGGAGGAGGAGGAGGAGGAGGAGCCGATGAATTTGAGCTCCGCTCTGTAGATGTGATGAGTTTCTAGCTCCTGCTGCCGCTGCCGATTGCTTTGCTCACAGCCGCCAGCAGAGGCCACTTCCGGGAAAGGTGAAGCTTGCTGAACAACCGTACTGCTTTGTCGGTCTGCTGAGTGGGAGGTTGCCAGCAAATCACTGGCGGAGTCTACGGTGATGAGCTCTCTGAGCTTCATTTCCAGTTGGCTCATTCCATTGGACAGCGTTGCCGAGCCTTCCGAGTTGCGCGGACTGACGCGCTTTTTCTGACAGCTGGTCGACACATTGTACTGCTTTGATTTGTTCAACTGGTCGTTTATCCGGTCGACCAGATTGCCCGATTGTGTCTGCCCCAAACCGCATACATGATCGGAAATGGGCGACAGTCGGGAGGAGGAGGTGTGACTCGATTTGGTGGAGGTGGGCGTCGTACGGAGAAGTCGCATGGTGCAGCTGCCGTTGCCCGCTGTGTTGTTGGAGTTTGCCGCGCCACCTTCATTGGCCCATTGAACGCACAGGTGACAGCAGTCGGCACTGTTTGCCGCTTTCTCTGCGGAATCCTCTACAGTCCGTTCTCCTTCCACCAAATCAGAGCGAATGTACTTGCTGCGCGATTCAGCCAATCGTTCAGAAGCGCTTTTACGGCGGATCACTGCAGATGAAAAGAAAAAAGTTTCAGTTAGAGGAAAAAAGTTTATGTGTCTGTTTTTGTGTTTTCAAGAATTATGTGAATCTTATAAAGAATTAAAGATAGGGTCACTAGTTACGACTTCACTGATCTGAATAATGCAGTCTGAGTAGCCCAGTGAGATTGTTCTCAAGGCTATCGTGAGTGGCATAGTGCCGAGCCTAAAGACAGTGAGAATGTAATGGGAAGCATATCGAGGCAGACACACCGATGAATGCCTAATGATTCATTGTACTGAGGTAGTGTGCTTGCCTGTGTGAGCTATCGATCGAACTGTTTCTGTCGGTGTTCATCGATTAGTGGCACCACTTTGAAACACTTTTAAGTGCAATCACAGCCACAACAACAACAACAACAACAACCACGAAAACGACAACAACAATAGCACTGCCATCGCTTTCAGTGGCATTCAGCATTCGGCTTTTATCGGCACGATTTCATGCTCAAAGTGGGTGTCGATGATCAGTCGAACGGCCTCACCTGATGTCACCGGCGTGTGGTGGCCATCGATTGTGCCTTTGTTACCTCTGTTGCCTCTGCTGCTTCTTCTACTACTGACTAAACTTTGTCAGCTCTACTTTTCAGTTCCACTGATCCCCTTTCCCTGCATCCCTTTTCTTGCCATGTGATTGGCAGCAGTACAGGCACAAATTACGCTCATCGCCAGTTGTGTCCTTTCGCTGGCAATCGAGGGCAATTGATGTGATCACACGTGTCTCATTGTAGAAGGCATGTTTAGTATTCGACACAATCATAGTTTGTGCGCCAATCAGATTGAACCTCGTCAAGTGAATCGATGAGGTGGGCATCGCCGCGCAAAGTGCCCCGTTTATGGGGCACAACAAGACAACTCGATCATCCAGCACTAGAATTAAGTTAAAAAGGGAATTTTATTTGGTAGAAAACGAGTTGCAATTGCTCGTGCACATTTTTACAATTAATCGACGCATTTATCCTATGCAGTTTGAAGCATCAGCAGCATCTCTAGGGCAGTCAAATCGGCTATTTATCTACCTAGATAAATAGTTTTTCACCAGCTGCTGCAGTTGTGGCAATGACTTGCAGTAAGCTCATGGAAAGCTTTGCAATTTGTTAGTTTTAGAACTCCACTAGCTGGAGTCGACGTTCTCTATCAGTCAGAGGGAGGGTCAGAGATGCTTTTTCTCTGTTTTGTTCACTGCTCATGCCTCTGTGTTTTGGAAAAATAAGAGGCAAACGTTTGCGCCCGACAAGGTCAAATTCACCAATAAATCAGAGTTGCACTGCTGCCTGTAGAGCGAGCCGCCAAACGACTGCAGCTAAACACTGTGGAATAGACAAACCTATTGAGCCGAAAATAGCAGCAAATAAAAGGCAGCTTACTTTGCCAGCAAATCATCGCTCAGCCTGCCACTTAAACGAGACTCGCTAATTAACCTGCTTTGTAGACTTTGGAGATGTGCCTGCACTGCACATGATGTGCTGTTAATTTTCAATTCAAATCATAGAGGGAACAAATTAGCGCGCGTTCTAGCAAAGAAGGCACAGAAAAATGTGTGCCAAACAGCTGATTGTTGTCGAGAAACTTGCAAGTTGGCGCCACGACGAGAAAATGAGAGGGAAGAATGATTTTTTGGGAAAAGTCACTGACTGCAATTTCAACAGAAAGAGTGTAGAAGAAAACAACACAGTGAACAACAATAACATCTTAAATGATATGTCTCACAATGCGATTTAACGGATGAGTAACGTTCCACCAGGCGGAAGCTGAAAAGAAAAAGGCTGTGCAGGAACCTTGCATGTCGGAAACTGGCAACAATTAATTCTGGAATTTTATTCAAAGCAGTGTTCCTTGCTTTCAATCACTGGGAACTCGGAAAAACAAATCTATGGCTCATTAGTGCGGATTCTTCAAGGTAAATTAGCAATTGTCTTTATTAAGCAGCTGAAAAGAGTGGTTGAAACCATTTGTTAGCTCCAATTTGAAACGGCCAAAAAAGTTTTGGGCCACAGCAGCAGCAGACAATCAGTCGCTAGGAAACGCAGAGAGGCAAGCACGCGGTCGTGAGGCAGACATTGCCTAGTGAGCACATGGCCAGGCACAATTTTCAGGCGCATCTGTCATCTCTCATCAAATGGCTTTCAGCACCACTACGCTTACGCAAAATCTAATTACCATCTGTTAATTAACACGATTCTATCAATTTTGATACGCAGTGTTTGCTAATAACACGAACAAACACAAGCACCGTGTGGCAATTAACGAGGGCAACTTGGATCACATGTGCCAAGTGGTAGTAGTGGGCTGATGTTGGCGTTGGAAAAGCAGTAAAGGTAGAGCATCATTTTGAAGAACATCACTTACTTGTCGATTGCAGATCGCAAACACTGAGCGACACTGAGCTGACTGCTGGAGCATTTGATGATCGACATGAGCAATAGATTGGTTGAAAAAAGGTAATGAACTTAGGCTACTGAGCACCTCAACGGCTAACCATCAGCTAATGAATGCAAAAAAATGGATAGCAACATTTGACAGTGTGATGGGCTGACAGCACAATGACACCGATGGCTACTGAGCCAAAAGAATCTCTCGTGGTGGTGTCGATTGACGTGAAGTATACTCCCATCTCTCATTTCCTTTTCTCTCGCCCTTTTTTAAATTGGATGAAACGGCTAACGCGAGCGCATCACTGTCATCGGTCTTCCGGAGCGTGTCGCCTGTGAATGCTCTTCAACATCGCCTGATGCCTGGTGGCAACACCGACTGCGGTGAACCTCAACCTGGAGCTGCACTGAGCTACCAGAGAAAAGGAGACATAGCATTGGCAACGAAAAAAAGAAAAAACAACATACAAGCAAACGCAAACACAAGCAACAAACAAAAACACAAACACAAACATACGCTACATTGTTGCACGATGGCAGGATTTGATGGATGTGAAGAAGCAGAAGAGTGCACCGTGCTGATTAATCGGCCTTTAATTAGAAGTACAACGACTGCACGTCCGTTGATAGAATACTTGCACTAATTAATTCGCCACTTGTAGACGGACAAACAGACACAACAAACACACTGCAAACACACAGTCTATTCAGTGGTGATAGTGATGGGGATGGTGGTGGTGCTATTCAGAGCACGGTCAGGTGCCATCTGAAGCAGAGGCTCAATCGAAGTGAAAGAGAAGAATGATGTGAGCAGCAGGCGCAGCAAGAGGAGGCAGCCTCCCTCCACTGACTGCTTCACTCAGCTGAATCTCTTCGATTGGCGATGCCTCACAGTCAGTTCATCGGCAGTGCTCTTCGGCGCGAGCACTCACCACTGAGGCTCTGCCTTGTCTCACACACACTACACACCGACCATATGGTCGAGCCATGTGACAAAGAATAGGCATACTAGGCGACAACAATGCAGTACAGTTCCGGACAGGTCAGGGTTTTTGTTGCGGACTTTCCGAGCGTGCACAGTGGCAAAGAGAGCTGAATGCTCGCGCCGGAGGTCACTGGAGAAAAAGAGGAAGAGAAAAAGAGAAAGAAAGAGCTTAAGGTAGCAGTAGAAACACACACACACGTCTATTTGCTAGTCAAGTTGACCTTTTTCGCTCTCAGAGTGATAGAAAAAACGAGAGACGATGTCGATGCGCAAAGAACAGCATTGCAAATTGGCTGTAATACAAACTTTCGGGCAAAAGACACACAGAGTCGTGCATCATTAGACACCGGTAGACATGGACGGTGTTTGGTAGTTCCCAGGCGCCAGAAAGAAAGAGAAAAAGGATGATTGTAAGCCGGCAACAATCTGCTCAATGCAGCCCACTGTGAGAAGGTGAGAAAGATGATGAAAATGTCACTGCGAAGAGGTGCCAGTGAGTGAGTGAATGAGTGAGACACTCGGCTGGAGATGGATAGGCAGACGCTCAGACAGGAAGGAAGAGAAGAAGCCGATTGCGAGTTGACTAGTGTCCACTTGGAACGTTCATTGCGATTCATTCACCGGTTCGTCGAAACACCGACAGACAAAGACAGTGTGCCCGCATGACGCCCGCAGCAAGCGCCTGCTCCAGAGAGCACGACCACTGTGAGCCACAAATCACCGGGCACACTTCATTGGCTGGTGATTGGCAACAAAGTCTAGTAAGGATCACCAAGCAGAGCTATTGCCACCACCAGCATCAATAAGTGGAGATGATTAGTGTGCGCTAGGTGAGCGAGGTTATCGCACAATAGGGCACCTCGATAAGCAGACGGACACTGGAGAAGACACAAGGCTGGCCAATTGAGCCTCATTGCTCGGCGGTGGAAGACAGAAGAACAGAGACCGTTACTGTAACACTGCAAGCCGGCAGCATTTTACTGCCCATCAAGTGTTGCAGTGAATGGGCAGCTGAAATAGCCGGTGAATAGTCCGCGGTCAGCAGTAGTTGGCCAGTCAATGCTCCGTCGTATCGATCTCCACAAGTCGCTAATGGTCGGCAACCCAATCAAAAGCAAACAAACGGCAGACAATCAGTTTAGATGAGCCTCGCGATGGAAGTCACCGGAGAGGAAGTGCACTGCCAAAATAGATTTTCGCGCACTGGATGTGACCAGCAAACGACTCAGGCTAATGGGCAATTGTGTGTGCCACTGACCGCAGCTGCTGCAGCAGTGCAACATGCAAAGTGTGCTAATTATCAAAGCAAATCAATTAGGCGCCATTACTCTTGATGGCCAATTAGTGTGAGCGCCAACAAGACGAATTGGGCGGTCAGTGGTCTGTGTCGACGTGCACTGCGAGTGCTCAGCAAATTGGGCAGAAAAACCTGTCGACATGGCCACGGGACATTCGCACGTCAATACACCCGGGCAAAAACCAACAATGAGCTACAGCCTATTTTTAGTCATTTCCTCTACCTTATTCAGAGATCAGCACAATTGGCCTCACTAGCCGGTGGACGCAAATTCGTACGTGTGTACTGCCGTCAGATCGCCTATGTTGATGTATGATTAATAAAAGAAAAGAATAATACCTAAGCAATGCACTTGTTGTGTCCATCGCCTTGTGGTCGACACGTGGTGGGAAAGTAACGGTCCGTAACTGTCATGAAGAGTAGTTAAGTGAAACTGAATTACGTGTCGTGTCCACTTTTCTTTCATTTGCCTACACCGCAAAAGCACAACAATGTTCTGGGAGAAACCGAAAAGAAAGGATGCGCTCAATGAGAGAAGGTGGTTGGCTGGCTGGCGATCACTGAAGCGATCAAATGGCCACGAAAGACAAACAAAGAGACGGAGACAGTGGCAGTGAAGCAGTTGATCAGTGGTAGGTGATAACCGAAAAGAAGAAGAAGGTGCACTAGTCGTCAGCAATGTCAGGCAGTGCTATCAGATGAGGAGGAAAGCATGCACGGTCGTTCTGCACTGATTGCGCATATTATCAGCTGCACTGATGGCACGGCAACCTCATTGCGGTCGTAGTCACTGTCACACTGCTGGCCCACCCGCACACCTCACAATCGAACGCATTTACAGGTGTCAAAGGAAGACACTTGACGGAGCGGGTAAAAAAAAGGAGTAGGTCCTCTTCTGCTATAGAATGACACCGCTCGTCGACGATCCACCAGCGTCATTTGCCAGACAACAACGAGAAGCCATTTGCCAGTGAGTGAGTGAGTGTGTGTGCAAAGGCACAACAGTGTACTCAACCTAAACCTGCTTCAACCAGACATTCTGGAAAAAGTGCGACAGCAACAACGGCAGCAACAGTGGCCGGACAGAGATCACACTAAAAGATGAGTGAGAATTCCTAAAATAGTCACTGGATTAGACCTACAACAAGTACTAGAAGGGAGAACATTAAGCAGTGGAGGCTACAACCTGTCGGCGAGAGAAAAGAAAATGAAGAAAAAGATAATCTAGCCAGTGGGGCGATTATAAAACGATTTGGCAATGTAAATATTGGCAGAAAAAAGTCAATTGAGTGAAGACTCTGAATGTGTGTGAGTGTGTGCCTATGTGCGCTAGTCGGCACAGAGGTAAGGTGAGCTACTGGTGGCAAAGGACTGAGACAGAGCCTGACAATGGCAGCCAGTAATGAATTCCAATTCAAGCAAGCATTGACGAGCCGAAACGCAGAGAAGCATAATGTTGCGCCTGGATAGTTTGCTGTTTTGAGGCAACTTAGTGCTCAAAAGTGAAACGACACTCACAAGTGTACCTTGAAGTGCATCAACGATAAACAAGTTGATAACAATGTGTCCATTGAAAAATAAAAATATAATTGCCTAAAACCTTCTCTGCATAAAATGATCAATTAAACATCAGTTTATGAGCTTAAAATGTTAGTTTTTATACCTCCTTTTTGGGTTTAAATTTGTGAAGCCCATTTGATGACTGCTAACAGTTGGAACCAACTTTGTCAATATGTGTGTCGAGGCAACAAGGATGTGGGCAATGCTTGACTGGTCTCGTTGAGCCATACTTTAGGCCAACGAACGCACACACAAACACACACACACTCTCTCAAGAAGAGAATGTCTGCTGTCGGTTAGAGAAGAGTGAGTGCTATATAAATGTGCCGATATAAATTACAGTTCAGTGAAGTGACTGACGGCGCACAACTAAACTTCATGTTGAACGATCTGTTAATGAAGGGCTACGGTGATGTTCTGCTCGCAATGACAAGTGGACAATCGCCATTGCCGCCTGACTGCCACCATCATCAGGCAGACGTCAGCCGAGACACACAAACTGTGCTTTATGCATTTAGATAGCGGTGATGGAGCACTGCCAACACGGTGTCCTCCTTTAGAGACTAGACACCTCGAGAAAGAAAGGAAGAGATAGACAGAATGAACAACGATTGATTTGGATCGTACAGCTCGTTGATCGATCGACAGGAAAAGACTTGACGAGGAGTGAAGAGAGGACTGGCGGTGTCTTCACCACTGCTGGGAGCAGATTCAAATGAGGCAGAAGGTAATAACTCAATTGGGAACAGCAGCAACAACAACAACAACTTGCAACAAGTGATGCCAATTGAACTGTCAGTCAGGGTTACACCACATACACACAAGAGCAACTGGCACCAAGTCAGTGCCAGGGCGGTAGAAGGCTCATTTGGACGTCGTTTGATGCAGCTGCGGCCATTGTCGTTGAGCAGCTTGCAAAGCTCGACCAAAGTAGTTAGAAGTCAGCAGCGGCAGCAGCCGTTATTGAATAATTAGACCAGCACATCCATTCTGGCGAGTGCCGCTAAATTAGGCTGGTGCACACATCTATTTCGGTTAGAACTCGCGCGCGCTCGCCAGCCGCCAGCCAGTGAGCTCATTGAGGCTCAAAATAGATCAAAGAGCGAGCAAAGTGGCCTCGAGTCGAATCGAATTAGCATACGAGTAAATGGTCATTTCAATGTCTGAATGCGCAACCAGTGAGGAATACAAAGAGGCGCTAAGGCATCAGAGTGCAGAGTAGAGCGTCTCAGGCAAAATGTCTCGAAAGGCGAATCGATCAACAGGTACTGGCGGATGGACACTCAGAGTGGACAATGGACAGGCAAGTGGCTGGCTGGGCGCACGTCGTTCTTGCTACAATCGTCTCTGTTGCTGCGGCAGCTCAACTAAATCAACTACTTGATTGAATAAGAGGTGGTGGCAGGCAGAGGAGGCTGCGAGCACAATCGATTACTTTGTCCACTTTGATCACCAGCATTCGATCACCGAGCTTTAGCCACGATTTCTCTCTCTTTCTCTCTCTTTCTCTTTTATTTCCAAACGGCTAGACAGCTGCCTGACTTTGGTCAATGAACCCTTCGACAGTGAAGTAGAGTGGCAAGTAGACGGCGTGACAACGATGGCCGTCAAGGCAAATGAATCCCCATGACGGCGTTGAAGACGGCAGTGTCTCAGCCACCAAGTGACAAGCCAATGTCATCGATGGTACTTTATTTATAGCCACTTAGAGCGAAGAGCACTGCATCACCATCACCCCGTCTAAACGGTGACCCAAACGGAGGGCAAACACTGTGACACAACTTTCCAATGTTTGGTATTTCTAGTAGTAGGCCAAACAGAGGCAATGAATGTGTTCACTCTTAGGCACTTTTTAACGTCAAAGCAAGATGTGTCGCCAATGTTGGGCAAAATGATGGCATTTACAGACAAGACTGCAAAAAGAGTAACTTGAGCCCTTTTGGTCGCTCCGTAATGGCCGATTTGCTTCGATTTACGGCAAAGCAAATGACAAACTGTAACCAAAGTTGGACAACATTCAATTGTATGTTCAATGAAAATGAAATCCTAGTCATGAAATAATTGTCAGTGATGCCCACGTGCTAACCGTCAACAGCTAAATGAGCAGTCTTCTATGCATACAATTTCTTTCAGTTTGTAAATCCTGCAATCTGTACACTGCTCTTTGCCTGAGAATGTGTTTGCAAATGTCAACAAAGACAGTGTTTGCTGAATGTAGCAATTAAATTGATTTGCACAGTGCCACTTTCAAGATGGAACATCAACATTGCTAGCTAAGGGGCAGGTCAAAGTAGAGCATAGAAAGCGAGTCAACTTGCGAGAGTGATAAGTGCTGAGCAAAAGAGAGAAAAAGGAGTCTGAAAAGCATTACTAGTTAGTACGACTAGCCAGTGGACAGATTTAGACAAGCTCCCTAATGAATTGATACATGGTAAGGAGGAAGTCTGCGGCATTAATGGCCCTGGCATCACATTATCATGCACAGTGGCACTCGTGCCACCAAGAGGACGACTTCAAAACTGGCAATATCGTGACATGACAGGTGAAGAGCCACGCGCAACCACCTTCCCTCACCTCACAACACCGTCCTCTCTTTTTCCCTTTCGAGATCGTTTTCACCGGTTTTTCCACTACATTTTTTCTACAAATGTGGTCAGTTTTCAGTCATTTTTGGTGCAAACAGTGTAAAAGGTGAGTATCCTTTTACTGCACCGCAACACAAACGAACACTTTTACTTTTTCTAGCCTTTAATCAATAGCCCTCAAAAAGGGAGCAATGAATAAGGTAACAATAAGTTCAACAGGTGGTCAATGGAGCTAATGTATCATTAGTAATAGAATCTCCATTATCACAAAGGCGGCAACCAGAGCAATGGAAAATTAAAACAGATCGTAGACTGCGGCACACCGCAAGTTATGGCAATTATTCAATTGTGAGCAGAGTTATCTGTACTGTTTAACAAGCACAGTAACGAGTAGAACACTCACTCAGTCAGCCAGTCAAGCTAGTTCAAAATTCAGATCTGCAAAAAGAGTCAATTGATAACAATCAAACAATTAGAGCATACATCTTTCCTCCTATATCGCTATAAATAATTACAGCAAGCATAAACGATGATACTAAAAAAGAGTGAAGATGATGCCAAGAAAATGACTGCCGTGCCTGGGCGCAGAGCACTGGTTGAGCAACGTAGAGATAGATCACCAACCAACACTGGACTGCATCCATAGAGCACCGTGTTTAATGAGTAGGTTTGCAGGCAAAGAGGCTAGGTCTACTTCTAAATGCCTGACCAATTGAATAGTCGACTACGAGGCGGGGGCACGACTGAAAGGTAATGGATAGGCGCGCAGAGCATAGTGCACTTTATGTCGGTTACCGCATAGCGGAATAATGCGGCTAATTGCGGTCAGTGTGCTAGTGCTCAGTAAGAAAAAAAGTTTCTATTGCAAGTTGTGGTGGGGCAAAGTAAGAGTCTGCAACGAAAGAGATACTTTAAAGTGAGATGAATGAAACGCCGAAGCTCGGAAATGAGGTGCATTCGATCGACTTTCTATTTTTAAAGCTCAATCCAGCTCAGTTGGCGAGTCAATCACGAGTTGAAAAAACTCAGCGACAAATTAACGTAATTTGACGGTGCCAAGTTGTACAATGCAACAGAAGCGAACGACAGGACTGTGCTGAAGGCAGTAGAAAGACCAGTGCTGAGGATGATAGCTCTGGTCGTCAAGCGATCAAACATTGTCAATTGAAACCGACAAATGTGTTGTTGTTGTTGCGATAGTGGTAGTTGTGCTTGCAATGGTCACTGTGCAGTATCATTAGTTTGTACCTGTGTGTATTCAACGTGTGATGCTCATTCGAATGACTGCTGCAACCTCTCGCGACGTGACTGCAATGATAATTGTGATTCACAAGCTGGATAGTAAATCTACAAATTGCAAATAGACAACGACAGACTAGTACGGGCGTTTTGATCGTGTGTTGCACTCTGTCACTCGCTCTTGATGACCACAGTTTTATTTTGTGTTTGAATACTGCACAGTGCACAACAAGAGAAGAAGGTTCCAGAGCAAATGTCACCGAAGCGAAGCACAAGAGTTGAGGAGAGGAAAATAGAAGATCTACTCTTAACATTTAAATTGACAAGTTTGTCTCCGCCTGGAGATGAACAATACGCAGAAAGCCATTATTAACAGTGGCGACGGCGAATGTGTGAAGGGCACAGCAGCGTGAGCGATGTGCTGCGAGCGATATGAGCTTGAGCCGGTAAATCGGTGATTAGGGAGACACGCGAGTAAGGCACATCATATGCGATTGTGATCCAGCAACTCTCATCTGGCAACCATTACCATCACTAAAGAAGCTACAAATGGACACTGACGCGTTGAAGGTCGACAAATTAGTGCTTTGATCAGAGGCACTGAGGCTAGCCACCTAGCCAAACCGGCGCCCACCTCACTGTACAGACACGTTCACTTCGTGCTCATCATTTGATGGCCATTTCGATAGTGACTTCTTGTGGCACACACACACTCTTTTTCGCCTGAGCCTGCAACCACCAGAGGAGCCAACTCACGAATTGCCGTAGATCAAGTTCAGCATGGCATGCTCATGGTCCTTGTGTGGCTAATAATACCAGCTAATACGCATGTAGAAGGCATTAGGCGTTGAGAGGAGAGGCAATCAATCAATGGGGGCAATCAATTAGCAATACCAATCGTCGAGCCAATTGTCCATCTACTACACACAGAAAACAGTGTGCAAAGGTGTTTTCCATGAGCATTGTCTCCACTTTCCTTTCAGACATCACTTCAATTGAACCCACATAAAATTGCCTTCAAAATTTATATTACAAAAAAGTTCAAGACAAAAATTGACATCTTGTAAACAAATGTCTACATTTTTAAACTCCAATTTGTAGACAGGCTATGGAGGTGGCAGGCGGGCCATGATCAGCTGGTAATTGATGCGAAATCGTGAGCATGGGAAAGTTTTAGTTGCCAATTAGGGCAATTGAAGAGTGAGGGTTAGTGAAACTTTTTTACAGTGGCGAGACAGGTCATCGAGCAGAAAGCGACCTAAGCAAAAGGCAGGCAATTACTCTACTTGCGGCTTACAATAAGGAAAATGATGACTAGCAGAGAATTAGCATGCCGCAGCGGGAGGGGCGGGCGTAGGTCCGGATCACAGGTTATCACTCTCCATCGAAAGTGCTTCCGTTACTGAAGATGCCACTGTCCACTTTGTGCGCCACTTTCTGCTGTTGGCAGTCAAAAGAATGCTCAATGAATGCCGCGTCCAAAAAAAACAGCGAATGAAAGAGAACACATTCTTTGTCCGAGCAGAGCAGAAAGAAACGCTGGAGGGCAAAATAGAGACGAGACATTGTAAACTAGTTTTTTGAATCGTTTACAAATTAGACAAAAGTGTTTAGCAAACTATGCTGTGCCTAATTAATCGAAAACGAGTGAATTATTTACACTGAAATGTTCATTAGCAAAGTTCAGCCACAATAAATGGGAAAAGAGAGAAGACGGATGCTGTCGTCTGCGCCAGTATGTCTAGGGGTCAAACTGCCTAACAGAGAACTGCTTCAGACGTTTGACACAAACCAGTCTGCCAAACTGACACCGGGAGGTGATATGGAAAGAAAGAAAAAAGTCATAGGAAATTGATTTGCCAAACACAACGCAGCGGACACGAGCGATTGTTCAGCTGCTATTTACATATTTTTACAGTATCCACAGTCGAGTATTATTATAATTTGTTTCAATTCTCAACATTGCCGCAGTAGTGCGGTGAGCAGGACACCACGGTAAAGGCAGACTAATAAATCGAAAACAGAAACACTTACGCGTCACGTTTGGCCTTTGGCGATAACTGGTAGTAAAGCTGCGCGACGATCGAAGCAGAGATGAGGCAGATAAAGTGGCCGCAGTGGCGGTGATGCCGCTGCTGCTCTTGCTTGTGCTGGTGGTGGTGGTCGTCGTCGTATCAGCAGTTGGTGAGTGCACCGAACAAACTTGTTGCCGATCAGTCCGCCGTGAAGCACACTCACATGCAGCCTGAAGATGGACATGAGGTGCGTAGTCCTCAGTGTCGCTCATTGCCGCCGAAGCTGAAGCGCCCGGCGGCGGCGGCTGTTGCTTCTTCTTCTGTTGTTGTTGCTGTTCACTTCCCGGGATGCAGCGGCTGCTGCTGCTTTTGTTGTTGTTACTGCTGTTGATGTGGCTGTCAGTACCGGTAACAACCCTTCGCAATGAGCGGGCAGCTGGTGCAGGAATGGCAGATGTGCCAGTGCAGTGAGTGCTCGAACATGCATCGGCGAGCCAAGCGCTGCCTCTGCTGCTGCCGATGATGGTGGCGGCGGTCAGTGCGCCGGTCATCGGTCGATAGTTGCTGCGCTCACAATTGCCAGAATGGCCAGAGAAGACGGCCATGTTTGTTGTCATCATCAGGGAATCGGTGGCCTTTGCAGAACGAGCGGTGCACTTGTTGTTGCTAGCACTGGGATGACTGTTTGAATCACTCTTTGAAGATGACTGACGTGCTGTGTGGCCATTGTACATTGGTCGATGGTAGTCGGCAAGTGACCGATAAAGCGGCGAGTGTGCTGATGGGTGGTTGAAGCTGCTGCTCGAGTTGTTCGTCGACAAAATTGGGCCATTCAGCGATAGTGACGCTGAAGGAGATGAGGAGGAAGCCGCCGCCGGCGGCGGCAGTGACGATAAGGCCGAGTGTTGGTGAAGATGGTTGTGATGACTGACAGAGAGAGACGGTGAACGGCGAAATGACACCGAAGGTGAAGATGCTAACTCGCAGTAGCACTCGTCCGGCAGAGAGTCGATGGCCGAGTCGTAGGAGGCATTGGGGCCCGCTATGGCGCTCGTCAGCATCATTCGCCGATGCTCTAAATCGGCCATGCTCTTGTGCGCCTTTACTTTCAGTGCTGACCAGTGCAACTGGCGAACGTGCTCACGAAGGAGACGAGATGTAACACAAAAGTGACATGCAGAGAGGTGACAGGTGACACTAATGGTGATGTGATTTCGCAGCGTCCATCGCGTGTGGGCACAGAGTTCTTCTGGAGGGAGAGAGCCTGCGCCAGTCGGCTGTGTCCACCACTATGGCCACTATGTACTGTTACTTTCCATTCGCACCTCTTACGACCACCGTCAGTTGATCAGTGAGGCTGTCCTGGCTGAGGAAAAAAGAGAAAGCGAGAAAACCGACAACGTGGTGATGATGGTGCTGGTGGTAACGGGCTGATCCGCCGACGTACGCTTAACGAGGCATGGGCACCACGACGGCACGACAGCTATTCTGGGAGCACCTGAGTAGAGGAGACAAACAAACAAACATTAGTTATGGTTAGACTCAAATCGGACGAGCAATTGGCGCAAATGCAATTCCACCATCTAAGAAGAGAAAGAAAAAGAAAGAGAGTGCTTTTGTGGTAGCAATTGAAAGAGGCAGCCATCAAGCAGGCCGACAGTGCGATTCACAAAAAACACTTTTTCCATTCATCATAATCTCAATAGCCGGCGGTCAGCGGTGTCAGAGTGAGCAAGTGTCGCTAGCCAATTGAGCCACTGCTAATGTGGGTCATTACATGGCGACAGACACGCGAGCATGCAAGTGGTGCAGTCACTCTTCACATGTTGAACACTTTCACACTTCTCCGGTGCGAGCGACGAGACGCAGATTGGAAGGGCGCCAGTCTTTGGTGCAGCTACTGCTGCTACTGCCATGGCAAAGGAGGCGATGATGATGAGGAAGCTCATCATCAGCGGAAAGTTCACCGGAGAGAGTCATTGAAGTGAACAATTAAAAAGAAGAAGCTGAAGACGAGCATGAGCATGAGCATGTTCTTCTCCCTCGTCACCGTCGTTCACTGCCTATTGAGGCTAACAAACCAAAAGGTCAACGAGAGTAGTAGTGAGTGAGAGTGGCAAGTGAAAGGGTGTCACACACACTGCTCAACGGGACTTTGAGTAGAGTGTCATTCATGAAGCAAAGCATTTCAACACTTCAGCACGACCAATTTATGGCAATCGACTTGTCATCGTCTGCCACTGATTACCTTGGTCGCTGCAGTACAACCAGCTACACCAAATGCCACACGTTATGCTTGACAAAATATATGACTTGCTGGCCTTCTTTCACTCTCTAAATATTCACATAGTTGTCAAAACAAGCAATGAAGGCTAAATTAGGCGATAAAATGTCAACACAAAGTATAAATAAAAAATCAAAATAAACAGTTTGGCAATAGTTGATTTTCAAGCGTCAAAAATTTTGAAACACAGAATAAAGAAAATGAGTCAATGCAAAACGGCATTTAGATAATTCTCGTGTTATTTGATGACTCACTGGCACGGGGTATAAAGCCAGACTGAATAGGGAATGTTCAAATGGGGAATTGCCAGTGAGGTCATCGAGTTCAGCAGTGGGCAAAAGAGAAGAAAGAGGCAAAGCTGGTTAGCTTAGATTGCGTGCTGCTGACTCACAGGGTTTAGGTAGTGGTGGTGGCAGCGGCAAAGGCAACGGTGATGGCAAGGGGCCCAAAGATCGACGGCCTAGAGGACTGCAAAGGCAAGGAAGAAACCATCTGTCGCTAGTGCACGACCACATTACGCACTGCAATTTTGGTGCAGGGCACCGCAAAGGCACAGGCTGAGATAGAGTGCACGTGGCTTCTATTTTTACGACCAAAATACGACGGTCGATTTCACCCACAAACGGCTATGCATCTGGTATTTATTTGACCACAAAAGTAAAAAACAGCAGAAAGAAAGAATGAAAGCGAAGCCAAGCGAAAGTGGCAGCTAATTAGGAACACTTGTCATTCACTCACATCTGCAGCAAGTCATTAGCCCTGCTTCGATGCATGTGTCAATTGACTGGCAAATGGTCATACCAATTGACGAACTGAACACCTCACTTTACTGTACCTCTCCTGGAGAATAGATCACAACGGTAGCAGAAGAGCAGAAAAGCCGCAGAGTGCGTTCGAGCATGCAACAGCCACGCGAATGGTGACGGACTGATTTGAAACTGAAAAGTGCTTAGTGCTAAAGTATAAGCAGCACAACACTTGTATTGAGGTTCAAGTGGGCGATGCAAATGTGAAGGAGAGAGAATGAGAGCAAGATTGTATCGAGTGTACGTAGGCGTTTTACAGTCGTCAAATAAAGGCTAAAGAAACTGAAACCGAACTTATCTGGGCGAATCACTATGGAAAAATAAGAAAGTTTCAACTGAAAGGAACCATACTTACAATGATAGTAGAGGGGCAATGAATGGCGTGCAATTCAGTGGCAGTGAAGCGTGCAGAAAAGAAGAGGGATCGACGGTGGAATAGGGCAGAGTGGAGATGGTGCTGGTCAGAGAGCTGTGTGGGTAAACAAAACCATCATCAAGGCAGTTGTTGACACTTTGCCCAGACAATCGTGTACACACAGTGGCCCACACTGAGGCGATGATAATTGGGGACAAACTGTGCAGCAGGAAAGCAGCGGATACACACTCGATAAGCGGAGGGCGATTCAGCTCTGCTCGGTCTGCACAATTATCGATTGTTTGGCCATGTGCGCAGGCGAAAATGGTCTGTTCTTCATTTCCTCTCATTAGACACGCAAAGAGGCAATAGGGCCGGTGACTGCAGTGGCCAGAGTCGGTTGATGGTCAACGCGTAACAGTGACCAGACAAGACGGTCGGGGGAGGTGCAAAGGGCAAGGGGAATATGCCATGTCATGTCACAGCCCCTGAATGAGGAAAGAAAGAGAGAGGGGGAACAGGGACGCACTCAGTGCACAGGACACAGTGTCCAGACTGGAGGGCACACAGAGGAGCTCTCGGCAGAGATGAAGGAGCTAGGGAACTGGAGAATCAAATTTCAAATCGAGTTGGTGAAAATGCTTGAGAGTGGCGAGAGGAATGTATAAACTGACGTTCTGCAGCGGTGAAAGTCAGTAGTGCTAGTAGTGATGGTAGTGGTGGTGGTGGTGGTGGTGGGCAAGTGGTGTGCGTGAGTGGTCTGGGCAGCACTGGAAGGCAACAGACTGTCGACTGACTGACAGATCTTCAGAGCGATGCCTCGCTCAGGGCAAGCACTACAGCACAGAGAGACAGCACTAGTGCAGACATTGCACTGCACTGGGTAGCGAAGAGAGCAAAGTCGGCTTGTGCGAGTTGAAGCGAGTCTTTGAAAGAGAGCGAGACTCCTTCTTCTTCTTCTTCTTCATCTTCGACGAGGCCGGCCACTGAGCATGTCTTGCCTGTGTCTCAGGTGTCGAGGGCCACTGTGCCGACAACTGGGCAACCACCAAGAGCACCATCAGTAAGAGCAGAAGCAGCGGTGGCTAGTGCTGATGCTCGGGCGGCAGTGCGGCGGTTCTCCGGTCAGAAGACACCACTCTCCACTGCCACTGCTGCCTCTTCTAGGCGCCGTCAAAGGCCACTGGAAATAGCAACACTTGGCCAGCCGAGAAGTAAACAGAAAGTACAGCAGCAGCAGCAGTGTGGACAGAAGAAACGGAAAGCGGCACTGCAGTCCGGGGCCGTCGATTGATCATCGGCTAGACACATCCAATTGGTAACGAAGTGACCACCACCAGCCAATTGATTGCTGCCGCTAAATGACCTGTGCCAATTGCTCTCGATGGCCGACTTTGCAATGATGATCACTTTGAGCCGATTACTTTCAAATTGAAGAAGGCACAGCTGAAGAGAGAAAAAGCAAAGAGCAGTGTGAGATAATTTGCCTAATACTATTAGCACTGGTGCTCAAGGCACTTTCAATTTTTAAAATAGAAACTTATGACAGTTTAAAAAGCTACAGTAAAATAACGTATCACCACGGTAACTGACATGTCCCCTCTGTTTCATATGCTGAACAAGCCATTGATTTAATTTAATTAAAAAAGCAAACCATAGACAAATGATAAACAGTTCTCGTAAACAAAAGTAAATAGAATGAATTTCACTGTATAGCAGACTCCGGATTGCATGAGTCTGCAACACAATAACAATAATATCAGGTGCACAGGTGCAACCACAAGTGCGACCAGAGGAGAAAAAGAATGAGGAGATAGAGAGGAGAGAGATAGAGAGTTGTGATGGGGAGACGAGTATCTTAAAATGGTCACGCAAGTGAGCACGGCACGTGTTGCAAGTCGAGCAATGTGGACAGTAGTGGATTAGCGGTGTGGAGTGGTCGAGCTGCTGCTGCTACTGCTGTTGTTGGCTTTCAGCGTAGACTCGCTCATGATCTGTACCCGAGAAAAGTCGCGCAGCACTTCGTTGAAGGTGTCCTCGCTTTGGCTACCAAGCTCGTCATTTCTCATTTCATCTTTTAGCTTCTTCAAGCGCAGTCTATCAGGGAATGAGGAAATAAAAAAGAGAGAAAGGGAGAGTGAGTAGAAATTAAATAGAGACCAATTAAAAAGTGACTCGAGGAAAGGACATTTCGAGGTAAGGGAGAAAGTCACAGAGGCGTCACAGCGCCGGACACACTCACAGTGTTACAATGTCTGCGTTGGCATTGTTTATGGCGATGGACAGTGCGTCCTCTTCGGCGGCATTCACCGATGATAACTCGGCGCCTCGTTTGAGCAACAGGCACACTTGTCTGACAATGGTAAAGAAGAGATCAGAGAGAATGATTTGTTTGTTTGTGGGCAATGAACAATAATCAGAGTAATGAAGGAAACAGTGACAGTGTTTGCACTTACCCAGTGTTGGCAATTCGTGTGGCATGATGCAGTGCCGTGCTGCCTTCGGCGTCCGTAGTATTACATTTCGCTCCGTTCAGAAGGAGAAACTCGCAGGCGGTCATTGTCTCACTGCGAATCGCTTGGTACAGGGCACTTCGTCCCTTCTCCAGCTGATTCTGCCAGTTGACGGAGGCATCAGCCGCCAGTGCCAGTGCCATTACCTTCAGCTCACAAGTGGAGGCAGCCTCGTAGAGCAGCAGATTGTAGTAAATGTCGATCAGGTTGCCGCTCTCCGACTGCTGAATCATCTCCAAGTACTCCGGCGTGGAGAGCAGTGTCACCACTTTGGAGTGAATCATCCTGAAGGCGGCCGAGTTGATGAGTGACACTGGGCCAGTTGGCGTTCTGCTGCTGCTGTCAGGCGATTCAGGGCTCTTTGGTGACTCGGGTGCTGCTAAACCTTCCCTTGACTTTTCAGTATCAAGTGAAATCTTCAAATCGACAGACTTGTCGACAAACAGCTTGTCCACGTACTTGGCACGAATCCACCTTACACGATCAGCCCGAGAGCTGTTGGGCTCAATTTTTACTAGTGGAGATTGCATTTTTTGAGCTGCTACTGCTGCTGCTGGCGGACTGCTGTTGCTGGCTATTAAGCTGGTGCTCGAATGTTCCGACAGCAGCGAGGTGCCCTCGCTGTTCACTGTCTGATTCTCCGGACTGACAACATAAAACTCAGAGTTGAATCTCGCACTATCATCCGGAGAGCCGATGACCTCAAAGGACTTGACATCAGGTGCGTCAGTGTTCGCCGGTATTGTTGCTGCAGCCGCCGTGGTCACCGCCGAGCTGTTGTGACTCACTAGAGGCCACTTGGCTTCGTAGATCTCATTGATGACCTTGTTTCCCAGCTCTAGCATTACATTCACCTGTTCACAGTCGAGATGGTCTAGGTTGAGCGAGCGAACCTTGCTCACGTGAACACCCAGCGACCGGTGCACCCCTGAGCACTCAATGCACAGCGTAATGCCCAGGTTGATGCTCGCCCAAATCGGCTCGGCAGATCCACAGTCGGCGCACTTGTCGTTTCCAGGCACGCTCAGTATCTTTGCGCAATCAGTCTTTGATATGAGGTGATTGCTGCTGGCACCTGACAGCTGCGAATTGGTGAAGATGCTCGTACCGCCGCCGCCTACTCCCCCGCTCGCATTCTGATTGCTGCCACTGTGATTGGTGGAGGATGAGGCGCTGGTGGAGAGCGAGTCAACAGAAGAGGCGTCCACCATACTGCTGCGAGGGTTGTAGGGGTGCTCAAATGAGTGCACATTGCCCTCTCGATTGCTGTTGTAGGCAGCGTCGATTCCGGCCTGCAGTGCCGTCAGCCACTGCTTACAAACCTCTTCAGAGTCGGCTTGTAAAATGTGATTCCTACAAACAAAATTGCACAACTGTTAAAACTTTTATCTTAACACGCAAACAGTCACAACTTACTTGGTTGGAGAAACAACTTCAAAACAAAATCGCCGATCAATTTCACTTACAGGGCGAGCATGGCAAAGTCGCAGATCTTCCTCCATCACCGTAACCTCCTTCTCATTAGATCTCTTTCTGTAGACCAACTGGTGGTGTTGAATGATAAACCAGCGACGATTCCAAGTTTTGAAGGTACTGGATGTCCGCTTGAAGAGATATCCCTCTAGCCTGATTGAGTGACCATTCCGAATGAGAGCGGGAATAATCTCCTTCTGTGACACCAGGTGATGGCGGTTATTGAGTGACTTCTCCAGCTTACTACTGTCAGCACGCATGTCGATAATCTAAGATTAATTAAGAAAACATGTTAATGATGCTAGCCATTTTTAGATGTACGCACTTTAGAGGCAATGTCGTTGTTAAACTCTTTCATATCTTCCAGGTAGTCGTACCCTTGGTGAAAGTATGTACCATATGAGTTAGCGAGCGAAAGCAACTGTCAATGAAAGTTAGTCAGAATGACAGACAAAAAAAGCATGTGCGATTGTGCCTTACCGAGTCGATGATAATGTGGTTGCGGCGACTAGAGAACAGAGACAGCTGAGCAACGTAATCGAGGGAAAGGTGCTGAAAGCAAGATCTGGTGGCAGTGAGCATGTTCCTCGCCTCTTCAAACTCTGTCACCTTTCCTTTGGGCACCTGTGAGTAGCGATTAAAAACGAGATCCAGATCATCGCTGCGCTTTTCAAACCGCCGCTTCAACTCTTTGATTGTGCCAATGTCGTCGTGAAGAAAGTTGCACAGATTTTCGTTGATTGTCCGGTTGAGTTGTTCATTAAAGATAGTGTCGTACTTGGATATTTCGTAGAATGTAGATATGAAGCGATTTATGTACTTGACCATGGCATCATCGCTGCTGAAACATTGGCTCAGATTGACCAGCGAGGCGATAAAGTTGCTGTAATGAAACAAAGTTTTAACTTTTAAAAAGAAAACTTGCCACAGCACTTGCTTACTTTTTGGTTCGTATAAACTGCTTGCCCACCTCGATCATCGACGTACACTGCCTGAGAACCTCAGAAATGGTCTTTTCAAACAAGTCCATATCAGTTTCGTGTTTTTCCAAAGTCATCCTGAAAGAAAAAGAAGAACAAGTTAGATAACATATTCTAAAATAAAGTTATACGACAAACCGAAATTGTGGAGAGTCACGAAGACACTCATTGAGATCAACTATTGTTTCCATTGTACTGCCGATTTATGGTAAATGCACAAGTGGTAGTCAGATTGCGTGTACTTGATAGCAAACAAATAAAAACATTTGACTAATCAGCGGTCAAGAGGAAGATATTGCCCAAAAGTAATGCGTCATTGAGTAGTGATGATATGAGTTCACAGATCACAGAATTAGTTGTTGGACAACAGGACAACTTTGAGCCAATCTAGAAGGAGGGGCGAGATAGTAAACAAAGGGGCGGTTAGAAATGATGCACATCTAAGAATATGAATGATTGATTGATTAGTGCCTTTGCCCAGCACCTGCTAATGCTGGTGAACTGGTGTCACTTTGGAATGAGCCGTTTCACGGTAGGCAATGGTAAAGTGCGGCGAATACGTGTCTCGCGCTTTGGGTGCCAGTACTCTCTCTGTGTCTGTTTGTTGTTGCTCATTATCGTTGCATTAGTAGCAAGGAAGTGGAAAATTAGTAGCAAACGAGCGCATAATCACACCGCCTTCGCCAGACTCACTGTCAAATGTTTCACCGACACAACGGTGTGAGTGGAGTGTATGTGAATGAGTGTGTGTTTGTGAGTGTTGTTTGTGGCCTGTACGACAGAGAAGCAGGAAAAGTCTACTGTCTGATGGGTAGTCTGGTCGTGCTGGTCCTATCGGAGTAGTGCTCCTGTTGCTGCTGATGTTGGGTAGTATTTGATGGTCAGCTACACTGAATACGCTTTGACAGCATCACCCTACGGTTGCACCGGCGTGTAAACATCGAAAGAGTGATCTGCAGTTTGCAGTGCACTGCCTGGAGTCTCGAGGCGCGCCGCAGAAAGAGAAAGAAGGAAAGGGAGATAAATGGTGACTAATCCCCGAGTACGGTGGCCAATCAATGCTGTCTTGTTGTGAGTGTTGCAGCTTGATGATCACTGAAGCGGGGGAGAAACAGAGCAGAGCAACGACATCGGCCTTTTTAGGTCGCCAGTGTTGAACTCTGTTGTTGTTGAAGTGACGAGGATCGGACTACCTGCTGCTGCTGTCTCGATGTGGCTGGCCGAAGGAATGTAGATGAGGTGTTGATTCTAAAAAGCTCTTGACCCTGGTGATCCACAAGTGCCTTCCAGTGCTCACTGACAACGAACTGGACAGTGAACTGTCGCCGAAGCAGCTGCTCAGATTGGATTTTGCCTTTGTTGTCGCCAGTACTCGCGCCCTCTCTGGTGGAACGGGTGAAGAAATAAAAGGCGCTTGCAGCGTATTACGCCGGCACACTGCTCCCTATCTCCCTATCTCTCTCTCTCTCCCAGCTCGTGGCAATCACGCCCGAAACTGCTGCTACTGGCGATCAGCCAAAAAATCCCTGCGGGAGCAATGACAGTTGGCGATGGAATTTTTTCCTTTATTCTCGATGAATCAAAGGCAAACCCAGGCAAGTGCCGCCGGTGTTGCGGCCGATACATCATCACAACAGTACATCAGTACAACAGCAATAAAGTATTTCAAAGTTGTGTCTTGGTAAATGGTTATTTTAAAAATCCTAAAGTAGTAGTGCCCCAACAAGTGTGGCGTTGCGAATGTTTGAATGTTTGCAAAAAACACAAAATAACAATCATAGGTGTGTCGTGTTGTGTCTGAGAGAACAGGTGGGGATGTTTGTTGCTGATGTGAAGATAAGGAGATTGCAGCTGACAGTAGTTTTGAAGTGGTTTGTAAAAAAAAGAAAAGCGGTCTAGAAAAAAATTGAATTTCTTTATTTTGAAAATTCAATAAATTTGTTGAGACAAATTGTAAATAAAAAATTAAAATAAAGAAGTTTGCTCAGTTGGTGGCGTTCTTAGATGCGATAATAGCTTCCTCGTCGACGGCAGCTAGCACAGTAACCTGAGAAAGGGGCGGAAATCAAGATTAGAAGATAGCTACACAGTTAGGGTACAGCGAGCGAGCGATGGTTGTTTTACAGCTACACCGCATCACTTACAATGACAGTGTTGTCGTCCTTGTGAAACTCCTCGCGAATCTTCTGGCCCAGCTCGCCCTCAGGCAGGCGAAGATCGTCACGGGTGTCGCCCTTGTCGTTCATGAGCGAGACGAATCCATCATCGGTGACATCGATGAGCTAGAAAAAAATAAACTGGAAGTGAGCACACTCTGTTAATAGTTGACCGTAAGTGCGTACCTGAAAGTCATTGCGGCTGACGTTTGGAACATCAATGTTGTGAGTGGAAGGACAGATATCTTCGTACTTCTTGTTGGTGAAGATGTCAAGACCCACCAAGTGCACTTTGGCGTGACCATGCTTGCCAGTTTTGGAAGTGCTCATTTCCATAACTTTGCACGGGCGGCCCTTGATCATGACGAAGCCGTTTTTGCGGAGAGCCGAGCACTGCAGGGGAAAGGTTTTGGATGCACCGGCGCTGGCGGTGGCGTACTCGTGGTCATCATGGTCTTCCATTTTTACAGCTGACTGAAAGGAGTAAAGCGGACAATAGGTTAGCAAGAGAGTTGTTGAGTAGAAGACTTGCTTGGCTTGGCTTGGCGTGCCACTCGCAGATCTTCTTCCACCAGTTAGTCCTGGCTGTTGGCACACATGCAATAGCACACTACTAGCACAGACAGACGGACTACCGGGGACAAGTCGCGGTGGGAGCAAGTGATCCGGGCGCCAAGGGCAGACAGTTTGGGTGATACCTTTTGGAACAGAGAGAAGAGTACACAAGAAGAGCACAATGGAAGATGGGGAAGACTACGGGCGAAACAACGTGTTAGTCGTCTAGTGAGAGAAGAGGCTGCTCTCCGTCTTGGTGTGTTGCGGCAGCACTGGCGCGAGGTACTTCCTCTACGAAAGCCAATTCCCAGCCGACTGGCCGCCCCTTCATAGAGGACGTCATTTTGTTCAAAGGCGGGATTTTTTATCAATACAAAGGTCGAAATTGAAAGAAATCTAGTTGGTAGATCTTTTATTCATACTGATTGACTACAAACTAGTGAGTGCAGTTGCTGCAAAGTCAGTGTATTGTCTAATGAGAACTAAGGTAATCCATTTGAACCAGTCTGGTTAGTGGGCACCATTCTGTTTCGTGTAGCTGTTCAGTGTATCCGGCGTAAAGGAACGTGGCAGCAGATTACTCAGTGTCTCCAGCTCATAGCTGAGGTCCTTGTGAACCATAATAATGGTCAAGTCACTGCCAAACTAGAAGGAGAAATAGGTTGTTAGCGAGGCAATGTTGTACATGAATGGGATGAGCTCAAGAAACCTCGGCCATGAACTGTCGACAAGTGCCACAGGGAGGACAGGCGCCCGTCAGGTTGGAGCTGACGGCGACTGCCTTGAACTTGCGATGTCCCTCTGACAGTGCCTTCACATAGGCACATCGCTCTGCACAGAGACCCAGCAGAGTGGCCGTCTCGATGTTGACGCCGGTGTAGATGGAGCCGTCCTCGCAAAGCAAAGCCGCGCCCACTGGGAAGCTGCTGTAGGGGGAGTAGGAGTGGCAGAGCACGTCCCGTGACATCTGCGCCAGTTTCTGAGCTGTCTGTGAGTCCATGGTCTGCTGCCGCTGTTGCTGTCGCCTAGAAGTCCTGCGATCTCCGTCGAACTGCTCACTAGTGAACCACTTGACAGAGTTTAAATTGAACAACAGTGGAAAGTTACGCACCGATGCTAGCCTACGCCTCAAATGTGTTAAAAATGCAGCACAGTAGCTGATATCTCCTGCTGTAGTGGTTATCAGTGGCGGCCACACGACTTGAACAAGGCGGTTCAGTGTAACGTGAATGCTGCCAATGTGACTTCGACCAATGTCAGCCTGTTCTGGTTCACTGTCAGATATGGAAGACACTTCAAGAGAACAACACAGTTCTAAGTAGACGTAGAGGTGGGTGATTATCAATTGAATGCACAAATACGTGTTGAGTGTTGGTGGTGGCCACCGGTGCATCGCACGCATCACTGCACCGCTCAAAAGTCACTGCACAAGTTGGCACTCGCCTTGCTAAGTGATTAAATGAATCGTTTAATTGAATGAATGACAAATCATAATAATAGGCAAATGATGACGTGGAAACGAGGTCATAGCAGGTGAAACATGTAGTACATGTAGTACATGTGATACATTCATGTTGAAATAATTTCATATAGGTCAGTGTTCAAGTGTGTGGTCATCTACTACTCATTAGGATGTGGATCTTGAAATGGAATTGTGTGAAGAACCTCGTCCAGCAGCTGAAGGGCTCGGTTAAGGTTGATTTCAATCCAGCAAGGCGTCTCTTTGATTGTCCTCCGCGGATAGTCTGGTCCCCAGCCTTTCACAAAGGAAAGCTTTAAAATGCACAGTCGTCGCAGATCATCGACGCCAATGCCAGTTGCACTGGATGAGAAGGCTAAGGAGAAGGAAAAGGAAGCAGGTTATAGTCATTTCAACGACAGCATAACTGCATTGCTGCAGCTTACCAATTGGCGTTGAGCCCTGAACTCCGGCCACGGCGGCCGCCCTTGCTTTAGCATTGTTGTGGGCGTCGTTCGCCTGTTGCTGCATCTGACGGTAGCACTGCTTCAAGTCGAACACCTTGATGTTTGTCTGAGGGTATATTTTGTGAATGGCATCGCCTGGGGCACGTCCTGCTTCGCGGTCCAAGTAGTAGCTCTGAAGAAAGACCGCGTGGTCAGACAGGCAGTGGAGGTACACGTCGCCCTCTCCGCGCAGCGCCAGATTGACTCCTATGAACAGCAATGAACAGTAAATAAATAAAGCTGTCGAAAATGACATCTCTGACAAATTCAGTTACCCTTTCCAATGTGCAGACGAGCCTTTTCACTTTGGTCAGCTCGGTGAACGTTGGACAGCGCGCCCAGGCAGAATCGGTTGCCCCCGCTCGGATCAACGTAGCCATCTATGGTGACGGAGCTGTAATTTGAAGGTACTTTAAAGGTCTCGCCGACGCGCTGATCGAGTTCAAAGTAGGCGATGGAGCACCAAAACTCAGGTGGTGGCTGGCTGGAGAGTGTGCGCTGAGGTATGTGCTGCGACATGTTCGAGGCTGCACTAGCATTTCGAGACAACACCTGCGGATTGTTGAGCATCTGTTGGCTCCAGTACTCGTTCGCCGAAGCAAGGTCGCCATTGTGGCTCTGGTGGTCGGAGGCTGCGCCGTCACTGCTGCCACTGTACGGTATGTTCGCCTGAGCTCCCTGCCACTTGTCACCAGGAGGAGGAGGTGGCGGAATCGGGTTCTGGTGAAGTACACCACCACCACCACCACCACCACTGCCGCCAGCTCCGCCGGCCCCACCACCACCACCCGAATTGCCAGCCATTTGGTGACTGGCCAACTGTCCAGCAGTGCTTGATCCATTTGGAGACGGGGGAGAGGTACAGTTGCTTAGTCGAGATGTAGACAGCGCGTCAATTTCAGTTTTTGGCTTTATTCCTTGTGAGTTCTGGAAATCTGCAGTACTTGTAGAGGCGCGACTGGACTCGCTGAAATGATGCTGCTGCGGAGGATAATGGCTGGCTTGAGAGAGATATGAGTTTTTCTCGTTATTAAGCATAGCATTTTGGGGATAGTGCTGCACGACATTTGAGATTGATGAACCTTTACATAACGAAAAAATCATCATTAGATCTACAAATTAAAAACGAGATTGCATCGACTGAGCCAGCAGCCACAAGTTACCTGAAACCATAAAGTCATTGTTAAGACTCTGCTGAAGACTGGGCGGCGGATTGTCATCGTCATGGCTAGTGAGGCTAAGGCTGGACAGGTCAATTCCAGGCGACACTACGCGCTCGTAGTGATAAGGGTTGACGCAGACAAAGTCGCACTTCAATTCAAACGCATATTGGCCTGATGGGTAAAAGGGAAAGTTAAAATATGAAAATCACATAAATAGAGATAATGAACATGCGTCACACGTACACGTCTTGATGTGTTTCAGCTCATTCTTGTGCAAGTCAGGCCAGCGCCAAATGCGCGCGTAAATAACATGGGGGAATCCCTTTCGCCCGGCCACCTGAAGTCGGCCGTCCAGTGTCCTCTGAATGGTGACACACTTCGTCACGTGTACCCCATTGGTGGTGATGGCAGTGATCAGCGAGTCGAGTTCATCTCGCTTCTCCTTTAGCTTCTTGACCAGCGACTCAATGGCCCGCTTGGAGAAGCTCTCCGGTTCACCGCCCTGGCGATGACACATCAGTGAGTGAACAATGGAGTGACAGGCGTCAGCTGATGTCGGTCGGGTTGAAGGCATTGAAGGGTTCGGTGGAGCGGGTGGAGCTGGCGGGTTCACAGGTGGTGCCGGGCCGGCAAATGCCGTCGATGGAGGAGCCATTGGATTCATGTGCTTGTTTAGCATGTTCATCTGCAATGGCAGCTGACCGCCATTGTTTAGTTGATGATTGGCACCACCGACGCCGCTATTATTTGAGTACATGACGCCGGGAGGATTGATACCGTGCATACTTGGCGGGACCGACATGACAGGCAGTCCGCCAGAAGCACTAACGGCAATGTCATTTCTCGGGTCCCGCATTAGTCCAGCTGATATGGTCAATGGGTGTTGCATGCTTGAGGCAGCGTTTGAGGGGTGTAAAGACATTGTGGTGGCAATTGTGGTTCGTAAGATTAGTTGTCGAAACAACGAAGAAAGCTGTAAGATGTGACCGTGATGATGTCAGCCGAGTGGTGATCGAGCAGACCGTCGCAGTGTTTTAAGTGACCGAAGGGCAGGTGGGCGAAAATAGAAGCTCACAATCCACTAGATGGTTTCTGTTTGCAAAGAATGAGCGGGAAGGAGAAAAGTGCAAGTCTTCTTGCTGGCTCAGTAGTACTGCGCCCCTTATGTAATCATGACGACGACAACGGTAAAGAGAGCTTGCATAAGCGTTGCATCGATTGCAGCTTTGCGCGGATCTTATCATCAGGACTCCCTGCAATGGCTCACTCTCTCTCTCGCTCTCTTTCTGTGTGTATGGTGGTCACAACATGAATGAGTGCAGGCAAATGTCACCACTGCACCAAACAGTGGTCAGCTGAAGCGAGTGTCTCCAAGGTGATGCCAGGAGAGTAGGCGATGAGCAGACGACCGGAACGGGCACACTCACGTCATCAGAGGAAGAGAATCGGCCAGAAGTGTTGCTTCGGTCCCAGGAGAAAGGCGCTAGACTAGGGCCGAGCCAGAATTTCTGCGTCGCACTGACTGGTGAACAAAAATGCAAAATCGTCTTAAGTCGCCTTCGCAGAAGACGTACACTGCAGGCAGTCGCTGCCATTAGCAAAAAGGAGGACGGGAATTTTTTATTTTACTGCTACTCTACCCGAATGAATGTTGCTGTTAATGCTGCGGGTTAATGCTCTACGGGATCTGCTGGCGCCATGCCCACTGCAAAAAGCACTGTGAATGCAAAAGAACAGGTACGGCAGAAGCAGCAGCAGCAGGCAGGCGACAGACCTGTACCTGTGACTGGAGCACACAAAATACTGGTGCACTAACCGCCGCACTTTTATCATTATAAATATGATGTTCCTTTAATCGCTAGTGACAGCAATTATGATTAAACAGATGCAAAATATCACAAAAGAAAAAAAGAAAGAAAGAGAATTTAAAGCAATTGAAACTAGAGCTTTCGCCTATTTTTAAAGTTGAGTTGAGAACAGGTAAAGCTGCAATTGTCACGCTTCGGTGGACGACTGGCCTCGTGTCTCCCCCACCCCCTACACACACTGCACTGGTTTGTGTAAGGCTTGCGGGTTCTGGCTGTTTCTGGTACGGTCCCTTTTTCGGTAGATTACGGTTATAAATAAATAGCTGAGGTAACGAGCTGCTGCTGCTAGATTGAAGAATCGGAAGAGGCGGGCGGCTCACTAGACTTCTTCTTCTGGGCACTTGAGGTCATGATGCGCTCCCGGAGTTTACTTCGCTGCTCCTTCATTTGCTCCTCTTTGTTGATCCAGTTATCACGATTCCTATTCAGCTCGTGCATGTTCTCCATCACAAACGAGTCCGGTTCGCCGTAGTTTGGCGTACCGCTGGGATCATAGCCGAGCCTGCGTAACATCGGCGCAACTTGATCCATCTCCTCGACGACGTCAGCCGGTATGTGGCCAACCCATTTGCTCAGCGCTTCAATGTTAATGGGCTTGATCACTTGATCGGTTGACCTTTCAAGCCTGGTTAGTCGTTATTGGGGGGATTTAGAAATCAAACGATTAGGTTGGTATTCAGACATTCGATAAATACAAAACACGTACTTTGAAAGCGAAATATCACCATTATCGATATGCTTCTCATGATGTAGAACAGTCTCGTTCCAGGAGACATCGAGAAAGTTTAAAATCTTTTGCATCCATTGCTTTGGATGTAGAACCAACTGCTCGTAGTACACCGGAAGGCAGACACTCGGCCCCAATTTAGAGCATTGAGTATACTGAAAATACAAAAAAATGTTAGCCACCTGAAAATGCAAAATGCTAGAGTTGCCGACCATTGAGCTCATTGCGGAGTTCCACTTTTTGAGACACTGTCGATAGCTGGACAGATCGAAACCGGAAATTGTCACCTGTCGAGAGATGATCGAGTGCACCACTGCCCGGCCGTCTCGAATCATAAAAATAAATTTGGCATTTGGAAAGAGGTATTGCAGATAGACAGCGGAACGTAAAGTAAAGGGATCTTTGTTGCACAGACGAGGGGCTGGCTTGCCGTGCCTGACGATGATTTCGAGAATGAAGGAGCCAATGGCAGAGTCGAGCACTTCGGCGGTGATGCCTGCCTCCTCCAGTCGCTTCGACTCAAAGGGCGCCTTCATCCAGGACATTCGGTAGCTGAGGAGGCGTGGAATGACCCGCGTCTCCTCGCCACACCGAATATCGGGGTGTGCGTCAAGCAGCACTCGGAGCAGTGTTGTGCCTATTTTGTAGAAAGATCAAACATTAATTCGTCTGTACCGCTCACTGGAACAGTGTTTGGAAAAGTGCCCTTACCACTGCGAGGCATGCCGCCGATGAAGATGAGTGGCATATTATGGTCGTATGAGTACTGTCGTCTTCCATCCTCGCCGAGAATGTATTTCTAGTGTAACAAAACAAAAGTTGTAAAAAGTCGAGCTCATTCACTGGAGTGAGTAATTGGCAGCCTACCTGCGAGGAGATCCACTCATAGTCAGCTTTGGGCGTTAATGCACTAAAGAAGCATGAAGAATTCTTGGAGGTGTAGTAGAAGAGGAAAAGAACAATTTGTACGGCGATGAAGACGTAGAGAGGGTATCGACGAAAGTACAGCAACATGTCGTGAATGACTTCGTAAACTCATGACAGTGACAATCTAGCAGAGCACCGAATGATGGCAACAGTCAAGGAAAGTATCCGCGAAAAAACATAAGGTGCTTGCATTGAAAAGGGGAATACTTGTAAACGATCACGGAAAACAAATAAGGGGAAAATTAGCGCTAAAAAATAAAATACGTGGTTTTTGGTGAGAAGCAATGAAAGGTAACAAATGATTGGCAACGAACCAGCGAGAGAAGGACGATCAACGTGACGAGGGAAACAAGCAGAAATGGCTCGTGAGATCAACAAAATACGGAGTATGAAATTTTAATTCGAATAAAAAGACTACTTTCGGAGTTTTCAAAAAGTACACGTGAAATGGTATCTGCTTGTTCTGGCGCACTCCTGAATGCCGCCGTAGTTGAAATGAAAGTCCCAGAAATGTGGCTACTTCTTCTGCTGAAGCACTGTCACTTTCTGGTTGTCTTTGGTGGATAGAGCTGCAGCTGTTGTTGTTGATGGTGTAGGTGGCTTTACACCGAAATGCTGATCGCCTCGGCGGGTGACAGAAGAGCAGAAGAGCAGCACTGCTGGTGTGTTTGACGCAAGAGCTGCCTCGATGAGTGCTGTCCAATTGAAGGAACGGTTCGCATGTGCTCGGCGGTAATTGATCGTAGTCGCATCGGCAGTGGTGCGAGACCGGATGATTTGATGAAACCTAATCAGATAAGAATGAAAGCAGATCGATGGCACTGTCTGTTTACGTCAACACACACTGCTGCCACACGGAGGGAGCCAGGCCACTTCTGGGCAGAGCCACCAAGCACTGCCGAAGGTACAGGCACTGCTGCTTTCACTCCGAACCTGACTCCTCCTCCTCCTTCGTCTGATGCTGGCAATTAAAGGTGCAGTACTGAATACTGTTCCAAAAGTGTGTCCATTTGTATAAAAAGGAAGTGAATTTGCCGATAAATTGTCTTGAATATAGTTTTTCTTAAATCTTAAAGTGCTCCCAAACGCACATACTCGTAATTCCCCTGATCTTGTCTTTACAAAATTATTAGTATTCAACACTGAAATTGGCTTTTGTGACTGCCAATATTGCGCAACTTGAGGCGGCAAATCGACCACAACCTGCCGTTAGGAAGTGATCTATCGGTGTGTGGGCAAAGTGGCGCAATTTCTCAGCTGTCACCGACAGGTCTTAAGTAAGTGGAACAAGCGTAAAACACTCCGGTAGAAGAGCACAGCTACCGGCAAATGACTGTGCTGAGGTGGTGAGTGGAGAAAGAGATAGTGCCAATGGCGGCCGGTTTTCGGTGACTTAACCGCCAGCACTATCGACCATTTCGCTGGCGCCAGCTCGCACAGACTCGCGCAAAGGCGCCAACAGACAATTGAGCTAATTGTAATTCAATTAAATCGATGCATTACTGGTTGTACCAAGCGTACCAGCTTCGTATTCAAGCCAAGAAAAAGAGAGAAAAAGACGAAAGAGTGGAAAAGGGAAATGCGTTTAATGGCATTGCAATACAAAAAAGGTTGAGTTTTAGATTTTAACAGAAATTAGATTTACACAAAAAAGTAGGAAGTGGTGTTGTGTCAGTGTGTGCCTATGTGTGAATGAGGAGACAGAAGCAGAGAGAATGTCAGTGTTGCGTTTGCTGAAAATTGAGAAGAACAGAAGGAGGAGGAGGGAGGTAAAGAGTAGAGGAAATGGCAGAGTGCACAGAATAACGATTCAATTGGTTAGGGCTGACTAGAGAAGAAGTGTGAGTATGTGTGAGTGTTTGTGTGCTCAGAGTTCGGTGCTAGAGAAGGGCAAGGTGTGTTGGCAATCGCACTACGTGGCCTGCAGAGTGGACTGGCGGAAGAAACGGCAGATTACTTGATCACGGACTAGAACATTGGTCAGTCTGCAGACTGGACTACATCTTGATCAAAAGAGGTGGGGTAAGGAATCACATTAGAAAGAAAGAGGGAGGGAGGGAGGGAGGGAAGGAAGGAGGGAGAGCGTGTGTGACTGGGTGGACACAGTAGAAGGAAGACAAGTGTGTGTTCGGTGTTCTGATCCCTTGCCGAATGCCTGTGAACTCATTCCATGCTGCTGGCGCTTTCACCGTGGACTTTGTGGGTTTTGGTAAAAAGTGACTAGAAAGGAGCAAAAGTGACTTACAGTAAAATGAATTGCATTAAAATAGAAAATGTGTAAAAGCTCAATTGGTACAGGAGAAGTGAGGGAGAAGGAGGGGGTAACGCGTGTTAAAAATTTTGATAGAGTTCAACAAAGGTATAATATATCACAAGTAGGGAGCAATTGAACACGCGGAGCGCGAGTTACGATTTCCAAACTTTTTCAACTTTTCCAAACTTTGAGGCGTTTCAGAGAGAGCTTCTTCAGGCGTGTCAGCGAGCCAACCGAGTCCTTAGTTGACTTGCTGGTAGTGGTCTCCTCGCCGTCCGACGGCATTTCGCCCTCACTGTGCGCCTGTCGAACTTCGTCGTTCTCCACAGCAATGTTCTTCTTGCTGTGCTCCAAAGTGCCCTCGGCCGCCTCGGTCGACTTGGCGCTACCTTTTCTTGAGCTGGTCGGTGAGTCAATGCAGTCCTTGCGCTGGAGCCGCTTCGAGTAAGTTCGATGCAGCTGGGACAGTTTTTTGAGTGAGCCTCGACCTCGCAGGAGCTTTGAGGACGAGGGCGAGTTGTTCTTCATAAAGGTATTATCACTGACGGTCACATCTTTGCGGTACTTTAGCTCAAACTTGCCCTTATTCTTCCACTGCGTCTGCACGTCGTAAATGTTCTCGAGGTCGCCGACCACTCGACGGTAGCCCATTCCAGGCTTGCTTTTAAAGGAGAACGTCGACTCGCTCTGATTCGGATCGCTAAAGTTCTCCACCTCCTCAACGATGACAAAACTTTTGGGGTCCTCGACGCGGTGAGCCTTGAGCAGTGCCTGCGTGATAATGTCCTGACTGGTGCTTTTCACCGAGGCCTTCAGAATAGTGTACGGCTGGTCATTGCTGACATTGTAGATGCACACAAGAAAAGTCTCATTCTCGTGCTCCTCCTGCCAGTCGGCGATGATCTCATCGTTTCCGGCCGCCCCCTGGTCCTGCTTCTTCGCCCGCTCCTTGATGTTGGTCACCCGATTGGCAATGCTGGTCATCCAGGCGCGGGTGCTCGGGTCGTCGGCCATCTTCTTGAGAATGAAGCGGCCCTCTCCCTTCCAATTACTTTGCGCCTCCAAGGGGCGCTCGCAGGGATCGAGCAGTCGCTGGGTGACACTGCTGCGGTCATTGAGGCGCTTCTTCTCCCAGCCGCGACTCACCTCCTCCAGCAGCACGTAGTCGTTCACGTTCTCCGCCGCCTTGTTCGCCTTGGTCAGCGCCTGAGCAATCACATCGGAGACGGTACTCTCCTGGGTAATCTTCAAAATGGTGCTCGGCTCCTCCGGCATGACGCCATGCACCATGAGGAAGAACATCCTCCGCTTGACGGGCGCCGTGCCGAGCACCTCGGCCTTGCAGTCAGGTCGGTTGAGCTCAATCTTCGTCAGCATCTTACTCTTCGCCTTTGCCTTGTCAGAGGACGTCTCTGACGACTCAATGTCCAGACCCTCCTCCTGCAGGTGAAAAGAGGAGAAAAGTGCCATTTGATTAGTCGCTCACGCTCTCTCCATCTCTTTCTCAAGTGTGAGACTTATACACAACCGCACACATACCTCATAGGTGGAGTAGATGAAGAGGGTCGCCAATGGCAGAGCTTGGTTCTGTGCGTTGTGCAGCCGAAGGTGCCGATAGCCCTGTCGAAGGCACTTCACGGGAATAATGCGCTGAGCGGCAGCGTGACTGGCGCCAGTGTCAAAGACGGTGAAGCGGAGAAAGGCCAAATCGACAAACTTGATCTATTCGCATGAAAAAAAGGGAAGGGAAGGGAAAGGAATGGAATGGCAATAGTAGCAGATCAAACAAATCGAACAGTGACTAAATGAGCACTCATACCCGGAAGGATAAGTTGTCATTCCAGATGGGATTCAGTGAGTTGCGTGGCACCGCTTTCGTGCGCTGTCGATTGCAGTCGACCGGAATGCCAATAATCTCCACTTCCACTTGCGGACTGCCGCTGTTGTTGTTCGGAACGACGTACTGACCGGATATGATCTGCCAAGAAAGAGAGAAAGTGTGAAGGTAAATGAACACTCAACACAATCTACCACGGTACTCACTGTGATGTTCAGATTGATAGTGTGCAGTCCGTCAAACTCCTTCTCCCAGGGATTGAAGCGGCCAAACATGAGGTGCGACTTGTCTCGCATCACACTGGTCTTTAGCACGTAGCCACAGCCACCGTTCTGCTCAAACATTGCCGAGTTGATCTTCTGCGCAGAGTCCACCGTCTGGTAGTTCAGCGCCACTGACTGAATGCCGAAGGCCCAGAAGATGACCGGGTTGAAGTTGGAGCTGTCGATGCGCATTCCCGCCGGGTAGGTGCGCATTATTTGGCTTTCAGTGTGGGCAATCACCGCCAGGGGCGACTTGCGACACAGTTTCTTCGCCGTGTTCTCATTGATAGAGGAGATCTGGTAGCAGGCAGCCGAAGAGTTGGGTCGTTTGTTCATTGTCACCGAAGTTGAGGTATTGCTCGGAGCGGAAATAAAAGTAGGTGAGGGAGTGCTCAGCTCCCGAAGCTCATCACGAATTTTGTTCGATTCAAGCACCGGCAGAAGACTGGTACTGGCCTGAATGGTCGAGTTGAAGGCAACATTGCTGAGCGCCTTCCGAGAGGAGATCTTCTTGGAGATCGGCGTGGCAATTGTAGAGCTAGTTGGACTGACGTTAAAAGACGCCCCCGCGAGGAGGCCGCGAAACTTGATCGCCTGGCAGTAGATGACCAGATCAGAGAGTTCAGGTGCAATTTGACTGCTCGACTTTCGCACCACCTTACTGTGCACAAAGGGAGAAGCGTTGGCGGAGTGGCCGTCTGCCTCCTGTGTGTTGCCTGAGTGGTGCCCATCCGATGCCAGGTGCGATTTAGCTTTACTCGACGACTGACTAGATAGTCGGTTCTTTGACAGATCGCCCTCGTCGTTCTTCATTTTCTCCAGATCCAAGGAGGGTATAGTGTCCACCTCCACCTCCTCATCCTCGTCCTCGTCTTCGTACTCGTCCTCCTCGTCGTCATTCAACGAGCCGGTGCTGACATTGGAAACGAGGCTGTTTGTCCGTCCGTTGGCAGCCTGTTTGTTAACAGAGATGACGCCACGTGCTTTCAAGTTCAGCGAAGGGTGCAGCGGCGCACGGAGCTTCTTGTTCTTGATGAGAATGCGGTACTTCAGCTGATTCGGTGAGGGCAACACCGGCTCATCCGAGTAGTCAGAGTCAAAGAGAAACTTGGTCACCAGCTTGTCGCCAAAAACGGAGAGAAAGATCTGCGCCATCTTCGCCTGCTGCTGCAGTGAGCAGTGGTTCTCCACCGACAGAATCACCGGATAGGGCGACGCAACGAAGGCCTTCTCATTGATCGTCTCAACCACCTTCTTGAATGGAATCTTGGACGTCAGCGTGTGGCCGTGGTAGATGAGCGGCATGCCTTCCTCGCCATCCCAGCAGTCCAGTTCTACACAGCGACAACCGGTCAGAAGTACCTGCAAAACAAAACGGTGACCGATTGCAGAAACAGCCTACCGTACGCCACGCTGTTAAACAAACTCAACAAACATACCTGACTGTACAGCTCCACCGATGACTCTCCTTTCAGCTGGTGTCCCGTGAGGTAGGTGTTGTGACTGGAGGCGATGTAGTAGTACGACAGTGGATAGTCCATGTCCTCCTCCACCGTCTGACTCAGCTCGGGCGAGTAGGCGAAGTTGTTCTTGTCGGTGAGGTAGCGCGAGAAGCCCTCAAAGGACATGCAGCCTCGCTTCCGCAGCACCGGATTGGGCTCGTGCAGCTCCACCAGCTTCTTTGCCTGCTCCAGCGTGATGTCCTCGCACTGGTACGTAGTGATGAAGGCGTAAAAGTCGGTGATGGTCAGCACGGAGGTCTTGAGCGTGTTGATTTCCGCACTGTTCGTGACGATACTCGAGGCGGCGATGGCATCAAAGATGCGACTCTTACTGTACTCCTCCTCATTCTGCTCAGTGCTGGTGTTTCGTGTCAGCAGACCGAGAAACTTTGAGCTTTCCTTCTCTTCCGCCGTTGTTGCTGCCTTTTTGCTTTCTTCCTTTGCCTGTTTTTCCTCCTTGTAGTTGGTCACTGCTTCGCGAAAGCTTTTAATATCACCTACACGGCAAGGCCCAAATGTGGTTAGGGGGATAGCACAACAAGAAGATGTGAACTTACTTTTGGATGAGATCTGCTCAAAGATGTCCTTGATGTCGCGTCGGATGCAGATGAGAAAGGAGCAGAAGAGCTCGCTAAACTCGAGAAAGTCAATGTTGGAGGAGTGCGTCAGCGGGGTGCCCATCCGCTCCTGCCGGGCCGTCTGCTGCAGACTGCTGCCCGCCAGTGCCCTTCGAGGCGAGCCCAGAGGCACTGCCGCCGCCTGTTTGCTGCCATTGCTGCCCATGGAGTCCAGTCGTATGGGAGTGTTGCGCTTGCAGAACTTCTCTCGGTAGTGATACGTCAACAGCGAGGTGTGTATGGGCGAACTGTCAAAGAGGGCGCCTCCTCTGCCGAGGCTGCCATGTCTGCCCTCTGCGGAGGAGGACGACTTGCCGCTGGTGAGACTGCTCTGCGAGTCATACTGCTGCTGCTGCTGATCATGCCTCTCCTGCTGCTGCTGCTGTCCACAACCACCGCCGCCGGCGGAGGTCTGTGTCGTCCTGGTGGTCATCCCTGCAGCCGATCGGCCAGTCGCCTTGTAGGCACTGTGCTGCGGACTACTGCGCACCGAGTTGAGCACCGCCTCTGGCTCCGAGTTGATGGACAGCTGAGACCGAGTGCTGTAGTCGCGATTGCCCACCGCCAGGCTGATGGTCGACTTCTTCTTCCTCAGTTTACTGCTGTTCCCCGTGAGCGCCCTGTTGGAGGGCGAGTCAGCCGGCAGCGAGGAGGGCGCCGACATGCCCTCTAGCCGCCACTTGCGCCCGCCAAAAACGCGAATCGCCTCCGCCGGCGTGGGCCCGCTGCAGTTGCCGTTCTCGTAGTACAGCTGCAGGTACTTCTCCTTCAGCCAGAAGACCCGCTGGTCGCACAGCTTCTTCTGGCGGGCAATCAGCTGGAGGACGCTGCGCAGTCCGTCCACCCAGGTGCTGGCAATGCACTTCGGGGCAATAAACTCGGTGCAGCGGTTGTCGCTGAGGTTGCTGCCAAAGAGCAGTCTGATGCTGCAGTTACCGCTCTCCGCCAGCATGTACTCGGGCAGACTGTGCCGTCGGGCGATGAGCGCCAGGTCGGCGGTGCTCTGCCCGACGATGATCTCCTTGAGGCACATCAGGTCGATGAAGCCGTCCTCCAGGCCGATGCTGGTCGCCTCCTTGCCCTCGAACTTGACGACCACCCCCGGCAGCACCTTCTCCTCAATGTCCGCCGTCAGCTGGTAGTCCTGCGGTGTGTTGCCACTGGAGCGCAGTGAGGTGCTCCAGTAGGGCTTGCACCAGGCGAGCGCCGAGTTGCTCTCCTCCAGCTTGAGGAAGACCACCGCCGACCGACCGGTGTCCTCCTCGAAGTGAATCGTCGTCATGCCGTGGTGCATCGCCTGCAGATTGTGGTAGTCGATGGAGTGCACGTCCAGCGGTATCACACTGATGCCGTGCGACCGGGGCAGTGGCTGAATCGGCCGGTAGGCGTTCAAGTCCATCAGGTACAGCTGCTCCTCTTCCTCCTTCTCGCTGACCAAGGCCGAGCCGTGGGTGCTCGGTCTGCTCGTCTCCTCGGTCGTCGAGGAGGTGGTCGCCGCTCCCGCCGTTGCCTGCCCAGCCGCCCCCGCCCCCGTCCCTGCTGTACCCCTGGACGTCCTCTCCAGTTTGTTGAGCTCATATTCGATGTGATCACAGCAGAGGTGGTAGTAGCGGGCCGCCTGTGCACTGTCACTGCTCACCAGACAGACAATGTTATTCGCAGCAGCAGCATTGTGGTGCATCATCTCCGCCAGCAGCTGACCCCGTCGAATGGCGTGTATGTGGAAGGTGCGAATGTTGTCCAGAACCTGATGAGTCTTGTACATCTTCTCAATGTTGATGATGCCACCGACGCCGATGCGAGACCTACAGATAATATTTGGAAGGAAGGGAGAAAAAAGAACATGGTCCAGGCATTGCAGTCATTTGTAATGTGCAATGTAAAATGGTGCACTCGCCGACATTAAAGAACATTCTGAAATGGTGCACTTACATGTAGTTGTCCTCTCCATTAAACTCTGAAATGGAATCAATTCGAGCAGTCAATGGAGGCCGATTCGCCGCCGACATGGGCCAATTTTGCTCGTTTGAGAGCACAATCAAACTGGGCACTCGCTGGAGAATGGTCTTGAGATCGCGGAGGAAGGCGCCAAAGAAGGGAATCGTTTTCGAGTGGGGAATGTCCAGTGCACGAATGACTGCCGATTTGTACTCTTCCGACGGCTCCTCGAGTGTCAGCAAAATGTCTGAGAGTTTCTTGCGCAAAAAGGGCTCCTCGTCCTTTTGCTCGATTGACAGCCAAAATGGCTTCAGCTTCTCTGACCTATTGACAGAGACGGACAAATATTTAGTTTAGTGAAGTTGAGGAAGCGGGAGGAAGCGCCAAGTTGATGGCCAAGTGCAGTGGCACTTACTTCAGACCAGCTAGTATTTCCACGGCCGAATTAAAATTGCCCAAATTCCAGCAAGTCTGAACGACTCGCATAATGCAAGAGAGAATGGCTTTCCTGGTGAGACAAAGGCAAACAAAAAGAGCAGACAAGGGCAAAAGTTAGCCGGAGACGAGTCAACTTAGAACAGCGGAGATGCCGTCGTTCGTCATGGCGCCGTGCGGAATGCAAATTACCTCATTTCGTGCGTTGGTTGAGAAATGATAATGTGTGTAATCCACGAGGAAACCTAATCAAGAAAAGCCCAAATACATCCCGTTAAAGACTGAAATAGATGCAGTGCTGACCAACCGCTGAGCGGGGAGCAATATATCTTCTTAAAGCTCAATTATACCTCGTTGAATCGCTCGATCAGCTCCTTCACGGTGAACGACTTGATTGGCATTGGGTTGAGGTCATCCGGTGCGACTGCTGTACGACCACAACTCGATTCTCTCTGAGATGCTCGCTCTTCGCTGGAATTGGAGTTGAGCTCCACAGTGACTGTTGCGAGAAAAAAGGAGTAAAAGTGGTAAAGGGGGAGTCGATGAAATGACAAGCTTCATTCAGTGTGGTGCACCCGCTGAGTAAATAAACAGCAGCCTCAATTGAGCCTCAAGTGGATCGAGTGTCCTCAACTTCAATGTCGATTCTCAATTGTGCGGTAATGCTATACACTGGCTGCTACACTGTAACTGTATCCATTAAGCATTAAGAATTCATTTATAATTGATTAGTCGACTGGCACATGAGAAAGGTGCTGCTACTGTTACTGTTGTTGTTGCTGCTGCTTGCTGATTATTAATTGCCCCCTGTGATGACCAGAATGTGCGGTCCCTTGTGAACAAGCTTTCTTTTTGTTTCATTTTCGGTTATGTTCTCTAACAAGTGGCTAATGGTTGAGGGAGATAGGGGAGGGCGAAAAGAAGAGAAATGAGTCCACCACCACTTACCTTGTCGAATGTAGTGCACCGGCTCGATGCTGTAGAAGAGCTCGTGCTCGACCTGGGTGAGACGATGGGCCACTTCCTCGGGAAAGTGAAGCAGCGACTCGAGGCACTGCAGTTCGTCGCGAAAGTGCATTGTCTTGCTGAAGCCATAGTATTCCAATGAGTTGGCCTTCATTTTGTTGCCATCTGCCAAAACGGTGGTGAGAAAAAAGGGCACAGTTGGGTAAGTAAACAACACTGACAAACACACACACACACAATGCGGCCGGCGAGAATTTGGGGGGGGGATAAGAATGTGGTGATTCACAGAAGCACAGGCACAAAGCAGGTGATTAATTAACACTCGGCTGCAGAGGGACGACTGCAGGATGAAGAGAATTGAGCGACCGAGTTGTTCATTAAAGGGTGGCGACGCGCACCACCAGACAGAGGAGGAAAGAAACAGAGTAGAGCAAGAGTGTGGCAAAGTGGGCGCCTGCTGCAGAAGTGAAAGTGAACACAAAAAAATGGGCAAAAAAGATTGCGAGGAAAGGAGAGAAGGTAGAAAAGTGCAGCAAATTGGTGATGGTGCTGGCAGTGGTGGTGTGTTTAGTCTCACTCCAATATATCTCCATATGTCTCTGAACTCAGCCCCACTCTAATGACATAATTAAATTAGCACAAAGAAAAGTGCGCCCCTACCTTCGAGTGAGCTGTAGCGCTGGTCCTGTCGGCGTTCTCCGGCGATGAGCGTGTCGAGGAAGCAGGCGTCGAGGTCTTGCATGATTTCCCAGAGCACAGTGCCGATGGCCCGCAGCGATCCATGCGAGGGCGTGACAAAGGACCACTTGGTGCCCCTGAACTCAAGCACCAGTCGGTCGTGGGACCGACCGCCGCCGGTGCGCCATTGCTGCAGATTGCTCGTCGACTGGACCTTGGCGGGCTGCAGCGTCTTACTGTCGAGGAGGACGATGCGCTCCAGGCAGATGCCCAAGAGACGAGTTGTCCGGCGGTTCGTCTTTCCGTGCAGTAGCTCCTTCACTTGGAAGATCTGACAGCCGAACGCGGGAAGGCGCTTACAAGTGAGAATGTATAGCTTCTTCAGCTGCTGCTCGCTCTCGTAGATCGGCGTGTGGAATAGCTTGCGCTTTTGCTCCTGTTCGGTGAAGAGAAAGAATGAATGAAATGAGAAAGAGAGGAGAAGGCAATAGCAGGCGGAGAGCAAGTACTGCACATGGTGAATGCTATGGTGGAGGATAGGCCCCTTTGGCGCCTGACTGCCGCTTCCTAAGCGCCCATAGAAGGCACAGCAGCAGCAGCAGCATCAGCAGCCTAAGCTTCAGAGCCGACGACGACGGCAGTGTCGGTGAGTGCGACAGGCGATCGTGTAATTAATCGCTCTCCGGTCGGCACCTTCTTTGACAAGTGACAACAATTGCTGCAGCCAGCTCCATCATCCTCTTTCGCAGCATACACTACCTTAATTAATTAATTCGCAGAGGTGTCGACACGGTGCACAGCAGTGGGGGTCAGCAAGTTTTGTGTTAGCACTGCAATGATTTACACACTGCAACAACGGAAAAAAACTTTGCTTTGCACTGCTTGAAACTGCGCTGAAACATGAGGGCTGCTTTACTTGGTATGAATATTATGAATATTGGCTATCCCATCGAATGAGCCACAATTTACTAAAGGCAAATATTTGCACTGGCAACTAGCGGCAGTTGTCTATGTGTTTGTGTGTGTGTGTGTGTAAACTGGCTGACATCGCTTGTTAAAGGAGAAAAAAAGACAAAAAGAGTGGAGACAAACCTAAGCCAGCGCAAACGGTGCTACTCTCAGTGCCGACGACTGTTTCGCTCACTGTTTTCCTACACAACTACCTCTTTGCATCTCTGCCTAGTCACGACATCGAGACACACACACACACTCAGATAAACTAGAAAGAGACCTAGAGTGAATGAATAGGCAGGAGACGCACCTTGATTGTCTTGACAATGTTCTTCGTGTTGTGGTACATCGGCGGCAGGCACTCGCGCACGTTGATCGAGGAGAAGTTGGCGCTGCGATTGGCCCAGTTTGAGGACATCCAGTGACACAGGCGAGAGGTGGTCTTCTTGGTGAGCGAGGGCAGAAACCCACCACCACCACCACCGCCACTGCTGGCGGCGGCAGGAGCAGAGGCAGCACTGCCGCCTCCACTGGAAGCAGCACCACTGGTGGCAGTGAAGGCGGCAGAGGTAGATGCCTCACAGGGCAAGCAGATCCGCGTGGAGCAGTGAGCAAGCGAGGTGCTGGCACCGTGGATGTCTCCTCGTCTCTCCAGTTCATCTTGTTCATCTTCTTCCAGTTCGTCGAACGACGAGGACATGTTTACCGGAGCGAGGTGCAGAGGAGTGTCCGACTCGATTGGCGACGCTTCCTGTGTGTGGGCAATCAAAACAGTTTTAGTTATGCAAACAAGGCGCACTTCATTCACTCACTCACTTCCACCCGCCAGAAGCGTCATTTCTGCACGAGGCATTTCTGTCTGAGCACTGCCATTTCGTTCCATTTCCTCTGAGCCCCTACCCAACCCTTTCCTCGCCTAGTCATCGGAATCCCGTTGGCACACACTTTCACTGCCACACCATAATCTTCACTGCGACTAGCAAATATCAGCAGCAAGTGATTGCCATCTGCTTTTAAAACGTTGCAATGAGAAGGTAATTTGATTTAAAGCTTATCGCTGAACTACTGTACAGGATAAGACGCATTTCTAATTGAATTGAAGGGGACCAGTGTAAATCAAACAGTGTCACAATTTAATTGTGGCCATGTACGACTTACATGCTAGTCTTTTTTCCTCCCCGCCTCCTTCAGTAAATACGGCAGTTGCTGTTGAGAGAGAAAAACGTGAAATCGAAATGTTGAAATAAAAGCAAAAAAAAGAGAAAGACTGAAAAAGGCAAAAGAAGAGCGCTATTGTCCGCTATTGTCTTTCTTCTCAACAACTGGGTGATGGCAATTGCTATTTGATTGGTAGCCTGCTAGTGAAAAACGCTGCCGGCTAGCCAGTAAACAATGTCCTAAATTAGTGTCTCTCTCTCTCTTTTTCAAAAATGTGAACAAATTGCCCAAGACTGAAGAAGAGAGCACAGTGGTGGAAGACACTGGCGCACTAAGGCAAACTCAATGACGTCTGTCAAATGGCCAGCAACTGCCCGAAACTGGACAGCCATGATGCCCTGGTACGGCCGCAGCAGCAGCAGCAGCATCAGCACCAAGAACAACAACTACCGCTGGCATTATTAATACTTCCATCGTTAGTTAGTAGTCTCCTTAGCAAAGGCAATGGCCGTGGAAAATGAGCGGATAGGGCGCCTCGGCGAGGCGTCAATCATGGCCAGCGCGACCAGGATGCAATGCGATAGCGGGCAATGAGAGAGAGAGAAAGAGAGAGAAGGCTAGGCGAGAGAGGTGCAAGAGACACTGCCCAGTGATGAAGGCAATTAAATTGGCCCAGTGCAGCACAAAGCCTATATCCGGTGGAGCTGCAACGAAATGAGCTGAACGGTGATGCTGCATCCGTGGTCCAAATGATTCACTTGGAGCGAGGAGAGACTCATTCATTCGTTAGGGAATTAATGGGCCGATGGACAGATAATTGCCAGGCAGGCAGGCAGACAGGCAGACAGGGCAACTCTGACTGATAGTGGCCGGTACTGGACAACACACACACAACATACCTTCACATCTTCACAGATTGGACGGAGCTTCTCTTCGATGATCGAACTCTGACGCAATGATGCGCTGGGCAGCATCGAGCCAAGGTGGCCACGGCTCTCATTTTCCTTTGATTGCGGCGACGTCTCTTCAATTCTCAGCTGAATCACCGCGAGAATAGCCGCTTCTTCCTTTGAACATGGCAACTCGCCACTTAGAATTAATTTCTGCAGCTGAAAAGAAGATAAGAAGGCGTTGGGGGAAGAGGTGAAAAGAGAAGAAATTAGTGTGTGAAGTGACTTCTATATAAATATAAGTATATCTCGAAGGGGACAACACTGCTGCTAAAATTGATGGCACTAGTGTCACTGGCAAAGCAATCATTTTCTCTCATGCAAGGGCCGAGGTGTGAGGACAAAGATGAAGCATTGAGATGAGCAGCATTAAAAGAGTGAACAGGAACTTCACCTTGGCAATACTGGCGACGGTCAGTGATGATGGCACTTTGCCGGCAGACGGTTCTCCAGTGCTACGGCTGCTGGAGACTGCTGCCGCACTGAAATTCACCAGTAAATGGTCACCATAAAAAGCAGCAACGAATGGCAAAATTGTCCAATTGAAGTTGCAAACTTAATTTGCCAAGGAGTAAATCGATTCAAGCAGCGACAAGGCCGTCAGCAACAGCAGCAGCAGCAGCAAACTCTCGGCAGCACTTGACGCCCGCGCGCGCCCGATTATTATTGCGAGAGTGGCAATAAAGTGGATTTATGGTCGTCACGATTAGTTCGACTGCTAATTTGACAAGCGCACACTACACACACAAAGGCCAAGATTCTTGTCAACTCTTGTCTCTAGTGTGTCTGTGTGTGTGCTTCGGTGTGAGGAGACAGAAAAGAAAGACAGCGACGATGTGTCGTGCGGGAATAGGAAAGCAAAGCAAAGCAAAGCAGTGACGACAAGCCTCATAGAATCGGAGCAGCCATAGTGCCCCAGCGAGCGAGCGAACGAGCGAGGACCAGGACGAAGGAACAAGTGCAAACGCCGTTCCGCTGCCTCTGCTTCTTCTGTTGTTCGACGAGCAAACGGTTGCAGAATGGAAGAATGAAAGAAGAAGCGCAGCAGATTCGTGTTCGCGCGACTAGGAAAGAGAAAGAGAAGGGAAAGAGAGAGAGAGAGGGAGAGGGAAGGCAGTGTAGAGAATCAAAGCAGCAGAGAAGCGTCAGGAGATGGGTGAGAGCAAACACCTAAGTGCAGTTCGTTTGCCTGCACAACACACACACACACCATTTCGCTTGCTCGCACTCGGCTCCGACACTCTCCTTCCCCTGTCCTCTTTCCTCTCTTTCATTCTTCCCTTTCTCTCTTTCTTGCATCGTTTGGTGAAAAAATTACTGACAGGCTCTCTCCGCATTGATCTCCCACAAGCCAATCAAAATTCTAATTTACTGTGTTACTCTGTTGCAGCATTCAGAGCGTGGTGCCTGCCGCCGGGTGCTACTTCTCCTGCTGATGTTGCTGCTACCACAATGTAGAGACAGGTGTGCAGCTCTCTCAGGAGGGGGAACAGCAAGCAGGTCTCCCATCTTTCACTGTATATGGGTGAATGGGGATGTATTGCTCTCTAGGCAAATTGACTGAAAGGAATTGTGTTTTGCTGCAGTCTTCCAGTCGGCAGTAGTGTCACAGTAGTGGACAGGCAGAGTTATGCAGCCTTGGCTTTTAATAGTCGCCTCAATGATTACATTTAGACTTTGTCTCCTTCTTCTGTACTCGGTAGAGTAGCTCGAATGAAACACTTTCTCCATCCACATGAAAATACCGTGTCGGCAACAGTAATAATAATATGCTGAATTATCAAGCTATATAGGTCAGTGGTAGTGATGTCAAGCAAATCAAACTTTCTCGCTTACTTTTGGCATCGCCTGTCTGCCTTATTATGTGCCCGGCACGACATATCATCACCGCTAGTCGGACTTTTTTCACCACCACCACCACCACCACCACTAGCACCAGCACCAGCAGTAGCAGCAACAGCAGCACCGTCATGAGGTGCAACCGACAAGTGTGCAAGACAAGGCAGGCAGACAATGGGCAAGTCAACGGCAGTTTTACAGCCCTAACTTGACAAGACACTTTTCTCTGATGTCCCGTGATGATGGCAACTCAGCTGCACCTTCAAGAGCACATTGCACTGCACAGCACCGGACGGCAATGTATGCCACAGAGAGTCAGAGAGACCACTTCCTACCACAACGCTACTGCAAAAAAACTGTCGTAAAAGTGAAATTGCTGTGATGATGGTGGCGGTCCACTTCTAATTGGCAATGCTGTCGCTGTGTGAGACTCAAATTGGCTACTTGCACTGACACTTTTCCGAGGAGGAGAGAAGTGCGGGCACCCACAAACCCTGCTGATGATGCAGACAACAAGGTGCATATTTAGGTGAAAGGAGAGAAAGAGAGAGAGAACCAGGCGACACTGTGAGCAAAAGATAGCTGCCGCGCGCCCGATTGCGATGGCAATGCAAATACAGCCATACTTTGACAGAAATGAAGAAGGGGCAAAAGGAGAATGCATGACTATGCTGCACTTTTGCCTCATCAGCACTGCTACAAACAAACTGTGCCCAAATGTGCCTTTGTCTTTGCCCGGACAGTCGACGGCATCATCGATTGCATCTATCCCCTCTTCTTCTCTTGCCCCTCTTCTCCCTCTTCCACAAGTGAGACACGCTTGTCGCGCAAAGAATGAGATTGCCCAAGCACGGCGGTCGTTACTTTCCGAGAGTGAGACAGTGAAAATCGCTGGGATCGTAGCTGTCACTGCTGGCACACCGGTCGGCGTCAGTAATGGCTAGTGGTGCTTTATTTTGCTCCTTCTTTTCAGTTGATGTTGTCTTGGGAAGAACAAACAGACGCCTTGTCGACGCCAGCACACACATAGTCCTAATAGAGCCATTAATTCTTCTCTAATCGCTACTTGCTTGACATCACCAAAATAGGGTCATTTTTCAAACACACACATACAAGCAGACACAGCAACATCAAATATGTTTTGCTAGAAAATGAACAAGGCCGCAAGTAGTGCAGGACCAGGCTCGGCAGCTGCTAAAAGTGGCCAGAAAGTCGATTTTAGATTCTTTTCTCCAGCAAACTCACTCAAAGTGTCGGCCTAATTAAACAAAAAAATTTGCGCAACACTGAAAACCAAACGGTGGTCGTTAATTGAGCACATTTATTAGACTGCTGAAAATGAGCATCAAATGGCCCACTAATGGGCTCAGAGACTGTCAGAGAAAAGAGACGGGCAATCGATAAAACAGTCAAGGAGGCAAAGCATCATCTGGGCAGACCGGATAGCCAGCAATTGATTAGATCATTTGCGATGGGAAACTGGAAAAGTTGTGTTCAAACAAACGAATGCAAACACAGATGTCAATGGCATTAAAGTGGGCCATTTTCCTCCCCTCAGTAGAAACTTTCTTCTTCCTTTTCCCCCTTCTTTTTGCCAATTAACGCCTTTGCACAAGTAGCAATTTTATGTAAATGCTTGTGTCAGCAAAGCGAGCGAGAGAATGCTAATTGTTTTTGCCACAAACAACATATTCATCATTTTTCATAAAAACTCAGAAATTGCCCGAATTTCGATGTTTGCCACCAGACACCGGCGACATCACTTGAGTTCAAAGCAAACTGAATAAAATAGGATCTACTGTACACACTGAATTTTTGGCAAATCAACTTACCGTCTTGTATTCCTTGTTCAAGCTATCACTACATGGTTGTTCGATCATGTTCTCCTTATCCTGTTGAAAGAAAATTCAATTATCGGCAATGACGAAATTTGAGTCCTCCTTTGTAATATGATGACTCACGTCAATATCGGCTAGTGATCGAATTTCCTCCACAAGCCACCGGTAATTGTCGCCCAGCATGGAGACACGATTGAGAAATTCCACCAGCTCACGGCGAGTTTGGGTATTGTAGTAGAAATCATTCGGACAAAGACTGACCCAGTCGCGCAGCAGTCGCAGAATGGACTTGTGCACATTGGGCATGATCGATTCAGTCATCACCTGGCCGGCGGAGCCAGAGCGTGAGCCAGAGCGAGAGTTCGATCGAACGGTGCTCGTGTAGGAGATGGGACTTTCGTTCAAGTTCCGTGCAGGCACCTTGATCGGCGACAGTGATGGACTGGGCCCTGATGAGTGTGTAAAAACAAGAGTTTGTTTACATTAGCGAACAACGGCAAAGAGAACAAATGGGAGAGAGAGAACAGATGAAAGGCAAACATATGTACCCGAGTTTTGTGCAGGTGCGTTTGCACAAGAAACATCTGAAGTGGCACTTCTAATTAAGGGGTTAATAGAGCACGCCATCACTTGGCTCTTCTCCATGGCATTTCCAGGCAGCTGCAGCAAAGTGGAGGAAAAGTTTTCAAGTGTTATTCGAGGCACACTGCAGGACCGAGGCCGCTTGACGAGTGGCGTACAGGTGCGCTCAAATGCCTCGCGGATAATCGACGCCAGTGAGTTGGTGAGCACCGCCTGTGAGTGAGTGCTGTACAGCTGGTTCGGTGACTCAGACTTGGGCAGGTTCTGCAGCTCACGCTGAAAGGTCTTTATGTACGCCTCATTGCGATCACCCGCATCCAGTGAGTTGATTCGACCTGAAGCAGTGGGCGAGGTGTTCTCCGTGGAGAGCGAGTGTCGGTTTCGTCGGAGACTGGAGAAGCGAAACCGTTTGTTCGCCGTGGGCGACTCTACAGGCGAGTCTGTGCTTGTGGACATGTGGTGGTACAGCTGCTGTTCGATCAGTGACAGCCGCTGCAATGGCATCTGCACGGGCAGTTTGTTGCCATACGGTGGCCCGCTGTTCTGTCCAATGGTCGACAGGGAGTTTGACATTTGCACACCTTTGGGCAGGTTGCCTGAAGTCAACGGCAGTGAATTTTGAAGCGTCAGGCGATTGTCAAAGAAACCTAGGCAAAGTTGGAAAAAATGGGATAAAAATGAATGCAGTGAAGTGAACATTAATTGAATACTGGCGAGGGTTGATCAACTTACCTTTGACTGATGGCCGTCGATCCACTTCAATCCGTCCCGGAGAAAGGCTGGTGTTTGAGCAATGCAGATTAATATTGCGCTTCAAGTTAAAGGCGGCCGTAATTTCAAAGTTGGCATTACTGGCATTGGAGCTGGCGCGCGAGCGGGCGTACTCGATGGAGCTGCCACCAGCGGACGCCACACTGGCCCGTGAGACGGCGTTCGAGTGCCAGGCCCAGTAGTTGAGACAGCCGAACATTCGGTGCTGCAGCACTCGGAGGATCATTATGGGCTGCAGTGCCATGGGAAGGGTGGAGAGGTAGAAGAAGCAGTTGGGATGCTGGTTGGTGATGCGTCGATCGCCGATGATTCCCGATGGCAAGTCCACTTGAATGGCAGGCGGCTCCTGAATGGTCCTCGTGTCGGCACCGGCAGCGGCATCCATGAAGTACGACTCGTCGTTGAGTGGGTCGATGCACTGACTGTCCTCGCCATTGATTATTTTATCCTATTGCCCAGAGATAGAGAGAGAGTAAAAGGCAAGAAAAGAGAGCGACTCGGTTACGATAGAGTTTGTGCCAACAATCAGGTTTAGGAAATGCACTAGTGAGTAGTAGTAGTAAGGTTAAGTAGAGAGAAACTTTAAAGTGGACAAGAACAATTAACTAGTTTGGCATACTTCAACCTGTTTAATGAGATCGAGGATGATGGCTTCCACCGAAGATCCAATTAGCAGTGTGGGAATGGCAGCGGAGTAGACGGCACTGGGTGCCACCGATGTCTTAGTGATGTAGCTGTCTTCCGGTGACTCGCTAGTTGGAGAGTGAACGCCAAGTTCTTCTACAGAAAAAGGGAGAAACAAATGAAAATGTGCGTTTGTAGTATTGAAGGGCATGTGGGCCAGCACCTGGGCCAGTCAGTGTGCCAGTAAAGATAAAAACTTGCTTGTACTGCTGACACAGAATAAATGGCTAATTAATAGGCAGTCAATGGAAACGCTTTGAGTGCCACTTGGCCAGTTGTGCTACTGAACTGCCGTCGGACTTTTATCACTAGAAACCGCTCGTCTACTAAGCCTGCACTGTAATTATTACCAAAAAGGAATTATAAACAAAACACAACTAGCTTCTACATAAAACGGCACATGATCGAGCAACCTTTGATTGCTTAGTTTGCCGTTTGGATACGGGCAGAAAGCATTTTCTTTAGATTAAAAAACAAGCAAGAGCGACGGTAGATAGACTGTATTGTAGAGCTTTGCTAATGGACAACCACAGTGGAACTGTCAGTTATTGGCAGCAGCAGAACGGTGAGTGGTTATCTTTCTCCGCCATGGCCAGTTAATTACCCATCAAATCGAAGAGATAGACTTTGTTGCGTAGTCGTTTCTCCAATCCCAGATACACCATTATTCGAGCCGCCTGGTGCTTGACAAATTTGGCATATTTCGTGCTGTGATTTGTGTAGAACCACTCATCAGAGGGCAGAATGAGCTGCATCAGGCAGTCGGCAATGTCGGCGTCGATCAACTTGGAGTGGTTGATCGGGTTGATGGACAGATTGGCGATTACTTGCAGTGCAAGGCAAATCAGTTGCTGCAAACACAGAAAAGAAAGAATAAGAAAAGTTAGAAAAAAGAAAAAAATGCTTTTATAAAAGGAAACTAGGTGCCGGCAGACATCGCCTAAATCCGATTACTGCTATCAGTGCGGTCATTTGCATAAAGCTTGCTAAACAGCAAATTGTCTCGTCAAGCCAAACTCGTTTGCCTTTTTCTAAACTGTAATAACCAAAAGAATCTCTGTCAGATAAGTGAGCAGTGTTATATCTATTTAATGAGATGGCACAATTAAAAACTCGTTAGTGATTAGCAAAACATTGGTGCTCGCACAAAAGTAGAATGGAAAACGTCAAATTAGACTCAAACAATCCGTTTAAAGATATAATGAAATGTATAATTGCTGTAAACTGTTTTGGTGTTATTTTCATGTGTACGGTTACTGGGTGCCTGTATTCGTAATGTCAAAACTAGAAAAACAAATTAAAAATGCATTTTTGCTAAATTAATTTATCGCGTCTTTGTTCATTCAAATAGTGGTTCGTCACTAGTAGTAGGTCAACATTGAATTTCGATTAGTCACTTGCCAGCCAACCAGTGCCACTGTACGGCACCACTACCAGCCATAGTACACGAAATTAGTACTTTGCACCGAGAGAAAGGGGCAACAAAAAGAGGGAGCACATTCCGCAATGTGGGTAGTAAACGAACGAGTAAGTGGGTGAATGTGTCGTGAGCAAAAAAGGGAAAAAGAGAGCGAGAGAGTGACAGTGTTCGACTGCGAACAAATTGTCCTAGTGAACTGGAGAATGAAGAATGAAATAATCTTTTAATTGAAAGTATATTGAAGGCCACTAAAAGGACGACCGGGAAGAAAGTCGTGCACTAGTCGGTGTTCCTCTCCTGTTTCTCAGTCACAGCACTGCTTGTGGGAAGACATTAGGAGCTGTGTGTTCGCCACTGACACCCCCTTCACTCCTCACTGCATTGTAACCTAAGCATATGGCCCATTTCTTCTCTTCAGCAGAAGCACACCGAGAGAGGCTGTCAGTGTCTGACACAGAGAAAAGGAAAGTGCATTGAGATGGCAATCTTAATAATAAAATATTAATAATTTGTCTATTCTTAATAACTTTACGACACTTTAATGATGATTTATTCAAATAAAACATTGATAAGTTATTCTCTCTCATTTTTCTCACTGAGCGCCAGCAATTTTAGCCTAATAGCACTCTTTTTTCACTTCTTATAAAATACACGCGCAAAATACTTTCAACTTGGATCAGAGCGCAAATGTCGGCTGTTCGCCGCCTGCCGACAGTTAATTCACCCCTAATCTACAACAGACCTGCACATTCAGATACTTTGCGCCACAGCCTCCTCCTTTCATTCTACTCCTTGCAGCATTCTTCCTCTACTTAGCTTCTTCTTCTAGCTCGTGCACAACTTGGCCTTCCCTACTTGGCTCCCTTTCGGAGGCAAATCAAATAGCCAATAATAATAATACATAAGACTGAGAAAAAGCAACACAAAAAACTGGTACACTGCTTGCGAGGTAGGACAAGGAGACAAGGCTGGCATACGAAGTAGAGTAGGCTCAGTGCTGCCATCAGCCAGTTAAGTCTAATCTAATAATGGTGCGCTGGGCTCGAGTGATCGCTTGAATATTTGAATATATTCTCGCTGAGAAGCTGCAGCAACAGCAATGTACACTATATGACTGAGTGTCCCCACCGGCACAATGTTTGGTTTAGCCACAAAGCTAGTTAGGTTCTCTCTTGACAACTGACATTTGCTGCTTTAAACGTAATGTCAAACGGTGAGACAATGGCCGCTGTTTCATCACTTTCAATACAAGTTTGGCTAAGGTGATGGAAAGCAGAACAGAGGCCAGCAGCACTCAAGTCACCGGCTTGCGGTCAACTTGGCCAAAGTTAGTACAGTGTATAAGCGAAAGTTTGAAAATGTCAAATCTAGCACTCAAGATGAGGGTTTCTTAGAAGAAAAGAACAGAAAAGGGAATTGAGTTCACTTACCGGGTCGTGCGTAGAATCGATCGAGGCAATGAGCACTTTGAGAGATCCCTCCTTGATCAGACGCTTCTGTGCATCGCCACACTGGCTGCCAAAGAGAATCGCCCTTGCTGCCAAAATCTGCAAGCAATGGTAAATGCACTGGCGCGACCTGCAAAAAACTGGTTTAGTATAAATTGTATTTGGACAGTTTTTCTCTCTTTCATTCTCTTAGTAATGGCTGGCCATCACGTTGGTGACCATTTTGTAATGGTCAATGAAAACAAAACAAGAAACAATTGACAGTCTTGCATCTGTATCTGCATCACTTTCACTACTCCGTAATTGGCTAGTGATCGACTGTAATGAAGTCTCCCCAGCAGATAAAAAAGCGGTTTGTGGGCATGACAAACAGCGTGCACTGCTGCACATTTCGTTCAACAGTGTAAGCACCCGTGTATGCAACCACGATTGCAATCGATCGCAACAGGAGATCAGGGCTGTAACACGGTGCAGTTTCAAATGCAAAATTCCATTGACAAAAAACATTTTGGTGATTTGTGCTTAGCACTGAAAGTGAAGAGAATGTACATACACTGGTCTGCACTATCTGTTCAGTTGGCCACTGGTGGTCAGCCAAAAAGGCTGCAGCATCGATCGATATCATCACTGACGATAATGAAAATGAAAGCGATCTGCCGGACGGCGGTGGTAGTAGTAGGTAAGTGGGCAGAGAACAAAGAGAAATGCAACATAAAGTTCAACCAAAAACGACCGACACAAAGCTGCACAAATAGTCTGTTTCATTTTTAAATTAAGTTTTCCTCTTTTCTATCTCACTCAAATTCAGTTATATTGTCTCTGTCAAGCATTAGGTGAATATAAACAAATTGTCACACAAAAGACCAGAAACAGCAATGCTGGTAATGTGCGGGCAATGGCCAAGACATGGTCGACTTAATTATATCACGTTTGGCGGCGAACCAGCCATTAGGACACGATTGTAGGACACGAACATTGTTGTCCTTGCCAGTGGACACATTTCTCATATTTAGACTTAATTTGGCTATACTTAAAGAAGACTCGAGTCTTGACAACATTGGTTGCAAGCAAAAAGAGTTTCCTAATTTATTTGTTATGTCTAATAGCCTATTTCCAGTGATTGGAAGCATGAAATTCGAATCGAGTCAGCGTGAGACATTTACTCGAACATACAAACAAAAAGACTGATGATGAAGATGAGAAGGCTTTGTAGTTTTTGTAGATGTGAGCTGAAATAATATAACGCCTCCAAAAATAAAGGAGCGTGTTCGGTCGACATTAAGAATTTAGTAATCAAAATGTTTATCTACAGAAACAGATCACTTTGATGACTATCTTTTGAGCATCAAATCATCAGCCAAGCGCGCCAGACTTGTCTCATTGATATTCAAGCTTAATTTTTCATTTAAATTTAGCAAATACCTTTACAATACTCATGTTTCTGCATAAACTGTTTTAGCAGGTAAAGTGAGAAAAAGATGCAATTTAGCAAACGACTAATTTAAAAATTGCAATAAAAAATTGCAAACTTTTTCTTAGTTGTGCTTTCTACCAACAAAAGGGCAATTGTCATTTGGTAAAAGCACTGTATAAGTAAACTGACAATATATGCGGGATCTTAACAATTATGGCAATCGATACACACGTATGTACCTCAACTGTCGTCAGTAGTTCAAACGGGAAGGCGGTACACATCCGCACAGCGTGTACAGTGCATGGGCACACAATGGAAAAAGGCCATAATTAACATACGGCATGACCCTAAATTGAGTTCTTTTTCCCCTTTCTGTTTTTGTCTGTTTGTCTGTCTGTCGCTCTGACAATGGCACTGTTATTGAATTGCCGCACGCAATGGTCGATTCGATCCAACTTCGATGACTGCACTCTGATCTGGTGCATTCACTGCACTGCACAGTGAGCTTTTCAGCAGTGAAGTGCAGCCTGCCAAATGTGCACTTCTGCGCTTGCAGTCGGTCAGACAGTCGACGATCGCCGGACAGGTGGTGCACAGTGCACAGTGCCATCAAAGATTAATGACTAGAACTGACTGAAACAGCCGTCCTAACAGGCACCGGAGGCTATCGAAGGTTTGCTTCCAAGGCAAGCCCAATCACCACCGTCACCACTACACAATTTGCATCGCTGTCAAGTGGGGAAAATCTCAAAGAAATCGATTACCTTTTGCTTGGCGTGCACGAGTGCTTCGATCCGCTGACACGCCGATGCAAAGTGATGGCGTTGTTGAGCACGTTCAAAATGAGATCTAATCCTTCCTGCATTAGCACCACAATGGCGTTCTTCATCTCGTTTGAAGAGATATTTGTCTTGCCGCCTGGCTGCTCCGCCTTGGTGCCTCCATGAGCGGGCGAACTGGTGCTGCTGCTCGAGCTTTTTCCCAGCTCATCAGACAGACTTCGGCCACTGCTACTGAGAATGAGCTCATTGATCATGTTTAGCTGTCGCCTTTGATTTAGTTTCGGGGAGAAATTCACTTGCTTCATCCATGAAAGAAGTCGGTTTTGATCAGACCTGCATAAAAGTGGATAAAACAAGTGGGTGTTGACAATGCTGCCAAAATGTCAGTGAAAGGAACATACGTTTTCTTTGGCGTAGTTTGCTCTGCTGCTTCTCCTTTGCTCGTCTTGTCAACATGAAGCGACCTTACCTCTCTGAGCTTTTCTTCCTTGTTGGCAAAGTTTTGCTTAAAATTAAAGGACTCATTTATTCTCAGATTGCGAAAGTGCTTGCCAATATTTGCGGCCGCCGAAATGGCAGAAGAGTGCTTTTCGCCCTTTTCTGCTGTCACCGTCCTGTTTCCACTCTCTGCCTGTTCGCATTTGTCAGCGTCTGAATCAAAGTCAAACACTTTGCTCCAATTAATGGGAATTGTGGAGGCCTCAAAGCGAATGAAAGAATCGATAATGAGATTAACAATTAAGAGTGAACTGTACTGAAAGGTCTGGCCGCCTTTGAGGCACTGTAGGGCACAAGCGAGTAGGCCACAAAGCTGAGTGGACATCTCCTGCTTCAGTAAGAGCACTGACTTGCCGCCGCCGTCTCCTGTTTGCCTTGCCACCGCTGCTGCTGTCGTCGTCTTTGTCGCCGCCGTTGCACCACTCGACTCTGCACCACCGGCGCTGGCAAGCACTTTGTCTCGAGACAAGACAAAATTGTCGACGATCGTCTAAGAGGGCGAGAGAGAAAGAGAATGAATAAGGAAAGGAAAAACAAGGATGAAGATGAGAGAAAGGAGAAAAAGTGGAAAACTGCGTTTTAATTAAATGGCACCAAAAGTAGACCAGAGATGGAAGAAGTCGATGAATGGAGGAGAAGGTAGGCGCTCCTGGTGATTAATGCAGTGGGCACTGAGGGACAACGACACACACACACACACCGGCCTTACCTGCAGTGACCGATTGAATAGACGGGAGAGTCCACTGTGAAGTCGCCAGATCGTATTCTGCGATTCATTGAGCGAGATGATCTCTGGCAAGTGTCGCTGCAAACTGACGATTATCAAGTGGATGCACTCAATGTTTGTCGACATCTGACAGAGCACTTCGAGGCTGCTGATCACACGACGAGTTGAAAACTCCTCAGAGCGGGCATCATCTGAAGAGGAAGAGGTAAAAGGTGAGGAAAAAGGTACGTAAGTGGAAAACTGGAACTGGAAAATTGTTTTAGCGGCATAGTGTCACACACATAAACCGATCTTCCCCGAAGACAGTGCAGAGAAAAAGACCACACCAGTATCAGGTTGCCGCCAATTGCGGTCTACTTCTCTGCACTAATTTGTCTTACTGCCGGTTCTGCCTAAAGAGCCGTGTCTCGCTGTTATATTATTAATACTTCTATTAATTACCACAGCAAACGGAGGCAGACTCGCTCGAATTGATCTTTAAATTGTTCCCTCACAGCCCCTTATTTGCTTCCCTTCTCACACTTTTTCCTGTCTTAACTGTCTTTTCGTCTTGGTGAGTTTAATTAAATCTAATTCCGGCGTACAAAGCACTTTTTGCAGTTTAGTGAAAAAGTAAAAAGAAAAAGCGTTGAGTAACTAGTTTCTAAAACTGTGCCTCGACTTGACTGTTGCCAAAAACCTTTTAGACAGAAATGACGAGAAAATTGCGTAGATTACGGCAATTGAAAATAATTATACACAATCTAATTGAGAAAAACGTAAAAGTTTTTGAAACGCAAAAATATATAATTCTAATACTTATAAACTGTGTGTAATAAAACACTTTTCATTTTGAAGATGTCATCTAAATTGAAAGTTTAATAATGAACTTAATGTGGCGCCAACTTAAACGATGGTAAAAAAGCTTTCTTCCCGAAAAGAACAAACAATCAGGTAAAGTGCACAAATGTGTCTTTTTGGCATTGATTGCACTGAGACTGCAGCTGCAACTGGTCACACTTGCCACACAGTTCTAACTTGAACGCAGTTAATTGCGCAGATTATGTTGGCTTAGTTGGGTGTGCGTGGGGACAAGGCACTAGAAGGCTCAAACGATGTGCAATGTCATTGCAGTACAATGACTTCATTGTGTGACTGCCACTGTCATTGACCACTGTCAGCACCACTGACAAACATTTGTCTGTTTACAGTCGGAAGTTGTACTTGTCATTGTTAGGAAACGCACAAAGGCAGTGTCTCTTAAATAGGCGGAAATGATCAGCAATATTACTACCATTAGGTTGGAGACTAGCTCTAATAGTAGCAGTATTATTGTTGGGCAATTTGTGTTCACAACGAGACGACACTTGGCATAATGGGAGACAGGCAATAAGAGTCACATTCGGATTCAGACAGTAGTGGCCTTTTGACTGGCCGGAGAAGCCACTTACCTTGAGTGTTTGCCCGGCTTGGTGCGGCCACTCGAGTGCCATGTTTTGTCGAGTTTTTACTGTTCTCATCGCCACTTCGACGGCGGCCAAAAATGCGCGCCCCCATGGCGCCGCTGATGGAAGAAAGTTGTTGAGCTGCCGTTGTCGGCGCGTGCTGTGCTGAGCTTCGATTCGATTGGTCTTTCTCCTTTGACGTCGACAGATGCAGCGTCGACTGGGAGAGCTGTCAGGGAAGGGGGTAAATGAGCCATAGTAAGTGATCAGTGGGCAAATCGATCGCCGGCCACCAGTTTGTGGGTGCTGCTACTTCTCCACTGTGAGTGTTTTCGCCAAGGGCACACACACACTTACACTCTCTAACAACAATACTGACATTTGGCAGCGATTTTCGGTCGTTAGATTGAGATGTCAGGCAATTCGCTCGACATCAAGTCAATTTAGAAAAGTGCGAATTAGTGCGGTCTGTCTAGACTTCATAAAAAACACAGGTAGCCAGCCAGCAGGGCGAGTGGATCGCTTGAAGGAGGCAATTTGTTATCGGTAACGACGTGCTGTCTATTAGAAAGTCAAGGTATAGTAAGTTGTCAGTGTTCACCAGAATTGTTGAGGGGGTGCAATTTTTTTATTTCACAATTTATTGCTGAAAATGTGAGGAAGCAAATTATGCTAGAAAAAAACTTGTCCATTGTAATCGGAGTGTTGGAGGAGTATCGAAATCCACACTCCGGGCTCAATTTCAGCATTTAATGAGCCTTTAAAGGGAGAATAAATTAAATCTTTCAGTCAAAGGAGAGAGGGAGGAAAGGCTAAAAGGGCTTTCGGGGAAATAATGGAATTAGGCGACGAGGCAGGGAAAGCTGAGAGAACACAACCTGACTCAACCTAACCAGCGAGGTACATCATCAGTGATCAGCGTCTTCACCTGCCTGTGAGTGAAAATCAGAGCTCGGGCATAGTCGGTGCCAGAAGCAGCAGCGACGAGCGGCAATTACGGCTGCTTCGCACAGACTGCTTCATTTTGCTCCTTGAAGGGAGGGAACACATCACCGAGCAGGCAGTTAATGGAATACATTAGCTCACTGTTCGTCCGGACAATCGAGATTTAATTCGATGGCCGCTATAGAAAAGGGTTACACCGTCCCCAAAAGTGGACTAGTTAAAGTCTGGTGAGCGACAAGGGAAAAGTGACAATTCATCATAGAAAAGCGAAAGCGTGATTCTTCACACCCTCGCGAGCCGTTCAACACTCGCTCTAGTCCATTTTCAATATTTGCACCCAAGCAAGCTGCTGTGGTACGGTCTGCTGTGGTTGTAGACCATTTGCAAGCCTATTATGCCAGTGCAGCCAAAATGGAAATGCGCGGCTTGTTGGATTTGCATTTAAAGGCAAATTAGAATCCAATTGCCCTGGCAGGTTCACTGGTGGTGGTAATCGCTCTCTCGGTGCCAGACCTTGAAGAGTAACGTTCACCGCCTAGCCTCGACGGCAGTGACTGCTCCGAGTGTCAGCTCCTCCAAAGTGTGCCTGTGCAATAAATAAACAGAACGCCAAAGTGGTTGCACTGGGCGCCGCACAGTGCACCCTAACAGTAAGCAGAAAAATGCGGTGGCAGCTGCGCTTCCTTTCGATTACCGATAAAAACAGAGAAGGAGAGGCACTCACAGCTTGCTGTGTATAAACAGTGAGCAGATTTATTGAGGACAGATCGGAAGGGGAGAAAGCAACAATGCCACCAGGATGGAAATTCTTCCATCTATTTGCTGGCAAATAGTTGCTGCCTGTAACACACACACACACACACATTCGTTTAGACAAAAATGCTGGCCGGTCAAATGATTGCCGACTTTACGTTTTCAATGGAAAATAATTACCATGCAGAAATGATTTACGCTAAGTGACTTTAAGAATAAAAGTCGAGCATCGAGGAGCATCGAGTTAATGGTTGAAATATAGACGCGAGTCTTTTTGCTATAAATTACATATCGGAGTCATTAGCCAGCCAAATTGAGAATGTTCTCTTTGATGGGGCCTGCAACACTGGTATTAACCGCCAATACAGGACGTGCTAATGCCATTAGTAATGGCCGGGTGAAGATTCAAATACAAACGCAAGGTTCATTAGCAAGTCATTTCAAGCGTGCTTAATTACTGTCAAATCAGCGGATGCTCCCGTGACAAAAACACAATGAGTTTTCTTTCGTCATCCCCCCCCTAAATGGCTGTCTGATTACACATTGTTATGACTTACATTGTTTGCCGATTTCATGTTGGCTCCGGTGCTTGACTCGACGGCAAAACTGCGTTTGTGGCCCATCAGATTGGAAATGGTGCTCGGCAAAAAAAGCGAGGTAGGAGCGGTGGCGGTGGCAGGACTATCTGATGGTCCGTTGTCTGAGTAGTCGTCCAAGTAAATGTGAACATCTTTGGACGCCTTTCCCTGTCCTCTTGAATCAATTTGCACCTTCTTCTTGGGCGTCTCGCCGTTTGGCGTGCCGACAGTTCCTGATGACTTTGGCTCAAAAATTCGCCCCAGGTTTGGGCCGCTGCTAAACGAGTCGAGGCTCTCCTCTCTGCCGATCAGCTGTTTTGCCGTGAGGGCGCCAGCGAGGTTGACGCTGCTGCTGTTGCTGTTGCTGTCGAGGTGCTTGTCAATGCTCTTGTAGTTGGCGTACATCATCGTGTCCTTCTTGTTTAGCCGGTTCTTCGCGTGTGAGGGTAACAACTGACTGAAGGAGTCGTCGATGACAAAGGTCTGAATAAATAGAGGAGTAAAAGATCATAAAACCAGGTAAACAGGCATGAACGGACGCAAGCAAGAGAGGCGATCATCACCGACTGAACTGTGTGCGTTATGCTCAAAACAAAAAAGAGAAGCTGGCAAAAATGTCTGCTTTTATACCACTTACTTGAAGGTAGAGTATCTCCTCGGTGAGCTGCCGATCAACAAGCTCGAAAGGCGCAATGGATTGCTTATTTTTGACGCGCATCTTGGCGCCTGATTGCACCAGCAGCTGCAAACATGCACGGGAAATGTGCTCCTGACAGAGGCAGAGATGGAGGGGCGTCACGCCGTGAGCGTCGACGACGTTGACGTTTGCACCGTACTCGATCAACTCGCGAATGATGGCGGAGTTGTTTAAGGCGACGGCGAGGTAGAGCGGCGGAAGGGTGAAGAGGCGGTCGCGCGTGTACTCGTCCTCGTAGCTGACACTGGAGCCATCAGGTCGGCAGTGCACCGTCCGCTCTGGCTGGCTCATCTCCGGACGCAGGCGAAGCAGTCGGGTGGGCGAGGAGTTGAGGCACACGCTGGACAGATCGCTGTTGATTGAGCTCGGACTGGAGTTGGCGGAGAAGTAGAGGGAGAGGTGGGCAGGTTGGTGCAGACTGTTCCCGCCGCCACCGCCGCCGCTGAAGAACGATGGTCCCGTCAGCGGACTGAGCAGCATTGGCGTGTTGGCCGTCCGAATGGAGGGCGTCCGGATGAGTGGCTCCCGACTGGCGGACAGGTTGAGGTTGAGGTTGAGGTTGCTGCTGTGCAGAATTCGATCCGCCTGCGGAAGGTGTTGCTGCTGCTGCTGACTGTGCATGTTGCTGTCCTCACTGGTGTGACTCGACCGACGCCAAAAGTCGATGGTGTAAGGGGCCACGCCGGGCTCGTTCGGGTCAATGCCGCTGCGAAGCAGGAGAACGGTCACATCGAGGGCATTGTTCTCAATGGCCAGGTGAAGGGCATTCGCAAAGAGAGACAGGTACTCTCGATCCTCCGTAGAGCCTGACTCGCGTCGAAAGGGAGCACTTTCGCTGTTGCTTTGTTGTTGTTGTTGTTGTTGTTGTTGTTGTTGTTGTTGTTGTTGTTGTTGTTGTTGCTGCTGCTGCTGCTGCTGTTGTTCATCAAAAGCCAGCTGAGACCTGAGCACTGGCCGGTCTGCCCTGCACTCCTGGTTGGAAGACCGCCTTGAGGACTGACTCAGGTTCTTATCACTTTGGGTTTTTCCTAAATAAAGCTCTAACATTCGCGACACAAACTTGACGTCATTGTGCCGTATAGCTCGCTCCATTTGTTCGGCTTCCACTGTCAGGTCATTCATCAGGTCGTTGATGGACGAAGCCTGACTGTGCAACGAGTTAAAGGAAGGACTGAAGGCCATGTTGGCATTGTTGTAACCTACGTTAGGGTTGGGGTCATTGCCGAGACACGAAAGATTATGCGTTTAGTTAAAAAACACTATTCAATGGGTTTACTTACAAAAGCTGACACTGAGACTAGAGGGCGAATAAGGTGGTTTGTAGCTGGTGCTCGGTGGTATGTGGCCTCCACTGGAAGACATCTGCTCGTTTGAAGAGGACGCTTTAGAGTGCGACAGCGATTCAGCGGGAGAAATTGAGAACTCCGGTGGCTTAGGCGAGGTGAGCGTCGTTGGCCTGTTTATGCTCTTTACCTCCGTTTGACCGGTGCACCGTGTAGGGGCACTTTCAGTGGTGGAGCTCGTCTCATCGACGTGAACATCAATGCACACTGGCACCTTCACTGCTGAACTGGGCGGTTTGTGTGTTGTGCTGGCGGCAGGAGCAGTTGCCGTCTGTTTTCCCTCCAGTCGCCCTTTTGTCTGGCAATTTGACTCCATTTTGGCGGGAGCCACTCGGTGCTTGCCCACTACGGTATGATCAGGTTGGCTGGAGCTGGTTGGTGGTGTGCCCAGTGCTTTGTGGACCTCGACGAGCTCAGAGTCCACCACTGTCACCGAAGCCTTGACTGGGGTGGCTTGGCCCGTCGAAGATGATATGACAATGGAAGGCAACTGCTGAGAACTGGACACATCTTTGCTGACAAAAAGTGCTTCGGTTCTGTCCTTTGTGGTTCGAGACATTAGATCGAAATTGTTGACAAGCTCATTTATGGTCATCTAGGAAAGGGGAAAAAGCGTTTTAACAACAGTTTGCTTGTAACTTTAAAATTTCTAAATCTAGCATTTTGAGCATTTTGTATTTTTAGCTGCAAAATGCTAAACATTGTATAGGCTCACTTTGTCTATGTTTAATTAAAAAAGGAAACAAAACAATCTACTTTGTTTTATTTATACTTTTTAATAAGACTGACGCTAATTACGACAAAGTTTGCATTAACAAAACCAGTTTTAAAAATATATTAACTGTGCAAAAAACACAGGTATGTTTATGACATCAAAATGGACCTCGTGTAAAAATAGAAAGTGCTTTGCCAAAATGAGCTGTTGCCACAAAGGACAACTTTCCTGCATTGCTTTTCACTTGAGTGCTTTTTGGAAAGAAAAGCCAGTCTTCTTTCTGAGCAATTGGGGCACACCGTCAACGGTGCCGAGCTGGTAATCGCAACAGTAGCTAGACGCAGAGCGACGGCAAGCTCGAATCGATACCGCCGATAAGGTACACCTAATGAGCACTATTTGTTGCTGATCTCATCTACATTTACTACAGCAGCACTTGAGTGTGCACTCGCCTGAAGGGGCGGCAGGCAGGTTTGGATCAATTCAATTAGACTGAGCACTGCTGTGCTGACAGTATTTCAATCATTGCAGGACGCAGGAGAGCAGTGAGCGTGTCCAATCGGTTGAATAGACGGCTGGCTGTGAATAGGTGTGCACAGCTAATGAATCGGACGCTGTCGTCGGTGTGCCAGTGATCTCCTCTCCAGTGTGGGGAAGAGGAGACTCACTGGCTATTTGATTACGAGAAATTGAATTAAAATGCCATTCGGTGGACAATGAGGCAGGCGAGTGCACTCACAGTATCTCCATTTAGACGAGTGCCTATGTTCATTGTGCTAATCGTGAAACACACACAACCCAGATAGTACCTCCTATCACTTTCACTCTCTTTCTTGTTTACCAACAAAAACGGGCAGATGAGATCTGGCTCAATTGTTAAAAACTCGCAAATATTTTTTATTTGTAAATGCACAAGTGAGTAAACTACTGAACTGGAGCTCTTTCTCTGTAGAATCTCGCGGTGACGATTAGGCATGCCGTCTCCATTGTTGTTATTTCCAGCTTTGAAGTATAAAAAAGTAAACGTGGCGGTAGTTAAATGGAACTGGGAAAGTCAATTTATGGCCCAGACGGCAATGACATTTGCCCATTGGCGTGCGACAGCCAGCGGCAGATCGACAAATTCAAGTCAGTGCTCCAGCAACGACAGCAACAGCAGTAACAAAGTCTCAGTGGCAGCTTGTTTGGCGTCATGGCTACTGACAGACGCCGGCTAGTCGAGTAGAGTGGCGTGTTTGCTGGCAGTTAATAGTATGTCAGAAAGACACTGTCAAGAAGAGGGAGAACAGTGGAATAAAATGATTCACTGCGTGCGACCGAGTTCTCTTCCTCCTTTTCCTACATGGCTGTTTATTTAAATGGCACACTATCACATTTGAACAAACATTTAAAACGCATACTGCTAATAAGACAGACGATATAACAACATTGCAATTAATTCGGATGACAAGTTACCGTCTAGGCGTCAGGAAAGTCCCTTGCTGCGGTGCTAGTCACAGGGGTTTTTCTGAAAGGTAACACGACAACTGCAGTGCATATGCTACTAATCGATACACCGACTTTACTGATCACAAGTCAAAGTTTACAACATGACCTGTTTTGAGTAACATTTTATTTTATTCAGTTTTAAATTAATGTCTGTTAGCAAACAAAAACTGCCAAATAATCTTTGACTCAATTAGAGTAATAAAAAATCCAACAAAGAAAACCAGATAAACGTAAGTGAAGAAATGAATCAACGACGACTGTACTGGAAAATGAAAATAAATTGTGAAATAAAACCGCCTAGTTAAATCTGAAAAGGGCAAAGGGTGGCAAGGCTTCAATGAGGTTTTGGTTTTCGTGCGTTGAAATTCAATATGAAATGCTTGGTTTGCGAGACAAGCTAACCTGTTCGACAATTGCTTAAAAAGCATAAAAAGACAGAAATGCTTAACAAATGGTAAAAAATGCTGAGGCGTTGAGAGAACAATTTGAAAAGAAAAAACAGCAAATTAATTTTAAAGCAAATGCGATTTTATTGAAAACACAAAGAGACACACAGATATACAGACAAACAGACAGAGAAAGTCTTGGTTCACCATTCACAGTGGCCGCAGTGAAGCTTTTACTGTATGGCAAACAATTTGTCTGTGCCTTCAGAAAATCATCTTTTCACTAAAGTGCATGGCACAGTAACGTCAAGTCCTGTGCTGCATTTGACATTTACCTTTCTGGGCAAGTTTGCAATTGATGTCTAATTAATTTCCTCATAATCGACTACTCTCGATCAAAATTTTACCGTACTGGCACACTTTTACATTGGTCGATTAAATGCAGAAGAAAACTTACTAAAAAATGTGTGCTATTGAAAGTTAAACTGAAATTGAAAAAAAAACATCAGCAGTATCACTTGTTTAATGGTTCTACACACAAACACAGAGTACAATGTGCGCAGCAAAGCAGAATCAGTTAGTGAAGCATAGTCCCCACAAATGGCGGCCTCAATGCTTCACCAGGCTCATTTGCAGAGGAAATTCGTCGCAAAAAACGCTTGATTGGCGGTGAAAGTGGGTAAATTGGAGATAATTATGCCTCTGAAAGCAGCACCAACTGTGTAGTGCTGAATGACAGTTGATTGCATTTAAAATTGGATGGCTAAATTAAACTACCCCTTTAGACTTGCAAGGCAACAAAAATGCAAAGGAGACAACAAACATGATAATGAGACATGAGGGGAAATGAAAAGTGAAAAAATGAAGAGACAAGAATGAATGCACTGTTGACTGGTTGCATTCTTTGGCCACTACAGTCTCTGCTACTCTGCTGCTTTAGTCTCTGCTTTAGACTCGTTAGCAAATTAATATTTCACTAGCTTGTAAAAATAGCTGTCAGTTTGCACACTACAGCTTGTGGTCATCTGGAACAGTCAGAGGGCAAAAATACAGTTTATAATTCAATTTAGCTTCAGCACTTTCAGTGACATAGGAGCACAATTATTTTGAAACCTCTTTTCTCTCTAATACACACACAGTTTATCACTAGTGGGACGACAGCGTCTGTCATCAAAAGTGTGTGCCGTGGTAAAGATTGAGAAATGTAGTTGCAGTTTGAAATAGTAGTTTTTAGCCTTATCAGCATATTTACTGTAGTTAAGTCCACACAGTTCGTGCTCTACATATTGAATATTTTTTGAACAAATAGAAATGAATATGCTACTTTTGTTGATAACAATAATACAACCGTCTAAATGTACGTCAAGTTACTACGACCCACCTAAATTATAGTCAATTAAAGTGTCAAAGTAAACAATTTAATTAGTGACTTAATGAAAGAGACCACATCAAAGTTGACGAGAAAACAATCAAATAATGGTAACACGCTGGCACTGCTGCCAGCGCTCTGACAAAAGGTGTTCTCTACAGTTTTTCATGCGGTGAAAACGTTTGCGTTTTTAGTGAGACAGTGCAGCAAACGTGATGCTGAGCAATCTAGTGGTAAGGTCTCGGTATGGTGCAAACTACACACGGTCTCTCGGCCAAGCAATTACCGAATTGGAAAGGAGGAGGAGGAGGAAGAGGACATAGAGCGCGCACAGTGTGGAATTGGCACATTTGGCAGGGCATAAATCAAGACTGGGCAAAGTGCGATAACATTCATCAGTGCTTGTATGCCAACACATCCGAGCAAACAAGTCTATTGATATTGATATGAACACATTGCTGTGATGAATTGCCGCGCACTGTCGAAAGCAAAACGGCAGTTCTTAGACTTGGGCAGTACTGCTCCTGAAGTAGTGGTGGTGGTGGCCACTCTCAGTGGCACATTCTTGCTGTCAGGCACTGCTCTCTTCTGGCCGCCTCGTTCTTTGAATCAGCGGCTTTACATGGCCGTTTGAGAAAGCTCCATGTGCTCGTGCCTCCGCGAGTGCACTTTGATTTGTACTTCGATCAAACAAAGCAAACTTTTAATTTGAAGCTAGTGCTTCTCCGACTGCTAACGTTCCTTCTTCCTGTTTTCCGGTGCTGTCAGAGGCGGCACTGCTGCTGCTGCTGTTTTGGTTGCTCTTCTTCAGGCTGATTCAAATGCACTGCCAGTGCCATCGCCCAGCTCTGCGCTCACTGCATGGCTAATTTGCCTTAACTAGCGCTTCCATCATTAGTACTCAAACAAGTCGGCGCTGTCTCTCTGCCCCAGTGTGTCAGTCTCACTGCCGGCTGCTCTACCGTCTTTGCTGTTTACTGCCTTCCTGCACCGCTGGACTGTTTGCAGCCTGAATCTTACACCGTCCAAATATTAGCAAATGTATTCCGTAAACATTAATAAATTCCCCTAGATAACTAAAATTAAACTTTGACCTTTAACAATATTTAAATGAAAAAAAGGTCTCACGCTAACGTGCCGCCGCTTTAGCGTTGATGCAGCCTGTGCAGCGATTATTAAATTTTTAATGAACTTTTTTACTGTTTAGTTTGTAAATGTTTCATTGAAAACGAGTCAAGAAAGCGAAACACAGCTGAAAAGAGAAACAGAAAAACGCAGTTCAAATAAAAGCACAGTAGTAAGAGAAGAAAAAAGTGTAAGAAACAGCAAGAGAATGATTTAGGTCTCTCCTACCGACAGCCACAAAACTAAACAACTTTTTTGGGCGGCAAAAGTATCACTGCGGCCACACAGGCCACAAGGCGAGAATTTGCATAGTTTCTATCTGAGCGAGTAGCAAGTCATCACCAATCAGCCTGGCTGCATGTTTTTATATTTACGATTGTCTAGCAGGCGCCAGTTCAGACTTTTGCTCTGTTCCTCGGTAATTATGGCACAGAGAGGCAAATGAGACAAATTAATGCGTGGGCACTGGGGGATGAGTGCTTCGGCTTTGGCTACCGCTTTTCATGCTGCTGCTGTTGCTGCTTCCACACCGGTACTGCTGATGCTGCAGTGCAGTCGACTTTGGGTCACTCGAGACGGAAACTGGCAAATGGTGGATCGATGGTATTGCTTTGCAGTGGCAGTGCCTGCGCGATGACATTCGATAACATTATAATAGATGATCACAGAGACCGTAAAGCAAACAGACAGCTCTCACACTGCTGAAACAATTATGGCACAGTGCAATACTGTGGCAATTATTATTAATTATGCCGAAATGAACACAAAGCATGATCACAAGTAGATCGGACAAATTCTCTCCCTCTCTGTTGCCGTCATTGCTTATGTGCGTGTGTGCGGTCGCTGCCCACACACACAGCTCGCTGCTCTTCATTTGAATACATACACATCAGCGTGGAAAGTGGACAGTGGTCAGTGTGCGACCATTGACAAAAGACGTCTAAGCGCAGAGAATGGTTACTAGGAAGGGAATATAGACACACACAGACGGCTGCCGGCTAATGGCGATCGGATGACACCGCCGCCGCCGACTGACGAGAAACTTTACCGCCAGACTGACGACTGGGAGACTGTCGTTACCACCACTACTACCGCTACTACTGCTAGCAAGTCATTTAGGGTATTTAACTACAGTAGGACAACAACAACAGCAGAACGACCGCCAACGAGGACAACAGCTTGTGCCTGAGATGTTAGCAGAACGTCTCATCGGACAAACCTTATTAATTATTCAGTATTTTGTATATAATTAATTGCTGTCGCCACAACACTGCACTTCTCCAGTACTTTAACCGACACAGGTGCACACTATTACTAACTTACTGAAAAGTGTTTTCTGGTAGCTAGCGACTGCAAGTGAATGACTGCCCAGCGCGAGTGCCAGTATGCTACTGGCCAAGTGATAATTGAATTGTCAGGTGAGGCGGTTTAATCTACTGTGAAATGTGTTGACTAGCATCAGCTTTTTTTGTGGTAGTAAACTCACATTTGGTAAGCGCTCAAGTCCAAGATGAGTGGTTCACAGACAGTGGTGGGATTGTTGCAAGCAGACGAATGAAGATGCTACTGATGATAGAGACACTGTTGCTGCTGCTGTTTCTGCTGTCGCGACTACAGCTGAATTGAAAGGGCACAGTGTGTATCAATGCGGCAAGAGTTGACATTGCGTGCGTTGCTGGCTGCAATAGGATTATTTGCAGTAGCACATGATGAGATAAAAAAATCTCAAGAAAAAATGTGAAGATGTGAATCAAGTCACCACTATTATCAGTAGATGCAGCAGCAGTGGTAGACACAGTTCAGTTCGACGACTGTCTGCTGTTTCATTGATTTGCAAATTTTCAGCCATTTGTAATAAAAAGGCCAAATAGTTGTAAAAACATTAGTTCAAACAGCGCAGTGAACAAGTGATAAGCCCGCTAATTAGTTGTAGCGCGCCGAAATCAATTCTTTTTTATGCATCAGACTCCTGTTTTTTGACTTTACTGTGATTGTGTGTGTTTCTTTACAATGAAGCTTCAGGCTTTCCAAGTTTGCCACTGCATGTTATTAACTTTGTATGCTGGTAGATTGCTGCTTCTTTTACTCAAAACTGTTGTTTTGTTTGTTAAATTGGCTTTTAATTTTGTTGCTTCTTGTCAGTCAATACTTCATTATCGCTAACACAAAAAGATTTTTTGAATAATACACACAACAAACACAAATGCATTAGCAATTTTTAGAGTGAATCAGCTTTTACTGTCTTCTGATGTCATTTTCAATGTTGCACATGTTTGCAGAAAACACAAGAAAAGTCAAGTCAAATTAACAACGTCAAATTGCCCATGATGATGAGACCACAAGCATCACGGTAATTAAATTGACTTTGTGCTTCCCATCGATGATTAAGACCTGACGAGATGAGAAAGAAAAAGAAAACAGTGTTTGACACAATTAGAAGAGGTTGCCTTGGCTGAAGTGGTGATGTCAGCTGTAGGGTAAAGTGTTAAGCCCTACAGGAACTAATTTGATCAAGATTGTCTCTCTCTCAGACAGGGTCAATAATGGGCGTCAATTTGAATGGCGCTCATTGAGCAGTGTTTGTGCGCGCTCAGCGAGCGAGTCAGTCACCGGACGACAAAAACTAACGTCCTGTCATTTTCGGGTCCATTTTCGGGTGTCACCTTGTCAAGCGCAGGACACAAACTGAAAAAACAAGCAGACACTGCTGGTGATAGTAAATGAAATAGGCCAGCTACAATTGAAGTGCACCGAGTCGTCTTCTTGACGTTCATAAACAATGCTACAAAAAGCATTTTTATCTAATTAATTAATTAATTACTGTACGACTATATTCCTATTGCCTAGTTATAATATTCACACTAAATTGTGGCTAGTGTAACAAGTAAATAATGCAGTGGTTGTAAAAATTAGTTTCATTTAGCAAAACAGTTACCGGCGACACGCTAAAAACACATGAAATTTAAAAAACAACAAAAACAATAAGACAGTGTAAAGAGAAAACATTGTAGTCATTGTAAAGCTTGCTAAAAGTTTGATTTTACACGTTAAGAGTGTTGAAAAAGCGTGAAAAACGATGTGAGGATTCGACGGCCAAAGCACTGATAAAAACGTTTTTGTTTCTATTTTTAAGTTGGTGACTGAGTAATAATCGAATTAAATTTAAAACTTTCTAGCTCAATAATGAATCAATTATTGCTCAAACGACATAAAAATTGGCAACGGAAAAATGCTGGTTTGTGTGCAAGAAGAGCAAAAAGGACCAAATTGCACTTGAAACAAGCCAATTTGAGCCAGTGCGGTGTAATTAGATTGTCCAGACGCAGGCCAATGGTCGACGGTTGTGGATTTGCAGAAAAAAATGAAAAAACTAACACAAATGGGCAACCGGCGTTGAAGATAGAAAAAAGTCGGTGGCCGGGCCAACTAATAAATGGTGACTTTGGAGCCAAAACAAAGCACACTAAATGACTAGCAACACCGAAAAAACAGGAGCAGAAGAAGCCAAAAAACAGAGTGTTTGGCTGAACAAACGGCGGATTACATTAAAAAAATTTCAAAGACAATTTGCTTTGTAGCAGTACAATTACGAAGGCCAGTGAATGATAAAAAGCTGCAAATCAAATCAGACGGCAAATTGAGTTGTAGTAGTGACTCGGTACAGTCCAGTTGCAGACTCCGTCTCAAACGGCAGTCAGTGGACGGTTTTTAGTCCGGTGTAAGCAGAGCAGAGTGCTGCCCACGAATAATACTGCAAAAATCACAGAGGCAAAACACACACATTCACAGACAAACAAACTGGACGTCGACTTCAATATGCAGCGCGCGCTGCGATGAGGCGTCGAATCATTCGCTCAATGGTTGCTAGTGAATCGATGTTTACGGTTCACTTTAATGTTTACAAATGAAGTAATTCCAATTGGCACCAGTTCAGCGAGGGGCCGGTTCATTCACTGACTACTACTTCACTCAGTTGCGGACGGCAATGGCCTGCTGCTGCTTCACTGACTTTCCCCCCTTCTTTTTTCACTGGTGTCGATGCAGCTAGTGGCGATCAAAGAGAGCAATGCAAATTAAATAGTCCATGATGCAAAAAGTGAGAAATGGGGCACACATACACACATTGTCACTCTGGACAATTCTTCCGCCAGTGAAGCACTAAACGGCGAAGATAGTGCAACTCGTCGGCACTGGCTGAGACTGCTTCAGTCGCAGGCATCTACCATCACAAGCATCACTACCAATCACAGCTCAGTTGATGCAATCGAGTGCACACACAGTGGTGCTTTTTGTTTTTCTTTCTTTTCTTTTTCTTCTTTTTGAGATGATTTGATTCTCGTGCTTCGAGGAGTCAGTCAGTCAGTAAGTCATCGAGTCACTTCGGTAATTAGTGTTTAACAGCCCAACTTGGCAAAAATTATTGAAGAGAAAAGAGAAGCAAATAGAAGAAGGGTTCAGGCAATCTGTGTGTGTGTTTGTGTGTCTGTTCAAGTGTTGCCATGTGAAGGCTCAGCTTGAAGCGACGGCAGACAGCTGACAGATAGACACGAATGCATTCAAAAACAGACACTGATGGTGGTGGTGGTGAAGATGATGCAGCTGCTTAGATGCATCCGCACCAGCATCCCTTGTAGTAGACGGCATGAGCAACAGTAGTCGCGAAGAGCGCCGAATAGCAAAGTGCCTCGACGGTCTGTCGATTGCCGGCGTGCATAAATTGAGGCGCCCGCTCGGCGAATGACTAAGAAGACTGACGAGACTGGCGAAGCACAGAAGAGCAGAACTCTGTCGCCAGAACACTGGGCGCCACTTTGCCGAATCTGCGCACTGACTCAATCCACCCAGCTGAAAAAGAGAAAGAGAGAAAAAGAATAAAAGAGAAAACGAAAAAGTGGGTGAAAGAGAATGAGAGAAATTGATATTTATGAAGACTCTTCAGAGCCAGTTAATGAAGTGTACTTCTACACGCCACAGTAGTTGCTGATACTGCCAATGCTATAAAACTGTTCTGCAAAAAAGAACATGTTTAGCAATTAAAAATTGGTTTTGGATTGAAGAGTTATCATTGGCAAAGGAGGTTAGCTGCACTGCACAAAAAATTTAAAAAAAGATGTTTGCTCAGAAAAAACTTTTAGATGTCCGGTTTTAATTGTCAAATAGTCTTGAAACTGTTGAAGTGAGCAAAAAAGAAATCAATCCTGTTTTTACGATTGTCTTGTATATCTAAATGTCTTTATCACTGTAGTGATTGTTACCGTTTAAGTGTTTGTTTACTTTTGCAGTGCAGCTCATTCACACAGTCACAAGTTGCCACAATGTGCCTTACAAAGTGGTTTCCAGTTTGTGGTAGCAGAATCCCTTCGATCGGCCATGACACAAGCCGACTGGTATGAGGGAAACTCCCTAGTGGATTGCGCCACCACAAAGTATCTGTCGCAAGCACAGATAGCAGAAGCTACCAAATCACCTTTCTCCTTCTCCCTTTCCCTACAACAGTCTTCTGGTGCAGTCTGTGCTGAGGAACTTGGCAGGCACTGCCACTGACAAGGGGGGAAAGCTTGACAGACAAGCAAAAGACACCAGTGGGCCCATCGTAGTGGTGGTCTGCTCTCCACCGCCGAGTGACCCATTGATCCATTGTATGGTGGTGTGTATAGCCGTTGAAGAGTGAGAGGCAGTGAAAGACACTAGAGCACGATGCTCTTCCTGTGTGTGTCTCTCACACTTTTGATGGGGAAAAAAGCTCACTGTTCCTTCTTTGCGTGAGTGTCCCATAGCGAGGGCACTGCTAGCCTCAACCTGCTTTCAGCCATTAATTATAGCTTAGCTTAGCCCCACTGGATTCTATTCCTCTTTGTCGCCCCCTCATGAGAAGACTTGTCCCTTGTCTTCTTTGCCTGTTCATTGTAGTCTACCTCGTCGTATCGACCTGTCTGCAAACGGTGCAGAGCAAAGTTTAGAGTCACTGTTGCAGTGCAGCAGCAGTAGCAGTAACGGGAGTGCAGTAGGACGTTTAGTGTAGAGGCGCAACATAGTCCAATGCCATCATAGTTTAGTGGCATAATTTGCATTTGAATATTAGCATTAATAGAAGGTGATCAATACTGCGGGGAAACATGTCAGCAGCCAAAGATCGGCAGTGCAGTAGCTAAATTCACCGGTTGAGATACTAGTAAGCAGTTGTTATAATTAACAATGATGACAATTGAGGTCACGCCTAATTGCAATCTTCTCAAATGTGTCTAGAGTAATCACTTCATGAAACGTGACGCAATTTCGGAAAAGTTGTTTCAAGTTTTTATTGACACAAACTGCACTGCACACAAAATCAATTACTCTGACTAATAGCTGTTTTACTATCAATTTCCAAAGTATGTTTGTTGTTGATAAATTAATTTATCCCGAACACGCCAATGATCGATACTTGTAGATAAACAACAGTGCTCAAAAATGCACTAGTAGTCGCTTCAAGTGTGTGTGTGCTACAAGGCACAAGTCACAACAGTCTGTTTTCTTTACTCTAAATAATGCGCGAGAAATTGCTGGTTCACTAACAACAAAAGTTTATAAGCAAGTTCGCTAGTGCAAGTTTGTGTGGGTGAGACAGTGCAATGTTGAATGGGGGCAAACACCAGCGAGAGATGTTTGCAAGCACACACACATTGTGATCCGATTTGGCCCGTCTGCGTGCGCTAATTCTAAGCTCAGCAACCTTTGCAGCGCATCTCACAACTCAGGATCTTGTTGATCTGCCGAAAATGGAACCACGACAGCGGGCAGAAGACAGTGAAGTTTACAGGGCTCTTTTCGAACACCGGCAGGGAACCACAGAAACACAGCAGTGCCGCCTTGGTGGCCTTTGGCTGATGGTGATGGGCACATGGCGCCTTTGGTTGCCAAATTAACGGTGCGACAGAGCACAAAGCCATATAGCGCGGCCTAAGTTAATAAGCGATATTTGTTCCAAAGTACAACGAAAAACTTGGGCAAATATTGACCAAAAGTTACATGCGCAAACAGCGTGAGCATTAACGCTTGCCGAGCTTGCAAGAGAGAAAAAGAATAATACAAATTTAAATTAAATAAATTCATAAAAAAGTAAATAAATAAAATAACAGAGAAAAGGCACTGAAGAGCGGCTTGCCAAATTAGACAAATGAAAGTTTAATGTAAATTTATAGCAGGGAACCGCCACTGGTAGGGCAAGTGGCAGTGATCGCACTTGCCTCCTCTATCTTTTCAACTACTTCTAGGCTTTTTTCCTTGCCTCTTTCTTTTTTATTCCCGAGTATTAAGAAAATTATTTGATGCTTGCAAACATTGAAAATGGCAGCCAGTGTAATGGCGTGATCAATAATTAATGCAGATAATCTTGAGAATTTGAAGCATCGATTGTGAAGTGCTGGCTGAATTGTGGCCAAATGGAGAGTGTGTGTGAGGAAGATGACAGCCAATGACGACAAGAGAAAGCAGATGAAGCTGCTTCAACATCAGCTGCAGATCTGCAGTTCTCTATGCCATTCAATTAAACTGCAACTGTAGCTTGGCTGCACTGGCTAGCACTTGAAAACAGGTGAGCAGGAAAGCGTCTGGAAATGCCAACATCAGAAAATAGTACTGCCAGCAAATAGAAACTTATGCCCCAGACTAATGGTCTCCGCTGTGAGTCTACGTAGAGTCCACCTACAATTGCTGAGTGAGTCCTTGATTCTCAGTGCAGTCTTTGCCTTTTTCGCATAAAATTTTGTGCCGCAGCAGAGCAAAGCTGTGGCAAGTGCTGGACGAAAAAATCCTCTTTTTCCCTCCCCTCACTCTTCTACTGACTGCCGAAGCTTGACGCCAAACCAACTTGCTCGCACTGACTAATTCCATTGAAAGTGTATGTGTGTGTCTTGAGTGCGAATTGAGTTTGTTAATAAATCAAGTGATTCTATGTAAACTTTAGAAAAACACTGCACATCAGTTGGAAGAAAAAACTGAAAGTTCTGTTTGCTTCTGCTGCTGCCGACCGACCAGACAAAACGATTAAATCAATCAGCTCCCATGAGAGTTCGATAATATTACTGACTCAAAGCAGCACCCTTTGTCATCAAGTGTGCTTTTCTTGCAGAAAATTAGTTACACCTCTCTTTTTGATGTTATCTACTCACTAAATTGATTTGCTGCTACTGCTCAAATACTGGTCACATTCTAATCACACTCTTTTTTAGTTTCTAACTTTTAAGAAAGTTTTTTTTAGTATGGGACCGGTTCACATTTGGCACACATGCTATCCATAGTGTAGAGTTGGAATTGTCAAGACAATGACAAACGCTAATTTATTAATTGGTCTAGTGATGGCGTCTAGTGAATGACAAAAGAGAGGAAAAGAGAGAAATAAAAAAAGTGCGGACTAAAGTCAATTGAAGACAAGTCACATGGCGGCATTTAGTAAACAGTCAGAAGTCGATTCAAGTGGCCCAGTGGTGTGCACCAAACGGCAGCAGTGGCCGGACCTCGGTATTACCCTGAGGTGCATTAACGATGAAGCATTCACACTAATGTATAGGAAAAACTATACTAGACGAATCAACTCGAAATTCTCTAAGTACTATTGCTGCCCTTTCTTACAGTGCCCTTTCAAAACACAATTGTCATCTGTCCAAACGTTTTGGCAATTAATGGCATTATTGTGTTTTTGCAATAATGCTGTGATTTGATTGTTTTGCAGAACGCAGTTTTTTGAGCGATTTGTAAAAACAGAAAGCAAAATGAATTCTTAACAAAAATTTCTAGTAAATCTTAGTATTCTGAAAAACCGTTTTTGTTTACCGGATATTAACTTTTTTAAAAACTGAAAAAAATTGAATTTTTTTGTCATTCGCATTCACTTAGAAAATTGACCAATTTTTTTATCTTAAACATTTCAAGTTAAAAACTAAAAATATAAGTAATTTATAAAAGGCTAACTAAGCCATTGTAAAAAGCTTTTCTACTTTTTGAGCAAATGCTTTATCCTTACGCAAGCCAAACGCGGAACTCACTGATAAAAGTGGCACTCACGATTGAAGGCATTTTCTTGGCACCGCATCCAATTTGCCGTCGATCTGTTAATGGCAATACCGAATTGCCGCAACAAATCGGAGTGAAACCGAAAGTGGACGCGGAAAGAAAAGAGAACGCTCAGGTAACGCTAGAATGACGAAGGTGGTGGTAATGCTAGTGTGTAGTGATGGTGCTGCTGGTGCAAGTGCAAGTTCTGGTCACTACAGTTCGTCAGGGTAGTGTTCTTTTATTGCCGCGGCACACTCTCTTGCTGGTGGCTCTTGCTTGTTTTCATTAAACAAAGCCAGCCAAACAATATAATGACCATCAGTGGCCATCATAATGGCAGAAAGTGAACGTGAAAGTTTTTGGCAAGTGTATGTTCCTAGACAGAGTTTCAGCAGGCGGTGGTGGTGAGGAGCATCTGCAGTCGTACACTGCTCTGTCGTAATCCGGCCGCCCGCGCACTATCGATCGAATTGGTCACTTTCGGTAATAAGGTAATAATTGCCATCCACATGGCTATTGAGGCCAATGATACGCTTCCAACGAGGTGAGCACTACTAGTCGCTGGACGTCCTTCATTCAATGCCTCAATACAGCCATTAGTGTTTTCTTTAATAGCTCTATTTGAAATGCACAGTTGAGTGCGAAGGCAATGCAGCATGCTGTTGATCTTTTTCCTTTACACTTTCTCAAATTGCACTGTCTTATCTGCCTACCACTTTTGGAAAAATGCAAACAGCAACAAACTGCTGCTTTATGCAGGAATACTGTAAAAAGTGCTACCCTAGCAACGGTCAGATCTAGTAATGTGGCTCGCTAAATTTGAGAAATTAATTTTGAGTTGAAAACAGTTCTTTTTGTTTCTTTAGACGTTTTTTGGCATGAATAATGAAAAAACGTGTACTCACTCACTCACTCACTACTGTTGATTAGATTCATTTGTTAAAAACTATTGTTAAAAAAAGCTGAAAATAGTAAAAAAAAGTCAGTTGACAGTTGGGACAGAAAAAATTGATCAAACTCACAAAAGAGGGTAAGCAGTTCTCATTAAAGTTGGATTTAACATTGTCAATGGATTATTTTGCAGCTAAGAGGAAATTTAATTAAAATTTCAACCTTTAATTAAAACATTGTAATGCAGTGCAGCCAATCGAAAGTGGTAATAGCGTCAATTCGACATTTGCAAATCTAAAAGTGTAGAAAAGTAGAACAAACTTTGCATTTGCTGTTTTTCTAAAATAAAGCATTGCAACATTAAGAATGTTTAATGCTTATCAAATGAATAGTTTCATCCGTATAAAAAGAATTGCCTCGGCAAACCTCTTCCAAGTCATAAACGGCCATATGGCAATAGCTGAAGTGTTCTCTGTGCTAACATCCACTCAGCGGCTTTTATGTGTGGAGCAACGAACTAAAGATGGAAGCTTGTCAGACGACCCTTTCCTCTTTACCATGTTTGCATGCATGTATGTAAAAAATGTTTGATGTATTATTAAACAGATCTACGCTCATTGCAGGAGCACTTTGTAATCATCCGATGACTGGATGCAGTAGCACTTGATGATGTTGGCTGAAGAGCAGGCAGAGGTTGTCTGCTGTGCAGAATTAGTCAAAAGTCTTGACTGAAGACCTCTCTCAAAACGAAAGTGCTTCTTCTTCAGTCACGTTGTTTCTAGTCACTAGTGTTTCTAATCAATCAACTGTCACGACTAGACTGGAAGATTAGTGTGAATTAAAGATTCATAACATACTTTTTTAAGGTGACAGATGAGCAAAAGCAACTTCTTCTAAGAAAAATTGCTTATGCAGTTTAGAATGAAAAATACATTCCATGACCATCAAATATTGAAAGGAATCAACAAATCTGAATTTCGAGCACACCAGTAAATAATAGTCACTCAAATTTATAGCAAAAAAAATACTCAAGACAGGGGCTCCAATTGATAAAAATCTTCCTCTCAAGAGAGTTAAGCTATGACAATGAATAAAAAACCAGTTTTTTACTGCTTAAACCAAGATCACTATTACGATAACTTTGCATGCACTTAAAACTGTGAAATGGTAAGCTAGTAGTGCAATGTTACAATGGGGAAAATTGCAAACAGGGGTGAAAAGGAGTCCTACTGATTTGCTCTATAATGGTATCCCAAAAAGTCTCCAAATCGGACCGAACAAAAGTCACCCAAGTTGGAACGATTGCAGATATTAAAATGGCACTGAGCAAAAGGAGCAAGTGAAACTTTTATTTCAATCGTTATTGAATTTGGGTGAACAGTCAACTCTTCATTTGAAGACGCGCCGATTGAGATTGGCAGTCAGCAACTGGGCGACTGCAGATAGTGTGTGGGAGAAACACAGTGCCGAGTAAAGTGAAAACTACGCCGAAAAGCCTTTTCCCCAGCTTTCCTAGTAATCAGTGATTCCCTATTGACGGTTTGGTTGGCCGAAAAAGCGGTTTGCTTGTTTGTGAAGCCATTGCAGGCCTAGTGAGAAAAGGCTGGTCGACGACATCTTGCGCAAGAAAGTCGATAGAAATGGTAATTTGTACTGGGTATGTCAAGTGGTGATGTGCTCAATTGCAATTAATACAGGAGGCTTGATCCGCACGGGACTTCAGCACAAAAAGGCCGTTCATTTTGCAGTACATTTTGCCGTCAGGCAGTCTCACTATTTTCAATTAATAGAATGGCCTGTCAATTACCTTTTGGTGCTTGTAGTCGGATTGAGTGTGTATTAATGAGAAAAATAGACCCAAAGTAGAAGAAAAGAGGAAAGAGGCACCAATTAGCAACTGCTGACAGAAACAGCTCCATAACATAATTCCTTTTAAAGGAACAATGGCAGACAAGGGCAGCTGTGTGTGAAGCTAGTAGTGTGTTCATGTGTCTCCTCAAAACTCGCCAGGCAAACAAAACAAACACACAAACACACAGAAACACAAAAAGAGAAAAGGAAAGGGAGATATAGTCAAAAAGGAGGAAATAGTCGACATGGACCACCATTTATCCCAGTTGAGCCTAGACGGTGCCCATACAAACGAGACAGCAGAAGAAAAGACAAAAGCAAAGTTTAATCAAAATTCCTCGTAGTTGCCACCACGTTGAGCTATTCGGAAATAATCAATATTTATTGTTGCTCACTGGCCAAGTTAGCCTCAGAACATCTTGGTAAAAAACTGAACAGTGACACATCTAATCTGCTAAATTAGCATAAAGTGCAATTTGCACGCTGAAAAACTGCGCAATGCAAATCAAATCAGCGGACAGGGAAAATGAGAAAAGGGGAAGGGGAAGGAGAATTGACAACAGACAAGTGTCATCCAAAGAGTGAGAGCATTTAATGAGCTCGACTCGACTACCAGTGATCCCATTGGATTAAGACGCCTAGGTCGGTGATAGCTCACTTCGAAATGTCGAGTGCGTTTCGGCTCGATTGTTTCACTGCACAATGAAAATGAGATTGCAAACGAGAGAGAAAAAAGAAAGAGAGAGAGAGAGCAGTCGTAGGTGAAAAGAAAGAAAAAGAAAAGATAACAAGTTGAGTAGATGGAACGTTTGTCAGCGCTTAAAGGACAGTTTGTCTGATGATGTGTCATACAGGAGGAGGAAAAGCAATACCATCACATGGCTACCAGCTGCTTGCACCACCATCTGTCACTGAGCAGTACATCAGCACACTGGCCAAGACGGTCTGAATGTGTAGTGAGATGTGAACAAGGGCATTTATATATTGCCAGCATGTTTTCAGTGCAGTTCAATCAGTGCTCTTTCAATTTGCAGAACTTGAGCAAACAACACCATGCAGTTGCAGTTGAATCAAAAAGTGATTTTAGGTTTCATTTAAATGTTTTATAAATTGAAAAATCAACCTCATGCATATGCTTTTTCTCTTGAATTTCATTTCAGTAAAATTAAAATTATACAAACCTGTGTGCAGAATTTAGACAAAATCTCGCTAAAAGTAAACTTTTTTCACCTTAGTCTATCAAATGCATGTTAGTCGACTTGCTATTTACATCAAACGAGTATACATAAATAAAAAGTAGGAATCCTAAATTCAAACTACTGATGGTCAGTGGCGGGCGGGTGAAGAGCAAAAAGGCTTGTGCACGGTGCAAATGTGATTGCAAATGTGTGGCGGGCGGGTGAAAGGTGTCAGTTAAAAGTTAATCTAGAAAAAGTCGAACAATGGAGGAACCGGTCCGTGTAAAAAGGCAGGATGTATCTGAGGTCGATAGAAGAGTGGCAAGCCTTGGCCATCGCCAGGCACTGGCAGTTTTCTGTGAGCTCGCGGGTGAGCGTCGTCGTAGGCAAAACCGTTGCCAAAAAGAGGTGGATAGGGCATTCCTTTAGAGAGCTTATAGTTCCCTCCTCGATAGTGACAGTTTTCTCCCTCCAAACAGGGCTCATTGTCAGCCTCCATGTCAGGATTAAAGTGCTCATCTAAGCCGTCACCATGTTCTCCCTTGCCGCCGATCATGATTTCATCCACCGTCACCTCATTGTCAAAGTCTTTGTCGTAGGCGTCAAAATCGTCCTCCTTCTTGTGACATTTGTAGAGAAAGTTGATTTTCTTAATGTCAAGCTCCGATGGACAGTCAATGCCGCGACAACGCAGGTACGGCACCGGCCGCTTCGGCAGAATAGTCGGTTTGCGATTCTTCGAGAAGGCATACTGGCGGTAGTGCATCACAGAGAGGAGGTCGTAGGGGAAGCCGTGATCTGCCAGGTAGTCGTTTCCGTGCTTCTTAAAGTTCCGCTTTGCAGCTGCAAAAAAAGAAAAATCAAAATAGCATAAAAAGGTTTTTCCAAACAAACAAGCAGGCTATTTTTATGTTTTCTCCCTACATGACTTGATATTGTCCCAGACAATTTCCACGTGTTCGTCTCGGTCAGGACGCGACTGCTCGTGGATAAAGCCAACCGAGTGCATCAACTCATGCGTGACCGTCTCAATGCCGTAGCAGCCGTCGCCAAGGATGACCCACTGCTGACCGCCGATGCGACCGACGTGCGCCGCACAGCCCGGTCCGCGGCGCATCAGCACGTAGTCCTCGTCGTGCACCTTCTTCGGCACAAAGCGAATGCAGGTGCGCTCCTGGAGAATCATAATGCCACGCGCGATGGCGGCGCGCTCCTCCGGCGCAAACTTGTTCTCCATGATGTAGGGAATGCGTCCGTGGGGCCACCGTTTGGCAGTGTACATCGCCACCTTCTTCTCCTCCGTCTCCTGGATCATCATGTCACCTTCGTAGTAGAGAGACTGCACCTCGGGATCGTTGAGGTTCACCGGAACTGGAGCTGACTCGGCGGTCGCCTCAGTGAAGTTCATATTTTGTGCTCGACTAAAGTCATCACGTGACAAAAAAGTGGTACTATCACTTGAGCCCGCCAAAAAAGCTGATGAGAAGAAAGGGGAAAAATACAAGAATCATTTAATTAGCAGGAAAAAATTAGTTGAGGGGTGAAAAGAAAAGATAAAAGGGAAAGAAAAAAACAGCGGCAGTACTGTATTCACTATTGTCTTTTTATGTTGTCACTAAGCTCATTAGAAGTTCAAACAAAAACGGAGCAAACTACTATTTTCGGCTTTTTACGATCTTTGCGTCATAACGGTGAAGTAAAGCCACCGGAGTGGCAGGCAGTCGTCTGCAAATGGATATACCTTTTCTAATTTACGTGCGACATTTTTTGCTATCCTGTTGGCTAATTAGTCGTCAACAGCAATAACAAGCAGGCTCCTTCCTTTTGGTGTCTTTTTGGTACATGCACACAAACACACTGCAATATGTTGAGATGCACATTTTGCTTTCAAAAGACGGAAAAAACGGTTACTCCAATATCAAACCACCATCAAAGTCGATGGGCTTGGTGACAGCTGCTGCTGCTGCAAGACCGCCACCTACATGTAGCTACACAAGTGAGCACTATCTGAAGATGGTGGTGGTGGCCTGATGGCGGTCTGATGGTAATGGTTATGCCGGTGAACACACACAGTTGTGTCCGACACTTGGGGCAAGGAGCATGAGCATTGGAGAGAGTTGGCATTTGCCTTACCTTTTCGATGCGAGTTGATTGGCATTAGAAAACAACACAGGAGAATGGCAATGGAGAAGACTAGCTGCATAATGGATCGAGTGGGCTGAGTTTGGCCAGTTAGTCACTTGAGGCTGCTGAGGTCTGAGAGGCAAACAGAGGGCGAGAAAGAGAGGCAGGAGGACAGGGGTCGCTTCGAATACTAATTAGGTCTGGAGAATCCGTAGTGGGAGAAGGAAAGGAAAGGAGAAGAAGGCAAATATATTTCCAGATTGCTTGTTTTAGTGATTAAACTGATCGGTGCAAAGGACGGCACATCACAGACACATCTTGGTCTCAGTTTTGCCCTCTCCGAAGATGTTGACAAATTCAATTAGCCAGAGTACTGCGCAGGCCAAAGCGATCAATGGCTGCCGTCGCTCACTGATCAATTTTGATGGTGGTTCGTCTGACTCCAATGACATTATTCATTGGAAGTGCGGGCATCAACGAGGGCATCAACACACAGAACAGAGCAGGACATGACAAAGTTTGTAGGTGGGGTGGGGGTTTGAGGTGCTGGTAGAGGGGCGGTAGGGATTTGCTGATTACTGATTGCCTCCGATAAACACAACTGGTTAAAAGAAGGAGAGAGAGAGAGAGAGGTAGGATCGAGGACGCAGAAAAGTGTTCACACATACACTTTCAATAGTGATCGGAGGTGTGGGAGTGCAAACGGTAAAGTGCGACTGTCGCGGTGAAAGGCTAATGGCGCCAGTAGAGAGGACTACTTTCGCTGGTGGCATTCGGTGCTCTGTGTGTTGAAGACAGTCGTCAGTCGTCAGGCCGGCAGAAAGAGCAGCTGAGTGAATTCAGTGCCGAAGCGCAGCAATGATCTAGATTGGGTCAATTGCTGCTGCTGCTGCACGGCAGTGTCACCCAAGTGCTCTCTGGCTCTCTCCTTTCCTCCCCGCACACAAAGTGACTTTCAGGTCAGACGACGGCCACGAGTGAGAGAGAAAGTGAGAGAGAGAGCGTCGATCAGCGGACAACACAGAGAAACCCGTTGGCCGAGCTTGACACATGAGGGAACATTATCGTTGCTCAAATGACTCAACTTATGTCTATGTTGTCTAGTGGTTGTTCCTGCTACTGCACTTACTTACTTTTACTCTCCCTTTCTTCAAAGGGCTGTGCAAACAAACGAGTTCAAACTCAACTCTATGGCTTACTGCTTGTGATCAGACACAAAAAGAGCTACACTGGCAGACAAAGAAAGAGAAAGAGAGAGAGAGCGATATTTTGCTGCTCAGAGAAATGTCAAACCAAATTAATTTGCGCCAGGCAATTGTCTCGGATGACTGTGGCTGTCACTAACGCACTACTGAGGGGCGCTTTAAGTAGACATACTCACAACACACACAGACACACTGATAAAAGACAATCTTAGAGGTAAACTTTAGCTCAGCTGTTAGCCAATAGAGCACAGATTTCCGAACGATTAGATCACGCTCAATTTGTCAGCTGTTAACTCAATTTGCGCGCAAATCGAATCAAAACCTGGCGACAAGATCTAACCTGCTAATTAATTCGTCCAGTCGTATATTGCCACAGAGGTGCTACTGAGAAGGGCACTGACGACAGCAATTTTGGCAACAGAGAGGGAAAGGAAAGCCAGAAACACAGGTTTCGGGCAAAATGAGCAGACGGTAATGCACTCGACAGTGAAAATGCGTTGATGTCGAAGGTGATTGCTCAAGCGCACTCCAATTGGAATTTTCCATGTCGATAAGAATCTATCCACGCCAATGGATTGCCATTTCGTCATTACGCTGCAATTAATGCTGTCTATGCTGTTAACAGTGGCGTCCTGTTTGTGTGTGTGTTCATTGCCAAGAGAGGAAATGAACAAGTTGAAGGTCTATAAAATCACCTGAGAAAGATTCACAAACAGTAAAAAAGGTGTATTAAAAGCTTAGTTCTTGGTCAACACAGGGAAAAAAACCCTAAATAACAAGTTGTAGTGGCATTTAACAAAAAATAAAAATAAAAAATAGAGTAGTGAAATAAAGGTCAACGATGAATATTATCGAGAAGAGAAAGTGAACTAAAGTTGCGACAGAGACAAACTTGTTTGAAGATTAATGACGAGAGAAAGAAAGAGAGGCGACAATTGATTGATGAATTGAATCGAACTTGCCACTATCAAATCAGTGTCGCATTGATTGGAGGCACATTCAACCCGCCACTTTGCCACGTTCCCTCTTGTGTCTGTGCATATCGGTTACAGCAGTATGGCCGCATGTGCAAACACCGACAGGTGGATAACCTTTAGGAGGTTAAATAGAGTAAACTTTATTTGGTGCGAACGTACAGGTACACGTACATGGCATGTGTGTGGATGGCAAACAACAACAATGACTTCAGTATTGACTATCTAACAGAGAGGTTATATAATCGACAAGTTTGTCAAAAACGGAGAGACAGAGAGGGGAAAATGAAAGGAGTGTACATCCTTTCTAACGTGATATGCAACAGGACAGTGGACAGTGGTAGTGGTAGTGGAGGAGGTGGTGTACTAGATGTGGAAGAGGAGAAAACAGTTGAGTGAGCAGTACTAATGCAGTTCAAATGCAATATGGTTCAGTATTCAGTGTAGTCAGTGGAACAGCTCGGTACAACTTGAAAATCGAACCAGCATGTTGGAAGCACAACGGCAAGCTGTTCACTCAACCGGACAGGGAAAGCTACAATCACATGAATTCAGTAAACATTTAACAACATAAATAAATAGATAATATAGAGAGGAAGCGGAAAAGAACAATCAAAACTGTGCCACGCACACTTGGAAGAAACGGGAAGAAAGCTGCAAATCGATATGCTGTGTGAAATGAGATTCCGCAGAATGCAGAGGAAAGGTCCGAAGGAGTTCGGCAAAAAGGTTTCGAAGACTTGAAGCACAACCATGGGTTGGGAAGAACGAGTGTAGTAGTATTAGGAGTGGAAATGAGTGTTTGGGTGACTACAGTGGGCTACGCTGGGACTAGTTCAATTGTTAGTGATGAAACACCATTAGCAAGACGACAATTTAAGGACGGACAAAAAGTGCAATGCCAGACAAAGAATCAGTGGGAGCTGTCAATGGGACTATTGTTTAAATGTGTGACGTGTGTGTGTGTTATGGATAACAAAAATGAAAGGTGGGAAATGAAAGTAAGGAAGTGGGGAGGACCAAAATGGTATGTGGCATATTTTAAATCGGCGATTCGATTCGATGAGTGGTCATTTTTGGCTGCAGTGCACTTCGCCTGTAGTGATATTTGTGTGAATAATTATTAATGATAATGCACTTGGCGACTACGGACACGTACTGGCCACTACTAGGCACAGTAACGATACTGTCTGCGTGGACAACATCGAGAGTTAGAGAGAGCTCAACAATGGAAATGGCGCGCCACTGTGATGCAGCCAAGTACCGGCGAATTACTATCAGTGAGTTCGCATTTACGTAGTCACGTAATTCACAACCATAATTGATACAAAGAACAGTGTGGTTGAGGTGTCGGTTCGTGAGTGTTTTTGTGTGTGTCTTTATGTGTGTGTTTGTATGTTTTGTGTGTATGCTTCGGTATGTCTGAGTTTGAGTATGACTTTCTAATGAGAAGGTGCGAAAAGCAGTTCCGCAGTTTCGAGAAGGAGAGTGGTCTATGAGGAAGTGATAACCAAACACGGAACAACTTTGAGGACAGGAGAAACTGCTGCAGAACACATTTGAAAACTCTGACGCACGGCAAAGTTTAAAGTGATGAGATGAGATGATACTCAGGCGCCTGCAAGTGAATCACCGTATTGAATGCATTCTCCAAACTATCGCAACTATAAGAAAAAGTTGACTTACCTTTCGAATTAATTCCACGCTTCATTTGGATCGAAACTACCATACTGGTCGTTTGCAGTGGCGGTAGTGGTGGCACCGGTGGTGCTGGCGTACTGGGCACTGAGGTTGTTCTGTCGGCCAATTGGCTGCGTCTCGGCAGGGTTGGCATTAAACTCGACGTTCTGCCGAGACACCGACCGAGCAATGGGATTCGTGGGAACTCCGTGTGGTGCCAGCGCACTTGAATCATTGATCACCACCTGCTCGACATTTTCCTCTTCAAACTTGTAGCCTCCCTCCTCCTTATGGTAGTAGTTGACGTGCACAAAAAGACCGAAGAACGCGGCGCTCAGCAGGCCGTACAGGCCAAATGCAACTCGAGAACCTAATCAATATTTCCCTTTTAGAACTCACACTGAAGAGAATAGAAAATGAACTAAATCATACCAAAGCGGTGAATGATCATTCCGCCGAGAATGGATCCGCTTCCTCTGCCAAGACCTTGGTAGATGCCCTGCATTACACCCTGCGCTGATGACCGAAGTTCCGGCTCAGTGCAGCCCATGATGTAGCTGCAGGCGGCTGCCCAAACGGCCGCATGTGTTACACCTGCAAACGGGCAGAAAATGAACTGCTTGAAATCGTAATCAAGCCGTAATCGGTTACCTTGAATGAGCTCAAAAGGCAACACCCACCAGGGGTTATCGAGCCAGGCCACGTAGAGGAAGCGAGCAGCGTTGAAGAGCAGGCCAGCGCACAGTACCTTGGTGTGGCCGATGCGCTTGATGAGATTGATGCTGTAGAAGTAGGCGGCAATCTCGCTGAGGTGATTGATCACACTGGCCAAACCGTACAGCGTCGGCGTGCCACCCAGGTCCTGAAGGTGCCAGAAGAGAAAGGTGAAGACCAGACCGACGCCGAAGCCCATGAACCAGGCGACAAAGAGGAACGCCAGACGCCGCTGGTTGTTCATTGATCGCAGCACACCCACCCAGTTGGGCACTTTTCGAGTTCGCTGTGCATAGACGGCGCTCTGCGGAAAAAATGGATGCTAAATGAACATTGCACTTTTAACGCATACCACCACTCTTACCTTCCATCGATCAATAAACTCGGTCTTTTTGTTGGTAGTGCCACTGTTGGGGGCCGCAGTGCCATCCTTGGGCACATTGATGGCCGGTGCCGTGTTCTGCCACGGCTTCGGTCCCGACGCCTCGTAGTCGTACTGGTTCATCTGAATTTCATTGCTGTACTCCTGGTCACTCTCCTCAAACTGAAACTTGGTGGCAATGAGCAAAGTGAGCGTCATCAGCAGTGCAAAGATGGAGAAACAGGTAACGTAGTTTCGCTCTCCACTGTGCGGCCCACAGGGGTGGTCTTTGAACTTGGTGGAGTTGTCCAGTGCTATGCCCACGAGGAACATGATGATACCCCAACCGAATGAGCCGTACATTCGCTGCTGTCCATACTTGTCTGTGTCTTCGCCCAGATAGCTCAGTGTGGCACTGTCTGCCAATGTAATTGCTGGAGCGCTGAAGAACTCACCCAGTACTACCAAGAGGAAAAGAAGAAAGAAAACCTCCTTCACGTCATCTAGTTTGTAGACAATGGTCGAAAAAGGCGGAGAAACGTAGGTGGAGTGCTTATCTTGGTTGTAGTTCAAAGTGTACTCCACAGTTAGGGGCGATTTACCGACCACATGAGTTGGAGGAGGACGATGTTTGATGCCCCACTTTCGTACTATTCCCTCCTCCTCTTCATCTGTCAAAAAAAGAAAACCATAAGTACCTTTTTACTGTTAACTGTAGAGTCTTGGCGGAGCGAAACAAAAACAAAACTTACCTCTTTTAAAGATTCGGTGTTGAGACTCTAAATTGACAAATTTCGCTGCATCTTCAAGAATTGGAACAGATTCCGGCGACAAAGTAGAAGCATTTATCAAAGTGGTCTGAGTTGCCTCCTCAGTGTTTGGCCACAGTGTAGACGTGTCATCGAAGATTTCCTGTGGCTGGTTACTGTAAGGCGTGAAGAGAATGTGGTTGGTCTCATTGAAGATGACACATGCTGATGCTGGAGGTCGAATGAATGCCAGCGAAAAGGTGAAAATAATCCAACAGCAGAGGGAGAAGAGCAGAATGGCCTTGCACTTGTGAAATCGGTCAGCTAGAGAAGACCAGAATGGAGCGGCGATAAACTCGACAAAAGGTCGAATACCGATGAGAGTGCCTGCAGCAATGAGATTATCATACAGTAATCAAATACAATAGCAATGTGCTCTTACCTGCTTGAATGGGATTCATGCCGAGTTGTTTGAAGTAGACTGCAAGAAGTGGAAACAGTGATCCAAATGCTGAGTAAAAGAAGAGATAAAAGAGCTTGGAGACAAAGAGTTGCGGATTGATGTTTAGTAGAATGGAGTTGATGGTGGGATCGGTGATGAAGGAGAACGGTGGCTGCCTCTCCTCGTGCCGTTTGCCAGTGCCCAAAGTTGTCTTCAGCTCGGTCACTTCCTCTCCGTTCTCGATGATCGTCGTTCCAGCGGCAGTGTCCGTCTGCTGCCGGGGCACTCCTGACCCTGACTCCTGGCCCATGGCGCCCCAGTCATTGGCCTGGCCTTCATAGCCATCGCGTGGAAACTGATAGCTCATTTTGAGGCCGGTAACTGGTGTTGCTTCTAGCGGTGCTTTCTAGCTGTATCAAGCTCAATCGATTCGGCGGTGGTGTGGGTGTTAGGATGACTCACACACTGAAGGCAATTACCATAGATGATAACCGTGGTCAGAGGACTTAGGCCACTCTGTAGAGGACACTGGCATTTACGCCCAAAGAGCGGCAGCGAGGAAAAGTGTGCAATGATATGTGTCGGGTGTGTGTGATGCCTCCTCAACTGATGGCCAACTCAGATGGCAGAAAAAGAGAGAATCGCTGCCAGAGAATCAGTAGCAGCAGTAGCAGCACCGCCGCCGCTGTCGTGCTCCAATCGATCGATCCACTTGCCTTTCCGAATACTCTCCTTCCGCACTGGTCGGCACTTGGCGCGCACGTCTGTCGGCGTCAGTGTTCCGAGCACCTGCTCCGGCGCAAGGCACACCAACTAGGCAAAGTGGTCGATAGTATGGTGAGCAGAGTGCGAGTGAGTGTGTGTATATGCGCTGGCCCACTGGCCCACTCTCTCCCCCACTCTTCCTCCTCCTACTCTTCAGCGACAGGGCGTCTTATCTGCTTGCAGCTGTAGATGAGGCAGCTCACAATGAGGGGACGCATCCACTGCACAGTTTACTGCCACGAGCGCACATATTGTGCGGCTAGGGCACATCGGCACACACACTGGGCAAACTCATATATTCCCGCTCAACGTCAAACGGCAAGTGTCTACTGTGTCGGTGGGGTGCTGTATAAAGAATCGCTACCATTCCTTGCGTCTCAAAGCACTGCTATTGTTTGAAAGTGTTATACAGTGCGGGCGATCATTGAAAGTGGCTACTGCTGCTTTTGATGCTGCTCTCTATTCGTCACAACTGCCTCCAAGAGCAGCAGAACCAGTACTAGCCCACCATTGCCCAGTGAGTGAGTTACTGACGTTGGCAGATGATGTAATCACATTCAATTACCCAGTGGCATCAATTGCCCAGCACAAATGAGTTCAATGACAGAGACTGCTTCCCTCACTTGATCAAAGCTGCTTAGAGTGTGCCCTTTGTGTTTAGGTGCTCACTAAACACAGTAGCAGTAAAACGAGGAAATTCAATTCGAGGGGAAAGTGCGATAATTGCCAGTCAAATGAGCGAGGCATCAAATTGCAATTGTACTGCTACTGTATTGGCGGCTGAGCACTGAAAAAAAGTGCGGCACGACTGTACGTGCAACTTGATCTAGCTTGAAAGCTTTGCCGATCAGATCGGCGTGATCGATTGAGACTGTTGGCAATTTCCAACGAGACACTGTCTGTCTGTGTGTGTGTGTGTGAATTGATCATCAATCGATTCAGTGGAAGCACTTGGCTGAGAGCGGCTTCAATCGGTGACGGCAACTCTCTGCGCGGCGGTCACACTCTTTTTCTTCTGCTCAACAACTAGTTTTGCGGAAGCCAAAGCCGAGAAGGGAGAAGAAACAGTGCTGTTGGCAGCCAGAGTACTGCCAGCATTTCTGTTCTTTCCTCAATCATCAACACCGATAAGGGAGAGGGACAGCGCGCCGTCTGCTCGGCAGCTCGCTCAGACAAGTGGTCGAATGGGGCGCAGCCTTGAATAAACGAAATTCAATGGCAATCTCTGTGAAGTGTTTGTGGCTGCCTGTGGATAGCTGCTCTGGCGTCTGTCGCCTCAACGTGCTCTTGCACCAGCGACGCTTGTTCACAGGCTGCTGCTGCGAACAGCTTGCTCGATGAGTCAAAGCGACTTTTATGGATGCGAAATGAGCACAATTTGTTTTTTGTGTATTGTGGAGTTGCTGTCTTGACACTCCTCACCCTGCCACTGTCATTCAGAACAGCAAAGAAGTGCCTCACTTTTCAGTAAGAATATCTTTAATAGTGCAATGGAGGGCAATCACAACACACGGGCAAATGTACTACTGTCAAATGATACAAAAAAACATTATTTTAAATATTGTGTTTACCTGTTTTAGGATGTGGAAAACAATCGCCAAAAACGCCGCCAAACAGGCATATGGTCTAGGCTCCTTTTCCAGAGAATTTTCATTTTTTCGATCATTAGGTTTGAGTTTGCCAGCATTCAAATAGTTCCCAAATACTAAAAATGTTTCCTTAATCAATAGGTTGTGCGTGTACATCAATAAAGTATACCAAGATGCTGGATCAGTGTAAGTAATTAAAAATTCACTAAAAGCTAGTTTACTAAAAACATTAACACAGTAAAAAGTACTACGAAGAACGGGCCTTCTACTTTGGTAAGTGAAAAATGCTTAACTGTTGCTCGTTAGTGTTTGAAACTAAAACTACGCAATTTCAGGAATCATCTCTGTTCTTTCCCTGGTTTCTCCATCAATTATTTACGCAATTTACCTCAGCTTTGAAACTATCATAAAGGCGAACTCTAACGAACGTTTTGCAAAAACAGTCACAACCAAGTTTGTAAATGGACTGCTTTTGGTGCCGTGGCAAATAAAAAGGTACAAATTTTCAGCTACAAATTGTGCAACATTTTCAATGTTTTCATTCATTTTGACAGACATCTAGATGGACTGTATTTTGCTTCAGAAAGACTGTGCTCTTTCCGGCCAGGGAAACCAGACGAAATGGAGAACGTTGCATGTCTGAGCCGAAGCGCTGAAGTGCTGGAGTTTTTCGAAGACTTTTACGCCGGGTTCTTGCAAATTCTCTTGCAACTTTATCTTCTCTCCCTGGAAGTGAACAATTTACTTGACAAAAACTTATTTCGTAAGTAAGATTTAGTCCAAGTTTTGATTTATCAATCTTATTTTTTTCATTTCAAGTGGCCGTCGAGTTGGGAAGTTCTGTTTTGTCTGTTTTTTCGATGCTAATTGCCATTCGACGACGAGATGACGGCATTCTCACAGGTAAAATGCACATGACAATTGACCGTTATAACAGGAAGGCTAATTAATTTCAGGAATGCTCTCATTCATCGGCTGGATCTCCATGTTCACCAGTCGCGTGGTCGTCTTCGCTCTGGCCCTTACCCTCTTCCGCGTGTGGTTTGTTCCATTTTTCGTAGTGCACGCAGTTGGCTTCTCCATTTGGGTGTACAACATCGCCGTCGAGTCGCACAATGAGGCCACCGATACGCAGGTAACAGACAACCCGGAAACCCGACCAGTGCAGAAGAACCGATTTCACTTGGCCATCTTGGTGTTTCTCTTCTTTGGTCTGCCGTCGCTGGTGTTGTGGCCGATCATGTTTCAGTTGAAGGAAAAGAAGCGCCCACTTGTCTTTTTGTTCGTGAACACGGTGGAGAACGCAGTTCTGCTGGTGGTTTGGTACTTTTGCAAGAGCACCAACTCGCCGATGGATATGTACTCGCTACTGGTGGTAGTCATCGGTACACTGGTGGCAGACCTCTTCCTCAGTGGTTACATCCTCTGCAAGCCGAAGCTAACCGACCAAGTAGTACTTCACGATATGAGATATCAGGACACCGAGTCCTTTGGAATCTATTACGAATTTTGTGACATCGTCTTCAGACTGAAGGTGAGAAGGCAGTTCACCGAAGAGTTGGAGGAGGTCCGAAAGAGTCTCGGAACATCGACGCACAACGGCTGAAAATTTCCCCTTTTTTCTTGCACCAATGACGATAACTGTGATACACATAAAACTTGGCGTAGCTTTCGCAGTATGACATGCCATTTTTTTAACACTCCTTCAACCAAGGTTCACCACCGCAGAGCAGCTTTAAAACAATTTTGATGTCATTTTGTTCACTTAAACTTTTTATTGCCAGTAAAAGCATCCACGACTGTAAAGATTTTGTGCCTTCTTTCATAAAAATAACGAATGCCCAGTTTCTTTCATTACGTCTTCTGTGAGTAAAAATATACTTTTTTTTTGTTGCGTAACAGAAATACGCAAGCGTCCAAGTCCCGCCTTCAGTATCCAGTTTTTTCCTCAGCCGATCGCGATTGTGTACGCCAATAGTGCCGTAGTATCCGCTAGTGCTGTGTTCAAGTCTGGCCATCGAGATAAACGCAGTTGTAGTAGTTACCTTTCGGCCTGTGCTCACCGTCACTCATCACTTGCCTGCCTCGCGATCCTGTTGCTGGTCGTAGTTGTCGTCGTCGTCGTCGTTGTCTTCTTCAGTCCTGCCACATTTACGCCGTCATCGCGCCGACTGTACCCATAATCATCATCACCAATCGGCGATCACAACCAGAACAGCAGCACTCCACTGTAAGTGTTTAGTGCATTTTAAAGTAAAGCCTTTTCCTCTGAGTCTCGGCTGTCACCAGCTCAAAACAGCCAACACCAGAAGACTAGAATTATCTATGAAGTAATCCTAACTTTTAATGAACATCTTTGCAGAACATCTCACATAAACAATGGCCGAAGTCAAAACGTTCACCTTAGAAGAGATTGCCACGCACAATGAGAAAAAATCCGTCTGGATTGTCATCCACGATTCAGTCTACGATGTCACCCCTTTCCTCGATGAGGTATGTTGTTGTTGTTGTTGTTGACCGTTTGTCAGTCACTGAACTTATCAATTATTCCATATATTCCATTTTAGCACCCTGGTGGAGAAGAGGTGCTCATTGAGCAAGCCGGTAAAGAGGCAACTGAGGCTTTTGAAGATGTTGGCCACTCAACCGATGCTCGGGAGATGATGGCCAAATACAAAATTGGCGAGCTTTGTGAGGCAAGTGAACCTTTTGTGTTAGTCTACTGAGCAGTAAATTGTAATTAACACATTTTACTTATTCCCCAACAGGAGGACAAACAAAAGACGAAGAAGGTCGAGGTAATTTATATTTTCCAAACGTTTCTCTATTTCCTCCTCTAAACAACCACTTATTAACCACTTTGTCTTTGCCTGCTGCTGTCGTTAGGGAACTTTTTGTGTTTGTTTGTTTTTACTTGCCCCATTTTGTGGTTTAGGAGACAGGGAAAAAACAGGTGTACAGGAAGGAGCAGTATTTTCATTTCGAGGGACTTGTCTTTCACGGGAGGGGAGATGATATCTTTGCATGCCACACGCAGTTGCGAGCATCGATAGCCTGCTTCAGCTGATGTTAGGTGCTCTCACCGCTGATCGGCTTCTGACCTAAACTTCTAAAACGACTATCACATAGTTTTCTGGTATTTTGGCTATCTTTGTGGATGCTTTTCGATTAATTTGTGACTTTTCAAATGTTAATATTTGTTTTACTTTTTCCTTCTCCTCCTCACCATTCAATGTCATTTGCACCCACCAATGCCATTGAATGTTCACACTTTGGGACAATGTTCACTTGTTTGCCTGCGCCTGCCACTTTGTGAATGCGTGAATAGAAGCCCAAAGGCAACAGCGACGTTCCAGACAAAAAGTGTCTCATTATGTAGTGTGATGATCGACGGCTAAGTTATGACCAATGCAAAATTCTCCCCTCCCAAGGCGACCAAAATGCGCGAGTTTTCCTATCTACTAAACTCATTTTCAGCCTAGCATTTCAATAAATATATCACACAGTCAACATAGTTTGCAATTTACGGCGACCTTTTTTCTTTTGAGTTCAACACCTATTCTTAGTGTGCAATGTCTTTCTTTTTCCACTTCTCACTCTTTTGTCACTTTTCTTCCACTCTACTCCACACATCCATTTCGTCCATCAAACCAACACGCGCACGATAAGCAGGAGAAGACGCTAAACTGGTCTAACAAGCCATCCAGCAGCGGATCTTCTGACTGGACCACCTGGGCCATATCAGTTGCCGTCGCCCTAGTGCCCGTCGTCCTCTACCGTATGGGCTACTTTGGCGGCTCCAAATAAAACTCCACCACGAGACCAACCAATGCCCAAACGCGAGCCGAGTTTACCGTAGTTCCTCTGTTAATCGAATTGTTGTCGTTACTAAAAATTCATTGGTGAGAGCGGGATCAAAAATGACCATAGACGCATATATTTTATATTTTCATATAACTGATTAAGTAATCCACTTGCTTATATGTAATATTAAAGTTTTTTATTAAGCATTTCAAGTATCCAGTGTATGTGTGAGAGAAATCCACAGCGCTTGAGAAACAGTTTTGTTGTTCGGCTTGTGAGTGTATGTGCTCAAAGTGAAGAAAGTTGAATACGCTCTATACCGATCAATCTGTCCATGAAGATAGCGAAGATGTTGTCTGTGTGTGCATGGCTGGCGTCACTGATCTGCTGCTGTTGTTGCTGCTGTGCTGGTCTGAGTTGAGGAGTTGAGGAGTGAGCTGTCGCTGGTGCTGACGACGAGGTTTTTCTGCTGAGAAAAGAGTGGCAAAAATCTGCAAAAGAAAACTTGAGCCTCAACAGTTCAACTACCACTTCTCCAAGCTAGCTAACACAAAACCAGCTAATTAACCTGCCTCCCCCTGTGTACTAAAAAGTAAGATTAAAGTAGTATTTTCTAAACCCATTATTTAACGCTGCTGCTTTATAATATAATATGATAAGATTAATCTAAAGATCTCCTAAGATAAAAGATAGAACCTCCAAGGGAAGAAGATTTGTATTTTGTTTGGGTAAAAAAGAATACCAAGTAGATGGGGGCCAAAAAGCTTGTTGATGAAGGAACGTGAATAGTAGATGGCTATACACAGTCAACGAGCGGGTGAGATGACGAAGAGGAGGCGGTGGTAAGAAAGAAGGAGAAGGAGGAGGAGGAGGTGGAATATGGCTGTGAGGCGGTGACAAACTGACTTATCAAAAAGTACATGGTGCAAATAATTCGAATCTTTGTAAGAAAGAAAACACCTCCACGTTTATCTTCTCCTTCGAGGAGAGACAGCCCGACGACGGTCAGGTGAGCGAGATCGTGAGTATCGTGCATTATTCCTTCGTGGGGAAGGCGAAGGCGAGCGCTTTCGACGTGGCGGTGAAGGCGGAGAGCGGCGTCGAATTGGGTTTTGCATCTTAGAACGATCACGATGCTGCAGAGTGCAATAAAAAGATAAAATGAAAATAAGATCAATGGTTCGTACAAAGACTTGTGACACTTACAATGTCCGCATTGACTGGCACAGAGCGATTAGCTGGCGGAGGTGGCGGCGGTGGAAAGTTGGTCGTTTCACGTTTGCTGTCTGCATCTCGACGAGCAACACGCTCAAGCCGCTCCTTCTCGAGAAGCTCTCGCTTCTTTGCCTTGTCAGCTGCTTGCTCATAGGAAAGAGGCAACCAGTAAATGTACGGCATCGCTTTAGTCTTGCGAAACAAGTCCTCCAACATTTTGGCCGGAGATTCACTCTTTTTGGCGTCTCGGGCTGGCTCGCTCTTTTTCTTTTCCGGAGTCCTTGAACCTAATAACGCAATCAAACAGTACCCGATTAGTCACTTTAAACACCCTTTAGATGAACTTAATTGCCAAACTTACGAATCCTTTCCCTCTTATCAGCTGGAGCATCCTGGTCGTTCTCAGTTGAAGGTCGAGAACGCTTGCGACTTTCTTGCTCATCATTGTTCTCTTTGCGCTCAGTAAGAGTGACCTTTTTACGATCCCATTCGCGGACATTACGAGAAGAGGCGTCGTCTTTTGCCGAATTTTTGCCCGTTCCATCTTTGCCGTCATGAATAGGCTCGTTCTGAATAATGTCATATTTTCCTTTGCTGATTTCAATGGCAGTGCCCCTTTTTGGTTTGTCATTTGCATCCGACTGTTTCGCCTGTTTAGCAGCTGGTGGCGAAGATTTACGGGGCGGAGGAAGATTCTCGTAGTTCTCCGGATTAAGACAACGATCAATATCTTCGAGAGTAGCAAATTCGACACACAAGTCCTTTGGGCTAGACTGCGGCCACTTTAAACCGTGGAGAGCTTCGCGTGTTTTAACAGCCTCTTCAACGGTCGAGTACACAGCGTAGCACTTGGATTTGATTTTGTCAATCCAAAACTTCTCCTCAATAATAAGGCCATTGAGACAAAGTAGCTTTTTAAGTTGAGGCAAAGTGTACGGTCTAACCAGACCACTAATGAACAAAACCGTAGACTCAGGATTCTTAGAAGAAGCGACAGTTCGTTCAGCATTCATTTCATCAGATTTCTCGCCTTTAGGAGAAGGAGGCGCTTTGTTGGCATCAGATTCTGAACTGTTAGTCTTTTCAGTGTTAGCAACATCCACTTTCTTAACTTCCACTTCTTTCGGCTCTGTTTTTTCGTTGTTATTGTTGTTGTTAGTCAAGTCATTTGTCGAATCAACTGGAACAGTTACAGAATCCTCTTCAGTAACAGCTGCAACTTTACTCACCTTGGCAGCTGAAGTTTCATTTTCTGTAACTGATTCGCTGATGAGCTGCTTCAGCTCATCGCTCGAAATACCCTTCTTGGCAATTGTTGTTGATTCTCCTGAAACATGAGAGCTTCCCCAACGACGTTTCTTTTGCACCGGCTTTGACGAATCTTCCTCGTTGATCGACTTTGAGTGCGACAATAATCGCCCACGAATAGACGGTTTGCTACCTTTCGACTCTAGCGAATCGTTTTTAGCACTTTCAGTCGGTTTTTCAGAAACGTCAGAAAAAACTCTTTTGCGAGCAGATGATGAGTTGACGGAAGACCTTTCGGGGGAAGCGTGTTTCTTAGGAGATGACTTTTTAGTGGGAGAAAGAGAAGGAGCTTTTTCTTCGGCTTTTGTTTCAGCTCCTGTATCCGGAGGAGAAGACGACTTTAAAGCACTTTCTTTCTCACTGTCCACAATACTAGTAGTAGTTGATTGATTTTGTGATTGATCAACTGAAACGTTGTTCTCATTCATCTGATCAGCCGCAAGAGTGTCACTATGAGAGTTATCTTGAGGATCAACGGCGTGGTTTTCATTTATTTGCTTATTGTGGCTCTCATTCACAGATGATGATTTTTCAATTGAGTTTGCCTGATCTCCGGCTTCGTCGACCACATCAGGGCTCGATTCTAAGTTGGATTTGTTTACTGGCGAATGATCACGTGAGTCAGCCGATTCACTTTCGTCTGTTTCAGAGTCATTTGCCTCTAAAGCCGGTTGTGATTGTTCGCCCTTTTTGGGACTACTGCGAATAGTAAGCTTGATTGTTTCATTTTGCTCATTAATCGATATTGACGCGACCTTTGATTCGGAATCAGAGTTTTCCGCTGAATTATTATCGTCAGTCGAGCCGCCTGAATTGTTGTTATCCGCATTCGATGCAGGCTCTTTGTCAACAACATTTTCAGGAACTGATGTAACCTCAGGAGCCTCAGAGACCGCAGCACTTCCTACAAAGTAAACAAGCGATGTCATCAGTTCACATGAAGAAAATTTACCGGAACAGTTAGCGACAATACCTTTAGCTAATTCTTGTTCGTGTGTAACCGCCTGAAAAGTGTAACATTCGTGTTATTCACTAGTTAAAAATGTCATTGAGTAGCAAACAAAACACACACTCACCTTAATGAGCGATTCCTGAAGCTGCAATTTGGTGCCGGTCGTTTTGATGTTCCGCTTCTTCAGCTCTTCGCGCAGATCGACCACCCGAAGCAGATGAAGCGGCTTTCCGTCGATCAAGATGTTTTCAGCCATTTCGGTGTCTGGTAGCGTTTGCAGATGGCAATCGATCCAGAAGATTTTTGTTTGCAAAAAAAAATGCCTTTGCGGCTCAAGCTTCGGGGGCACACCTCGATACAGTGACATGAATAGAGTTCGCTTTTTGTCCACCAGGCGGATACGAGGAGATTCATTTAAAAATATTTAGGGTGATCTGACTTTTCATTTGAACTTATTTATTAGCAAGTAAAAGTTCAATTGACAATGTCTTAAACATATTTAATGGCAATCATCTCAGTAGTAGAAAAAACTAAAGTCTTCTCAAGGCAAAACAGAATTGAAGACAGAGGTAAGTCATCATCAATGATTGCCATCACTTTTTGGTGTTGGGCTTCTCTTTTGACTTGTTGCTCTTTATCTTGCTAGTCTTGCTGAGCGGTTTCTTAGCAGAAGGAGACTTCTTGACCACTAGGCCGCTCGACTTCTTGTGCCCGATTTTTGACTTGCTTTTGTGATGTTTACTTTTCTTTTTACCAGCTGACTTCCCGGAGTCATTTGTTGGCTTCATAGTTGGGAGTGGCGGGAAGTCGGTGTGCTTGCGGTTTCCATCACCATCACAGGTGACTTCGATTTCAAAGAAAGACTTGCCCTTCTTGTTCAGCTTTTTGTCCTTTTTGTTGGCGTAGCTGTGACTGTGGCTTCGCTTTTTGTTTGACGTTTTCGATTTTGACTTTTTACCCTTAGACCTTTTCTTACTCTTTGCTGACTTGCTTTTCATTGAGCTTGCATTTTCATCAAACAAAGGCTTAAAGGTAAATGTTTTGTAGAGAGAAGTGGCTGCCGATTGCAAGACGCCAGACACTTTGTTGGCCTCGCCATGTGCTTTCTTTTTGTCCGCGGACTTTGGCTTGGCGCCACTTTTTGGCTTTTTCGGAGTTTTAGTTGCACTTTTCTTCTTCTTCTTGCCCTTTGAGCACTTTGACGACGAGACAGTGACCTTACTGAGAATCACTTTTGACTTTCCAACATTGCACTCTTTGCTTTTTATCTTTTTCTTGTTGGACTTCTTACTCGGCGACTTTTTATCGTCGTTGACCATCGTATTGACTTTTGCTCAAAGCTGCTCAACTCTCTCTCAAAATTGCAAATAATAAAGTTGAGTTTAGTAAATGTGACGCGTTTTATTAAAATTCCATAAAGTTCCAAATACAAAAGTTGCGCAATAACGAAATGAATGAATTTAAACTAAACTAGACAATAAAAGATAATGCAAAAGGCATTTATTTAAAAAAGATACTGTACAATTCAAAGAGTTATTGACACAATGCTTTAGAACTAATACCGGTTGTGAGCAAGAGGAGGAAGAGGAAGAGGAGGGAACAGAAAAAGCGGATGAGTGGCGCGGCCTGAGTAGAGTAATAAATAGTGTTTGTGCCGATCCGATTTGGGGAGGAGAGGGAAGCGGATCAACTTTGCTCAATGTACTGTACTGTATCGGATGTTGTAGGAAAGAATTTAGTATGGGAAGTGTGTCTCAATGTGGAAGCGCAAACTTGACTAGGAAAAGAAAAAGTTATGCCGTTGTTGAGGTGCCATACGACAGCGCGCGTGTGTGTGTATGTTGTCGGCTACCAGAAGAGACAGGGACGCCCCATCCTCGCGTCATCGGGTCATATGCTTCACCGGGTGGCCTGTGAAAAGAGTCAGTTTCATTGGCAAAGTTGAGGACGGGGAGGGTCGGTAAGGGGCGAGTAGAGAGGGCCACGAATACTTTCAAGTGTGTTTTGTGATGAGTGTGAGTGCGAGTGAGTGCTGTCCGTAGTTTGAACGGCGGACATAGCTGGTTGGGTTAGCAGAAGAAGAAGAAGGTCAGTGTGGATGTGTCCATCCAATAAATAAGTAAATATAATCAGTGCAGTTAGTGGTAGCAGTGTCCGCAAAAGTCAGGGTGATGTGGGCTAATCATCTCAACAGGGTCAACATTGTAGTAAAGAGTGTGTGCAGGCATTAGGTAACGGTTAAGTATTGATTCGATTGCTGAGATCACAGTAAAGTTTCCAGGGGGTGTCCTTGCTTGCCACCACCGGGGTGGCTGCTTCCTAGGTGGCCAGTGCCGCTAGCATCAGTCGCTCCTCTTCGGACAGGTCCAGATTGCCGCGGAGTGTTCGTCTCACTGGGAAGAGGAAACAACAGTAATTAACTTCTTTTTCAAGTCAAGAAAACAAATCGTGTTGACTTACATGACTTTCGGTCGCCGTAGCGAGCTTTACGACGACTGCGCTCATTGGCTCTTAGAGGCTGCTGTGTGGTGGAGCGGACCAGGCTCTCGAGGATCTCGTCTTCGCCCTCAGTGTACGGCGTCTCAATGTGCACACTGTGCCTGTAGGCGTGCATCTGCCGCCCCCCGTTGCTGATGACACCGCTGCCATTGGAGCTGCCATTGCTGATGTTGCTCAGATTGCTCATCGAGCCAGTCGATGGCCGGCGAAGCTTAGTGCCCGGCAGCGTGCCCCACTTTGTGGTACCATTTCCTGAGTAGGCCTCCGTCTCGAGGTCGTTCGATCGATTCAGTATTTTCTTCAGATCAAGGTCAGCCTGCTGTTCCTTGGTGTTCACCACCATACTGGCAGGTCGAATGTTGAACTTGTCCATCTGCTCAAAAAATAGACCGAATGAGTTTTCACATTTGACAACAAATAAAAAACAAAAACAAACCTCAGTGATCATCTTTCCACGTGTTTTATTGCGCTCTCGATGATTTGCCTTCTTCTCCAGCTGCTCCTTGACCCTTTCTCTGGTGGTGCGGTACTCCAGCGCAAACTCACTGACCGTTTTCAGCAGTGAATTAGGCTTGTTCTCTTTGATGGCTGAAGAGGGCATGCCCAAGAAAACGAGGAACTTTTTGAAACGGTTGAGCACCCGTCTGTGGATGATGCCCAGGACAATGATTCGCTCTGCACACTCGGCCAAGAACTCTGACATGCGGACCTTCATGGGAGAGGAGCCATCGTGTTTGGCCACCACCTTTAAGTGCTCCCATGAGGCCTTGCAGTCGTGCTCCATTTTGGTCAGGCTCTTGCCTAGCTCTTCAAAGTCCACCTTTGAGGCTCGCGACACAGCGCCCAACTCTGAGTAGAGGTCCGTTGTGTTCTGGTACTTCTCCATCACCATATGACAGAGATGGTGCAGCAGTGAGTGCTTGTGCACGGTGTCCTTGATTTCCGGCACCTTAGCGAGGTACTCAATCTGAAAGCCCTTCGTCTCGACACCATTCAGAAAGCTACCAATCGACCTCAGCGTTCCGAGGATAATTTTGAATGTCTCACTCTTCTCCAGCTCAATGATTGCCTGCTTCAGGTCCATCAACGGTTCGGCCACTTCTCTCTCCATTTGTTCGTAATCAAGTCTGAATGCCCACAAGCGTAGGCGTGCTTCCAGAGCGGTAATGGAGGAGAGCGTCAAGAGGAAGGACTCTGCCTGACCAAGTGGCACATCAGGATTGGCTATCTGCGCCTCGATGATTTTGTTCTTCTCTTCTTCAGTGGGCATCATCGTGGTGAGAATCTTATCAATGCCCTCTCTGTTCATGATGGTCGGGTCCATCTTTAGGATAGCTGTTTTGATGGTGCGCGGTGGAGGTAGCTTTGTCATGCCAATGTTGATGGCATTCGACCTTTTAGTGTCCAGCACTAAAATTTCATTCTTTTTCCCTGAGTCTTGTGATTTCTACAAGGTAAACAAAAAAAGAAGCAGTGTTAGTAATCGATGTGATTATGGCAGAGAACGGTAAGCAAAATCGGCGGCAATGGTCTTACATCGAACGTCTAGAGGAAGCATTTTTGGCGTTGTTAGTCAGTTAGTGGAGACGCAATGAAGATGAGATGCATTTGCATGAAAGACGAGATGTTAGGGGGATTGGGTTAGCAGCAAAGTGGCAGTGGTTAGCAGCGATACACAATGATCAGTAAAAATGCACAATAGTAACATACCTTGTTGATGATTTCCTTTGCACGGCTCTCAAAGAGGTGCTCAAGCTTCGTCGTGTCAATGGGAATGGGCTTGATCTCGTCCCAGATGGTTTTCTTCTTCATGATTCGACTGAGCAGTGATTTGTCCTCTTTCACCTCCTTCCAGAAGAGCTTAATCGTTTTCTTTCCCTTGGCTATTGACTTTGGATCGGAAGGCAGTGACGGTGGCACCGGTGGAGAAGGCGTGTTCTGCCCACGACCGTTCATTGCCGACCAGTTGCCCAGACTTGGCCCGCCAAATCTGGGCGGAGGAGGCGGTGGAGGCGTGCAGGGCGGCATTGGAGGCGGTGGCGGTGTGCCCATCATCGGAGGAGGAGGCGGAGGTGGCATCAGACCATTGCAGGGAGGAGGCGGCGGTGGAGGCCCACCGGGCACTACCGTCACTGCTGGCGGCGCACAGACGTCATTGTCATCTTCGTCTCTGAGGTCAGTGAAGTCGAGGTCGTTGATGAGCAGCGGCCGCGACAGCTGGTTAACTAGCTGCTCCCACTGAAGGTACTCGAGGTTGTTGGCCTTGTTGACATCACCTAGCTCCTTACCTCCCCCAAGCGGTACCCTCTGCAGGTTGCCATTCACCACCGCCTGCTCTGCCACCTTGGGCTGGCTGAACTTCTCCTTGAGACACTTTACCGAGTCGCTGGCTTTGTTGTTCAGGTTGAGGAGATCGTTGACCACGGTGGGAGACGGAGTGACCGTCGCCTCGGCCGTTTTTAGAGCGCCGTTCCAGACGACGTTCGCTGTGCCATTGATGGTGGGCTTCACGTAGCTGGGCGACTTTGGTGCCTCCTCGCTGTTTTTGCTGTACATCATTGACAGCATCCAGGACTTTTTCTCCTTCAAACTGGGCTGTCGAGTTAGACCGCCAAATGACGAATCAGCAGCAGCAGCAGCAGCAGTTGTTGCTGCTGCTGTTGTGGCGGCAGTGTTGCCAACGGCTCCATTGCCATTGAGAAAGGTTGAGGTGGGACTGGTAGGGGTGGCTGTGCCGTTCAGTGCTGATGATGGCTTCTTTGTCGTCTCCCATAGGTTGAATGACTCACGAGAACCCTTAAAGTCGCTCGGCTTGAGCAAATCATCCTCTAAGTGGCTAGAATTTCGACTGCTCAAATCAAGACTGCGGTCAGTGTCATCTTCAGTGCTGCCCACCGAAGGCGTGTCTAGGCCGTTTTTCAGTGACTCAATCAGCGTGGCCGTACGATTGTCCTCATTGCTGGCGTAACTGCCGTAGCTGGCGTACGATCCATAGGAGTCGGCGCTGCTGCACGACGATATACTCGACCGCTGATTGTGCAGCGTCTCGTGCTCGCGAATGAGACTTTTTGGGCGGGTGTCTCGGTCACGGCGCTTCCTCAGCGACATTGCCGAGATGTCGTCAAAACCACTGGAAACCATTGATGGGTTTATATTGGTGGGGAAGTTGTAGAGGTTGATGGGCGCCTTCTTGCCCGCACCGGCACCGTACCCTGCCCCTGCCTCATTGACGCTGATGGACTTGCCCAGACTGGGACTGCTGGTGTTGTTGTTGCTGTCACCCAATTGGGTGGTGATTGGCTTGCCGACAAAGGGCTGCTTCAACAGACTGATACTGTCAATGGAGTGCCGTTTGCTTTTCCGTCTGTCCTCTTCGGGGCCTGGCTTGCGACTTCGAGGCAGCTGGCGAGTGTCAGGTGGAATGCCACGGCCGTCGTCGTCGCCGTCTTCTCGGCGCAGAACTGCCTCGTATATGCGGAACTGCTGCAGCAAGTCACGGTCAGTGCCGTGCTTGGACATGTAGTGCTGAATGATTCGCTCCATTCCCTGCTCCTCCAGCACATCACAGACGTCGTAGTAGGTGTCTTGGTCAGGTATGCCGTTCAGCGTCTTGTTGATCAGCGTCATCGAGAAGATGAGCAGCTCAATGTCCGCTGAGTCCTTTTCATTGAGGATGCTCATTATGTTGTGCCATGCTTTGACGCCTGTGTTAAGGGGACAAATATTGGGGTGTGTTAGTGAGTGAATAAACGACAAAGTTTTGAGTGGGTATAAAAGTGAGAAAAGGGGTTAAACTGAAAGAAAGGGGAACAAAAATGAGTTGCAAAGGAGGGCAATTAACAGGGGAAATATAATATAAAGAAGCATCATTACCTCTTTCAGTGGAGACAACTCGTATGCAGTTGATTAGAATAAGGCAATTGCTGTCGGCGTACTCAACAAAGACGAGTAGAAGTTTCAGCGCCGTCTTTACCACAAGACGATACTGCGGGGGCACAAAGAACGGGAAGAAAAAAAGGAGCATGGGTTAGTTGGATCTGCTAATCATCGACTTTTCACCTGCCACCAAGCGCTTTCACCGACGCTTGCTGGAGCGCGTGTTTGCCAACTAATCTCTCAGCACATCACACGTTCAGTCTGTGTCGCATCTTCTACCACGTCGTGCGCCAGTTTTGTTAGCCACCTTGCTTGCAGGTCGCTTTTGTTCATTACTACCACCACAACCACGGCTACAAACACAACCGAAAACTGCCATCCTCATCAGCATAATAATAGCAATTATATATATAAATTAATAGCATTAACAGGTGAAGATTAGCTGGAAGATAGCTATCGATAAGAATGATGCACAAGTGGAGTAGGAACTTTACGGCAATGTCCGCATACATTGAGAGCACTATCTCGTGTGGTTGCTTTGTTGCTTCCTCTGCCGCACTTCACACGAGCTGCTTCAAGTAAGTTAAAACACGGCTTTTCTACTTTACTGGTATCTTCAATGGACGAGTAATTAATAAATAGCTGGCAGAACACTTGCAAACACTGGCATTTGAGCTGAATAAATAGCACATTGAAGGCTGACCTGCTTGATCATCTCATTTGTGTCCTCTTTACCTGTAACTAATACTAGGTAAAAGGTAAAAACTGCTGGTAAAGCGATTAATCAAATACAGGCCGCTGATGATTAGCTCTGACTGCTGGAAAATTGACACTAATCTATGGCGACACTACATGATTGAACTGATTGACCGACTGTCGATTAAAGCTTTCATCGTAATGCTCCAGCTTAAAAAAAGTGCACGAGGGTCACTCTGTTTAAAGCTGGTGTTTTACTTACCTCAGAGGCGATCAAACCATAGAGCCACTGAATTGTCTCCGGATGCTCAATCACGCCATTCATTCCATCCACGTAGAGCATCACCTGGCCAAGGGCTGCAAAAATAAGAAAAAGGGCATCCATTTAGTGAGCAAAAAAGCAAAATAAATGACCATCAATTAAATGGGGATGACACTTCTACTGCCGACTTTGCGTGGCAAGTTTCTGCTATATCTTTTAGATGTTCGATGTCAGCTAGTTGTGTACATTGCAAAGCAAGCACTTATCTTGCTGCTGACAAAGCACATTTCAAAAAAAGATGAGAGTAGCCGTTAGGCTAACCACTACCACGGATACTACGGAAATGTAGTTCAAGCTTACCTCGCAAAATGTAGTTCTGATAATTCTGGTCTGCACTAGTGCCAACGTTGATCAAACATGCCAAGCCGTCATTGCTGACAAACTCGTGAACCAGATCTTTGTCATCCTACAAACATAAAAGAAAAGCAAGGAAACGAGGTGGTGGTTAAGATAGATTAGAACACAAGCTAATGAAACGGATAACGACTCTTCGATTTGGTGATTGACGTACTTGAAAGATTTGCTTCAAGGAGAACAAGGCTCTGCGGAGTTCGCGTCCCGATGAGTTGAGCAGTTTCTCTGTGTGGGGTGAAAAAGAAACCATTCTCGTTAATAGTTGTAAATGTGAGTGTTGGTGAGTTGCCATGGCCAGTTGACCCGTTCCCGTGATAGGAAAAACGTGCGACGGCCTTGTGCCTTGTCCCTGCGGTAATGGCCAGTGGACGAACATTGACAAATGGCAAACAGTGATTAGCAAGCAATTAGCAAGAAGACGCAGAGGGCGCAGTGCAGTGCAGACAATGGCAATTGAGTTATCACTGGCGCCCGAGAGCAACGTTGCATCGTTCAGCATCAATTATCGCTCCCTAATCGACGCCAATTGCTTGCTCCGGAGCATTGAAAGCAACTGTGAAAATAGACCCATTATACAGTGATCGAATCAACATTTTCCCAATGAGTTAAGGTGTTGTTGTTTCATCTCTAGACTTTGAATGTACACAGTTTGCACCCATTGATTAAGATCGACATTAGCATATTATAGAAGAAAGCGTTCCGTTCTAAACGTCCCACTTCTTGATTGCTCTTTCGTGTTTCTTTTCATACCCGTAGCTGTGTGGTGCTGACGATTCAAATGCATCAAAGGAAATCAAACAGTACAATCCTCATTGTTTATCAGATTCTTTATAAGATTCTATCCGGCTACTAACAAACACTAACAAAATTGTTGCCATTATTTGAGATTTAAATTCTAGTATGCTGTGACTTGGTGCGAATCACTTGTGCTAAGAAAATGCACCAAAATGCAAAGACAAATGCAAAAATCGTTTATTTCCGCAAGTGTGCTACGATTAGAGCAATCACAACCAAACATCTGAATGAAGCATGTCAGGAAGCCCTCGTCCTTAGAAGGCTGTTTTCAAGCGTGAACGCCATGGATGCGGATCATGTGAAGAAGGGCTGACTGACTAACTGGCTGACTGTGCTTGGTCAACACGACCATTCAACAAGTGCTAATCGTATCTTGTTATCGCTAACGCTATGCTTTTGCAACACGTTAGTCAGAGTAAAAAAACGTATTGTTTTCCCAGAGATGTTTTTTACTTTCACCAAACGATGCCCGTTTTTATTCAATCTGCCTTAGTTTCTAATTTCGCATTTGCATCTGCAGAGCGTGCTCACGAACTAGGAAATGTAGTAACCTTGTGGCTGAAGTTTGGTGTTACAAAAAATTCTAGAGAAACTACCGGATCATCACGAAACAGAAAATTTGACCAATTCACAATTTATTCTTTCACAAATTTTGCTATATTTTGCACAATCATTTGAGTAAATTCATTCGAATGTTCAGAGCCTTTCTTCGTATTTTCCTTGAACGCTTTTTGGGTAAAAGAAAGAAAGCTTTGATGGCAGTCAGCTAAAGGATTCTAACAAAAACGAAAACTTTGCACCGACTTGAATGAAGCCCGATGCAAAAGGCAAAAAAAGAGTGTCTGTGGTTACCGGTGAGAGAGAGAGAGAGAGAGAGAGAGAGAGAGAATGCACAATTAGTGATGCACGCGTTTTGTGCAACACACAATCGCCATCTGCCATTTGTGATGCTGTGGATTCAGACCAAGATGGCAGACACTGCACAACAGTGTGTCGGAGCTATTGTGATGGAACGTGTTACATTTCCATTGGCAGAAGATATCATTCAGAAAAGGGAAGTATGTCTCTTCAACATTTAATTCGTCTCTTTCACAGTTAGCCAGTAGAATTGAAGTAATGTTCCCACTAGTGAAAAGAAAGGAAAACATTGTGAAAGATTTTTCTTGCGCTTTTTACTGACGTTTTGTGAACACAAATTATACAATGTTTGGCAAATCACAAAGAAGTTTGTTTCAAGTACAAAACTGGTTTTTTTATTGGTCTTATTCGATAAGGTATCCCAACCAGATTACTTATTTACTGAGCAACTACTTGCCCAAAAAAGTAAAAAATTAAAAAATTAAAAAACGTCAAAATGGACTAAAATAAATCTTAAAACCAAGTTTCGCTCTTGAAATAACTCCATTGTGAGTGGTGAGAAAAGAAGAATACAAGTGCTGTTCTGCTTGCACAGCATGGGCACTGTGTGAAAGAAAGCACACACAGGGAGAGAGTGAGTGTGAACTGCACAAACTGCGCAAGGTAGTTGGGTGAAAGCGCTAGAGAATGGCGATCCGGTCTGTGGCAGTCGCCCAAATGCATTAATTGATTACTGCCAAGACAATAGTTGGCATTTATCGACAGAGTCTGAAGTTAGTCCACTTCAGCCCAGTGCATTACCACCACCAACACCACACTTGTGTGCGCCTGTGTGCCTCGCTGTTGGACAATTAATCTTGATGGGATTCGACTGGCGAAATGTGAGACGAGCAACTGAGCGCAAAGAAGACAACGGCTGTTTGGTCTATCGGACAAGAATCTCTCTCGGTCAGAATAGAACAGCTGACGGCTGAAAGAAAAAAAGTGAGTAGAGAGTGGAGAAAATCCAGCGAAAGGCGAGCGCTTTAGCTGATGAGACGATACTGATCGAGGCTAATGGCTAAAAGACACAAAACACAGACAAAAGGAAGATGCAAACACGATTGCCATTCGACAACAAGTGCATTAGATCGACATCACTGACTAAAGAGATGTGTGCTAGTGGGGCTGTTGAAGAAATTAGGATTGAGAAAGTAAGTCGCATTAAAAGTCGTGATCAACAGAAAGCAGTGATGTGATCACTTGGTCCAGTAAACTGTTTTCTTTTCATTTCCCTTATGCAGCTGTAAAATGTAAAAAACCAAATCATTGTTTTTTTAATTTCAGTACATTTAGTTTTAATTAAATGTTTTAAACCAAATAATAGTAGTTTCAAAAAATAGTGAACGAAGAAACTACGTCTAAAAAGCTAATTCTAAAATGGGATCATTTGAAGATGTTTTTGAGAAAAAAATCTATTGAAATCCAATGATAACACTTGTTGATACGATATAGAAATTATTTTTTATAAATGAAATGACCCTGCAAGAAAGCAATGCGACCCTAAGTGACACTGGTAGACAAATAGAAGACAACGCCCAACGTCTGTCAGATCTTCTTTGCCCTGCAGGTCATCATTTGTGAAAAGGAAAGTGCTTTAGAGTTTCTCTTTAGATTGGATGACAAACCGCAACACTGTCAATACTTCTTACTCCGGACTACTGGTTGAACTGAACACTTCTCGGGTGTCATTACTTGGCAACTCTACTGCGATGCTATTGAGTCTTTTCATATTCATTCACACACCGGCCAGAATAAAAGAAGCCACTTTCTATTTTGTCTGTTTTTCCACTCTGCATTATGCAAAGTGTGAATGCATCAGTCGCCATAAGATGGCAAGGCAAGAAGTGTGATGAAAAGCAAAGGACAATAGTCTTTGAATGATAATTAACAGAACAAGAAAGAGAACAGGAGAAAGCAATGTGAAGATGCTGCCATTTGGCATCAAGTCTACAAAGACCGTTTTGACTGGTCAGCGTTTTTTAAACTAACAATAAGGCAAACAATGTGTCACATAATAGATAACAAACACAAATATACTTTTGCAAAAATGCCGACACGCAAAGATTAAAAATAAATAAGAGAAAGAGAGATTTCCAGCATCGTTAGATCAATAATCTAGGTTTAGGACGGTAATGGATTTTTGTTGTGAAATCCGACACTGTAGAGCTGAATCTAACAGGTTATTACTAAGAGGAAAACAATCATTGATAAAAAATGTCTAGTAATTAGCAATTATTAAACTAAAAAATCGTTTTTGGTGTCGCTCACTGCCAGTTGAAAGGCGTAAGAAATCATTTATGAAAGTCCAAATTTTGAAAACCACTAAAAAAACGAGAAAAAAGAAGCTTAGTCAAATACCGAGAACTAAAGTAAAAAGAAGAGTTTGCACAATGACACACTGACAACCGGACAGTGGTCGGCAGATACTGTTTGACCATACTGTTTGACTTGGCAAAACTAGCTGTTTTGTTGTTGTTGTTCTGCCCTTTTTGATGCTAATCTCCAATGAGATAATGACATAGACGATAGTAAAGTTTGGTTTATTACAAATATAGGACAAATGAATGACATTTTTATGGTTTCACTGATTGTTCAGTGCAGCAGTTTTCCAAGTTTGATAAACTACACAGCTCAGCAGTGTTTAACAAAACGACTAAAATTAAAATAAAATAGAAATTGCAATGCTGAGCTTATGAGCTTGTGACACTTGGCGCGCGAACTGTGTTTGTATGCTTCCCTGAAGACAGCGATAGTGTTGCCAACAAAAAAACATTGGAGAAAACATTATCACCCAATAATGGCAGACAGCCGACAGCGAGGATAGAGGCACATCAATTAGAATTGAACAGCTATCTGACTTGACCAGGCAGATGAGGTTGGCACCCCGGATTAACGTCTTTAGCAAACGGCTAGCGTTTAAGGTCAAGTACTGATGCTAAAGGTTAAATGGCAGTGGGAACTGTAATAAGTCTGCGACTGTCATTGCTCGCTAACGATGGGTAGGGAGACCTACTTTTCAATTGGCTCAAAACCGTCAATGCAGGCGGACAACAGCAGCAGAAGTTCTAGTGGCTCTAGCAGCTACAGTGGCTACTGAAAAAGGAAGAAACGATGAGAAGGACAGAGCAAGCAGATCGATCACTGAGGCAGTGTAGTGCTCACTGCAAAAAAGCAGTAGAGTTACATAATCAGGGCTGCTCTGGTTCTGGCAGCAAATCAAATTAACGTAATAAATTTATCAAGCATGCTTAATGGGATGCCATGCACTGAGTAGAGTCTGCCCAATTAAAGTCCAATTATCGAATATAACATGTTCAACGCTAATCGATGTCGACAGTTGGAAAGCCACAGAGCGTGGTTGGCAGTCGTGTTCACCCTCCCTGGCCACTGGCTACAATCGGCACCGTTGATCGATCTTATACTAGCTCTACCCTCTTCTCAACTCTCTCATCTTCTCGTCAATGTCGACTAGCGGTAGCCACTGCTGCTGGCAGGTGAATGTGTGAGCTTGACTGGGCAAACGTTGGCCTGTCCTCCATCTGCTACCATCAATGGCCAACAAACGGTAGGCATCACTGTGAGCATCCCAACAAGTGCCTAGTGACCTGTTTGAGTTAACAATGGTGAATATTAATTTGGCAAAAAAGCAAATGGTCAAGAAAAATGCTTTGCTTCACCTGCATCTTGTTTAAACTGGCGTATCAGAGCATCAAAGTACCTAGAAAGGCAACTCATCAGAAAGCAATTAATACCAATCACTCAAAGTTAATTATAATCTAATTACAAAACATGCATGCTTAGCTTGTTAATCAGCAAATTAAGCCATAATGTCCAGCAAAACGGGTACTTGAGCTGACAAAAAGCAGGTCATCTCAGAGGGTTAAGAGGTGGCTGGTAATCAAATGAAGGCGATATCGCCGTTGCTTCAATAGATACACAAACTGCCTTGTCCGTTGGTAAGCAATTGAATAAGAACAAATTAAGGCACAGTCGACATTGAAGATAGAGCAAAAACAACTCTACATGCGCCTATTTATACTTTTAACTCAAAACAATAGAACGATTGTAAAAAACAAAAACAGTATTGTAAATTTTTAGCCTTTTTGTTTGCACAATCAGAGCAAAAAATTGCCTGATAAATCAAAGCAACACGTTTGCTAGAAGGAAAAAGTTAAACGAAGAACGGGGAGATTGCGAAATAAGCAACAAACATGCAACAAGTCCATGTGAACGATGTAATACTGCGACACAGCACTGAACAGTGAACGAAAAAGAAAAGAGAGAAAGAAAGAGAAAGAAAAAGGCGGCAATGGCGGTGTCGGCAAGTGAAGGCGCCGGTAAGTCTGCAGAAAACAGCAGCAGCAGAAGCGGTAACATGTGAACATGATCGCTGAAATGAGCAGAGTGACAAGTGATCGCGCTCGCCGGGAGAGCACTTCCCGGTCAGCAGAGCCTGCTGCTGCTGATGCTGATGCACTGACCGCACTGTGGTCTTGAACCTGACCAAGCCTCTGATCTCAGTGGCAAGTAATCAAAGTGCGTGTTCTCTCGGTGTGCTCAGTAGCACTGATAGTTGGCTAGAGTGAAGAGTGAAGGAGATGGCCGCTATGAAGAATGACCGCTCACCAAAGACTAACTGACTGAGTGACTGGCTGCACACTGTGTTCACTTCGACTTACACAGCTCACAAGCGCATCGTTGACCAATCGTTTATCTTAATGAGTTCACCTGACTGACATACTGCCATTTATCTCATCGAAAATTATAACGAACAGAAAATTAAATCGAAAATTAATTATCTCCTTCGTCCTCCGATAGGTCATGGTGGTGAATGGGTCCAGTTACGAAGACTCTCCCTTGCAAACTCATCATGCTGTCTTCCGAACAACTGAACAACTACCTAAAGGGAAACAGAACGGTGCGCCATCACTCAGTGATGGTGCACCGTTCTTCTCTCAGTGACAAGCAGAACAAATACCTGGGCATTCTAGTAGACACTGAGAAGCACAATTGGTCGATGAAGGAGAAGCCTTCACTGGGCGCCTCAAAGAAGAAGAGTCAGGCATTCTTTTTGCACTGAACAACAGCAACAACAACGACAACAAGAGAAAACGGTGCACCTTGCTTGACTCTGATGGCTACTATGGCCAATCAATTGTGCCAGTCACTGGTAGGTATCAGTTACGGGCTCTCTCTTGCTGACAATCAGACAAATTGGAGTGCACAGAGATGGGTTGTGTGTAGGGACAAAGAAAAGGACAAATTGAATAAAACGTAATTAAAAGGAAGCAAGTCCTATCTCACTGGCATCGCCCAATGCTGAAACCCCTGTTATATGGCCTGCATTGCGCACAAACACGCATAGACATAGATAGTCTCAGTCTCAGTGAGTGAGTGAGTGATTCATCTTCATCTTCAGTAGGCCAAATGGTGCACACAAGTGTTCAGCACTGCCAGTAGTGAGATGGCTAACGAGCCGAGAATCAAAGAGCGGATTCCGAAGGACGATAGCAATGTTAATAAGGCCTAATGTGACCGCTAATAAACAGTAATCAGCAATCAATCATCTTCGAGTGGTCGGTTGCGCCGGTGACTGCCTTTTGCTGCTGATGAAGTAGCGAGTGTAAGCATCGTGCGATGCTTAGCACACGCAAAGCTTTGCTTTTTGCACACAAAAACCAAGTTGATGAGCAGAGGTAGCGGACAGCAAGGTAGCCGCAGCCGCATCAACTTCATCAGCTGCAGCAACATCATCAGCAACTTGGACAGCTGACCCTCTAATCGGGGTCGCATTGGAGCAACAATTAATAATAATAATCGCCGCTGCTGCTAACAGATAACCATGTCAATGGTGACAGGCACTTTGTGATAGTGGGCCCATTCAAGTAGGGGTAATAGATTAAAACATCCAGAATGAACGCCAGTTTGTTCGTGTGTGTGTATGTATGTATGTATGTGAGCGTTCTCTTGGCCACCTAATTACAAGCAAGTTTCTTCTTCTTTGTGCACACAGGACGCCATACATTTTTGCTGCTGCTGTTGTTGTTGTGCCTCGACATATTCGGCTGTGTCGAAACTGTGTACTGATGGTGCTTTTTATGCAACATTCCGCAGATAGGAACGTCGTCGCCGTCGTCTGGTGGTCTAACAAGGGCAAATGAGCACAAGCCAGTTAAGTTTGAGCTTAAAGGTGCACATTTCCACATTGCCCATTTGCGAAACAGAGATTTGGGCTAGCAGAGGGTAGGCAATTGATGTTTCTGCTGTCTGGCTTTTACTGGTGACAAAAAAAAGAAAAAGGCTTACCAATGATAGCGTGCACGCGTACAGACAGTTGAGTGCGGAGGATGACGGAATTCTTGCGGCTGAGGGGGAAGAAAAAGAAAGGATAAATAGATTAGTGAGTGCAGGGAAAACAGGTTGACAGCCGGAGCAGGCCCGACTGCCCTTTTTAAAGGTGGAATAAAAACGCTAATGCAAATGAAGGATGCAAAAACAATCAGAGCAGTTTACTAAAGTGAAGATTCACTTGTCAAACTTTGACAAAGTGATTGAAGGTCAGCGCCTAGAGGCGTTTGCTCAAATGGTATTGATTTCTGTTGTGCCGAAAGAAGAGTGTGATCTAATTGTGCTTAATTAGAGCCTAATTAGACTTCTAAGTCAGTGATTGAGTTTGAATTGTTTTGTAGCACTGTCATTAGATACTGTTGAAGAAGAAAAAGAAGAAGAGGTAACTGTTGCGTCGACATGGGCACAGTGATTGATGGCCAGTCCAATGCAAATGCTTTTATGCAAAAAGTACTATAGTTGAATCTGTTCAATCGAAACTATTGACCAGAATGACTGGTGGCCCAGTGGTAATTGGACAGCAGGGAGATGATGAGCGGCAGCGCCAATTGGGGGGAAGCAACAGTTGAACAGGTGGAGAATATGTTTGCAGAATAGCTCTCAATGACAAGACGGCAGCACAGAATGGCTGCAGTGATAGTGTCATGCAATGGGAGGGAGAGAGAGCGAGAGAGGTAATGATGGCAAACAAATTGACTTGGCCACCGGGCGACCGGTTAGGTCAAGGTGGCGCGCTCGGCGCACTGGGCGCACACTAGGCAAACACAGACAGACATAGAGACAGACACCGATGGCCAGGTCAATGGCCGGATTAGGCACGATACAGGCTGCAGTCGAAGTAGCGTAGTGCAGCTAGGGAAAGGGACACCTCCACTGTCCACCACCAGTGCCTGGCGCATCATTTATTATCGCCCAATGGCCCTTTCAAGGGGCAGATCTCCAGTCAATCATAAAGTGGCTGCGACGGCAACGGCAACGGCATCGTCCAAACAGAGCTGCTTTCCATTTCACACTGCATCATTCAAAGAGTCGCAGACAAACACACTTCACACACTCACTCACACATACAGACATAAACTTGGCGTCGATCTTATCAGCGACAATGGCAAACAATGAAAAGCATTCTGGCAAACCAGTTGGTCCAAGTGTAAATGGTTTTGCTGCCCGAAATCGACACTGCCCGTGAATTGATTGATCTCGGGAATTATTTCAAACTACTGTTCTCTCTGTACTACAGGACTTAATGCAGGAAGAATTTAAAGGTTCATTTGTGTAAGAGGATAACGAGCAAAGGTACAAATGGTCAGGAAGCGAATGTCAACAAGCGACATACTAGACGGCAGGTAAATCAAAGTGACTGTCAAACACACAGATACACACTGCCGCTGCTGCCAAAAAACACACACACATCTTACCGAGATATCGCTTTATCACATAACGTAAGGACGAATGGGCGATTCTAAATTGCCTGTTGAAGGCTTCAGTCGCCTTTCTCCACGTCACTCAATTCACCTGCTGATTGTGTGCCGCTAAATGCCCGTTGACACCTGAGTTGCTGTTGTTGTTGATGTGTTCGATTGGCACGGCAACACAGAAACCACCGCACTACAACAGTATTGACAGTGCTTCTTGATTACATATACTGATTGTATGCCTAGTGTGATTGTAAGCAGTGGCAAGCACCAAAAGTGGCCAATTTCTCGGCAATGACATCATGGCACTACCGGTTGTAGATGCGGTCGCAATGACACCGGCACGAATGCTCGGTGCAATCAAAACTCACTCGCACATACCAACACACAGGTCGGCAGTGATTCATTTCTGGCAGTTAATATATTCATGAGTATCTAATGGCTAATGCAGCCATAATAACAATAAACAGTAAACTTTATTGCCAACTAATCTCCAGCAGACGAGTGCTTATTAGACGCATAAATCAACAAGGGAGCTATCGAATGACGGTGGTTATCTCTCACTGGAAGTGATGTGCCGTTCTACACCGCGGGCACTGGTGGCAAAGTAAACACACAACAAGCAACGGCGTTGCCAGCTAGGTTTAACCATGCTAAACCTAAATGCTGGAAAAGCTCACTTGAAGCTCATTCCGACGTCACGTTTTGGTCTACTTTTGACAATTCTCGCGTCGATTAGCTCGCCGTGGCCACACTTTCAGACGCATTACATCTGATTAGCGTGTCGATGTTTGTACCGTATACCTGAAACTCAGTTTGTAACCGAGATAAAAAAGCAAGAGCTGTGAAGGAGATGTTTGATTGATCGCAGCATTGCAAACCACAGCGGCCGTCACTAATCGGGTGCCCATTTGGGTGCCCATAAGACGACACTGTGTGTGTGCCAGTGCTGCTAGTGATCATTTTCTCACCGTCAAATGAGCTAGATTCTATTCCTGTAAGCAGTCTAGAGTAAAGACTCGGTGAAAAACAACAGTTCTCGGTTCTCAATGTGGTTTTGTTAAGCTTGCAGTGAAACGAGTGCCGACACTCATGAACCAGCGTAAACACATCATCCCGGACAGACTGATGCTAAATGCTTGTATTCACAATTCAAAGCGTTCTGATTAAATTGGCGCATTGATGGTATCTAAAGTTGAGGCGACCTGAGCCTGTTTGTTTGTTGTACGACCAGCCTAAATCTCAACAAGTCACCATTATGGAAGGAGCAGCAGTCCGGTACACTTTGCTTTTGAGCACACAGCATTATCTCAAATTCTCGCCAAGAATTGACCAGTGTACTATTTACATTGCTAATTGCACATTGCTAAGTGCTGCTGATAGAAGGAACTGGGCAGGTAGAGAGGATGGATAGGTGGTAGGTAGGTAGGACACTCGGTGAGTGTGTTTTACGTCCAGTGCATTATTAGCACCTCGTCTAAAGGTGAGTACAAATTAGGTGAGAGGTTTTGTAGTTTTGTAGTTGTTGTTGTTGTAGCTGTAGCAGTAGGATATAAATCATCGTTGGCCTCTTGTGGCGCAAAGTGTGTTCAGGTCAGGTCGATAGACAATACCGCTCAGCAGCTGCAAAGTGGCTGAGAGATGCGCGCCATTACTTGTCGATTAAATAAACACATGCTCATCATGGGCTCTAGTAGTAGTAGTGACCAAGTACAAACAGTGTAAAACAACAAAATGGTGGTGATTAGCAACACACACTGAAGTCTGCGAACACTGGCAAACACACTGCCAGTGGTCTGGAAGATGAACGGCCTGACAAGTGTGCGCTGGCATTCGGACCATTCTTGGCTGAGCAGTGCCGAGTGCCATATGCAGTGACCGCATGGGAGAAGACAACAACAAATGGCAATTAAAATATGACCGCAAAGAACAGCAGCGATTAAAGAGGCAACAGAAGACAAAGTATCACATTGTGCGTGCCAACCGGACAAACCGTGGTAGCTAGTCGATTCCAATTTATGAGCAGCACAGAGTGTTGAGTGGAAAGGTAACAAGAGTGCAAAGGGAAGAAGTGTTGGCGGCAGAAAAAAACCTCCGTTTCAGCGGCCGCAGTTTGGCAAAGTCTGGCCAAACTCAAATTATGTCTAATCCGGGCTATGAATTCTCAGGCTCAGTACAGAGAGCGCCTAATCCGCAATTAATGAATTGTCGAGTTGTCAGCTGAATGCTAGGCAGACAAAGTTTCGCATTTTTGCACTCGATCATCGTTGTTTCTGCTGCTGCTGCTGCAGTCTCTCAGGATGTGCAGATTTCAGCAGAGTTTAACAGTAAGTGGAGACGTATCAAGTGATGCTAAGAGTTGCTGATGCCTTGTCGACAAACAGCTCTGCATGCAAAGTAGTGCAAGAACATGCTCAGTGAAACAGTAAGATTTGACGTATACACATAACGTGCCAGAACAATTAACAATCAACACATGGAAACGAGTTTGCAAACAGAACAGTACTAAAACGGACAATGTCTGTGTGATTAATTGAGCGTCAATATCGAGTAAACTTTCAGCCAGATCTTACTACGTTTATTTAAGCAATTAAACACATTAGTGCAACTACAGAAAAAGCCACTTTACTTATTTTTTTTAATAAACAAAGCAATGCTCATTGTCTGTTTGTTCATTTTTAAATTCAATGTCACCACTAACTAGGCACTTAATAAAATTTCAATTTTGCAAGCAATCAAGCAAGCAATCATTGCACTGCGACCAGCAATATCTCTTGTTGCCCTCAAAAGAGGGCCCGACTGAACAAGTGGTTCAAATGTAAACATCGATTGCATGTGTCACTCAAGTAGTCGAACAATAACCCATTCTTTAAGACTAGTCAGTTTGCAGTGACGTCCAGTGCAGCAGCAAAAGCAGACAAGAGTAAACAATCCTGCTGCATTCAATGGACAAGGTCGATGGAGACATCTCGGTGCAACAGGTGTCTATCATTCCATCAGTCTGGTGGACGGAAATGGACCAGGAAGAAGGCTGACAACCTGGAAAAAAGTTTTGCTAACATCCCAGTAACTAAATGACTGCAAGAAGTCAGGCAACAAACGTGATGGCCCTGACTATGACAGAATATCAGTTTATCATAGAGGATGCGTTCAACGATGCACACATTTCCACCCTAACAAAGTTTGTCAATTCTCAAACAATACATCAATCAAAATCAAGATATATGTGTGTGCTGTGAAAAGTAGTTCCTTTTTTATAGAATCATTTAGACAAAACTGACTTTGCTGAACTGTAAAAAATTATTTGTTTTACCGGTTAAACGCATATTTTTAAACTTCTTAAAATTTAATGCATTTTTAAGCAACAAACAACTGAAAAGTAGCAAAAAATATTTACTAAAACCCTTAAAATAAACCATTGTAATAGAGCATTTTAGTAACAAACCCTCAAGAAGGTGGTAATCTTATGCAAAGAAGAAAGTTAGCAGAAAAATGCTATCTAGCGACAAATATAGCCGTATTAATACGGCCCAGATGTCGGGTTAATCAAGATAACTGGATGACGATCAATGGTGAGAAGAACAAAGTGAATAAGTGGGCAATTAGGGAAATGGTGAGTAATGATTACAGCTAGCTGATAGCTGCTCACAAAAAATGGACAAAGCAAGTGAGAAAGAGAGAAAAGTGTGGCCACACTGGACAACGACTGAGTAGTTCAGTACTGAACTGAAGGTGTGCTAAGTACGAAACACATGATGGTAGTGCAGCAGCACAAATGGCCATCCAGTGACCGTCCAGCAACGACCGATATATGGGCCAATCTATTAGCAAAACAATTAACAATATTTTCGTTGTTTGCCAGAGCGCAACTTAAGCGCAACAAGTGCAGAGTGCTACTCACCAGCAAAAACGAAGCGCGAATACTTCTAACTGCTGCCAGGTAAGGTATGTAAACTTTGACTACTGCCGTTTTTGATGTTATATACCCGCACAAGCTAATCTTTAGTAATTTGGCAAAAGGGTAATTTATGGCGTCACAACATGACCTTTTGTCATCACCACCACCACCACTAAGTCGTACCATCGGCACCAGACGACCACCATTATGATTTATCTCACCGTCTACCCTAATACATTGTCAAGAAATAAACTGGGAAAAAGAGAGAATTTCTACTAGACGTTGCTGTGAATATCTTAAACCGTAATCGACCGTTCTAGACGCTTAATAGCGTTTCTGGCGATGATAAAGAAGAGACTGTGTCGGAGAATGAGCAGATGATCGTCTGGAGAAAATAGATTACTGCAGTGGACGTTTCTCTGTTTTTTCAGTTTTGTGTATGAGCTCTGTGCTCTCTGTTCTGTCAATGCGCTGCTGGGCCATCATCAAAAGGACACTGGACACCATTAGAGGGAAAGGTTATTTTTGTTGAAAAGCAGATGAAAGTGGTGACAAGCAAACAACATGCTACTTTTACTATAACAACAAGTGCTTGATGATCAAGTTGATTGGATAAAGTGAAACCAAAAGAAAGTAGAGTCATGACAGTCTTCGGGACTTTACCTGACTCAATTACGACCAGTCAAAAAGGATAGAAAGCAGAGTTTTCTTTGTTTGGCGCTGGTTCATTATCCTTTCAACTACAGCTGTAGAGATTTTTGCAGATTATCTACTGATTGAGCATCCAACAAGTGTAGGGGATCATTTGAAAAGCTAATTTGAGGGTATGATAGCAATCACAGACAAAGGTGCATTGCTAACGAGTCTGTTCCTTAGAAAGTGTATCGAGAAAGTCCTCACAAATGATGATGTGCTTAAATAGAGCGATTTCGGTGCCATTACCGTTACCAAAAGTTAGTTGCAGTGGAGAAGAAGGGAGAAAAAGCCAGAAAAGGAATATTGACTATCACGCAGGCAAGGAAACGTGTGCACAGATTAGCGATAAAAAGCTGGTGCACACTGAACACAGTCAATCAGATAAAAGTAATTGAATTAAAAAGTGAAATCGGTCAGTGTGACGAGTGCGATGACAAAAGAAGGCATTTAGCTAATGGACAGTGCGTACTGCTGCTGCTGTTGGTGCACTCAATAGACAATGGCACTGGAATCGATCATCGCTGAGCTCAGAGTTGCCAGTCTATAAATAAAAAAGAACTGTACGACGCCATGATGAGATGTAGTCTCTGCTACTAACTAGCCATTGGCAAACGGCAGCAACAACTAAAAATTGAAACTGCTTAAAGACACAATCAGCAAACTTGTCAACTAACAGCAAAAGCAATGCCAAAATAAATTTTTTAAAAAACGGCGTGAAAAGTTTTAAAAAGCGCATTGCTAAATCAGCAACAGTAATGAGTTCAATGAGTACTGTGCGCAACTTACCTTGATGTGAAACCTTCGAATTCTTCACTCTGCTCGTCTATTGTCATTTCAAGATCGATATAGCTGCCATAGTCGCATTCGTTATTTTTGCTGTCGTACTTGTACAGCTGAAGTGTGCAGTCATCGAGCTGTAAAAAGAAAAAATAAGGGAAAAGAGAAAAATTAGTTGTAGTCAAACAAGGTGGGTTTGTGAAGTGCTACAAAATGACCAATGAAATGAAGACAAGGGCAGAAAAAAGAGACAGACAGATAGTTGGTGATCATTGACAAGCAAATTAGAAACAAGTAGCAAAGAGAAGTGATGGTGCGTTTTTCTCTTTCTTGCACTGCTGATGGGAATAGAGTACACTCAATCACACGCACTACATTATTAATTTACTCAGAAAATTGGTTTCATTGTCTCAGGTTGATAGGGCGAACATGTGTTGATTGAATTGCAGTAAAGCAGAAGTGTAGCTCAGAATAAGTCAGCGACAGTGCCAGAAATGAGAAACCAAAGTGGTGAAAAATTAGGCAAATGGCACATTCAGCTCAAGGAGTAGGCCACTCGTGAACTAATTAGTAGTAGTTTGAAGAGACCAGAAACACGAAAAGAAGAAGACAACGCACAAAACCGGAGCACGATTTTGCACCACTGTACTGATTAGAACTCGATGGCGGCGAGTGTCGGTGTCACTGTTGGAGGACAAGGCGAGCTGACACAATCGGTCGTCGAAGAAGAGTTCAATTGAATGTATTGCTTATCGGAGACAATCAAAGTAGGGCCGCAAAGCAGCCGAACAAAGGGTACACGAGAGCAGCACGGAGCTTGATACAGTGGATGATCAGTGGATGGGCAACAATCGGTGGTGGCTCGCCAGAGGAAGCTTTGTGAGTGAGCTAGTTTGAGAATACTGGCACCGCGGCAAGAAAATGTATCTGTACGTTGCTGCTGCTGCAGTCACTGGCGCACAACCGCATGATTTAGTCATCATCTCGTAGTGAACTGGTTCACAAATTGCACCAACATTCTTCGGGACAAATGAAGCTCGACACGACGAACGCGCTCTATAATTTATACTCCACCGAGCTGCAAACTAAATCATCGACAGACAAAGGAATAGCATAGAGAGATAAAGCAAAAAAGAGTACTAGCTAACCATTGTCATAGAGAGTCCAAAGGTGAGTCCGGTGATATTGACCTCCAGTTTAAAGCGAGGGCGCCAACAACCGGACAGGCGAAAAGAGTCGCATGAACTGACCAGCTGACTGGGGAGCTGTTTTTCACTGCCAATTTACCGCTCTTTTTCTCTCTTGTGAGGATTTGTGTGCAGTGAGCAAACAGAGACATTTACCCAGCACACTATCATCCCCATTGCTAGTGCTCGGCAATTTAAATGCGAAGAATTCAAGCAACGAGTGGAAATATTCTTTGTCAATCTTTGTCTAAGCAGCGCAACAAACACTGAAACGCCAATGACCAGTACACACACAATTGCCTTTCAGTGGATTGGGCGCATCACTGGGCACTGAAGAAGGGGGAAGAAGCACATTTTTGCAAAGCAGTGTGGTATTATTCGACCGACTTTAGAGTTAGACTTATCGACTTATCTCGGATTGAGGTGTCCGGTGCTGGTGCACCACGAACCAACAACAGTGCCTCTGTCCATCTTTTCTGTTTTCTGCTCTAATTTTTTTTATTACATTTCCTCAAAGACGTGTGCCAAGTGACTGTCAGTAGAGATAAACCGAACAACCCTTTGCGATTATCTTTTCTAAAAGCTAAAATTAGCTCTTTACTATACCAGATCGATCATGTATTTTGTCAATTAGCGGCAATCAACAAAGACTTAACACCACCAATCAGCGGCACAACAATCAAAGAGATGCGGTCAAAAAAGAATCTGTTTCATTGGCTCACTTGAATGATGACACACTGTGTTTAGAGCAGAAAAAAGTAATGCAGATATACACAGAATCAATTCAACTGTCACAAACTTTGATTGTTTGTATTTCAAACATTGCGTGCATAAACTTTTTGGATTGAATGCAGAGCAGCAGAAAACCGAATCATCATTGCTCATCTGTCAAATAATCAAACTTATATTTACAACAACAAAATAAGTACATTTTTATGCATTTTTCCATCAATCTTCCGGTATGAATTGTCAATTTGAATTTGTGCCTGTTGTTAATAAACAAATGCACTTGTAAATAACCGCCAATTTGGCATTGCTAAAGTACGATATCCTTAGAATTGAAAAAACTCATGCAAATGATTAGCTATAAAGTGTTTAAATATAAATAATAAAAACAAAAATTTTAAAATTTGATTCTTAATCTTTTAAATCTTTTAAGAAGACAAAGAAAAGATTATTTAAAACTGTTTAGTCATATGCGATAAACAACTAAAACTGGTTACAACTGTAAGTTGATTTAAAACAACACAGTAACCTTTTTCAGTTATCTCCTTTTTACATTTCTGCCACATTGAGTATACACAATAAATTAATGCGCTACATTAGTTTTAAAAGCAATGCCTTAGTTTACTATGACAAAGAAAGAAGGTGGCTAAATGTGATGACTATGATGACCATACTAACACCACTGATGTCATTGCCCCATGGGTCTAATTGTTCCATTAAGTTAATGCCTGTGAAGGGCTAAGCAAACGAGAAGATGCTCTGCTTTCTACAAAAGCACTGTAGATGATTTCGAATATTCAGTTCACAGTCAACAGTTGAAGCTGACCTGATAAATGAAATAAATGAAAAAAGCGTTTTGAGAAGCAGCAGCAGTTTAGGCAGCTCAATGCTCCCTGCTTTCGTCAGATTTGGTAATTGCACTGTCAGTACAAACAATGAAGGAACGCGCAGTAATGTGTAAAACGAATTGGAGAACAGAGAGAATAGATGCACTGACTTACGGCACTTGAGTAAGGCAAGACAACAAACCACCTCAATCGGTGACATATCGAGTGATCGATCGCCCAGTGCAAGATTACTGATTGTCGTAGCAGAGCAAAAAATTAGAACAGGCACTAGGGTACAAATGGCAGGGAAAGAGGTGAGGTGAGACGATGAAGCTAAAAGTGGAGAGAGATCGTAGATTGACAAGCAGACAGTGCTGGCACAGATGAAGAGGACAACAGGACAAAGGTCAGATTGGATGAGGAGGACCGATAAAAGTCGATGATGGAAGACAATCGAGTTGAGTGCCATTTTAATTGTTTCCTGTGAGCCCATAAAACACAAAGCGTCAAAGCTCTCAGCGCTTGTCAGAACACTGCCTGATTAATACATCGTCCGAGTGTCCAATTGAGCTACTAATAGCATTAAAAAAGGCATCTTTGATGAACGCACTGGACATTGAAAAAAAGAAAAACTGCTCGATTTATGACCTAGTCCTCAGGCTGTACTGAGCACGACAGGCCCTGGGATGCTCAGTCATTGAATGCAATAGACATCGGATCAACTGGTTGGTTCTGCTGAAGGCAAGAACAGTGAGGGAACAAAAAGAGAAGCCAATTTAGAAAGCTCAATAAAACTAAAAAGAAAAACAACATCAGCAGTGCAGAAACAGGCAGACAAACATTGAGACCGGCCACCTCGAACCCCTTCACGTCGGCGACCTGTTGGTCAGTGGCCACCTAGAGCGAGGCAGCAGTGTTTGCATCGCAGGTAGAAAGTAGAACTAATTAACTCGTACGCTGTTGTCTCGGTAAAAAGAGGAAGATAAAATGTCAGCAAGGAAGAAAGAGAAAAAGAGGGAGCGGGATGGAAAGAAAAGAACACTGCTGGTCGTTTCAAGAAAACACTTGCCTGAGCGTCTTTAGAAAACTTCAGCAGAATAAAAGAGGCAATGCACGTTCAGTCGATTAGACTTGGCCAACCAGCCAGCAGCTAACAGTAGTAGACTGACAACAAATTGAAAGCAAAAAAAACTCGCAGTAAAGGCAATCAAAGTGTGCCACTCTACTACTTTAATTGCCCAATGTCCCTCACTCAATGGCTCAAGAATTTGGCTAACAGGAATTGAATTGCATTGCCAATGAGCCTCCATTTGGTGAAGCTCACAATGGCCAGCCGGGTGCCGGCCTTGAGGCGGTGGCGGCACAAGTGGTGTTGCTAGTTGTAGGAAAGAGCGCGTGGCTGGCGCGTCAGCAAATCTGCCAAATTGAAGCTAATTTAGCCTGCCCATTGACAAATCGTGAAGAATTGTGCGCTATAAATTGTAGTAAACTTCTGCTACACACTTCAAGTGTAAAGATTTTTTTTGCCGCAAACGCTAAGTAAATTAATAACAATCGAAATAAAAGAAGGCGTTCACCCAAATTAGATTTAGAAAAAATATAAATTGGAATCACGTGAAGTGAGTTTCTGTGAGTGAAAAAAATGAAAACTTCTACACATGCTCACACACACATACATTCTTTGTAAATGATCGTTGCTTTCAAGCACTTTTTTCAGATAAACACTCAAATAAAAGAAAGCAAGCAGAAAAGCTGGCAAGGCAACCTAACAACAGCACAAGTGGACGGGAAGTGAGGTGAGCCACTATGGCCACCAGCAAGTGCAGCAGCAGCAACAACACCACCGCCAGTGGTCTACAACACTGCACTACTTGGCCGTGTCAAGTGACACACTATCAATCTGCCTGGAGAATCTTAGCAGGCATCTGTACGCCTACGTGTGAGAGTTTTAAAGTTAAAATTAAATCAAAGTCTGCCCTGGCGGACAACGTGTACCAGTGTGTCTGCTCTTTTCTGCCCCCCTTCTGCCGCCGCAGCACACAATGGAATGACAGACAAGAGAGTGCAATTAGCGACAAATCGAGTAGATGACAAGTGCAGCCTGTTGCATGCAGCTGCCGGTTTAGTATTTATAGCGAAATTCCCGTCAGAGGTGCTCATCTAGCGACATCTCATCTCTGAGCTTGCTGACGACCAAGGCTGGTTGTCATCTGCAAGACTCCGCTAAAGAACTTCTAAAAGAGCGCAAATGCAAATTGCCATTGAAGAAAGAAAAGGGCGGCAAATGGTGAGATGGTAGGCTGTAGATGTAGTAGTAGTCATTGCTGTAGCCAGCACGACCCTTGTCAGTGGATGTGCACATCCGAAAGGGCTAAGGTGAGTGGTAATTAGCAGACAAAGGGCGCAGACTACTACTCTTCTGCTGAGGTAGCCTGGTAGCAATCACACGAGAATAGAGGGCAAGGCAACAACCAGTCTGCTACTAGTCTCGCGACTTGAAGCTCATCCACAATTTACAGGCACCCAATGTCTATTTCAGTCTCAGCACACTAGTAAAGCGACAGGAGTTCACACTGGTTCCAAATAATATGCTCATGTCTGTGAAATTCAGAATGCCTTTCAACAAACGGTGAGAGCGCTATACCTGCACATCGATTTAAAAGAAAATAAAAAAGTGTCAATTATAAACATGTAAATTTAATTTAAGGGGGGACACCGCGCACTTTTTGACTGCTTTTTCGAATTTTGATTT
>JAALOO010000006.1_pt3 | contig 165968 bp, 139 predicted proteins | sample 7257641 | NCBI WGS metagenome assembly JAALOO01 (sample SAMN14085613, study PRJNA598686) | mite metagenome | biome: ENVO:01001000; feature: ENVO:01001002; material: ENVO:01001226; isolation source: single female mite from University of Michigan culture on fish food culture... ...
TGCCGGGATTGTCTTTCAACTGCTGCACAAACTCCTTGAAGTTCTGTGCCGGGAATTTGGGATTGACCTCGATCACGTTGGGCAGGTTGGCAAAGTTGCTGACCGGCACAAAGTCTTTCAAGGGATCATAGGGCAGATCATTGGGGCGGCAAGCGGGATTCACTGCCAGAGTCGAGATGGTGGCAATCGACAAGGTATAGCCGTCAGGTTTGGCGCGAGCCGCTTCTGCCGCTCCGATAGCGCCACCGGCCCCCCCCTTGTTTTCCACAACCATGGATTGGCCCAACACTTCGCTCATGCCCTTGGTCACAATACGCGCCACAATATCGGTGGAGCCACCAGGCGCAAAAGGAACAATGACGCGAATCGCCTGATTAGGGTAATCAGCTTGAGCGTGAGCGACGTTGGCCGTGCCGATCATGGACAAACTTGCACAAAGGGATAGCAGCGCAAATTTCTTGGGAAACTTCTCTATCATGGGAACATCTCCTCTTTAGTCTTTTTGTAGATCCATCCCCTGGGTAAGGGGAACTCATCAATAATAGCGCAGCTAATCCCCAACAATTGTTAATTCTGAAAGCAGATACCTACAGGGGATATACCTATATCTGCCTTTAATTACCGTCATCATGGCCACAATATTCCCGCTGATCCTGCCCGATTTTCTGTTGATAGCGCTGGGGGCTTTGCTGCTGCATCGCTTCCACTTCAGCCGGGATTTTTTCCAGGGTGCCGAAAAGCTGGTCTATTACGTCCTGTTTCCAGCCCTGCTGTTTGATTCCATTACTCGCATCCCGCTCAATCTGGGTGATACCTGGCCCTTGCTGGTGGCGGCGGCTGTTTTAATTGCTGTGGGTACTGTATTGGCCTGGCTGGCCCTGCCCATTCTGAAACCCGAACATTTGCAGCACGCCGCCCTGACCCAGTGCGCCTTCCGTTTCAATACCTATTTAGGGATGTCCTTGGCCAGTGCTACTGCCGGGCCATCAGGCGTTGCCGTCATGGCCTTGCTGGTGGGTTTTTCTGTTCCCATGGCCAATATGGTGGCTGTGACCGTGCTGGCACGTGGGCAACAAGGCCGCATCGCCATCGAGCTGCTCAAAAATCCTCTGATCCTGTCTACTGTTGCCGCGCTGGCCTGGAATCTGGCCGGTTTGTCTGTGCCCGGCCCGGTTCAATTGGCCTTTAGCCGCCTGGGGGCTTGCGCCCTGGGGATTGGTCTGTTGTGTGTAGGCGCCACCTTGTCCCTGCAAGGCTCACGGCGCGCGGGGGCCTTGATCGGCTGGATTACCGCCATCAAGCTGCTGGCTTTACCCTTGGCGGCCCTGGCAATTGCCTGGGTGTTGGATATGAGCACACTGGAGCGCCAGATGTTACTGGTATTTGCCGCTCTGCCCACCGCCTCTTCTGCCCACGTACTGGCTGCCCGCATGGGAGCCGATAGCCGTCTGGTCGCGCTGACCATGTCGATCGGCACTATACTAGCGGGCTTGACCATTCCATTGTGGTTATCCCTCGCGACCTGATCCAAACCTATGAATCTGCAAGCTTTAACCCTGTCCTTGCCTGACGAGGACGCCACCACGGCCCTGGCCGAGCGCCTTGCCCCGCTGCTAAGCGGTCAGGTTCCCGGTGTGCCCACGGGCGGCCGAATTCATCTTCATGGTGACCTGGGCGCCGGTAAAACCCACTTCGTTCGAGCCCTGTTGCGGGCTTGCGGCGTTACCGGTCGTATCAAAAGTCCTAGCTACGCTTTACTTGAAAGTTATAAAGTTTCTAGCTTATACTTCTATCACCTTGATTTTTATAGATTTAGCGATCCACGAGAATGGGTCGATGCAGGTTTTCGCGATATTTTGCAAGACAATGCTGTTGTGCTGATCGAATGGCCCGAAAAAGCAGGGGATTTATTGCCCGAGCCCGATCTGGATTTACACCTGGATTATTGCGGTGACGGTCGTTTGGCCACCCTGGATGCACGCAGCGCCAAAGGAACGCTATGGATTACGACACTCGCCCCCAGCCTGCAGAAGTAGCCCCAGCCGGCAAGGCCCGTCGCCGATTCGTCGCCACGGCCACTACCCTGTTCCTGCTCCCTGTCATCCCGCGACTGGCGAATGCCAGCACTATCGTGGCCGTCCGTACTTGGCCGGCAGATGAATACACCCGCGTCACCCTGGAAATGGATAGCGAGCTCAAGGCCGAGCATTTCACACTGGAAAACCCCCATCGCATGGTGGTGGACATCCAGGGCCTGACCATGAACCGCACCATCGAGGAGTTGGTTTCCAAGGTCCGCCCCAATGACCCCTACATTCGCTCCGTGCGCGTGGGCCAGAACCGCCCCGATGTCGTGCGTCTGGTGCTGGATCTGAAACAGGCCGTCGCTCCCCAGATCTTTACCCTCAAGCCCGTTGGCGAATACAAGTACCGTCTGGTGCTGGACTTGTACCCGCGCGTGGCTCAAGACCCGCTGCTGGCTTTGCAAATTCAGGACGATAACGACCCCCTGGCTTCCGTCCTGGAAAGCCTGGCTCAAAACTCGCCTGATGCTCCTGTGCCCACGGTACAAGGGCAGACCTTGCCGCCCGTCGCTCGTACGCCGCCTCCTGTTACAACTCCACCGCGCTCCCCTTCGCCCGGAGCCACTCCGGGCACTCCAAATCGTCCTTTACTGATTGCGCTGGACCCTGGCCATGGTGGTGAAGACCCCGGTGCCATTGGTCCCGGTGGTACGCGTGAAAAAGATGTGGTGCTGAACATTGCCCGCCGCCTGAAGCGTTTGATCGATGCGCAGCCCAATATGCGCACTTACTTGACGCGCGACTCGGACTTCTTCGTGCCACTGCAAGTGCGTGTGCAAAAAGCCCGTCGGGTAAAAGCTGACCTGTTCATCAGTATTCACGCTGACGCCTGGATCAAGCCTAGTGCGCGTGGCTCGTCTATCTACGCCCTGTCTCAAAACGGTGCCACCAGCTCGGCTGCTCGGTGGCTGGCCAAGAAAGAGAACGATGCTGACTTGATCGGTGGTCTGAACCTGGGTTCCCACAACCGGCAGGTCGCACAGATTCTGCTGGATCTGTCTACAGCCGCACAGATTAACGACTCGGTAAAAGTGGGTTCGCGCCTGCTGGGCGAGATCGGCAAGATCAACCGCCTGCATAAGCGCAATGTTGAACGCGCTGGTTTTGCTGTGCTGAAAGCACCGGATATCCCGTCGATTCTGATCGAAACAGCGTTTATCAGTAATCCGGAGGAAGAGCGTCTGCTGCGTAGTTCTTCGCATCAGGACAAGATTGCCCAAGCCATTCTGACCGGCATCCGGGGATATTTTGCCGAGTTTCCGGCACTGGCCAGCCGCAGCTAACTATCTGCTTGGTTCGATGAAAAAAGCGCAGCAAAAAATGCTGCGCTTTTTTTGTTTCTGTAGAGTCTGAAGCTGTTCAGAAAAGAGGGCATCTTTGGGCAAGGACCTGTTTGAACCTGAATCGGTGTGGCCTTTTCTTGAGGGGGAGCAGCTAATCGGAGGGCGAGTCAGGGTTCTGGCCGCAGGCTCTTGAGCTATCCAGGATACAAGCCCCGTGCTGTTTGAGCGCGACGCTTATAGCTCGTCCGGGGGACGAGCTATCGCGCGAGTTCACGGGGCGCCTGGATAGCTCAAGAGACAAGGGTACCCGTGCGCAGCACGGGCCAGGGCCCCGCCTGCCGACTAGCTGCTCCCCCTCAAGAAAACTGAGGCATTCTTTGCTAAAGGCTGAAACAGAGGCAGCTTTTTCAAAAATACGGAGAGTGCCAATAGTTACCTTGGACACTTGGACACTTGAACCCAGATTTTGCGACGGCTTTTACCCCCTCGCCAACAACAGCGATATCTGACAGGTTTCCGAAATAAAAAAGGACACCTTCTGGCGTCCTTTCCGTGGCCTTTAACAGCCGAGCAACCCGGCCTCACATCCTACAAAGCCGCATCACCCTTGCTCTTGCGCTTGAAGATCTTCCACAAGGCCCCAGCCACGACAGGCACCGCGGCAGCCGCAATACCAATCAGCACGATGGTATTCAAATGCGCCTTGATGAACGGCACGTTACCAAAGAAGTAGCCCAGGGTAATCAAGCTGCAAATCCACAGCACCGCGCCGGTAATGTTGTACATCTGAAAGCGCATGGCATTCATATGGCCCACACCGGCCACAAAGGGCGCGAAGGTGCGAAACAGAGGCAGGAAGCGGGAAATGACGATGGTCTTGCCACCATGCTTTTCATAGAAAGCATGGGTTTTGACCAGAGCACGGCGATCCAGGAATCGGGATTCCTGGGTAAAGACTTTCGGACCTATATACCGCCCCACGTGATAGTTCACGGTGTTCCCCAGCACCGCTGCCACGATCAGCAGGCCACCCAGCATGACCGGGTCCAGCATGCCCGAAGCGCCAAAGGCTCCAGCAATAAACAGCAAGGAATCGCCCGGCAGGAATGGCAGAACCACAAGCCCGGTCTCGCCAAATATAATCAAGAACAGAACAAGATAAATCCAGGCTCCATACTGCTCGACCCACACACCCAGGTACTGGTCAATATGAAGGATCATGCTGAGTAAATCGGGCATAGTTCCACACCAAAATAACAATCCAGCCAGTCCGATACTGGCCAGACCGACACCATAGAGCAAGCGGTTAAAATAAGCCGCTACCGTTTGAAACCCGTTGAACGTGTATTGTTCAACCCTGAATACACACAAGGCCAGCCGCCCTATGTCATCAAGACGCCGTATTATCCCACTCCCGGACTTGCTTGTAAGCCAAATTGCAGCCGGTGAAGTTATCGAGCGCCCGGCATCTGTCCTGAAGGAACTGCTGGAAAACGCCATTGATGCCGGAGCCAGTGCCATCGAGATTCGTCTGGACGGCGGCGGCATACGCCGCATCTCTGTCAGCGACGATGGCCACGGCATCACCCAGGAAGAGTTGCCCCTGGCGCTGCTGCAACATGCCACCAGCAAGATTCGCTCGCTGGAAGAACTGGAGTCCGTGGCCTCCATGGGCTTTCGGGGTGAGGCCCTGCCCTCTATTGCCTCGGTAGCCCGTCTGACGATCAACTCGCGCACCCAGGACGACCCGCACGCCTGGGAATACTCGCTGGGCCACGCTGAACCCCAGCCCGCCTCCGGGCAGATTGGTACGCATGTGGATGTACGTCAGCTATTTGACGAGATCCCTGCCCGTCGCAAGTTCCTGCGTACGGAAGGCACGGAGTACGGCCATTGCGTGACCGCGCTGGAGCGCATTGCCCTGGCACAGCCGCAGATCGCTTTCCGGCTTTTCCACAACGACAAGCCCCAGCGCCACTGGCGCAGCGGCACGCTGGAACAGCGTCTGCTGGATATTTTGGGCAAGGAGTTCATTGAACAAAGCCTGCCCGTTGCCCAGGAACAGGGGCTGATCAGCTTGCGTGGTCTGGTGATTCACCCGGCCCACGCTCGCCCAAGCGCAGACAAGCAGTTCCTGTTTGTGAATGGCCGCTTTGTACGCGATCGCACGGTGTCACACGCCATACGCAGTGCCTATGCCGATGTGCTGCATGGGGATCGCCAGCCTGCCTATGCCCTGTTTCTGGATATTGCCCCCTCCACGCTGGATGTGAACGTACACCCCGCCAAGCATGAAGTCCGCTTCCGTGACAGCGGCGCCGTGTACCGCTTTGTGCTGCAGTCTGTCGGACAAACCTTGGCGCAAGGCAGCATGGCCGGGGAAACGCCAGTTGCCGCCATGCCTTTACCTGAAGGCGCTACCCAGCCTCCTATAACGGGCACGCCCTACCCTTCGGCCACTCCTGGCGCACCCAGCAGCTCCTATACCAGCAGCGAACCCGCCATGCCGTACAGCCATCCAGCTCGCCAAGGCTGGCAATCCAGTTTCAGCCTGCGCGAGCCATCTGGCGGCGGCAATGTGGACTGGAAAAGCATGTACCGTCCGATTGAGCCTGCTCCCAGTAACACGCCAGTCACCAGCTATCAAAGCGAGGCAGACAGCGCGACGGACGAGTTTCCCTTGGGCATGGCCCTGGGCCAGTTGCACGGCATCTATATCCTGTCCGAAACCCGTCAGGGCATGATTCTGGTGGACATGCACGCCGCGCATGAACGCGTAGTTTACGAACAATTGAAGCAGGCTCTGGATGGCCGCGAACTGCCCCGTCAGGATCTGCTGGTGCCAGTAGTGTTCAGCTGCTCGGAAAGCGATATCGCTTTGCTGGATGAGCATCAGGAAACGCTGGCCGATCTGGGCCTGAGCATGAACCCGGCCGGCCCCACCACCATGGCCGTGCGTGCCGTCCCTGCCCTCTTGGCTCAAGGCGATATAGAATCCCTGGCCCGTGCCGTACTGCGCGACCTGGCACAGGTAGGGTCGTCACGCCATCTGGATGAACAGCGCAACGAGCTGCTTTCCACCATGGCCTGCCACGGTGCGGTACGTGCCAATCGCCGCCTGAGCATCCCCGAGATGAACGCTTTGCTTCGCAAGATGGAACAAACCGACCGGGCCGATCTGTGCAATCACGGTCGCCCCACCTGGTTCCAATGGAAGCTCAGCGAGCTGGACAAACTTTTTATGCGTGGACAATGAACGATTTACCCATTCTGTGTCTGGCTGGCCCAACGGCCAGCGGCAAAAGCGCAAGCACGCATATCCTGGCCCAACACTGGCCGATTGAAGTGATTGTGATGGACTCGGCCACGATTTACCGCGACATGGACATTGGCACGGCCAAGCCCAGCGCGGAAGAACAAGCGGCCATTCTCCATCACTTACTGGATATTCGCGACCCGGCTGAAAGCTATTCAGCCGCGGAATTTGCCACTGACGCAACCCGCCTGATTCAGGAAATCCGGGCACGCGGGCATTACCCCGTGCTGTGTGGCGGCACCATGCTGTATTACAAAGCTCTGCGTGAAGGCCTGAACGACTTGCCGCAGGCCGACCCCGCCATTCGCCAGCAACTGGATGAGCGCGCCCAGGAAATCGGCTGGCCCGGCATGCACGAAGAGCTGACCCGTATCGACCCGGTAACAGCTGCCCGGCTGGCCCCCCGCGATAGCCAGCGTATTCAACGTGCCCTGGAGATTTTCCATATCAGCGGCAAGACCATGAGCGACTGGCTAAAGGACAAGGCCCAGCCGCAAGAAGGCAGCCATCAGTACGTCACCATGAGCCTGGAACCGGAAGACCGATCCTGGCTGCATAAACGTATCGCGGTTCGCTATCACGACATGATCGAACAAGGACTGCTGCAGGAAGTGGAAAAGCTTTACCAGCGCCCTGACTTGCATCCCGGCCTGCCCTCTATTCGTTGTGTGGGCTATCGGCAACTATGGTCGTATCTGGACGGCGAAGTCAGCCTGGACCTGGCCATTGAACAGGCTATTGCCGCGACTCGCCAACTGGCCAAACGCCAATTGACCTGGCTGCGATCCGAACCCGAGCGTCAGCAATTCAACTGCCAGAACCCGCAAGCCGCCGAGCAGATCGTGCAAGCGGCACGCCAGATCTGGCCAGCCTGATACTCAGCTAAGCATCTCGCTTTTTTGCGAACCGCCCCCGGCAGCTGGATGGTATCCAACGGCCAGAGGCGGTTCAAAAAGATCGTTTTTTACCCGAAATACGGTTTTTACACCGAAGCCCCGTTCAGCTTGGGCAAGACTTGAGTGCGCATGGCCACGTATTGGAACACACCACCCAGCAAGGCGCCAATCAGCCAGCCGTAACCGGCCATATTCGCCAAGGCAGGCACCCACACCGTCGCCACCGAGAACACGGCTGCCAGGAAAAAGGCGGTCATGGCGCGCTTGTTCCAGCCATTCTGGAAGTAGTAAGTACCACTTTCTTTCAGGGAGAACAGATCCGACACCACCACGCGCTGTCTGCGGATCAAGTAAAAGTCCACAATCATGATGCCGTACAAGGGGGCCAGCAAGGCGCCCAAGGTGTCCACGAAGCCGGTAATCCCGATGGCGCTGATCAAGGGCAACCACAAGGCACCGATAAAGAAAGCAATCACGGCAGTCAGAATGCCGCCCATCTTGGCAGAGATCAGCTCGGGCTTGAGGTTAGCCAGATCGAAGGCAGGCGGAATGAAGTTCGCCACCAGGTTGATCCCCACGGTTGCGGCAAAGAAGGTCAAAGCGGCGATCACCGTCAAAGCCAGGCTATCGACGCGATCCACAATATCAGTGGGGTTGGTCAGGGTTTCACCAAACAGCACGGCTGTGCCAGCGGTAATGAACAAGGCCAGGAAAGAGAACACGGCTAGGCTGACGGGCAAGCCCATGAAGTTGCCGATGCGCATGCTGCGCTCGTCTTTCACAAAGCGCGAGAAGTCACCGTAATTGATCACGACAGCCGCAAAGTACGCCACCATGGTGCCTACAACCGCACCAAAAGCCATCAAGGGGCCGCCCTCGTAAGTGCCCTTGCCGGCAAAAATCTCGCCCACTTTATCGAGCAGGCCGCTGCCCGCCTTGTACCAGATCACGGCCAGCAAGGCGAACATCACCAGGTACACCAAAGGCCCCGCCCAGTTCAGGAAACGCGTAATCCACTTCATGCCCATCAGGAAAATGCCCAGCTGCAAGATGCAGACCACGATATAAGACAGCCAGCCCACCCAATCCAGCCCCAAAAACAAGGCACCGCCGGGGTGGCCGAGCAAAGCATTGAACAACAAGGCCAAAGCGGTAGAGGCAAAGTAGGTTTGCACGCCGTACCAGAAGATAGCCACAATCCCGCGCACCAGGGCCGGAAACTTGGCCCCCTTCACCCCCATGCTGATACGGGCAATCACGGGATAAGGAACGCCATACAGCACGCTGGGTTTACCGCTCAGATTCACCAGGCCCATCACAATGAAACCGGCCAGCAAGATGCCGGCAAACACGGCCCAGCCATTCAGACCATAAGAAATAAACAAGGTGGCGGCCAAGGTATAGCCAAACAGACTTTGAATATCGTTGGACCAGACGTTGAAAATCTCGAACCAGCCCCACAAACGTTTTTGTCGTGGCAAAGGCGCCAGATCCTCGTTATGCAAGGACGGATGCGGGTCTTTCAAGGATAAATCGCTATGCTCCATTTTCTTCCCCCTTAGAAATTGCTTCTAACATTTCAGCTGATATTTCTACACGCTTGCCGCTACTGTAGGAGTCTTGTTGAGCGGGGAACATTATGGAATGTACGAGTAATACTTAAATTCGGATTAGCTCGAAAAACAGCATAATTAATTTCATATAAACCTTATTTGAAAATCAAATACACCAGATTCGAAGCGCTAATACAGAGGACTTCCGGATGGGGTGCGGGAATAAAAAAAGCCAGCTCAAGGAGCTGGCTTTTCTATTCACGGAAAGATCCGGGGGTTTCAGACCACTTCAGTCTGTGCCTGACCTTCCTGACGCTCAAGGATTTCGCCCAGTTGGTAGACGGTTTCGCCTTGCTCGGACAAGGTTGCGCTGATGGCGTCTGCCTTGTCTGCAGGAACGATGATGATCATGCCGATACCGCAGTTGAACACGCGGTACATTTCTTCGTCGGCCACATTACCGTTGCTTTGCAACCACTGGAACAAGGCAGGCATGGTCCAGGACTCACGCTTCAGACGGGCAGTCAGGTGCTTTTGCAGGATGCGAGGCACGTTTTCCAGCAAGCCACCGCCCGTGATGTGAGCCAGGCCCTTGATGTCCGCACCGTGGGCAGCCAAGGCAGCCAGCACGGATTTCACGTAAATGCGGGTGGGTTCCATGACCACGTCAGCCAAAGGACGGCCATCCAGCTCGTCGGTAGGCTTGGCGTTGGCGTGCTTGAGAATCTTGCGAATCAGGGAGTAGCCATTGGAGTGGGCACCGCTGGAAGCCAGACCCAGAACCACGTCACCGGGAACAATGGATTTGCCGTCGATAATGCGCGATTTTTCTACCGCTCCCACTGCAAAACCGGCCAGGTCGTACTCGCCTTCGGGGTACATGCCGGGCATCTCTGCCGTTTCGCCACCGATCAGGGCACAAGCGGACAGTTCACAACCCTTGGCAATGCCGCCAACTACTTGAGCAGCCGTGTCGACCGACAGCTTGCCGCAGGCAAAGTAATCCAGAAAGTACAAGGGTTCTGCGCCCTGGACTAGAATGTCGTTGACACTCATGGCCACCAGGTCTATACCCACAGTGTCGTGGCGCTGCCAATCAAATGCCAGGCGTAGTTTGGTACCAACACCGTCGGTGCCGGACACCAGAACGGGCTCTTTAAGGTGGGTAGGCACTTCAAACAAAGCGCCAAAGCCTCCGATTCCAGCCATGACGCCTGCACGCATGGTTTTGGCAGCCAGTGGTTTAATACGATCGACCAGGGCATCGCCCGCGTCGATATCCACGCCTGCATCGCGGTAGGTCAAGGAAACAGAAGTAGTGTTTTTCATGGGAAAAGCCGTGGGATATGTGAAAATTGCGAGTTGGACGAAATTGTACGACACATGACCGAGCAACTGATTCTGGATATATCTCCAGCACCGCCTGCCTCTTTGGACAACTTTGTTGCCGGAGCGAATCAGGCTGCGTTGCAGGCTCTGCGTCAGTGCAGTCCAGGACGCGCGGTTTACCTGTGGGGACCGCCCGGCGCAGGTCGAACACATCTGCTGCGGGCGATGGCCAGTCAAGACGACAGCCGCTATTTTAGTTCAGATACTCCCTCCCAGCCCATCTTTGACATCGCCACCGATGACAAAGCCCCTCCCAGCCTCTTGGCCATCGACGATATCGAACGTTTTGACGAGCACGGTCAGGCTGCTGTATTTGCACTGTACAATCGCTGGCGCGAGTCGGCCACCCGGCCAGACGCCTTCACGCTGCTGGTCTCCGGCGACCGGGCTCCCAAAACCATGTCCGTGCGCGAGGACTTGCGCACACGCCTGGGTTGGGACCTGGTATTCAGACTGGAATACCTGTCGGACGCCCACCGGGCCGAAGCCATGCAACAGCGAGCCGCTGCCCGCGGTCTGCAACTGCAAGCGGAAGTGCTCAGCTGGATACTGACTCACTACGATCGCGATATGAACCGCTTGAGCGCACTGATCGATGCGCTGGACAACTATTCACTGGTAAAGAAACGCCCCATCACTTTACCCCTGCTCAAAGAACTTCTGGCCAACAGCCAGACCCAATCTTCTAGTTGAGTCATGACTGCTTCTTCTTTTATTGCCCTGTTTGATCTGGACCACACTCTGCTTCCTTTAGATAGCGATTACCAGTGGGCTGACTTCCTGGCCCGTACTGGCCGCGTCGGTGACCCCGCTGAAGCCATCCGTCTGAATGAAGACCTGATGGAACGCTATAACCAGGGATTGTTGACGGCCGAAGAATCGGCCGAATTCATGTTGGGCCTGCTCACCAACGCCAGCCAGGAAGAATTGCTGGCCTGGCAGGACGAGTTCATGCAGGCCGTGATCCTGCCCTCGATCAGCCCGGCTGCCCGCGAACTGCTGGCCCAGCATCAGGACCAGGGCCATCTGGTGGCGATCGTGACCGCTACCAACGAATTCGTGACGCGCCCCATTGCTGCTGCATTGGGCGTAGACCACCTGATCGCCACCACCCCTGAAATGAAAGACGGCCGCTACACCGGCAAGATCAGTGGTGTGCCCAGCTTCCAGGCTGGCAAGATCACCCGTGTGGAGCAATGGCTGCAAACCATGGGCAAAACCCTGGCCGACTTCGAGCGCAGCTGGTTTTACAGCGATTCGCCCAACGATCTGCCCCTGATGGAAGTGGTGACCGACCCCGTGGCAACCAACCCCAGCGACAAGCTGCGTGCCGTGGCTACCGAACGCAATTGGGTCGTCATCGATTTGTTCGCTGACATGATGGACAGCAAATCGTAAAATCAGACGCATGCTCAAGCGAACAATAAAAACATTTGTCGACCGGCTGCTCAAACCAGCCAAAAGCGCACGTCCCAAAGGGCCGCGCCGCTACACACGAGAAGAACATGGCATAGACCGACGTCTGGTCTCGCGTCATGCCATCAAAGTGTGCGAGGTCCTGAACCACGAAGGTTATCAAGCCTATGTCGTGGGCGGCGCAGTGCGCGATTTGCTGGTGGGCCTGGAGCCCAAGGACTTTGACGTGGCGACCAACGCCACGCCCGAGCAAATCCGCCCCCTGTTCCGTCGTGCCCGCATCATTGGCCGTCGGTTCCGCCTGGTTCACGTGGTGTTTGGTCAGGAAATCATCGAAACCTCGACTTTTCGGGCCGATGATAGCGGCAAGCAAACCGACGAACATGGCCGTATCCTGCGCGACAACGAGTACGGCACCATCGAAGACGATGCCGCACGCCGCGACTTCACGCTGAATGCGCTGTACTACGATCCCCTGACCGAAACCGTTATCGACTACCACAACGGGGTAGCCGATCTGAAAGACCGTCAGGTGCGCATTATTGGTGATGCGGAAACCCGCTATCGCGAAGACCCTGTGCGCATGCTGCGTGCCGTGCGCTTTGCCTCCAAGCTAGACGCCACCATCGAGCCCACGACGGACGCGCCGATCCGTTCCTTGTCGCGTCTGATCGAGAACGTGCCCGAATCCCGTCTGGCTGACGAAACACTCAAGCTGCTGAACTGCGGCCACGCCATGGACTGCATCCAGCGCCTGCAGGCTCTGGGCCTGCACAGCAAGCTCTTGCCCATGGTCGAGCCAGTTCAACGTCTGCCTGGTGGCTCGGAATTTCTGGATATGGCCCTGGCCCGCACCGACACCCGCGTTCGCGCGGGCAAGTCGGTCAGCCCCAGCTTTATCTATGCGTGCCTGCTCTGGAAGCTGGTCAAGCAGGAGTGGGACCGGCGTAGCGCTCAGGACATGCATCCCCAGCAAGCCTTGCTGGAGGCCGCCGACCTGATCCTGGAAAAACAAAGCCGCATCATGCCAATTCAAAAGCGCTTCCAGTCGGATATGCGCGAAATCTGGTTCATGCAGCCCCGTTTTGAACGCATCGCCAACCGCGCTATCTGGCGCATGACGGAACAACCTCGTTTCCGTGCCGCTGTGGACTTTTTACAACTACGCGCCGAAGCCAAAGAGGTGGATAGCGTGCAGGCACAGTGGTGGATGGATCTGGCTGATGCGGGCGACGAAGAACGCAGCAATATGATTGCCGTGCGTAAACCCGCTGGCACCGCCGCCACTGGCTCGCGCAGCGGCCAGCGTCGTACCCGTCGCCGTCGCTCCAATGCCAAACGCAGCAACGCGGCAGGCGGAAGCGAATCGTGATTCCAGGCAGCAACACCGTTTTTGTTGCCATGGGCGCGAATCTGGGCGAAGCACGACAAACTCTGGAAACAGCGGCGGCTGAACTGGCCGCTACTGCTGGCATCCAGGATCTGACGCTGGCCCATTTCTACAGCACGGCTCCCGTCGATTCCAGTGGTCCGGATTACGTCAATACAGTCGTCCGCTTCACCTGCACTCTGGCTCCCGAGAATTTGCTGGACCGTCTGCAACACATCGAACAAGAGCACGGCCGCACGCGCCTGTACCGTAATGCACCCCGTACCCTGGATCTGGACTTGCTGCTTTACGGGCAAGAGCAGATTAATACGGAACGGTTGATCGTGCCCCATCCCCGCATGCACGAGCGTGCCTTTGTGCTGGTTCCGCTGGCAGACCTGGCCCCTGAACTTGAGTTGACTCAAGGCAGCGTGAAGGAATTGCTGAGCACGGTGCAAGACCAGGAGATCCGGCGGCTGCCCTAGTGTCCGCTTTCAAGCGCCATCAGCCGTGGGCGCATTGGCCAGCTGCCACCCCATTTGCATGGCCTGGGCAATGCCACTGACAATTTCCTTTTGCCGGGCGGCATTCTGCACACGCAAGGCATAGGAAGGATGCCAGGTCGCAATAACCCACGTCTGGCCCCACAAAAAGGGTTTGGACAGGAAATCAGCCAATCGCGCCTTTGAGCCCAACAAGGCCGTCAGGGCAGTCGCTCCCAGAGTGACGATGACGGCAGGCTCAAACTGCGCCAGCTCTTCCCGCAACCAATGTCCGCATGCCTGCACTTCAGCCGGGGATGGAATGACATGCAAACGCTGCCTGCCACGCCCTTCCCATTTGAAGTGTTTGACGGCGTTACTTACATACAGCTGGTCGCGGTCAAGGCCTGCACGCTGCAAGGCCTGATCCAGAACCTGCCCGGCTGGCCCGACAAAAACACGGCCAGCCAAATCCTCGTGGTCGCCCGGCTGCTCGCCCAGCAACATCATGCGGGCTGTTGTCGGGCCTTCTCCCGGCACGGCCTGCGTCGCGTTTTCCCATAGACCACATCGCCGGCAACGCTCCAGCACAGACAATTCACCCCGGATGGGCTGGGCAGAATCAGCCGTCACCGCTACCGACTTGCCCGGCATCCGGGCAACAAGACCAGACTGTCCGACTCGCCGCGCCCCGTTACGCGCTTCACTGACCATGGCGGGAATCAGGCTTGCTTCAGGCAAACCTTTCCAGAATCGCACAGGCATGCTCTGCTGCAAGGCCGTTTCATTCAGACGTGCAGGATTAAAAATGCTCCGGTAATAACGTAACCACAAGGCTTCCACCTGATCGTCCGACGGACCGCTGCGTAATTCATCCACATTCTCAGGCGCATCACGCAGCTGCAAGTTTTCACCATCCCACAGCGCCACACGTTGTGGCGTCGCGATGCACCAGGAGGTGCTCCCCATACGTTTGGAGAAATAGTCGGCAATCCACTCCAGCACCTCGTGCTCGGGCTCGAACCAGGCCCAATACTCGGGCCGCTTGCCCTGCCCGCAATGGCGAAACCGTACGTACGCCATCATGTCGTGCTTTTCCTTGCGCACGGCTTTCGCCATTTCATATAAGCGGGCCCCATCCTCATCAGCCACTGACGCCACACTGCGCTCCCCATGGTGCCAACGCCACAACACGCGATAGAGCAAGGCCCAACGCTTCGGAGTACGACACAAGGCGGCATCCTGCAGCAAGGCGCTCAGCCCTTTCGAAATGCGAACGGCAAACTCGGCGTTCGGCTCACAGCCCTGCGGCTCCCGCAAGGATATAGAGGACACAGGAGGAGACAGCTCGTAATCCAAGCCCATCTGCTGGCTGGCCGCGCCCGCCTCCCGCCTTTTTTCACACCAGCAAAGCTGCTCTGGTGACCAGCCTGCCGCCAGAGCGCGCAAGGCTTGCTCACGCCAGGCGCTATAGCCGCCGTCAACCTGCAAGCTCACCATGCTCGCCCCCCATCGTCAGGAAAAAAACCGGCCGGCGAACAGAGCGTACTCATAAGAGACTCAATTGCTGCGGATTGGTCGACAGCATGCGCCGCAATTTGTCGGACGACGCGTCGGCAAGGCCAGGACGGTAATCCTGTACCACGACAAAGGGCTGCAATGTTTTGATGGAGCAACGCAAACGGATCAGATCCTGATACCGGATAGCCCGCATCTGACGCAACTCGACCAAACGCTTGGCATTACGGACACCAATGCCGGGCACACGAGCAATCAGGCGCTCCGGCGCCCGGTTCAGATCCACCGGAAATACGGCCCGGTTGGACAAGGCCCATGACAATTTGGGATCAATATCCAAGGGCAAATCGCCCTTGTCCTGAAACAGCTCCTCGGCCCGAAAACCGTAACTACGCAGCAAGAAATCGGCCTGATACAGCCGATGCTCTCGCAGGAGCGGTGGCGGCTGTGCGGGAAGCGCCGACGAACTATCCGGAATAGGACTGAACGCAGAGTAATACACCCGCTTGAGCTTGTAGGCACCGTACAGATTTTGCGCTGTTTGCAAGATATTGCGGTCGTCCGCCGCATCCGCACCCACAATCATTTGCGTGCTTTGTCCGGCGGGTACCTTGGGAAGTTTTTCTTCCTGCGCCTGCTCCTGGGCAAGACGGATCACCCCCATCGCCCGCTTGATCGTGTGGCCACTTTTCTCGGGCGCCAGGCGATGCAGGCCCGCATCCGTAGGAAGTTCGATATTGACGCTGAGTCGGTCTGCATAATGACCAGCCAGCGTGATCAACTGCGGATCGGCATCCGGAATGGTTTTAAGGTGGATGTAGCCACGAAAATGGTGATCTTCGCGCAGGGAGCGCGCCACCTCGACCAGACTCTCCATGGTGTAGTCCGAGCTTCGTATGATGCCCGAGCTCAGGAACAGACCATCTATATAGTTGCGCCGATAAAAATCCAACGTCAGATCCACCACTTCCGCCGGCCGGAAACGCGCGCGTGGCACGTTGCTGGAGCGCCGGTTCACGCAATACAGGCAGTCATACTGGCAAAAATTGGTCAGCAGTATCTTGAGCAGCGACACGCAGCGCCCGTCCGGCGTAAAGCTATGGCAAATACCGGCACCGGTACTGGCACCCAAGCCCGCACGCCCGCGGGAATCCCGTTTGGGCGCGGCACTGCTGGCGCAAGAGGCATCGTACTTTGCCGCATCGGCCAGAATTTCGAGTTTGCGCGATAGCTCCATGATCGAAATACTGTATATAAAAACAGCATTATACAGTTTTCGGTCCGGGCGTCACGGAGCCGGAGCGTTTTCAAAGAGGGCAAGTGGCCGGGCTTGTCCGGCAAGGGACAAGCCAGCCAAGCCAGCTCAAGCCAAGGGGTCAAGCATCCAGAAGCTTGATCAAGGCCTCTTGGTGATTGGATCGGGCTTCCAGCAATTGCCGCCCTTCTTCGGTCAACATGGCTATCAGGGGAGCGGGAAAAGGGGAAGGAGTCTGCGTCGTTTGAGGGATGGCTTGGACTAATCCCAGCGACTGTAATTGTTCGAAAACAGCTTGTTTCTTGTGCCAGGGAGTTTGGCGTAAGCGCACGAGCTCAAGAGTGTTCCAAATAGTGGGGTTGAGCTGCGGAATAGTAATGGAGCGCTGAAGTTGCGTCATACAAGGCCCTTAATTAAGACCACCCATACCGACATTGTGTGCCCATAAGGGGAGGTCAGCCAGAAAGCATCCCTATACCGTACAACATAACAATGTACAGAATATTTCAAGGAGTTCTGACAGACATCGTCGCAGCGCTCCTTCAAGACTCCAATAAGCAATAACCCGCGCTTGCGCCCTTGCTGGCCCGGGAAAATCAGTCCGGGCCCTGTTTTTTCGCTCAGGTTATTTGTCGCAAAATTGTTCCGAAAAGCAGCAAAAACACAACAAAAGAGGCCAGGCCAGCCAACCCCAGATTTGCATTCAAGCCATAGGCATCCACAAACTGCCCACCCAGCCAGGAGCCAAGCCCTATGCCGATATTGAAGACAGCCACGTACAACGCGGTGGCTACCTCAACCGCGTTGGCAGCAGCCTTCATCATCCAGCTCATCAGCCCTACCGACACCCCGCCATACGCCAGGCCCCAAAGCAGCAAAATCGCACCTCCACTCAGCGGTGAACCACCCACTGTCAAGAAAAGCAAAGCAGTGATGCTTAGACCCAACGCTATCGCCATCAAGCTGGCTTCAGTGCGTTGCGCCGCCGAAATCCCGATCAGGAAGTTGCCTGCAATCCCGGCCACACCATAAGCGAACAGCAAGCCCCCTATCCATTCAGAGCCTATGCCCGAAGCAGACAGCAAAAGAGGTCGCACAAAGGTAAACGCGCTGAAATGCCCCGCAACCAGGATCACGGTCAGCAGCAGGCCAAACCATAACCGCCGATTGCCCAATTGCTCGGCGAACTGGCGCCATGTGGTCGAGCGCGATACGGACAAAAAAGGAATCACGGCCAGATGGAAGATCAGCACCAAAGCGCTCAGTAACGCCATGCCACCAAACGCCCAGCGCCACCCAAGCAGATCGCCCATCAAGGCGCCCAATGGCACACCCAATACAGAAGCGGCGGCAACCCCACCAAAAATGATCGAGGTTGCCAAACCTACTGACTGAGCCGGAACAAGACGGGAAGCCAGACCACCTGCAATGGCCCAGATACCGCCCATGCAAAAGCCGACCAGTACACGGGCGGCCAGCATCCAGACGATGCTGGGAGCCAGGGCAGACGCAATATTGGCCATCACCAACAAGGCCAGCAATCCACACAGGATGCGTCGCCTGTCAACGCCGCCGGAAGCCAGCACCACCAGCGGCGCAAACAAGGCGGCCAATAAGGCAGGCAGGGAAATCAGCAAACCCGCCGTCCCTGTAGAGGTCTGCAAACTGTCTGCAATGGAGGTCAACAAACCTACGGGCAACATTTCCGTGGTGACGACTGAAAAGGTGGCCAAGCCAACAGCGCTAACCGCCAACCAGGACTGCCGTTTGCCAGGCTGCACGGCCATGGATAAAGAAGAAGTATTCATTGCTAAATATTCGAGGAAAGAAGGCTAAACAGCGCAGGAACGGGCCGTTCCAGGCGTACGCAAACGTTGATGGCTGCACAAGGCAAGCACGACGATCAGAGCGGCGGCATAAAGCGCGACCATAAAGCCGGAGCTGGCTCCGCCCTGATCCACCATCTGTCCCGAAGCGGCGGCACCCATGGCTACACCGATATTCAGACCAGCCAGCAGCCAGGTCATGCCCTCGGTTAATTGCTGCTCCGGCACCACACGCTCGACCAGCGACATGGCCACAATCATGGTGGGAGCGAAAAACAGACCAGCCAGCAAGACCGCCCCTGCCAGCTGTGCCACGCTGGCCACCAGCAATAAAGGCAAGGTCGTGGCAGCGGTAGCCAAACCACCCAACAGCAATAGCCGGTGCAAAGGGATATTCAGCTTCAAACCACCAAACACCAGACCCGCTACGCAAGAACCCAAGGCGTAAGCCGATAGCACCAGACTGGCCGCCCCCGGCTGCCCCATCTGCTCGGCAAAGGCCACGCTGACAATATCCACGGTGCCCACGATCACACCCATGGCGACCATCAGCAATGCCAGCAAACGCACGCTATTCAGACGCAGCACCGAAGGGCGACTGCCCTGCTCCTGCACCTGAATCGGCGGCTCACTGCCTTTTTGCAGCAGAAGGGCCGACACGCCGGCTACCAGCAATAGCGCAGCGGCCAGCACACCCGCTTGCGGGAACACCGCGACAGCCAAACCTACTGACAAGGGCGGCCCGGCAATAAAGGTGACTTCATCCAGCACGGTTTCCAGCGGATAAGCCGTTTGCAACCGATCCTGACCACGGTAAATCGCCGTCCAGCGGGCACGTACCATGGCCGACATGCTGGGCATGAAACCGGCCAGCATCGCGCCTGCAAACAAGATCCAATCAGGCGCTTGCCACCAGGTCGCCCCCAACAAGAGCAGCAGGCCCAGCACACTGATGGCTGTTGCCAGCGGCAGAACACGGCTTTGCCCACGCCGGTCCACCCAACGGGACACCTGCGGCGACACCAGCGCATAGGTCAGGACAAAAGAGGCGGACACCGCCCCCGCCAAGGCATAGCTGCCACGCAGTTGCGACAGCATGGTGATGATTCCTATCCCTATCATGGGCAGCGGAATCCGGGCCAGCAGCCCGGCCAGGGCAAAACCCCGTGTGCCGGGCGCGGCAAAAAGTTCTCGATAAGGCTGAGCCATTACATTCTCCGTGAACGCCCGCTTGCCACGACACGGTGATGCATCGACAATACATACAAGGCGTATGTTTAAAATAATATATACATACGCTGTGCATGTAAATATACATTCACCCCGTATGTAAGGAGAAACTATGGCACGCCGTACCCGCGCCGAGATGGAAGAAACCCGCGCCACGCTGCTGGCCACCGCTCGCACTTTCTTTGCAGACCGTGGTTATGCCGACACATCCATGGACGAATTGACGGCTCAGGCGGGCCTGACACGCGGTGCCCTCTACCACCACTTCGGTGACAAAAAAGGTTTGCTGGCGGCGGTGGTCGATCAGATCGATGCGGAAATGGACGAACGTCTGCAGGCTATTTCAAACAATGCCGACGATGCCTGGGAAGGGTTTGTGCGCCGCTGCCATGCCTATCTGGAAATGGCGCTTGAGCCGGAAATGCAGCGCATTGTCTTGTGCGATGCCAAGGCCGTACTGGGGGGCGCCTCACCCGAATCGCATCAATATTGTGTAGGGTCCATGGAAGGCCTGATTCAGGTGCTGATGGATCAAGGCCGGATTGAACAGGCCGATCCCCACGCCCTGGCTTCCCTGATTTACGGCAGTCTGGCCGAAGCCGCATTCTGGATTGCGCAGGGAGAGGACGGCGATGCTCGCTTGGCAAAGGGGCTGGCAGCACTGGATTTGCTGCTGCGCGGATTGCTGCTCAAGTCCTGAGCAGGCAACACCCGAACCTCCTGGCAGCCAAGTAAGGGCCACATAAACGCCAGACATAAAAAAACCCGCATTGAATGTTGTGCTGATACTGCTTTTACAAGCAGACCAGAAACACTCATGCGGGTTTCTTATCGACAAAGCCGGGAAGCCCAAGCTTCCCGCTTCACGTCTTACACAGCGACCAAAGAGATCTCTGCAATACGCTTGCGCCACTCGGCAGGGCCGGTGTTGTGCACGGACACGCCTTGCGAATCCACGGCCACGGTTACTGGCATATCCTGAACTTCGAACTCGTAAATGGCTTCCATGCCCAGATCTTCAAAAGCCACCACTTTCGCATTGCGAATGGCCTTGGACACCAGGTACGCAGAACCACCCACGGCCATCAGGTAAGCCGACTTGTGAGCACGAATGGCTTCAATGGCGGTTGGGCCACGCTCGGCCTTGCCGATCATGGAGATAAGGCCAGTCTTGGCCAGCATCATCTCGGTGAACTTATCCATGCGAGTGGCAGTGGTTGGGCCTGCTGGACCAACGGCTTCGTCACGCACAGGATCAACCGGGCCCACGTAGTAAATCACGCGGTTGGTGAAGTCCACAGGCAGGGATTCGCCTTTTTCCAGCATGTCCTGAATACGCTTGTGGGCGGCGTCACGGCCAGTCAACATCTTGCCCGACAGCAGCAAGGTCTGACCTGGCGTCCAGGAAGCCACTTCTTCAGGAGTCAGCTCGTCCAGGTTCACCTGGCGGGACTTGTTGTAGTCCGGTGCCCAGTGAATGTCAGGCCAGGCCGACAGCGGCGGAGGTGCCAGCTCGGCGGGGCCGTTGCCGTCCAGCGAGAAATGTACGTGACGGGTTGCCGCACAGTTGGGAATCATGGCCACAGGCTTGGAAGCGGCATGAGTCGGGAAGGTATTGATCTTCACGTCCAGCACGGTCGTCAAACCGCCCAGCCCTTGAGCGCCAATACCCAGAGCATTGACCTTCTCATACAGTTCGATACGCAGCTCTTCCAGCTTGCTTTGCGGGCCGCGTTGCAGCAGCTCGTACATATCGATATCTTCCATCAGGGCTTCCTTGGCCATCAGCATGGCTTTTTCAGCCGTACCGCCCACGCCAATACCCAGCATGCCCGGAGGACACCAGCCAGCGCCCATCGTAGGAACGGTTTTGAGCACCCAATCCACCAGAGAATCGCTGGGGTTGAGCATCACGAACTTGCTCTTGTTTTCCGAACCACCGCCCTTGGCGGCCACTTGAATGTGAACCTGATCCCCAGCGACCAGTTCCACATTCACAATACAGGGTGTGTTATCGCGCGTGTTTTTACGGGTGAACAAGGGGTCGTTCAGGATGGAGGCCCGCAGCGGGTTATCGGGATTCAGATAACCGCGACGCACCCCCTCGTCACAGAGCTCCTGCAAGGAGCGCTTGGTATCAAAGCGCACACCCATGCCCACTTTCAGGAATACGTTCACCACCCCGGTGTCCTGACAGATGGGGCGATGGCCCTCGGCACACATGCGCGAGTTGGTCAGGATCTGGGCGATGGCATCTTTGGCCGCCGGGTTCTGTTCGCGCTCATAAGCGCGGGCCAGATGTTCCAGATAGTCGGTGGGATGGTAGTAACTGATGAACTGCACCGCATCAGCGATGGACTGAATCAGATCGTCTTCTTTGATCGTGGTCATGGTGGCGTCTATATAAAAAACGGGATGAACAAGGGGAAACTATTTGCCCTGCCAGACAGGTTCGCGCTTCTCGGCAAAAGCCGTCGCGCCTTCCTTGGCGTCTGCAGAGGTAAAAATGCCGGCGATACGGGGGCGCTGCAGATCAAACAGATCCGACTGACGCCAGTCACGCGACTGGGAAATAATGCTCTTGGCGGTTTGCACGGCCAAAGGACCGTTGGCGGCAATCTGCTCGGCCAGTGCCAGGGCCTGCTCGGTGGCTTTGCCAGCCTCAGCCAGACGGCTGACCAAACCGAGCTCTGCCATGCGGGCTGCGGGGTACATGCCACCGGTCAGCACCATTTCCATGGCCATGTGGTAAGGAATACGGCTAGGCAGGCGCACCATGCCGCCCGATCCGGGGACAATACCGCGTTTCACTTCAGGCAGGCCAAAGTTGGCGCTGTCGGCCGCAACAATCAGGTCGCAGGACAGGGCAATTTCAAAACCACCGGCCAGGCAGTAGCCTTCCACGGCGGCAATCAATGGCTTGGCAGGCGGGCGCTCGCAAATACCGGCAAAGCCGCGGTCACCTACATAGGGACGCTGGCCAGTCTTGGCAAAGGCTTTCAAATCCATACCGGCGCAGAACGTATTGTTGGCACCGGTCAGCACGCCCACGGCAATACTGGGGTCGGCATCGAACTCATCCAGAGCCTGGGCCAGCGCCTGCGCGGTTTCCAGGTTGATGGCATTACGTGCCTCGGGACGGTTCAAGGTAATCAACACTACCTTGCCGATACGTTCAAGCGTGACAAGTTCACTCATGGACCTAGCCTCCTTTAGACTGCTGCCCGAGATTCTGTTTCAAGATCAGGTCAGCAAATAAGCAGTATTTGGACAAACGCATATGATACGTCTAAAAACAACTTGACCGCCCGGTACACAGCGGCCTTGCCCATGGCCCGGACGGCCAAAATAGCCCATTGCGGGCGCTTTTCTGCTGCAAGGGCGCAGTTCACGCTAAAATAGAAAAATTTTGCAGATTCTCGCTTTACTGGCCATTGCTCATGCTCACCTTTCAGCAAATCATACTTACGCTCCAGCAATACTGGGACAAGCACGGATGCGCTCTGCTTCAGCCCTACGATATGGAAGTCGGTGCCGGAACCTCTCATACGGCAACCTTTTTGCGGGCTATCGGCCCCGAACCCTGGCGCGCTGCCTATGTGCAGCCTTCGCGCCGCCCCAAAGACGGGCGTTACGGAGACAACCCTAACCGCCTGCAACACTATTACCAGTTTCAGGTCGTGCTCAAGCCCGCACCTGAAAACATTCTGGACTTGTATATCGGCTCGCTGGAAGCCTTGGGCATCAACCCCAAAGCGCACGACATCCGTTTTGTTGAAGACGACTGGGAAAACCCAACACTGGGTGCCTGGGGTCTGGGCTGGGAAGTCTGGCTCAATGGGATGGAAGTCACCCAGTTCACTTACTTCCAGCAAGTTGGCGGCCTGGATTGCACGCCAACCACGGGCGAAATCACCTATGGTCTGGAACGTCTGGCCATGTACTTGCAAGGCGTGGAAAGCGTCTACGATCTGGTGTGGACCGAAGGTCACAACGGCCAGCGCATTTACTACCGCGACGTGTTCCACCAGAACGAAGTGGAGCAATCCACCTACAACTTCGAGCACGCCAGCACCGATGTGCTGTTTGCACACTTCAACGACTACGAAGCCGAAGCCAAGCGCATCATTGACGTGCCGCTGGCCCTGCCCGCTTACGAGCAAACGCTGAAAGCTGCCCATACCTTCAATATGCTGGATGCCCGCGGCGCCATCAGTGTGACTGAGCGTGCTGCCTATATTGGCCGTATCCGCAATCTGTCCCGCGCTGTCGCACAGGCTTACTACGACTCCCGCGAACGCCTAGGTTTCCCCATGCTGAGCAACAAATCCTCGGAGGCCAAGTAATGAACGCCTCCACCACACAGCCTTTGCTGATTGAACTGTTCACTGAAGAACTGCCCCCCAAAGCGCTGCAACAGCTGGGTCAGGCCTTTAGCGAAGGTCTGCAAAAAGTATTGAGCGAACAGGCCCTGCTGGCGCCGAACTGCGAAGTGCGCGCTTACGCGACGCCACGCCGTCTGGCTGCCTGGTTCAGCGCTGCTTACCAGCAAGCCGAAGATCAGCCTTACACCGAAAAACTGATGCCCGCCCATATTGGCCTGGATGCCAACGGCGAGATCGCCCCGGCTCTGGCCAAGCGTCTGGCCGCCAAAGGTCTGGAACATCTGAAAGCCAGCGACCTGCTGCGCGAATCCGATGGCAAGCAGGATTACCTGTACGCCAGCGGCATCGCCACTGGTGCTGCCCTGAAAGACGGCCTGCAGGAAGCCCTGGAATGGTCGATTACCCACCTGCCCATCCCTAAAGTAATGCGCTATCAGTTGGCCGATGGTGTCAGCAGCGTGCGCTTTGTGCGCCCTGCTCACGGTCTGGTCGCCCTGTGGGGGTCGGACATCGTTCCCGTCAGCGCCCTGGGTCTGCAAGCCGGTCGCCAGACACACGGCCACCGCTTCATGTGCGATGCCCCCTTCGACATCCGTGACGCCGACAGCTGGGCCGCACAAGTCCAGGAGCAAGGCTGGGTGGTTCCTTCCTTTGAAGTTCGCCGCGAACAGATTCGCACCGACCTGGAAGCTGAAGCCAAACGTCTGAACTCCACCCTGGGCAACGATCCCGAAGTGGAAGCGCTGCTGAACGAAGTCACCGCTCTGGTCGAATACCCCACCGTGTACGTGGGCCAGTTCGACGAACAATTCCTGCAAGTGCCTTCCGAGTGCCTGATTCTGACCATGCGTCTGAATCAAAAGTATTTCCCGCTGTTTGACCCCGCCACACAAAAACTGACCAATCGCTTCCTGATCGTCAGCAATATGAAGGTGGACGATCCCAGCAACATCATCGAAGGTAATGAGCGCGTGGTTCGCCCTCGTCTGGCGGACGCCCAGTTCTTCTTTGAAACTGATCGCAAACAGACTCTGGCCGAGCGTGTGTCCACGCTGGCTGGCAGCGTGTACCACAACAAGCTGGGTTCGCAACTGGACCGTATCGAGCGTCTGCAATCCGTGGCTGGCTACATTGCCAAGCAACTGGGTGCCAATGAAGAGCACGCCCGTCGTGCCGCGCTTCTGGCCAAGGCGGACCTGAACTCCAATATGGTGGGCGAGTTCCCCGAACTGCAAGGCGTGATGGGTGCTTACTACGCCCAAGGCGATGGCGAGCCCGAGGACATCGTGCTGGCGATTCGCGAGCAATACCGTCACCGTCTGGACCAGCCTGTCACAGAAGCCAGCCTGACCCAGGCCATTCTGTTCCTGGCCGAACGTGCCGAAGTTCTGGTCGGTATCTGGGGCATTGGTCTGGCTCCTACAGGTGAGCGCGACCCCTACGCCCTGCGCCGTGCCGCTCTGGGCCTGATCAGCGCCTACGAACAGTTGCAAGCCGGTGCCCAGTTGAAGGCCAATAGCCTGAACCTGGATACGCTGCTGAACACCACTGCCTCTTTCTTCAAGGATGGCGTCCTGGCGGCTGACACGGTAGATGCGGTTCAAGCCTTCATTTACGAACGCTACCGTAACCAGCTCAGCAACGATTACGAGCGCAGCGTGGTGGATGCCGTGTTGGCCCTGCGCCCGCCACTGGAGCAGGTTCACGCCCGTATTCAGGCTTGCGCCTCTTTTGCCCAACGCCCTGAAGCCGAGAGCCTGGCTGCCGCCAACAAGCGCGTCAGCAATCTGCTCAAGAAAGCCGAAGGCGAACTGGCAACGCTGGACGACAAGCTGCTGGTCGAACCTGCCGAGCGCGAGCTGGCTGCCAAGATTCAGGAATTGCAGCCCGTGGCCCAGGCCCAGTTTGAAGCGGGTGAATTTGACGCTTCCCTGGCCACCTTGGCCCAGGCCCGTGGTGCCGTGGACAAGTTCTTCCAGGACGTCATGGTCATGGCCGAAGACCCTGCCATCCGTGCCAACCGTCTGGCCTTGCTGGCCAAGCTGCACACACTGATGAACCAGGTTGCGGATCTTTCCAGGCTGGCTAACTAGTGAAACTTGCCATTATTGATCGGGACGGTGTCATCAACCATGACAGCGATGCCTTTATCAAAAGCCCACAGGAGTGGGAGGCCATTCCAGGCAGTTTGGAGGCCTTGGCCCGCCTGACCGAAAACGGCTGGAAGGTGGTGATTGCCACCAACCAGTCCGGTCTGGCACGTGGTTTGTTTTCCATGACCACGCTGAACGCCATCCATGCCAAGATGCGCCGTGAACTAGCCTTGTTGGGTGGCTTTATCGACGCCATCTTTATTTGCCCGCATGGCCCGGATGAGGGCTGTACCTGTCGCAAACCGGCCCCTGGCATGTTTCGCGACATTGCACATCGCTATGAAGTGAACCTGCAAACCGTACCCTCGGTGGGCGATTCCTTGCGTGATCTGCAAGCGGCCAGCCAAGCCGGCTGTGCGCCCTGGCTGGTCCAGACGGGTAAAGGCATGCGTACCCTAGAGAAAGGCGGCTTGCCCGAGGGCACGCGCGTCGAGGCCGATCTGGCCGCTGTTGTCGACAAATGGCTCCACGGAAACTGATATGGGCATTATCCGCGCTTCACTCTATCAACTCTTTTTGTTGATTACCGTTATCCCCTACGCCTTTGCCTGCCTGATTATCGCGCCGCTGCCGCTGGACATGCGCTATCGCTTTACCACCGGCTGGCCGCGGCTGGCTGTCTGGGGAGCACGCACGATTCTGGGCATACGCTGGCAGACCAAGGGCTGGGACAACCTGCCCGACGGCAAGGCCATCATCCTGTCCAAGCACCAGTCGGCCTGGGAAACGCTGTTCTTTCCTTCCTACATGCCGCGTCAGGTGTGCTTTGTCTACAAGCGCGAGCTGCATAAAGTCCCTTTCTTTGGCTGGGGACTGGCCCTGCTGCGCATGATCCCTATTGATCGCGCCAAGGGCCGGGATGCCTTTGAACAAGTCATCAAGATCGGGCAGCAGCGCATTGACGAAGGCCGCTGGCCCCTCTTGTTCCCGGAAGGGACTCGTACCGCCCCTGGCTCTACTGGCCGCTACAAAATGGGTGGCGCCTTGCTGGCCTGCCGTACGGGCACGCCGATTATCCCCGTAGCGCACAATGCGGGCGAATGCTGGCGTCGCAATGCCTTTATCAAGACGCCGGGCTTGGTTACTATCTCCTTTGGTCCGCCCATTGATCCTGCCGGGCTGACCCCTGAAGAAGTCAACCAACGCGTACAGACATGGATTGAAACCGAAATGCGCGTCTTGAACCCGGAACGCTATGACGGTCCCCCCACAACTGGCCCTGTTTCCTGACACGGCCTTTCCCCACCCGGCGCAGCGGCCAGAAAAGCCGCCCGCCGGTTCTGCTCTGCCCCCCCAAAGTGCCCTGACTGTCCGGCCCGAAAGCTTGCCGGAAGGCGTGCAATGGCAGCAGGTGCAGCTGGATGGCCACACCATTGGCTATCAGCTCAAACGCTCCCGCCGCCGTACCCTGGGCCTGACCATCAACGACAGTGGCCTGACCGTTGCCCTGCCCTCCTGGGTCAAGATCAGTCAGGCAGAACAAGTGCTGCACAGCAAAAGCGCCTGGATCCTGCGCAAGCTGCGCGAATACCAGCAACGTCGCGAACAACTGGCCTTGCAAAGCCTGCAATGGGTTGATGGCGATACCCTGCCCTTTATGGGGGTGCCCATCCGCCTTAGCCTGAACCCGCAGATTCAACAGGTGCATTTTGAGGGCCAGCCCGGCCAGGTTCTGCGTGGTCAAGGCCTGTCACTCCCCTTGCCCATCGGTGCCGAACCCCAGCGTGTCCAGGAGCTGACCCAGGCCTGGCTGCAGAAACAGGCCAGGCAATGGTTTGAACAGCGGCTGCAACACTATCTGAACCTGTCGGGTTTGAGTGCCAGCAAATTACGGCTGGCTGCGCCTGCCAAACGCTGGGGGTCCTGCAACAGTGACGGCACGATTATGCTGAACTGGCGCCTGATACACTTTCACCCATCCATCATTGATTACGTCGTCGCTCACGAGGTCGCGCATCTGCAAGAGATGAATCACGGCCCACGTTTCTGGGCCTTGGTCGAAACGCTCTACCCTGATTTTGTCAATGCGCGCAATCAGTTACGACAATATGATCCAGGCACCCTGCCCCTGCTTTAAGGCAGGTTGAACTCTAGGAGCTCTACCTTATGCGTATCCTGCACACCATGCTGCGTGTCGGCAATCTGGACCGTTCTCTGGCCTTTTACACCGAAGTGCTGGGCATGAAATTGCTGCGCCAGTCCGACTACCCGGACGGCCGCTTCACCCTGGCTTTCGTGGGCTATCAGGACGAGTCCGAAGCCGCCGTGCTGGAACTGACCCACAACTGGGACACTCCCTCGTACGATCTGGGCGATGGCTATGGTCATATCGCTCTGGAAGTGCCTGATGCCTACAAAGCCTGTGAGGACATCAAGGCCCGCGGCGGCAAGGTCGTACGTGAAGCCGGCCCCATGAAGCACGGCACCACCGTGATTGCGTTTGTGGAAGATCCGGACGGCTACAAGATTGAACTGATCCAGGCCAAAGGACGCGTGGATTAAAGCAAACAGAACCGGCCTTAACTGGCCGGTTTTTTTTGGCCCCTTATTTTTCAACCCAGCAAAAATATGCCCAAATCGTGTTTTGCGACTATTTGTGCCGCCACCCTTACATACCGTAGCCGTTAAAATCCACCTGTATTCTGCGACAATCTAGCTTGGCTTTTCCCTGCCCTGTTTACTGCCAACACTATGCTCAATACTCTTTGGCTGTTTTTCTTCCTGATTGCCGCCGTCAGCGGGTTTTACCAGTGGCTGGTCGGGGGAAATAGCGAAATTTTTGCACAAATGGTGCGCAGCCTGTTCGATATGGCCGCCCTGTCCGTGCAACTGATGCTGCTACTTTTTGGCACGCTCACCCTGTGGTTGGGTTTTTTGAAGATTGCCGAGAAAGCCGGGCTGATTGATACCCTGGCCCGCTGGCTGGGACCGCTGTTCAGCCGCCTGATGCCAGGTGTGCCTGCCGGTCATCCTGCTTTGGGCCTGATCACCCTGAACTTCGCCGCCAATGGTCTGGGCCTGGACAATGCCGCCACGCCCATCGGTTTGCGGGCCATGAAGTCACTGCAAACACTGAACCCGCACCCGGACACCGCCACCAACGCCCAGATCCTGTTTCTGGTGCTCAATGCTTCCTCACTGACACTGATCCCCATCAGCATCTTCATGTACCGGGCTCAACAAGGTGCGCCTGATCCCACGATGGTGTTTCTGCCCATTCTGCTGGCTACCACCGCCTCCTCGCTGGCCGGACTGCTCAGTGTGGCCCTGGTGCAGCGCCTGCGTCTGTTTGATCCGGTGCTGATGCTGTGGTTTGGAATCTTTGCGCTGATCCTGGGATCCTTCATGGCCTTGCTGGCCACACTCAGTGCAGCGGCTATCCAGTCACTTTCGTCCTTGCTGGGCAACCTGACTCTGCTGTCCATTATCTGGCTGTTCCTGCTGATGGGCTGGCGTCGCAAGATTCCTCTATACGAAGCCTTTGTAGAGGGCGCCAAGGAGGGCTTTGGCGTCGCCAGGGATCTGCTACCCTACCTGGTTGCCATGCTGTGCGCTGTGGGCGTTCTGCGCAGCTCTGGTGCCCTGGATATCGTGCTGGATGTAATCCGCTGGCTGGTCAACCTGACCGGGCTGGATACGCGTTTTATTGATGCCTTGCCAACAGCCCTGGTCAAACCTTTTTCGGCCGGTGCAGCCCGAGCCCTGTTGATTGAAACCATGCAGCATCACGGTGTGGACAGCTTCCCGGCACTGCTGGGGGCTACGGTGCAAGGCAGTACCGAAACCACTTTCTATGTGCTGGCCGTGTATTTTGGCGCAGTCGGCATACAACGGGCCCGACACGCGGTTTCCTGCGCCTTGATTGCCGATCTGGCCGGGGTACTGGCCTCGATTGCGGTCTGCTATTGGTTCTTTGGCTAGAAGCCAAGGGGTCAGCGTGAGGGTAAGGCGCTTTGCCCCAGCAGACTCAGCCAGGAATCGCTGATCATTTCAGGGGCGTGTAGCCTCCACATGACCCACCATAAAAAAACACCCCAAAACGGCATCGATAGCCAATTTTGGGGTGTTGTTCTTTACGGGATTTTGTCTATCAGACGGCCTGCAAGACGCCCTTATCCATCAGGTGATCGGCCAGGGCAATGTACTTTTCCAAGGACAAATCCGCCGGACGGCTGGTAGGCGCAATTTCCAGTGCTTCCCAGTCAATATGAGCCGTCCAGTCACCCAGACCGCCACGCAACATCTTGCGTTTCTGCGCAAACGCTCTGGCCACCACCTGACTGAACACCTTTGCATCACGAGCCTGGGCTCGGTCAGCCGGCAAAGGCACCATGCGCACCACAGCAGACACCACTCGCGGCGGCGGGTTGAAGGCCTCGGGCGGCACTTCAAACAGTTTGGTCATGCGGTAACGTGCCTGCAGCATCACCGACAAACGGCTGTAATCCGAAGAGCCGGGCTTGGCGACCATGCGGTCGATCACTTCCCGTTGCAGCATGAAATGCTGGTCCACTACAGCATCTGCGTAGTCCAGCAGATGAAACAGCAAAGGGCTGGAGATGTTGTAAGGCAGGTTACCCACAATACGCAGATTCGGGCCCAGGGCACCGAAGTCCACGCTCAAGGCATCCGCCTCAATGATTTCCAGCTTGTTGGGCGAATAATGATTGCGCAAGCGAGCAGCCAGATCACGGTCAATCTCGACCACGCGCAAGCGCTCCAGCGCCTGCGTCAACGGTCGGGTCAGGGCCGAGAGGCCCGGACCAATTTCCACCATATTATCGACAGGCCGAGGGCCAATCGCACGGATGATCTGGTCGATGATGGCCTCATCTTCCAGAAAGTTCTGTCCAAAGCGCTTGCGCGCCTGATGCTGGGCCATACCTATCCTTAGCGACGGCGGGTACTGGACTCGGGGTCCAAACGGTTATCAATATAAGCACGGCCACGCAGGCTGTTCAGCCAGTCTTCAAAGGCAGGCTCGGCGCGCTGCTGGAACAGGGCCTGACGAGCCTGCATGCGCTTGTACTCGCCTTCCATATTGCGGGTGCGGCGCTCGATTACCTGAATCAGGTGCCAGCCAAACTGGGATTCCACCACGGCGGTATCGTTACCGGGTTGCAGCTTGTCCATGGCCTGCTCGAACGGAGGCACGGTCTCGCCGGGCGAGAGCCAGCCCAGATCACCGCCTTGCGGCGCGCTGCTGTCTTCCGAGTAACGCTTGGCCAGATCCTGGAAGGACTCGCCGTTGCGCAGACGTACTTGCAACTGCTCGATGCGTTGGCGAGCCTGCTCGGAGGTCATGACCTTGGAGAGCTTGACCAGAATGTGGCGGGCATGAGTCTGGGTCACCATCATGGGACCCGATTGAGCCGCTGCCGCACTGGCCACAGGCGAGGTGTTGCTTGGCGCGGCACCACCACGCTCCAGCACCTTCAGAATATGGAAACCCTGACCACTGCGGATCAGGTCAGAAACCTGGCCGGGAGCCAGGTTATGAACGGCTTGCGCGAACAGGTCAGGCCAGTCGGACAGGGAACGGGTTCCCATTACGCCGCCGCTCAGGGCTTCCTGCCCGTCCGAGCTGGAGGCAGCCAAACCGGCAAAGTCTGCACCCGAACGAACCTGGGCCAACAGGCCTTCGGCTTTGGTACGCAAACGGGCTTCTTCACTGGAGTTGGCACCTTCAGGGACACGCACCAGAATTTGCGCCAGGCTAACCGGTGCATCCTGGCGTTGTGCCGCAGACTGCCCCAGATTACCCAAACCCGAGCCACCTTGAGAGCGCAGGTAAATATCGATGTCGGCATCCGTAATATTGATGCTGCTGTCGACCGCACGCATGCGCAACTGATCCAGCAGGATTTCCTGCTTCAGATTGGCACGGTACTGCTCCCAACTGATGCCATTCTTTTCAATCTCGGCACGCAGTTGGGCTTCAGTCATATTGTTGCGCGAGGAAATCATGCGCACACCTTCATCCACTTGCTGCGGGCCAACAGAAATACCCATGGCGCGAGCTTCCTGCTGCTCCAGGCGCTCGTTGATCAGGCGCTGCAAAACCTGTTTGCGCAACACATCCTGATCCGGGGCCGGAATTTTCTGGTGCTTGAGCTGTTCCAGCACTTGCGCTGCTTCCAGATCAACCTGACGCAGGGTAATCACCTCGTCATTGACCACAGCAGCAATGCCATCCACAAATTGGGAAGCAGCAGCAGGGGCCGCCTTGTTTGCAGCGGGCTTGGACTGCGCCTGAGCCATTTGGGCCGTGCCCAGCCCCATGACGGCCATCAAAGCCAATGACAGGCTGCGGTTTTTCAAGCTGAAACGCATATTATTCATACCTCTCATGAATCATTTTTTCCTGTACGGGGTCCGAGATGGGTTCATAGCCAATCACGCGATCACGCAGCATTTTGATAGGGTCGTTGCCAATTCCGCCCAAACCGGACAGCTCCAGCTGGAAGAACATGGCTTTATTGGTTTCCCTGGCCGAAACCGCATAGCGTTGCATAACCACTCGCGCCGCCCAGCAGCAATCACCTTTGTACTCCAGGCCCAACACCGTTTGTGTACCACGGCTTTCCTGGATGGAGTAATCGTAACGTCCCACAGCATACAACTTGTTGCTCAGGGGCCATTGGCCCGTCATGGAGACGTATTCCTTGCCGCGATGATCTTCATCGGAAGGCGTAAAGGTAGGGTCGACAACCTGACGCGGGTCACGTTCATAACGATAGTTCACGCCCAGTGTCGCCAAGCGTTTGGGACGCCAGCGAATACCGGAAGCCAGACGGTTGCGGCGTTTTTCGTCAGGGTTGAATTGCGCGTCGAAGTTGACCGAGAACGTATTGGTCAAAGCGGCACTGGCACCGACCAGGTAGTCCGAACGGGTGCTGGTACGCGCCTTTTCATCGCCCAAGGTGACAGTTTGCTTGTCGAAATACAAACGTTGAGCGGCCTGTAGAACCAGGCGCTCATAGCCGGTGTCAGCATCCAGCCAACGGGAGGTCAGGCCCACAGTCACCTGGTTCGCATTGGAAATACGGTCCCAGCCACCAGAGAAGATATTTTCGCTGAAGGCCTGGGCAAAGTTGAAACTGGCCAGACTGGTGTCGTACAAGGGCAGCGAGGACTGGTCGCGATAAGGCACATACAGATAGTACACACGCGGTTCCAGGGTCTGGATGGAGTCATTGCCGAACAACGTGGTGTCACGCTCGAAGGTCATGCCGGTGTCCAGGGACAGGATAGGCAAGACACGGCTTTGCGTGCGGGCCCGGTCCGCGAAACGCGCCATATTAGGATCACCCACATACCAGTCTGTCTGGTACTGGCTCATGTGCAGACCCGCTTTGGGCGTGATGTACCAGCCTGGGCGAACGACAGGATAAGCCACCGTCGTGTAGGACGAGAAACGCGTCCCATCTGGAGCCAGACGGGTGCTACGCATATTGTCAAACTCGCTCAGGTTACCGCTGTAGAACGGCAGGCGGAAACGAGTCGCGTAGTTATCGCTGACCACATCAAAGCCACCCCAGTTATAACGGGATGCCCCCAAATACCATTCGGGCAGTTTGTCGTATTGTGGCTGGCGATACCAAGTGGAAGAGTCCTGCAGGGTCTGATAGCGCGTTGCACTGACGTGGGAGCGGAAATATTTGGACCCGCCCCAACCCAGCGTTACCGTACTGGCCAGATCCTGAATAGTCGAATCATTCAGACCAAAACTGCTGAAGTCACGGAAGTAATCATCATCCGATACGCGACGAATATCGGCATTCAGATAAAAATTGGCGGGCAGGCTCTGGCGATACTGGCCCATGAACAGCCAGCGCTTGTAACCGAGCTCCTTGTCATCAGGCAGGTAGTTGCCTGTCAGCTCTCCGGAAAAGCTGTCACCCAGATAACGGAACTCCCCCCCCAGCATGGCGCCACGCTTGCTCATGAAGCGAGGTGTCAGGGTAGCGTCGTAATTCGGAGCCAGGTTCAGGTAGTACGGCACGCTGAAATCAAGACCACCACGAGTCGTCATGCCGTAAGTAGGCAAGAGGAAACCGGACTTGCGCTCTTTGCGTAGCGGAAAGGTCAGGTAGGGAGAGTACAAAAGGGGCATGCCCTTGAAGTACAGAACACCATTACGCGCCACCCCTTCGTTTTCCTTGGAGTACAGGTCTACCTTGGGGGACTGGATATACCAGGCAGGCTCGGGGCATGGGCAACCCGAATAATTCACACCAGACAGACGCATATGATTGGAGTTGAGAATGTCAGCCTGCGTGGCCGTCCCGCTGCCACCGGTGGCCCCCAGCCAGAATTCCGGGGACGACATGCGCCCCGTATCCGCGTCCAGGTTGTAATCAAACTCCGGGCTGCGCACCAGGGCGCCGTCACGCATGATCAGGCCATTGCCACGCACTTGCACCTGGCCGGTTTTTTCCTGATAGTCGATCCGGTCGCCTTTGACGACGGAATCAATACGTCGAACCTGGGCACCGCCTTCCAGACGCAAGGTGCCGTCTTCCAGCGTTTTCATCTGGTCGCCTATCAAATAGACGGCCATGTCCTCTTCCTGGAGCTTGCGCACTTGCAAACCGGGGGACGTCTTTAAAGACGGACGCACGGACGACTGAGCCTGGGCTACCCCCATGCCTGTCATCATCAACACGATATACCACGCCGCAACTCGCACTAAGACTGCGCCTCCAGTTGTGTCCTGCATTTATGTCCTGCATTTGTTCCACCAGAGACGAAAAACCCTGGCGACCCGGTATTATAGTTAAGCCTGCCGTTTAGCGGCACTGCTAAACACTAATCCGTTACGATCTTCTGCTTCCCTTAATTTATGTCTGCTTCTATTTCTGCCGCTACCGACCCTCGCCTGCAACAAGCCATCACCTGGCTGAACACCCTGAAATCCCGCTTCGGGCTGGAGATCGACAGCCTGCAAGCGGCTTCCAGCGACGCCAGCTTTCGCCGTTACTTTCGCCTGCAAGCCCAGGACCGCAGCGTCGTCTTGATGGATGCGCCCCCGGCCACTGAAGACTGCAAGCCCTTTGTACACGTCACCGAACTGCTGGCTCCCACCGGTATTCATGTGCCCGAGATTCTGGCAGCCGATACGGAGCAAGGTTTCTTGCTGTTAAGCGACCTGGGGCAGGACAACTTTCAGAACGCCCTGAAAAACCCCATGCCGCAAAGCGAACTGGACAAACTGTACCGCAGTACGCTGCTGACCTTGGTGAAATTGCAACAGGCCGACACCACGGGCTTGCCTGCGTACAACGAACAGCGCCTGCTCGAAGAGCTGCAGGTGTTCCCCGAGTGGTACATCCAAAAGCACCGCCAGTTCGAGCTGAGCGACAAAGATCAGGACATGTTGCGCAAAACCTTTGCCGAGCTGGTTCAGGCCAATGTGCAAAGCGCTACTGTACTCGTGCACCGGGATTTCCACAGCCCTAATTTGATGATGCCCCTGCCCGGCCAGACCGAGCCTGGCGTGATCGACTACCAGGACGCCTTGGCAGGCCCCATCACCTATGACATTGCTTCTCTGGTCATGGACGCGCGCGTGACCTGGACCGAGGAGCAGCAACTGGACTGGGCGATTCGCTACTGGCAGGCCGCCATGGAAGCCGGTCTGGACGTACCCGCCGACTTTGCCGTGTTCCATCAGCAATATGAATGGATGGGCCTGCAACGCAATTTGCGTATTCTGGGTGTGTTTGCGCGCCTGTCCCTGCGTGACGACAAACATCATTATCTGGACCATATGCCCCGCCTGCTGGGCTATGTGCACCAGGTGGCCAGCCGCTACGAATGTTTCAACGGCTTGCTGCGCCTGCTGAACCGACTGGAAGGCCGCCAAACTGTCCTGGGCATGACGGTCTGATGCGCGCCATGATTCTGGCAGCCGGTCGAGGCGAGCGCATGCGCCCCTTGACCGACACCTGCCCCAAACCCCTGATTCCTGCAGGCGGCCTGCCACTCATCGTCTGGCACTTGCGTGCCCTGGCCAAAGCAGGCTTTCGTGAGGTCATCATCAACCACGCCTGGTTGGGAGAGCAGATTGAATCCACGCTGGGCGACGGCAGCCAATGGGGTTTGCGCCTGAGCTACTCGCCAGAGTCGTCGGCCCTGGAAACTGCTGGCGGTATTGCCAAGGCGCTGGATTTTTTCCAGGACCAGCCTTTCCTGTTGATGAATGGGGATATCTGGTCCGATTGGGACCCTGCCCAAGCTTTGGTCATGGCCGAACGCCTGCAAGCAGGCCCGGAGCAGGCCTGGCTGATACTGACACCCAACCCGCCCCACCATCCCGAAGGCGACTTTGGCATGCAGGAAGGGCAATTGCATCTATGCGCCAAAACCCTTGCAGGCGCCCGTAGTGCCACCTTGAGCGGCATAGGCGTCTACAAGCCCGAGCTCTTTGCGCACTTGCCTAAAGACCAGCCCGCCAAAGCAGCGCCCTTGCTCCATGCCGCCATTGAGCGCCATCAGGTACTGGGCAGCCTGCATCAAGGCTTCTGGATGGACATTGGCACACCGGAACGATTAGCCCAGTTAAACCAACACTTGGAATCGTTAGCGCCCTCACAGTAAACTGATATTTTCCAGGCGCGCTGGCAGACGTTTCCAAGCACAACAAAGGGCAACAAAGCCAGCTATCGCGCCTCCATCGCCCCAATGACGTCTATGCTAATGGGTTTTGTAATCAGGACTTGATTTGCCTTGAGTCCCTTGTCTGACAGGAACGTCTGTTCTCATGCTTGGTTCCTCCAAACGCACCGTATTCAAACCCACCGCCTACGGCTCCAGCCGTCGAAAACGCCGTATTCCACGCTGGTTTGTCCTGTTGTTGACAGGTATTGCCCTAGGTGCCGGTGGCCTGCTGTTCTTGCAAAAGAGCTATGGCCCGACACGCCTGACCGTAGAGCAGTCCGAACAACTGCACTATGACCTGAACACTGCCAATGCAGACAAGCAGCGCCTGCAAGCGCAATTGAATCAAACCAGCCGCGATCTGGAAGACGTCAGCCAGAAAGAAGACAAGCTGGGCAAGCAGACCAGCGATCTGCAGGCCATGGTCACCAAGCTGGAAAAAGACATCGCGCTGTTTGCCGATGCCATGCCACCGGATCCACGTGGTACCTCGCCCGGTATTCGCGCTGCTGAATTCACCGTCAATGAAGGCCAGCTCAATCACTTTGTGCTATTGATGCAGGACAAGGGCAAAGAGGCCGAGTTCACCGGCACCATGGAGTTTGTGGCCGCTGGTCGTTATAGCAATGGCCGCAGTGGAAATGTGGACCTGCCCAGCCAGACTGTCAGTGTAGGCCGTTATGCCTACATCAATGGCTCCGCAGAGCTGCCCGCTGGCTTTACACCGCGTCAGGTCACAATCCGCATCAAGCCTGATGGCGCAAACCGAGTGGTTGCCACTCGCACCATCTACGTCACACCCTCCAGATAACAACCACTGCCCGCCTGTCTGTCACAGGCAGGCAGTCACAAGAAAGCCCTTCAGGTCCTTGGCTCAATCGCCAAAACCCTGAAGGGCTTTTTTATGTCCAGCGATCCCGGCAGACTCTTAGGCCACGTGCTGCAAAAAGTCCTTAAGGCGCTGACTGGGGGGATCGCTCAGCAGCTCGGCAGGCGGTCCATCGTGCGCCACCCTGCCCTGATCAATAAAGATCAGACGGCTGCCCACACGACGCGCAAAATCCATCTCGTGTGTCACCACCACCATGGTCATGCCTTCTTCAGCCAGCAATTGCATGACCTTGAGCACTTCCTGACGCAGCTCCGGGTCCAGCGCAGAAGTCGGTTCATCAAACAGCATCAGCTTGGGTTTGATCGCCAGGGCGCGAGCGATGGCCACTCGCTGCTGCTGACCGCCGGACAGCTCGTTTGGGTAATGATTGACGCGCTCAGCCAAGCCCACTTTAGCCAGCAGCTCCATGGCTTCCTCACGGGCCTGGGCGCGACCGGTGCCCCGGGTATGCACGGGCCCGAACATGACATTTTCCAGCGCACTCATCTGCGGAAACAGATTGAACTGCTGAAATACCATGCCGGCTTCCCGACGCAGCTCACGCACCTGCGCTGGCGTGCCATTCACACTCAAGCCGTTGACCACAATGTCGCCCGCCTGAATGTCTTCCAGCTTGTTAATGCAGCGCAGGAACGTGGATTTCCCCGATCCGGACGGGCCCACCACCACAACCACTTCGCCCTTATCAATCGTCAGACTGATATCGTCGAGCACGATATTGTCTCCAAAGCGCTTGGTTACCTTCTTGAACTCGACAATACTCATACAATCCTCATGCGGTGTTCAATCAACTTCAGAGTCAGGGCAATCAGGCCGGTCAGGATCAGATAGATCACGGCCACCGCACCCCAAATCTCCACCGAACGAAAGTTATTCGCAATAATCTCCTGGCCCTGGCGAGTCAGCTCTGCCACACCAATCACGATAAACAGCGATGAATCCTTCAAGCTGATAATGCACTGATTACCCATGGCCGGAATCATGCGGCGAAACGCCACCGGCCCAATAATGTGGCGCAAAATCTTGTGAAATGGCAGTCCCATCGCCTCCCCGGCTTCTTTCAGACCTTTGGGCACGGACTGCAAGGCACCCCGCACGATCTCGGAAATATAGGCCCCGGAGTTGATCATCAAGGTGAAGATCGCCGCCGTCAGACCATCAATACGAATATTGGCCAGCATGGGCAGTGCAAAGTAGATGAACATCACTTGCACCACGATGGGGGTACCGCGTATCAGCAGCACGTACAGCTGGCACAGGAACGACAGCACCAGCAGCAGATAACGTCTGAAAAAACCCAGCAAGGACAGGGCGATCAGCGCCTGCACAGAGTTCCAGATCCAGGCGGGGATGAAACTGAGCCAGTTACTCATCAACCAGGACAGACCCTTGAGCACAAAGCCCAAAACCAGCAGCCCCAGCACGAACAAAGCGGCTCGGCGCCAGGTGACCGGTACCCGAATGTAGGTGGTAATCACCCCGGTCAGAAAACCTAATACAGCACCGCCCACCAAACCCGACAGGGTAATGAGCAGCGTCATTTTTGTACCTTCCAGAAGGCTGGGTAAAGCCCCCCAGATAGCGTCCCATTCAAAAGTCACAGTGCTACCTTTGTCTTTGAATAAACGCCCGAAACAGAGCGTCAAAAAATAAAAGCGGTGATCCCGTTACGACACGCGATCACCGCTTGGCATGCGCTTGGCTTCAGCCCTGTTTAATCAGGCTGCTTGCCAAACCATTTCTGGTAGATTTTGTCGTACGTGCCATCAGCACGAATGTCTTTCAGGGCCTGGTTCACGACCGGAACCAGTTCGCTGTCCTTGGGAAAGGCAATACCGTAGAAGTCACCGCTTTTCACCGCGCCAGTCACCTTCACACGATCCTTGCCGCCAGTCTGGGCGTAGTACTGCACGTTAGGTGTGTCGTGCACCACGGCATCCACACGGCCCGTTGCCAGCTCCAGGAAGGCATTGTCGATATTGGGGAACAGCTTGAGCTTGGCAGTAGGCACCGAGCGCTGCATGAAGTCCACCGTGGCGGTACCAATCTTCACCGCTACCGTCTTGCCTTCCAGGTCGGAGGCGGCCTTGATGTCTGAGTTATCGGTATTGACCAGAATGGCCAGACCGCTTTCGTAGTACGGATCGGAGAAATCAATCACTTGCTTGCGGTCATCACGAATGGTGATCCCGGCCAGCGCGGCATCCAGATTGCGGGTTTGCAGACCTGGAATAATGCCGTTGAAGTCCATGGGCTGGAAGCGGTAATTCAGGTTGGCCTTTTTGGCGACGGCATCCCACAGGTCGATGTCAAAGCCGGTATATTTACCGTTTTGCTTGAACTCAAAAGGCACAAACGCCGTATCGGTTGCGACCACCAGCTCTTTGCCTTGTTGCGCCAAGGCCTGCCCAGCGGGCAAAGCCAGAGCCAAGGCCAAACCGGCCATCAGGGTTTTCATTTTCTTATTGAACATCCGTTACTCCTCTGTAGGGACTGACCAAAAACCAGCCAGTTCGATGTTTTACCCAAGTCAGCGCAGGCTCATGACCTGCCCCAGCGTTGATCTATCCTACCCGAAGCAGCACAACTGTTTGTATTTAATAGTTTTAAAAAAAGAAAAACCTCGGGAAATCCCGAGGTTTTTCATACAGCGAGTCCTGTCAAAACTCAAATTCAGAACGCAGGAACGATAGAACCCTTGTACTTGTCAGCGATGAATTTCTTCACGTCTTCGCTATGCAAAGCCTGGATCAGCTTGGCAACACGTGGGTCGTCCTTGGACTTGGCAGCCACGGCGATCAGGTTGGCGTAAGGCGAATCTGCACCTTCAATGGCCAGGGCATCCTTGGTCGGGTTCAGACCGGCTTCCAGCGCGTAGTTGGTGTTGATCAGGGCGATATCCACGTCAGCCAGCACGCGAGGCAGCGTAGCAGCTTCCAGTTCCTTGAACTTGAGCTTCTTGGGGTTCTGGTCCACATCACGCGAAGTTGCCAGGATGTTGGAAGGATCTTTCAGAGTCAGAACACCGGCTTTTTGCAGCAGCAGCAAGGCACGGGCACCGTTGGAGGGATCGTTGGGGATCGCCACCAGCGCGCCTTCTTTCAGCTCGTCCAGGCTCTTGATCTTGGTGGAGTAGGCACCAAAGGGCTCAACGTGAACCACGGCCACCGACACCAGATCGGTTTTGTGTTCTTTGTTGAAGGTATCCAGGTAAGGTTTGTGCTGGAAGAAGTTGGCATCGATATGGCCGTCAGCAACTTGCTGGTTGGGCTGCACGTAATCGGTGAACACCTTGATATCCAGGTTCACGCCTTCCTTGGCCAGAGCTGGCTTCACAAACTCCAGCAGCTCGGCGTGCGGCACGGGGGTAGCAGCAACCGACAGGGTCTCGGCGGCTTGGGCCACGCTGGCCAGCAGAGCCGACACGGACAAGGCCAGAACGGGAACAAATTTCTTCAAAGACATGAGCGACTCCAGTTTCAGAAAGGCAGGACTATGACGATCGCTGCCGGGACTTATTTTCGGCTCAAACGAGCCACCATGGCGTCTCCAAACACCTGCAGGAGTTGCACCAGCACCACCAGGATCGTCACGGTAACCACCATGACATCCGTTTGATAACGTTGATAACCAAAGCGCAGGGCCAGGTCACCCAGACCACCGCCGCCGATCACACCGGACATGGCCGAATACCCCACCAGCGCAATCGCGGTCACAATCAGGGCCGCCACAATGCCGGTTGTGGCTTCGGGCAGCAAAGCCAGCAAAACGGTCTGACGGGAGTTCGCTCCCATGGCACGGCAGGCCTCATTCACACCGGGGTCCAGTTCACGCAGAACGTTCTCCACCAAACGGGCAAAAAACGGCGCGGCGCTCAAGACCAGAGGCGGAATCGCACCCTGCACCCCCAACGACGTACCGGCCAGAATGCGCGTCAAAGGAATAATGACGATCAGGAGAATCAAAAACGGCACGGACCGCAAAATATTCACGATCAGGGACAAGGTCTGGTAGATCCAGGCATTGTCCAGCATCTGCTTGCGGCTGGTCAGAAACAGCAACACGCCTAATGGCAAACCAATAATTGCGGTAAAGCCCAGCGAAATACCCGTCATCAACAAGGTATCAATCGTGGCCTCACCAATCAGCGCCCAATCCAGGTTGCTAAAGTTCATGGTCGCAATACCTCAAATTGGACATTCAATTCAGTCAGCAAGGCATCCAGCCCTGCTTTAGCCTGCGCATCGCCTTCCACGGCCACAACCAATTGTCCGTAAGGTTCGGTTTTGATGCGGCCAATGGCGCCCTGCAAAATACTGACATTCAGCCCCAGCTGGCTGGTGATACGGCTGATCAAAGGCTCCGTTGTCGCCACACCGCGCACGCTCAAGCGCATGACGCTACCGGGCACACCTTCTGCCAAGGCATGCCAGTCGTCAGCGTTCACGCCACTTTCACTGAGCAAGGACTGCGTAGTGGGATGATGCGGGTGCAGGAACACATCCAGCACTTCACCACACTCCACGATCTTGCCGGCATCAATCACGGCAACCCGATCACAGACAGAGCGAATCACGTCCATGCCGTGGGTAATCAGGACAATGGTCAGCCCCAACTCCTGATTGATCTCGCGTAGCAAACGCAAGATGGACTGAGTGGTTTCCGGGTCCAGCGCCGAGGTCGCTTCGTCGCACAGCAAAAGCTGAGGTCGGTTGGCCAGGGCACGCGCAATACCGACACGCTGCTGCTGCCCACCCGATAACTGGCGGGGATACTTGTTGGCATGGTCCTTCAAGCCCACCAGCTCCAGCACTTCCAGAGCGCGAGCGTGGCGTTGGGCGCGATCTACTCCTGCCAGGCGCAGAGGAAAACAGACATTATCCAGAACCGTGCGGGAATGAAGCAGATTGAAATGCTGGAACACCATGCCTACGCCTTGTCGGAACGCGCGCAACTGCGCACCCGAAAAGCGTGTGATGTCCTGATCCTGCACCCAGACCTGACCCGAGCTGGGTTGCTCGAGCAAATTGAGCATGCGGATCAGCGTACTTTTCCCGGCACCCGAGCGACCAATAATACCGAAGACCTCTCCTTGGTGAATCTGCAAGGAAACGTCGTTCAAAGCATGAACGGTCTTGCCTGCCAGGGAATAGGTTTTTGAGATGTGTTCAAGACGAATCAAGATGAACTCAGCCTAGTTAGTCAGTCGAGTTATAAAAGCCTGAGCTGTAAGCGAAATTTACCATAAAGCAAATTTGTCTATGGCCAGATAGATATAACCCATGGAAATATTGAAACCATACTGAGGGCTGCACTGTATAGCAAGATTTCCGACCGGCCAATGCGCGGATGTGACCTTGGCTGTGCAAGGCAAGCGCCCAAAGAAAAAGGCCGCTAAGAGCGGCCTTGTTTCTACGTTTCAGTTTAGTGGTGGGTCGTGCGCGACTCGAACGCGCGACCAACGGATTAAAAGTCCGCTGCTCTACCGACTGAGCTAACGACCCCCGACTGAAAGATGAAATTATGGCCTGATTCGAAGGAGCCGTCAAGCACTAAATGCAAAATAATCAGGAAAAAGGCGTTTTTCTTCAAAAAAGCTGAAAATAAGGCCTTGAGACAGGCCTACCCCAGCCCTTTCCCCGGTTTCAGAAACAAAATCTGAACATCTGCCCAAAGACATTGACTGCTGAAAATAGAAAATGCCTCCCGGTACTGGGGTCAGACCCCAATGCCGGAAGGCATTCAAAGACGATCAGGCTCGTCTAGCGCTTAACGTGCACGCGAAATACGAACCTCGGCACCACGGCGTTTGACCTCCAGCCCTTCGGACGGCAGGATCTTCAATCCTTCCAGACCCTTGATGTAGCTGGAGCCCTGCATCTGCATGACGCGAATCTTGTTGCGCATCACCACCGGGCTGTGCTCGGGCATGCCAAACATCCAGACCTCATCGAGCAAACGGGCCGAGTTGAACTCGGAGGTGTGCTTGACCACCGGACCCAGACACAACATATGCCCCTCACGGCCGAAGACCGGCAAACGATCCAGACCCACGGTCATTTTCAAGGTCGTGCCGCCTTCATAGCGCCAGCCTGTGCTCAGATCCCACCAGGCATCGCCCTCAGGCAGATAGACCTCAACATCCTGACCAGGCTGCAAGACAGGAGCCACCAGCAAGGCGGGCCCCAACAAGTACTGGGTATCCCACAAGCGAGCCTGGGCATCTGCCGGGAAGCTTTGAGCCATGGAGCGCTGCACCGGCAAGCCAGTACGCACGGCGTCTTCAATAATGCCCAATACATAAGGCACCAGACGGAAACGCCACTCCAGCCAATGAGCAACCTGAGCCTGGGTTTCTTCATCAAACGCATCAGGACGCAAGGCAGAAATGCCTTGCAGGCTGAAGTTCGCCGAGAAAACCGACATGGCCAACCAGCGCAGGTACAGCTCGGGTGTCATTTCGCTAGTCGATGCTGCTGCATTGCCCCAGCCATGAATCTGGATAGGCACGCCACTATTACCCGTAGCCAGGGCCGACTTCAAGGATTGCGTCAGACCTGCCCAGGTGTTTTCCACTTGTGGACCCAACTGCCAGGCAAAGCGCTGGGAAGATGGGCTCAAGTCGCGGCTGGCAACCACGCCTTCTTGCGGCGTCTTGTGACCGGCAACAGCGTCAAACAAGGCCTGACGCGCCAGCACAGGGTAAATCGCACGCAGCAAGGCGCCAGACTCGCCACCACGGCTGGTGATGGCATCAGGAATATCAAAACGGGCATTGCACAGCACGGCACCCAGACCATCGTCGACCATCTGACGCTGGCGCTCGGTCCACATGCGGAACACGTCTTTGTGGGTCAGATCCAGCAAGCCGTAGTCACGGCCACCGCTCAGCTCGTCGCCAGGGAATACATAGGCGCAGCCGTCGTCATCATTGATAAGCAGCCAACCGCGATCTTCCCACTCTTCAAACAGGCTGGTGCCAGCCTGTACGCAAGGACGAGTCCAGGCGGCCAGCTGCAACTGATCATTCTGCAAGGCGGAGAAAGCGTCGCGGGGGTCAGCCATGCGGGCGGCATCCCACTCCAGCGTAGGCTTGTCCTGCTGGAAGTCGTAAGGCTCGGGGGGCGGCAAGACGGCCACATCCAGCGCAATACCCTGCTCGCGGCACTGATTGGCCAACTCACGCAAGGACGTCACATCCTGCGCCTGAGCGCCATCCAGCCACAAGCCCATGGGCGTGACACCAGGCTGACCAGCACGGCCCGTCAAGGCGGAGTACTGATTGATGATTTCGCTGGGATCGCCCAGGAACAGGAAGAAATCCAGTTCGGCAGCGTGCACGCGAGCGCGGTACGCATCGAGGTCTTGCTGACCCAGATCGTGCTCAACCCGCTCGAAGGTATTGATGTACAGCCCCCACCCTTGGGTGCTCCAGAGCAAGGGCAGGCTGCGGTCGTCCGGGCGATCGGTATCAACCGTTTCCTCGCGGCGGTCCAGCTCGCCCAAGGTTTCTCCCAGACCATACAGGGCATCTTCCTCGGCCAGGGCCAGATCCAGTTGCCAGCAGCTGTTGGGCTCTTGCTCCAGCGTCAAAGGTTGCGCCGCGCTGCTCAAGAGCAGTTGATCGCCGCGCCGGACCTCAAAGCGCCAGGGCTTGGACTGAATATGCAAGGCGACTTCGCCCTGCTCAATCCGCCAGCCGGAATCGGCTGTTTCCAGTTGAAATTCGCTGACCGCCTCGTGGCGGGCCAGCAGCATATCGCCCAAAGCCTTGGCACGGGTACTGAGCTTTTCGTTATCGAGCCGAGCAAGCGGCATACAGCGGAAACGAAAAACACCCGGCGCATGAGCTTCGATGCGCAGCGCAAAATCGGTTTCGACAAAAGCGAAATCGGCCTGGGCCGGTTTCGTCGTCAACAAACTCAGATGATTAAACAATTGTGTCACGTCGTCAGAGTGGAGCGAACGGCACGATGCTGATCGCAGGGTCACGCTCAAGATTACTTAACAAGGCCACTATTTTGACGTATTTGCGCTACAAAGGAAAATGTTGCTTCAAATTTCGCCGAAATAATTCGAAAAACAGGCCTTAGCGGGGTATTAAGGCTTGCTCCAAACGCCGCTCCAAAGGAATGGGCTCCTCCAGACAATAAGCGGCGAACAAGCTGGCTGCCAGCAGGCTCCAACTCAAACCACGTGAGCCGTAAGCCGCAGCCATAAACAAACCGGGCTGACCCGGCACAAAACCCATCACGGGCAAATGATCACTTAAGGCACAACGCCAACCGGCCCAGCCCTGTTCGGGTGTGTCCACCTTCCCAACGGGATTGGCCAGCATGGCAGAAACTTTTTCTATATTTTGCTGATGGCCCTGGCGACTGACCTGGGCAGATTCACCAAAACGCTCGTAGGTGCTACCGATGACTTGCCCCTGCGGGTCAACAGGCAGGATATATCCCTGGCCGCTTAAAGTCACTTCGCCACGCGTCAAAGCCTGTTTGACAGGCAAGTACGTTACCTGCCCGGCCAGGCGCTGCATCGCTGCCAGCCGTGGCATGGGATGCTGAGCCAGGAGCTCGTCGGGCAGCAGGCTCAGGCTTTGCGCTGCCGCGGCTATCACCACACGATTGCTGCTTTCCAGGCGCTCTCCTCGCTGATTGCAGACATCCCACACGCCCGGCTCCTGACCGGCCGTCAAGGACACGTGCTCAGGCAGACATTCAATCAAAGGGTGATTCAGCAGACAGGCAACCAATGCGCCCGGATCCACCACCATGCCTTGCGGAAAATACAGGCCCCCACCTTGCAGCGGCACTCCAGCCAGGGCCGAGCCCTGTTCGCGATCCAGCCACTGCACCCAATCCTGGTCCAAGGCCAAACGCTCCAGCGCCTGCTGAATCTCAGCATCACTATTGCCTGCCTGACCAAACACCAGCGTCCCGACCCGACGCGGGCGGGCCGTTTCCGGCAAGGTTTTCCAGCCCCGCCAGGCATGCAGGACCGCATTGCGGCTCAAGCGGGCCAAGGGAGCATCATCCAGAGCGAATACAGGAGAGATAGCAGCCAGACGGTGACCTTGATGCGTGGCATCCAGGCCCTTGCTCAGTGCCGGGTCACAAACCAGCACAGGCACGCCTTTACGGGCCAACTCCCAGGCACAGGCCGCCCCCGCCAGACCCGCACCAATCACCACTACCCGCCCTTGCTGCGGCGGCAGGTTGCTACGGCGTCCCAGATGGGGACGCAAGCGAGCGCGAATGGTGCACCACTTACCCCCGGCACCGGGGACTTTTTCCACTTCAAACCCTACCGAGGCCAGATCACGGCGCACCTGCCCGGCACAACACCAGGAAGCCGCTGTCGCCCCCGGCGCAGCCAGACGCACCAGTTGCCCCAGGACCGAACGCGACCACATGGAAGGATTCCCACGGGGTGCAAAGCCATCCAGGTAAAACGCGTCTGCATGACATTGCAGCTCGCGCATCATGGTTTCGGCTTGCCCAAAAGCCAAGGTCAGCGTGACTCGCCCCTCGTCCAGCTCCAGTCTGTGTATGCCCGGCACCAGCATGGGCCAGGCGGCCAGCAACTCCTGGGCTTGAGGCTGCAACTCCTGGGGCAAACGGGCGTACAGAATCGCCAGATCCGCCTGACGGAAAGGATGGGCTTCTACCGAGACAAAATGCAGTTTCTGACTGCGTTCCGTATCCTGACGCCAGGCCTGCCAGGTCGCCAGAAAACTGGCTCCCAGTCCAAAGCCAGTTTCGCAAATCGTGAATTGAGATCGCCCCCGCCAACGCTCTGGCAGACCATTGCCTTGCAGAAACACCCGGCGAGCCTGCCCCAAAGGGCCATCTGCCGGGTGATAGCTATCCTGGTACACCGCACTGACAGGCACGCCGTGCTCATTGAATTCCAGAACGGCCGGGACCAGGGGCTCAAACGCAGAGGCAGCCATTAATTTTCCTGCCCATAACAACACTCACACACGGTCTAACCCCTTAAACTGGCCTTAATCAAACTGACACCAACAAACACGTACAATGAAAAGTCTCTGTTCCAGATTTTTTCTTTTTTAAAACCGGATTGCCATGCCATTGTCACGTTTACCGCTCAGCGCCTGCCTGGACGCTGCTGTTACTGCAGCCCATGCCGCCGCCGCTATTTTACAAGCCTATGCGTCGGACCGTAGCTCTCTGGTGATCAGCAACAAAATGCACAACGATCTGGTCTCGCAAGCCGATCACGAAGCCGAGCAGGCCTGCATCAGTGTGCTGATGGAACGTACCCCCGACATTGATATCGTGGCCGAGGAAAGCGGCGGCGTAAATACGGGCCGCCCCACCTGGTATATAGACCCGCTGGATGGCACTACCAATTTCCTGCACGGCATCCCGCACTATGCCGTCTCAGTCGCCCTGATTGCTCCTGCCGGCACCCAAATGGATAACGGCGTACTGCCCCAGGACACCCCGGTCATTGCCGTGGTCTACGACCCCAACCGCGAAGAGCTGTTTACAGCCATGTACGGTGTAGGCGCCTGGTTGAATGGCAGCCGTATTCAGACATCCTCATCGAAAAAACTGGCGGACTCGGTATTGGCCACAGGCTTTCCCTTCCGCGATTTCTCTTTTTCCGACCAGTACATGCCCAGCCTGAACACCGCCATTACAGGCAGCCGCGGCGTGCGCCGCATGGGTGCCGCCGCACTGGATCTGGCCTGGGTAGCTTGCGGTCGTTACGACGGTTACTGGGAAATGGGCCTGGCCCCCTGGGACGTTGCCGCTGGCACTTTGCTGGTGCGTGAAGCCAAGGGCGTATGCCAGGACTTGTATCAGGAAGAGCCCTGGCCCGTCAGTGGCCACGTCTACGCAGGTAATGCCCACATTGCCGATGAATTGCTGGGTATGGTGCGTCCCTCGCTGACACAGCGTCCGACCAAACCCAAGCCTTAACGCCTGATTCGGGGCCAGTTGCCAAACTTCCTGCTCCGATCATCATCGCCCGATAAAAAAGCGAGCCATTTAAAACGGCTCGCTTTTTTCATGCAGATCAGGTTGCAGGCAAGGTTTAGCAATTTGCTGAATAATCGCCCCTTCCTCCAAACCGCCAAATCAAGCCTGCGCTTCAGGCTTGGCTTCCTCATCCCGCAGGACGCGGCGCAAGATCTTGCCCACATTGCTCTTGGGCAGTTCATCACGGAACTCAATAATGCGGGGACGCTTGTACGCCGTCAGACGCTCCTTGCACCACTGCTTGATATCAGCTTCGGTCAAGGACGGATTACGCTTCACCACAAACAGCTTGATGCTTTCACCGCTATGCTCGCTAGGCACGCCCACCGCGGCCACTTCCAGCACATCGGGGTGAGCCGCAACCACGTCTTCAATTTCATTCGGATAGACGTTAAAGCCCGACACCAGAATCATGTCCTTCTTGCGATCCACCAGGCGAATCCGACCCTGCTGATCCATGACACCAATATCACCCGTCTTCAAGAAACCATTGGGCGTAAAGACATTGGCGGTTTCCTCTGGCTGGTTCCAGTAAGCCGACATGACTTGTGGCCCTTTGACTGCCACCTCGCCCTGTTCTCCCATAGCGACTGGCTGGCCTTGCTCATCCAGCAAGAGCACATCGGTAGAGGGCAAGGGGAAGCCAATCGTGCCGCTGTACTCGCGTGAATCCGTCGAGTTCACCGCCACCACCGGCGAGGTTTCTGACAAACCATAACCCTCGATCAAGGGGCAGCCCGTCACAGCCAGCCAACGCTCGGCCACAGCTTTTTGCAAAGCGGCGCCACCGGCCAGACACAGCTTGAGCTGCGCAAACGGCAAGGTACGGAATTTTTCGTGATTCGCCAGTGCATTGAATAAGGTATTCACTGCGGGAACGACCTCAGGCGGATTGCGTTTCCAGGCCTTGTACACCGAATTCAGATCACGCGGATTCATCACCAGCACCATATGCATGCCGGCATACATGGCGAACAGGCCGCAAACCGTCAGCGCAAAGATGTGATACAGCGGCAAGGCCACCATCATGGTGTAAGCCGGGCCTTTAAAGTCGCCCAAAGCGGGAAAGCCCACGGCCTCCACCTGCAAGACGTTTGCCATCAAATTGCGCTGACTCAGCATGGCGCCTTTAGGACGGCCCGTTGTGCCGCCCGTGTATTGCAACAGCGCCAGATCATCCGGTTTGGCGGGCTGACGGCTCAGGCTCAATTTGCTGCCCTGCTCCAGCACCGCTTCCAGACGCTGCGAACCCGGCAAGGAATAAGATGGCACCATGCGTTTCAAATAACGCACGGCAAAATTCACCACACTGCCCTTGAGGCCCATCAGATCGCCCACGGTACTCAACACCACGTGGGCAGGCTTCACATTGTCTGGAACTTGCTGCAGCACATGCGCAAAGGTTTCCAGAATCACAATAACCTGGGCCTGGCTATCGGCCAGTTGAAACTCCAGCTCACGTTCGGTGTATTGCGGATTGGTGTTGACGCCCACCATGCCCGCTCGCATCGTACCCAGCAGGCAGATCAGGAAAGGCAAACCATTGGGCAGCATCAGCATCACACGGCTGCCACGCTCCAGGCCCTGCGCTTGCAACCAGGCCGCAAAGGCATCCGCGCTGCGATCCAGATGCTCATAGGAAATGTCATGCCCCATAAAGGTCAGCGCAGTCCTGTCCTTATGCTTTTTCATGGCGGCATCCAGACAATCGATCAAGGTCTGCTCGGCGCCTAGCTGAATGTCATGGGGCACGGAGGCCGGATAATGCTCGAGCCAAGGTTTTTGCTGAGTATCCAAGGGCTTGTCACCTAATACGTGTTTATTTATGGTTAACTCTACTCTACTTTATTGTTCAAGCCCAAGGACAAGCCCGCATCATGAAGCTGTTTGATCCCATTTCCGCCTGGTCCCATGAAATTGCGGCCATCCGGCGTGATCTCCATACCTACCCCGAACTGGCTTTCGAGGAAACCCGGACAGCCGATCAGGTCGCGTCCTGGCTGGAGAAATGGGGCATTCCGGTGCATCGTGGCCTGGGCGTGACGGGTGTTGTCGGTATCCTGAAAGGTACGGGTGGCGAGGGGCCATCCGTGGGGCTGCGTGCCGATATGGACGCCCTGCCCATGCAGGAGCTGAACGAGTTCGAACACAAAAGCCGTCACGACGGCAAGATGCATGCCTGTGGACACGATGGACATACCGCCATGCTGCTGGGCGCAGCGCGCTACCTGTCCGAGCACCGTGATTTTGCGGGCACCATCTATCTGATTTTCCAGCCGGCTGAAGAAGGCTTTGGCGGCGCACGCGAAATGATCAAGGACGGCTTGTTCACGCTGTTCCCCATGCAAGCTGTTTTTGGCCTGCATAACTGGCCCGGCATGCCCACCGGCACCTTCGGCGTCTTGCCAGGCGGCATGATGGCATCCAGCAATACCTTTGAAATTCGCATTGAAGGCAAAGGTGCCCACGGTGGCATGCCCCATCTGGGCGTGGACCCCATCATGGCGGCGGTACAACTGGCGCAAAGCCTGCAAACCATTGTCAGCCGCAATGTGGACCCGCTGGAGCCCGTGGTGCTGAGCATTACCCAGATTCATGCCGGCTCGGCCGACAACGTCATCCCCAACGAAGCCGTCATGCGCGGCACGGTACGCACCTTTTCCACCGAAGCGCTGGATCTGGTCGAGACCCGCATGCGCGAACTGTGCGAGCAAAGCTGTGCCGCCCAGGGTTGCAAGGCCGAGTTCGACTTTGACCGCCGCTACCCTCCCACCATCAATAATCCCGAGCAAGCGGCCTTTTGCGCGCAAGTCATCCGGGAGCTGGTCGGCCCCGACAAGCTGCGACAGGACATCCGCCCCTCCATGGGTGCCGAAGATTTCTCCTTCATGCTGCAGGAAGTCCCCGGCTGCTATGTCTGGCTAGGCAACGGCGACGGCGACCATCGCAGCCAGGGCCACGGCATGGGTCCGTGCATGCTGCATAACGGCAGCTACGATTTCAACGACGCCCTGATCCCCATTGGAGCCAGCTACTGGGCCAAGTTGGCCCTGGACTGGCTGGCACAACACCGTTGATGCTTTAACAAATGTTTCATAGCGGGGCCAAGGCTTGCCGTTACAATGGCAGGTTCTATTGTTGACGGCGTGCGTTCCGTGCGACGGGCATCTGTCCCACCACCCTTTCTTCCAATACGGGAGTATTTGTGACTACTTCAAGCAACATCTCTTCGCTCCCGGACGGAGCCCCCACCCTGCGCGTCATGCCCATGCCCACAGACGCCAATATTCACGGTGACGTGTTTGGTGGCTGGATCATGTCCCAGGTGGACATTGCCGGAGCGATTCCTGCAACACGACGCGCCCAAGGCCGGGTTGCCACCATTTCCGTGAATGCCTTCACCTTCAAGCAGCCCGTGTTTGTGGGTGATTTGCTCAGTTTCTACACAGAAATCATTAAAACAGGCCGTACCTCCATTACGGTTTCAGTCGAGGTGTATGCCGAGCGCAAACGCCTGCAACTGGAAACGGTCAAGGTAACGGAAGCCACGCTTACCTATGTGGCCACCGATGACGAGCGCCGCAGCCGCCCGCTGCCCCCTCTCTAAGTATTCGTGACAGGCAGGCCTATGCAGGAAAACCTGGTACCCCCTACTTCGCCCAGTGACACTCCCAAGCCGCGCCGTCTGGAGCCCGAGGATGCGCAGCAGGCACTGTATCGCCTGAAAAACATCCTCAAACGCCAGGAAGTGGTGGAGTCGCTGGCCCAGCGCCAGTTCGAGGACGACGACCGCTCCAACCTGCTTGAGGGCTTGATCCATCGCCAGCATGAGAGCGAGATCAAGTCCATCCTGAACGATCTGCACCCAGCTGACATTGCCTTCATTCTGGAGTCCTTGCCCGAGCTGGAACGCCAGGCCATCTGGCAGTTGGTGGATGCCGAGCACGATGCAGATGTGCTGCTGGAAGTAGCGGACTGGGCACGTGAATCGCTGATTCGTTCCATGGACGCTGCGGACCTGATCGCCGCCGCCGGCAATATGGATGCCGACGAAATTGCCGATCTGGTGCCTGATCTGCCGCCCGATGTGGTGGCCGCCGTCCAGCGCGGCCTGACAGACGAAGAGCGTGCGCAACTGATCGAAGCCATGGGCTACCCCGAAGATACAGTGGGTGCCATCATGGACTTTGACATGGTGCGCGTGCGCGAGGACGTGACCCTCGAAGTGGTCTTGCGTTACCTGCGTCGCTTGCAGGAGCTGCCCGACCACACTGACCAGATCTTTGTGGTGGACCGGGCCGATAAACTGCAAGGCACGCTGTCCCTGACCCGCATGCTGGTCAGTGAGCCTGAAACCTTGGTGTCCTCCGTCATGTCCACCGACTATCTGACTCTGAATCCACTGGATTCGGACTCGGATGCTGCCGGGGCCTTTGAGCGTTATGACTTGGTGTCTGCTCCCGTGGTGGACGATATTGGCCGCCTGATTGGCCGAGTCACCATTGACGAAGTGGTGGACGTGCTGCAAGAGGACTCGGAAGAACAGGCCCTGTCTCGTGCCGGTCTGCAAGAGGACGACATTTTCTCGCCCATCCGTACGGCTATCCGCAACCGGGCCCCCTGGCTGCTGATCAACCTCTGTACGGCAGCAACGGCTTCCTTTATTGCCTCGCGCTTTGAGGACACCGTCAGCCACATCGTGATCCTGGCTTTCCTGATGTCGATTGTGGCCGGTATTGGCGGCAATTCCGGCAACCAGACCATGACCATGATTATTCGTGCCATTGCCACTGGCCGGGTCACGGGTTCCAACGTCATCCCGCTGATCAAGCGTGAACTGCTGGTGACCTTCCTGGTCGGAATCTGTGGCAGCGCGGTGACGGCTTTCTTTGCCTGGTTCATCTCCGGCTCGATCGCCATTGCCGCCGTGATGATGGCTGCCATGATCGGCAATATGCTGATTGGCGCGGCGCTGGGCGTCATGATCCCGATTCTGCGTGATCGCTTTGGTAATGACCCCGCTGTGGGCTCCTCGGTACTGCTGACCTTTGCGACGGACTCGCTGGGATTCCTGCTGTTCCTGGGACTGGCGACGGTGTTCCTGCTATAAATCGCCCGCGGGCATGATTAAAAAAACCGGCTCCTGGCCGGTTTTTTTATGTCTGCCTCAAACTCAGACACGAAGCATCTGATGCGAGCATCAAACTATCCTTCCAGGCGACTAAGACCGGGAGGACGACAGCCGGGCCTCTTCCAGAAACACCTCCAGACTCTCCTGCGTCCCCACAGCCTGAGCTCTTTGCAGAGACTCGGTCTGCGCTGTGTGCTCAAAGAAATCCAGCACGCCATTGGTCACTCTTGGTGCGATGCCTGCCAGCTCCAGCTGACGACGTACTTGCAAAACCTCGTCACGGCGGCGCACACCATGCACCAGATGGCTGCGCAAGCAGGACTCCATGAAGTCCTGCAAACCCCGCTGATTCAAATCCTCCAGTACTTCATACAGCTCGGCCCGTAAACCCATGCGTTCAGCCAGCATCAGGTTTTCAATCCCCAATGCCTCCAGCCCCTTGGTCATCAGGCTGCGTAGCAGCTTCAAGCGCATCGCATCCCCGGCCTTCCCTGGCAGAATCCGCACAGGAGCGCCCTGAGCCTGCCAGAAGGCCGCTGCCCTGCCTGCCCCTTGTCCTGCAGCCAATAAAGCCGTCTGCGCGCCCGTAGAGGGCACAGAGCCCATAATCGCCAGATCAGCCAGCTCGATTCCATGCTGTTGCGCCAGGGCGTCCATGCTTTCCATGTCCTGAGGCTCAGCCGTACACAAGTCCATGTACAGTGTTCCGGAGGACAAATGCGGCATGACGGCCTTGGCCACTACCTCTGCCTGTGTCCCCGTGACAGCCGACAACACCCCGTCCAGATCCTGCCAGCGCGCATCCGCCTGCGAACACAGCTGCGCCCCCAATTGCTGAGCCAGCTCACTGGCTGGGGCACTTTCCCGGCGCACCAGGATAAATGGCACCTGCACACCCGCCGACTTCAAGGCGGCACCATAAAAACGCGCGACTTCGCCCGCCCCGATCAGGGCAACTCGATGCAATAAGGGAGATGTTGTCATAGAGGAAACACACAGAGAAAACGATAAGCTGCAGCCGGTAACACCAGGCTGCGCCCTGTAGCTTACAGGGAAAAATAACCCCGCATGACTGCGATATGCCCATTCCGAAATTAGCCCGCAACAACAAAATGGGAATCCAAGAAAAAACCCCATGAGCCAGAGAGGCGCATGGGGCTTGCTGCTAACAGCCAGCAGGCTGGGCGGCTTGACTCAAAATCAGTTCAAGCGTCCGTGGCACTGCTTGTATTTCTTGCCGCTGCCGCATGGGCAAGGATCGTTACGGCCCACGCGTGGCACTTCACCCTTGGCTGCTTCATCCAGACCGGGATCTTCACCGCTCAGGGCAGCGTCGTAATCCGAATGATGGAAACGAACATTGGAGTTGGCGGGTGCTTCAACAGCCGCTTCCTCAACCTGCTCCGGTGTCTGGATGCGCACGGTCATCAGCACTTTGACCACTTCATCACGCACACGGTCCAGCATGTCGGAGAACAGCTCGAAAGCTTCGCGCTTGTATTCCTGTTTGGGGTCTTTCTGGGCGTAACCACGCAGATGAATACCCTGACGCAGGTGATCCAGAGCCTGCAAATGGCCACGCCATTGCGTATCAATGGACTGCAAGAGCACCGAACGCTCGAAGTTGCCCCAGTTAGGCTGGCCTACCATATCAATCTTGGCTTGCAGCAGACGCTGGGACTCATCGATAACGCGATCGTGCAAATCATCGTCAGTCAGATTGGATTCTTTCTCCAGCATTTCAGCCAAAGGCAGCTCAATCTGGAAGGTGCTTTGCAAAGCAGTAGTCAGGCCAGGGATATCCCATTGCTCTTCCATCGTGTCTTGCGGCACGTATTCACGGAACAGACGGCTGACAGCCGCTTCACGCAGGCTGCTGATGGTGTCGGTAATATCAGCGGACTCCAGCACTTCGTTACGCTGGGCGTAGATCACCTTGCGCTGATCGTTGGCCACGTCGTCATACTGCAGCAGCTGTTTACGAATATCGAAGTTGCGGGCCTCGACCTTGCGCTGGGCCGACTCGATGGAACGAGTCACCATACGGGCTTCGATAGGCTCGCCCTCTGGCAAACGCAGACGCTCCATGATGGCGCGCACCCGGTCACCGGCGAAGATGCGCATCAGCGAATCTTCCAGCGACAGGTAGAAGCGCGAGGAACCTGGGTCACCCTGACGACCGGCACGACCACGCAACTGGTTGTCGATACGGCGGGACTCGTGACGCTCGGTACCAATAATGCGCAAACCACCAGCCTGTTTGACCTGCTGGTTCAAAGGCTCCCACGCGGCGCGGATAGCCTGGATCTTGGCTTCTTTCTGTTCGGCGCTCAGGGACTCGTCTTCACGAACCTGAGCAATCGGACGCTCGATGCTGCCACCCAACACAATATCGGTACCACGACCGGCCATATTGGTAGCGATGGTGACATGACCCGGCATACCAGCTTCAGCCACGATATCGGCTTCACGGGCGTGTTGCTTGGCGTTCAGCACCTCGTGCTTGACACCCGCGGCGTTCAGGCGTGTGGAGATCAGCTCGGAGTTTTCAATGCTGGTGGTGCCCACCAGAACAGGCTGACCACGTTCGTGGCAGTCCTGGATGTCTTTCAGAATGGCGTTGAACTTCTCGTCATCGGTTTTAAAGACCTGGTCGTTCTGGTCCTTGCGGGCCAGCGGACGATTCGGTGGAATGATGACGGTTTCAAGGCTGTAGATTTCCTGGAACTCGTAGGCTTCCGTATCTGCTGTACCGGTCATGCCAGCCAGCTTGTCATACATACGGAAGTAGTTCTGGAAGGTAATCGACGCCAGGGTCTGGTTTTCGTTCTGGATGCGAACGCCTTCCTTGGCTTCCACGGCCTGGTGCAGGCCATCGGACCAGCGGCGACCGGCCATCAAACGGCCCGTGAACTCGTCCACGATCACCACTTCACCGTCCTGAACCACGTATTGCTGATCGCGGAAGAACAGGTTGTGGGCGCGCAGAGCGACCATCAGGTGATGCATCAGGGAAATGTGACGTGGCTCGTACAGCGACTCGCCTTCGGGCAGCAGACCGATTTCGGTCAGGATCTGCTCGGCACGTTCGTGACCGGCTTCGGAAATATGAACCTGCTGGCCCTTTTCATCGACCCAGAAGTCGCCTTCGGGCTCGGGCTCGTGGGGACGAGGCTCTTGCGTCATGCGTGTCAGCATGGGCGGGACCACGTTCATGCGCACGTACAGCTCGGTATTGTCTTCGGCCTGGCCGGAGATGATCAGCGGTGTACGGGCTTCGTCAATCAGGATGGAGTCAACTTCGTCGACAATCGCGTAGGACAAACCGCGCTGGCGGCGATCCTCGGCGCGGTATTCCATATTGTCGCGCAGGTAGTCAAAACCAAATTCGTTATTGGTCCCGTAGGTAATGTCGGCCTGGTAGGCAGCAATCTTCTCGGCATTGTCTTGCTGGGGAACTACGACGCCCACGCTCAGACCCAGGAAGTTGTACAGACGGCCCATCCAGTTCGCATCGCGTCGTGCCAGGTAATCGTTGACAGTCACCACGTGCACGCCCTTGCCGGACAGTGCATTCAGGTACACGGCCAGGGTCGCGGTCAGGGTCTTGCCCTCACCCGTACGCATTTCGGAAATCTTGCCATTGTGCAAAGCAATGGCACCGAGCATCTGCACGTCAAAGTGGCGCATGCCAAACACACGGATACCCGCTTCGCGCACGACGGCAAACGCCTCGGGCAAGAGCGAGTTAAGCGAGGCGCCATCCTGAACACGTTGGCGCAGCTCCTGCGTCTTGGCTGCCAAGGCCTCATCGCTCAGGCCCTGAATAGTAGGCTCTAGAGCATTAATCTGGGCGACCTGCTTACGGTACTGTTTGAGCAGTCGGTCGTTACGACTGCCAATAAGCTTTTTCAGCAATGAAACCATTCTTGTGTCGTCAATGTAGGCGAGGCCGCAAGGGCTTGAATCTGTGCCTCGAGCCTATCTCTGGTTAAAAGGGATGCGCAAGCAAACAATCAGTTTAACGCACATGCTGCAAGACGGAACTACTTGTCCGAATCCAATTGCGCGACTTGCTGCTCTACGTACTCACGCGCCGGCAGAAAAAGCTTGGGATCCAGGGCATGTCCGGCCATGCGCACTTCAAAGTGCAGGTGTGAGCCTGTGGACTGGCCAGTAGATCCAACGCGGGCGATCAACTGCCCTTTTTCTACTACGTCGCCTAATTTAACAACGATTGATGACGCATGGGCGTATCGCGTGCTCATGCCATTGCCGTGATTGATTTCCACCAGCTTGCCGTAGCCTGTCATATAGCGGGCTTCGGACACGACCCCGCCAGAGGCCGCATAAATAGGCGTGCCCTTGGGAGCCGGGAAATCCAGCCCCTCGTGCAGGGCGTGGCGACCCGAAATCGGGTGACGACGCCAGCCAAAGGAGGAAGCTACCTCGTCATAATCCACCGGACGGTAATTGGGCAAGCGGGCTTCGTTGCCGGTGCGCTCGGTCAGCACCGTATCCAGCATCTGGAACCAGTCCTGCTGCTCGGACATCTGTTTGGCCAGATTATCCAGCTGCTCGCCCAAACGGTCGGCGTTCCAGACCAGGTCAGCGCCATCCATGCTGTCCATGACGGCCAGATCCTGCACAGGCATGGCACCGGCCAGCTCCGGATCGGTATACTCGATCCCGGCAGCCTTGGCCACGCGCTTGCTGACACCATCCATCTCGATCAGCTTGGCCTGCAAACCGCCGACTTTCTCAGCCAGGCGGGTAACGTTGTCCTGCATGGCGGCGGCCTGGCTTTGGGCCATATCCGCATCCAGCGACACACCGCTGCGTTCACCCCAGTGCGACTGCACCAGAGCTCCCGCCGCTGCGGAAACGCCCAGCGACACCAAGGCCACCAGGGCGATCACCGTACGGCGGACCCCTTTGGCTTTGGCATCTAAGGACGTATAGTCTTTATGTTGATCCACTCTCGTATAACCTCGAACATGTCCTGGAAGCCTCCTTTTTCCTCATCCGCGCCAAAACGCAGTAGCGGGCAAAGCCACGCTTTGGGTTGGCTGGCCAGCGACCAGCAAGGTTCCCAGGTACTGGAAATGGCCCGGCAGCTGATGGCGGCTCAGACCCATGTAAGCAAAGCCTTGCCACCTGCTTTGGGCAAGGCTTGTAAAGTAGCCCGTATAGACAGACAGCAATTGACGCTGGCAGTTCCCAGCGCGGCGCATGCGGCCAAGCTGCGCCAGCTTTTGCCCACTGTCACACGGCAGATGAATGCCGCTGGCTGGAACATTAGCGAGGCGCTGGTGCACGTGCAAGCCCATTTGTTTGCAAGCGTGACAGAAAAGCCCGCACGCCAGGTACAAGTCCTGGACGAACGGGCCTTGGAATCGTTCGAAAAGCTGCATGACTCATTGCCGCAAGGTCCCTTGGCGCAAGCCATCGAACGCTTGTTGCGTCATCATCGCGGCTAAACAAAGCACCAAGATCGGAACCCTAGGCAAGGATCAAGCGAATTTCCACTCGCTGGAAAATGCATGGGGTGCACTGGCAGCAGACTCGAAAGTCACCAGTTCCCAGCTATCCTGGGCGGCGAGCAAGGCGCGCGCCAACTGGTTGTTCAAACCATGGCCGGATTTGCACGCCACATAGCGAGCAATCAGGGGGTGGCCAATCAGGTACAAGTCGCCAATGGCATCAAGAATCTTGTGCTTGACGAACTCGTCCTCGTAACGCAGACCGTCGCTGTTCAGAACGCGGTACTCGTCCATGACGATGGCATTGTCCAAACTGCCGCCACGGGCCAGACCAGCCGCACGCAAGGCTTCCACTTCGCTGGCGAACCCGAAGGTGCGCGCACGCGAAATGGTCTTCACGTACGAGTCGTGCGCAAAATCCACCTCGGCAAAATTGGCCGTTGCATCAATGGCCGGGTGGTGAAAATCGATGGAAAACTGAAGGGCAAAGCCTTCATAGGGCTCCAGACGGGCCCATTTAATGTCCTGCCCCTCGCCTTCAGAAACTTCGATGGGCTTGAGGACACGCAAGAACTTCTTGGCAGCTTCCTGCTCTTGCAGGCCTGCCGAGCGCAACAAGTACACAAACGTACCGGCACTGCCATCCATGATGGGTACTTCTTCGGCTGTCAGGTCCACGTGCAGATTATCAATGCCCAGGCCAGCGATGGCCGACATCAAATGCTCTACGGTCGACACCCGGACATTATCCTTGATCAGCACAGAAGCCATACGCGTACCACCGACCTTGTCTGCCTGCGCGGGCAAATCCACGATTTCGGGCAGATCGATACGGTGAAACACAATACCCGTGTCAGGCGCAGCAGGGCGCAGTGTCAGTTCGACACGACGACCAGAGTGCAAGCCGACTCCTTTGGTACTGATGACATTCTTGATGGTGCGCTGACGAAGCATAGCTGTTCTTGTACTTGTAAAGTGTTGTTCGCAAAGACTATTGTAACCGTAATACGGGTTATCCACTATAGGCTTTCTTCAAGCATACGTCATTGTCAAGCGTCAAACACCACGACACAACAAAGCACTTACGCCCCCTGAACGCGAACGTCCAGGGGGAGTCGTGGGAGAAATCAAATTGGCGACTCGGGTAATCGCCGAACCTGATTTTTAATCAGCCTGCTTGCGCAAGAACGCCGGAATATCGAAGTGATCCATACCGGCTGTCTCCAGAGCACGCACCTGAGCCGAAGCCTGGCTGCGTGGGTTGCGGATGACGGCAGGCACGTCGGCATTGGCGTAATCAGCGCCGATGACAGGCATGTTGTCCGTACCTGTACGTAACACTTCTTCGTTGTTTTGTACCAACTGTGGGCGCGCTTGCTTGCGACCCAGGCCGGTAGCCACAACGGTCACGCGCAGGCTGTCGCCCATGGACTCATCGTAAGCGGTACCAAAGATAACGGTGGCGTCTTCTGCAGCGTAGCCACGGATGGTGTCCATGATTTCGCGCGTTTCGCGCATCTTCAGGGACGAGGAGGACGTAATGTTCACCAGCATGCCGCGGGCACCGTGCAGGTCCACACCTTCCAGCAATGGGCAAGCGATGGCACGCTCGGCCGCTTCACGAGCGCGGTTCGAGCCAGAAGCCACAGCCGTACCCATCATGGCCTGACCTTGCTCGCCCATGATGGTTTTCACGTCTTCAAAGTCGACGTTCACGTTACCTTCAACATTGATGATCTCGGCAATACCGGCGCAGGCATTGTGCAAGACATCGTCAGCTGCCTTGAAGCAATCGGACTGCGTTGCGTCCTCATCCATCAAGTCATACAGGTTTTCATTCAATACAACGATCAGGGAGTGAACGTGCTTGCTCAGCTCCTCGATCCCTTCTTCGGCCATGCGCAAACGGCGATTGCCTTCAAAGGAGAAAGGTTTGGTGACTACGCCCACGGTCAAAATGCCCAATTCCTTGGCCACTTCGGCAACAACGGGGCTGGCACCCGTACCGGTGCCACCGCCCATACCGGCCGTGATGAACACCATATTGGCGCCGTTCAAAGCTGCACGAATTTCTTCGCGAGCCGTTTCAGCAGCCGCACGGCCTTGGTCAGGCTTGGCACCGGCGCCCAGGCCGCTGCGGCCCAGACGGATCTGGATAGGTGCATCGCTGCTGGCCAGAGCCTGCGAGTCGGTATTGGCGCAGATGAAATCAACGCCCTGAACACCAGAATTGATCATATGCATCACAGCGTTACCGCCTGCGCCGCCCACACCCACGACCTTGATGACCGTGCCGCTACCGCTGGTATCTAACATTTCAAAGTTCATCATGATTGACTCCCACTCAAACACTTAATTAGTCAAGTTTCTACGTACTTCCCCGATACAACTGAAATTTGGAATCAGCTCAAAACATCTGCCAACCAAAAGGGTTCGCACTCGGTTTGAACTGCCTCCTGGACTGCCCTTTCAGGCTGCCCGACCTGAGCGTCTTGCAACGCCCTTAATTCATGAACCATTCCTTCATGCGTGCCATCAGACCTTTGACACTGCCTTTTTGCTGGGCCACTTTGCGGCCACGAGCGCTTTGCAGGCGAGCTTCGGTCAACAGACCCATCACCGTCGAAAAACGGGGGTTGCGCATCACATCAGCCAGGCTGCCTTCGTAGCTGGGCACTGCGATACGCACCGGTTTCAGGAACACGTCCTCGGCCAGTTCCACGATGCCCGGCAACATGGCCGTCCCACCGGTCAGCACCACACCCGAGGACAACAAATCTTCGTAGCCCGATTCGCGCAGGCTTTGCTGCACGAAGGTAAACAGCTCTTCCACACGCGGCTCGATCACGGCCCCCAAAGCCTGGCGCTTTACCTGACGGTTGGGGCGATCACCCAGGCCGGGCACTTCAATCATTTCTTCCGGATGAGCCAGCGATTGCTTGGCCACACCAAAGCGCAGCTTGATCTCTTCCGCATCCGGCGTAGGGGTGCGCAACATGGCAGCGATATCGCTGGTGATCTGGTCGCCGGCAATCGGGATCACGTCGGTATGACGGATAGCACCGCCGGTGTAGATGGCGATGTCGGTCGTACCGCCGCCAATATCCACTAGCACCACGCCCAGCTCCTTCTCGTCCGCGGTCAGGCAGGACAGGCTGGAGGCCAAAGGCTGCAAAATCAGGTCCTGCACTTCCAGGCCGCAACGACGCACGCATTTCACGATGTTCTGCGCTGCGCTGACCGCACCGGTCACAATGTGCACCCGCACTTCCAGGCGCAGACCGCTCATGCCAATGGGCTCGCGAATGTCTTCTTGCGAATCCACAATGAATTCCTGCGTCAGCACGTGCAGCACTTGCTGGTCGGTGGGGATGTTCACGGCCTTGGCCGTTTCGATCACCCGCGCCACATCGGTTGCCGTCACTTCCTTGTCTTTCACCGCCACCATGCCGCTGGAGTTGAAGCTGGTGATGTGGCTGCCTGCAATGCCGGTGTAGACCTCACGGATCTTGCAATCGGCCATCAGCTCCGCCTCTTCCAGAGCGCGCTGGATGGAATTGACCGTCGTCTCGATATTGACGACTACCCCTTTGCGCATGCCCTGGGATTCATGCTGGCCCAGACCAAGCACTTCAAACCGGCCTTCCGGCAGCACTTCGGCCACCACCGCAACCACTTTGCTGGTGCCGATGTCCAATGCAACGATCAGGTCTTTGATGTCACGAGTCATATGTTCTTTACTTCACAGGGGTAGATGAAACCGGAGCCAGCGTTATCGCAAAGCCATTCGGGTAACGTAAATCGGCACTTTGCAAAGCACGGTCGCCAAGCCGTTGCATCAAGGCAGGCCAGGCCTGCACAAATCGTTCAACACGTACCGCAAAGGGCAATGCACCCTTGCGACCGTGCGGATCAGCAATATCTGCAGCCGGGTCACGGCCCAGGCTCAACTGCATTCCGTTAGACAAGACCACGTCCCAGGCATAGCGCGGGCTCAAGGTCACTTCGCTGACCTGCACATCCAGAGGGCCAAACCAGCGTGCCAGCTCGGCATACCGTTGCACCACCAGACGCTCCGAATTCGGAGGGCCGCTGAGCTGGGGCAAATCCACGTCATCCGGCACCACCGCCTTGTTGGCCGAAAATGACTCACCCCAGGTGTTGATCATCTCGTCTTCATTCCAGTAGGCCAGCGGCTGCTGTTCTTCAATCCGTACCGACAGGCTGTTGGGCCAGACGCGGCGAATTTGCGCGCGTCGTACCCAGGGAGCCGTTTCAATCAAGGCGCGGGACTGGTCCAGATCCACTGTGAAGAAGTTGCCCTGCAGGCGACCGGCAATTGTGGCTTTCACCCCTTCAGGAGTCACATAGGCCAGGGGCTCGCCCTGCGAGGACTCAATCTGAATGCGCTCGATATTGAAGTACGGACGACGCACCGCCCAAACCACAACACCGATCACCAATGCCGATACCGCTAGCAAAGCCAGCGTATTGGCGATCAGGTTGGTCAGACGGGCATCGGAAAACATGAATCAGGCTCCACGTTCTATAGGCTGCGGGCAATGGCCTGCACTTTGCAGCGCGCCGTTGCCAAAATGTTCACGCACAACTGGGCATAGCTGGTGCCCTCTGCTTTGGCCGCCATGGGCACCAAAGAGTGGCTGGTCATGCCAGGAGAGGTGTTCATCTCCAGCAGCCAGGGGCGGTTCTGCTCGTCCAGCATGAAGTCGGCCCGGCCCCAGCCTTCGCAGCCCAGTGCATTAAACGCACGGACCGATAAATCCTGGATATGCGCCGTCAGTTCAGGCGACAGATCTGCAGGACAGAAGTACTGGGTTTCGTCCGAGTAATACTTGTGTTCAAAGTCGTAATTGCCTTGCGGGGCCACGATGTCGATCACGGGCAAGGCACGTGCCTGAGCGCCCACACCAATGATGGGCACCGTCAGCTCGCGGCCACGAATGAATTGTTCGGCCAGCACGGCCGTGTCGTAATGCATGGCGGTTTCAAAGGCGGCAACGGCTTCTTCGGCGCGATCCACACGCACCACACCCACGGTGGAGCCTTCATGGGGCGGCTTCATGATCAGGGGCACGCCCAGACGTTCCACGGCAGCGGCAACCTGGCTGACATGATCCAGCTGCGCAAAGCCGGGGGTCGGCAAGCCCAGGTGCTGCCAGACGTGCTTGGTCATGATCTTGTCCATGGCCAGGCCCGAGGCCATCACCCCACTGCCGGTGTAAGGGATGCCCATCCACTCCAGGGCTCCCTGCAAGGTGCCGTCTTCGCCGTAACGACCATGCAAAGCAATAAACACGCGGTCAAAACCGGCCTGAGCCAGTTCGGTCAGTCCTTTCTCGCCCATATCGAACAAATGCGCATCCACGCCCATGCTGCACAGGGCTTCATGCACGCCTGCGCCAGACATCAAAGACACTTCACGTTCGGCGGACTTGCCGCCGTACAACACGCCGACCCGACCAAAATCCGCTGTCATGCCATTTCTCCCAATTGAGCAGGGATCCGGCTGATGGACCCTGCACCCATTACCAACACCACATCGCCGTCACGGACAAAGTCCAGAACGGCTTGTGCCATATCGCTGATTTCGGCCACGAAAATGGGTTCGACCTTGCCGAGCACACGCACTGCGCGACTCAAGGCACGGCCATCGGCGGCCACAAGGGGAGCCTCACCAGCGGGATAGACCTCTCCAAGGAGAACCGCGTCGGCCTGGCTAAGTACCTGCACGAAATCTTCAAAGCAATCACGGGTACGTGTGTAGCGGTGTGGCTGGAATGCCAACACGATGCGGCGATCAGGCCAAGCACCCCGTGCGGCCGCCAAGGTAGCAGCCATTTCGACAGGATGGTGACCATAATCGTCAACAACGGTAAACGTGCCACCGCCATGCTCGGTCGAGACCGGGAAGTCTCCCACCATGGAGAAGCGGCGACCCACGCCCGTGAACTCTTTCAGACCACGCGCGATGACCTCGTCACTGACACCCAGTTCAGTCGCTACCGCAATGGCGGCCAAGGCATTGAGTACATTGTGTTTTCCGGGCAGATTCAGGCACACAGACAGCAGCGGGAGATCGCCTGTTGCCCCTTTGCGCTGCACGTCAAAACACATGGTAGTGCCACGGCTTTCAATGTTGATTGCACGAACCTGGGCATCGGTATCAATGCCGTAAGTCGTGACAGGCCGCGATACAAAAGGAATGATTTCGCGCACATTCGCATCGTCATTGCACACGATGGCGCTGCCGTAAAACGGCAGACGATGCGTGAAGTCGATGAAGGCGCTTTTCAGCCGGGCAACGTCATGACCATAGGTGTCCATATGGTCTACGTCGATATTAGTGATGATGGCCATCACCGGCAGCAGATTCAGGAAGGAAGCGTCGGACTCGTCAGCTTCCACCACGATGTAATCACCCTGCCCCAGGCGGGCATTGGCACCGGCCGAATTCAGGCGACCACCGATCACAAAAGTGGGGTCCAGATCAGCCGCGCCCAACAGGCTGGCGACCAGACTGGTGGTGGTGGTCTTGCCGTGCGTACCGGCCACGGCAATGCCGCGCTTCAAGCGCATCAGCTCGGCCAGCATCAGGGCACGAGGCACCACCGGAATACGGGCAGCGCGCGCGGCCAGCACTTCAGGGTTATCGCCCGCAATAGCGGTGGAAGTCACGATAGCGCCCATGCCAGCGACGTTTTCAGCTTGATGGCCGATCACGATGCGAGCACCCAGTTGCTCCAGACGACGGGTCACCGCCGTTTCCTGGATATCCGAGCCACTGATGGCAAAGCCCAGGTTCAGCATGACTTCGGCAATGCCGCTCATGCCCGAGCCGCCAATCCCTACAAAATGAATACGTTGAATGCGGTGTTTCATCCCACCCTCCTTGCCGCCTGCTGACATGCTTCGGCAATCTGCTGCGTGGCATTCAACTGTGCATGTTCTTGCGCGTGGCTGGCCACACGGCTTAACTCTTCACGGCTCAGATCTTGCAACCACTGTGCAAGCCACTGAGCCGTCAACTCCGATTGTTTCTTGAGCCACGCGCCGGAGCATTCGCTCAGGTAGCGGGCATTGGCTGTCTGGTGATCGTCAATAGCATGTGGCAAAGGCACAAACAGGGCTGCTACGCCGATCGCCGCCACTTCGGCTACCGTCATGGCACCGGCGCGGCAAATCAGCACATCGGCCTCTTTCATGGCCTGTGCCATATCGCCAATAAAGGCCTTGCAGTCAGCCTGTACCTGATTGTCTGCATAGCTTTGCTGCAAGCTTTCCAGATGCTGCTGACCGGACTGGTGCGTCACATGAGGACGCTGCTCGGCAGGGATCAGCGCCATGGCTTCAGGCACCACCTTGTTCAGTGCGGCCGCACCCAGACTGCCCCCCACCACCAGAATACGCAGTGGTCCGCTACGTTTGGCGTAACGCTCGGCTGCTGGGCCCTGGCCTACGAAGGCATCGCGCACAGGATTGCCAACCGTCACAGCGCCGGGCAAGGCACCGGGGAAACCGGTGAGCACGCTGGTCGCCATTTTGGCCAGGTAGCGGTTGGCTGTTCCGGCCACCGCATTTTGTTCGTGCACCACCAGCGGGCGGCGCGATACAAAAGACATCAGGCCACCGGGGAAGGCGACATAGCCGCCCATTCCCAGAACCACATCAGGCTTGGCCTCTTGCAGACAGCGGTGTGCCTGCCAGCAGGCACTGATCAAGGTAAAGGGTAAAGAGAGCAACGCCTTCACGCCTTTGCCTCGTAATCCGGAAAATCGCAGAGGCAGCATTTTAATCCCATGCTGAGGGACCAAGCTACCTTCCATGCGCTCGGGATGACCTAACCACAACACGTTCCAGCCGCGCTGCTGCATGGCTTCGGCCACGGCCAGCCCGGGCATGATGTGCCCGCCTGTGCCGCCTGCCATGATCAGGATGGTTGGGGTGCTCATGTGCGCTTACCTCGCATCATTTGCCGGTTCTCGAAATCAACCCGCAGCAACAAGGCAAAAGCCACCAGATTCATCACAATGCCCGAACCGCCATAACTGACCAAAGGCAAGGTCAGCCCTTTGGTTGGCAAAAGACCCAGCACCACACCGATATTGATAAAGGCCTGCACGCCGAACCACAGCGCCACACCCTGAGCGACGACACCGCTGAACAAACGATCCATGGCGCTGGCCTGACGACCGATATTGAAGCTGCGCCAGACCACAAAACCAAAAGTCAGGATCAGGGCGGCCACGCCAACAAAACCCAGTTCTTCGCCAATTACCGCAACGATGAAGTCAGTATGGGCTTCAGGCAGGTAATGCAGTTTTTCCACACTGGAGCCCAAGCCCACACCAAACCATTCACCACGACCCAAGGCAATCAGCGAGTGCGACAGCTGATAGGCACTGCCATAGGCGTTGTCAGGGTTCCAGGGGTCCAGGTACACGAACAGACGTTCACGACGCCAGGGCGATAACCAGATCAGCAAGAGGAAGCTGCTGACCATGATGCCCAGCAAGGCAGAGAACAGCTTGCCGTTAATTCCGCCAATGAACAGAATGCCCACTGCAATGGCCACAATGACCATGAAGGCGCCCAGGTCAGGCTCCATCAACAGCAGAACACCGACCAGGCCCAGAGCCACCGCCATGGGCAGGAAACCTCGTATAAACGTATGCAGGTGCTGCTGCTTGCGCACGGTGTAATCGGCGGCGTACAGCACCATGGCCACTTTCATCAGTTCCGAGGGCTGGAAGTTGATGATGCCCAATGGCAACCAGCGACGTGCGCCGTTCACTTCACGGCCGATTCCGGGAATCAACACGACCATCAAGAGGAAAATAGCCAGTGCAAACAAGGGTACAGCCAGCTTCTGCCACACGCGCAAGGGCACGGTAGCGGTAAACATGGCCAGCACCACGCCTACCACGATGAACAAGGCGTGGCGTATCACAAAGTAGTAGCGACCGTAGCTTTCATAGCGCGGCCCGTCTGCCAAAGCGATCGAGGCCGAATACACCATCAGCAGACCGAACAGGGTCAGCATCAGGGTAGCGGCCAACAAGGGGCGATCAAACGCAGGCAATGCCGTGCGTCCAGGACGTACGGCATTGACACCCGAGGTCAGCTCAGCAAACAGACTCATGCCAGCTCTCCTCTATCCAGGGCCATCTCCGTCACGGCAGCGACAAAGCACATGCCACGGTGGTGATAGCTTTTGAACATATCCATGCTGGCGCAGGCCGGCGACAGCAAGACCACATCGCCCGAGCGTGCCTGCTCAGCAGCCGCTTGCACCGCTGCTTCCAGGCCATCGCAGAAACGGTAGCGAACATCATGCGTATCCAGAACAGCAGCAATCTGCTTGGCGTCCTGACCAATCAAAAACACTTCAGCCACATTCGGTGCAGCGGCCACAGCCAGCGGCTCAAAGTCCTGACCCTTGCCCAAACCACCCGCGATCAGCCAGACGCGCTGATCGAAGCCACGCAAGGCCGCGACAGTCGCGCCAACGTTGGTGCCTTTGCTGTCATCCAGATACTGAACACCATCCAGCACACGAATCAGTTCTACACGGTGCGGCTCGCCTTGATAGGTGCGCAGGCCATTGAGCAACTCAGCCCAACCCAGCCCCAGGCAGCGAGCCAGCAGCAAAGCGGCTTGAGCATTCAAGGCGTTATGACGGCCCTTGATCTGCAAAGCCTCAACCGGCATCAGACGCTTCAAGCCGCCCTTGCCACGCACGGCAGGCTCAACCGGCGCATTACGTTTTTTCAGACCGGTGGCAGGCAGCTCAAAATCGGTAGGCTCGTTGGCCACCAGCCACTGCATGCCGCCATCCGTCAACAAGCCCATATCGCCCAGCAAAGCGGGCTTGTCCAGACCGAAGCTGCGCACCGACTCCTGACTGGCATCGGGAATCATGGCCATGACGGCCGGGTCATCGCGATTGACCAAGGTCACATCGCACATGCCATACATACGTTGTTTGGACTGGATATAGGCATCCATGCCACCGTGCCAGTCCAGATGATCCTGCGAAATATTCAGTACAACGCCAGCATCCGCCTGCAAGCTAAAGGTGCTGTCCAATTGGAAGCTGGACAGTTCCAGCACCCAGACCTGAGGCAAGGCATTGTTTTCCAGAGCATCGCACAAGGCGGTCAGAGCTGCGGGGCTGATATTGCCCACGGCCAGCGCGGAGACACCCGCTTGCTCCAGCAAATGGCGCGTCATGGCGGTGACCGTCGTCTTGCCATTGGTGCCCGTGACAGCCACTACGCGGCTTTCATGGCCTTGATCGGCCAGGTCTTTCAAAGCACGGGCGAACAGCTCGATCTCGCCAATGACTTCGATTCCACGATCGCGCGCCTGAGCCAAAAAACCGGCCAAGGCAGGTTCCACGGGGGACAGACCGGGACTGATCACTACAGTGTGCACGTCGCTCAGGCTATCGGCCTGCAAGGCGTTCTGCCCCAGACGCACGTCCAGAGGCGCGTTGCTCAGGGTCTGAAGCTTGTCCAGACCCTGCACGTTCTCGCGTGTATCCGCCAAACGAATGCTGGCCCCCTGGGCCAAAGACCAGCGAGCCGCAGCAAAGCCTGTCTCGCCTAACCCAAGGATAAGCATGAGACCGTCTTTACGGATCGAAGGAAAACTCAAAGCATTCATCGCAATTTCAATGTAGACAGACCGACCATGACCAGCATCATGGTGATGATCCAGAAGCGAACCACCACCTGTGTTTCTTTCCAGCCGCCAACTTCAAAGTGATGATGCAGCGGCGCCATACGGAACATTCGCCTGCCCTGCCCGTAGCGTTTCTTGGTGTACTTGAACCAGGTCACCTGCAGCATCACCGACAAGGTTTCCACCACAAACACGCCACCCATGATGAACAGCACGATTTCCTGGCGAACGATCACAGCAATCGTGCCCAGCGCGCCACCCAGGGCCAGCGCACCCACGTCACCCATGAATACCTGGGCGGGATAGGCGTTGAACCACAAAAAGGCCAAACCGGCACCGGCGATGGCCGCACAGATCACCATCAGCTCGCCCGCGCCGGGGATATAGGGGAACAAGAGATATTTGGAGTAGTCGACCCGGCCAACCACGTAGGCAAAAATGCCCAGGGCAGCGCCCACCAGCACGGTAGGCATGATGGCCAGACCGTCCAGGCCGTCCGTCAGGTTGACGGCGTTGCTGGAGCCAACAATCACTGCCCAGGTCAATACCACAAAGCCCAGCACACCCAGCGGGTAGCTGACGGACTTGAAGAACGGCACGATCAGGTCAGCCTGCGTAGGCAGGGGCATGGTGAAGCCGCTCAAAACCCACTCTTTGAACAAGGGCCACAGCTCAGTATTGGCAGGCACCGAAACGGCAAAGCTCAGGTACACGGCCGCAACGATACCGATCAAGGCTTGCCAGAAAAATTTCTGACGCGAGGACATGCCTTCGGGGTCACGATTGACGACTTTCTTGTAGTCGTCAGCCCAACCAATCCAGCCGAAACCGAACGTCACCAGCAGAACAACCCACACAAAGCGGTTGGTCCAGTCTGCCCACAACAAGGTACTGATACCGATGGAGATCAGGATCAGGACACCGCCCATGGTGGGGGTGCCATTCTTTTGCAGATGCGATTCAGGGCCGTAAGCGCGTACAGCCTGACCGATCTTCAGTTCGGTCAGCTTGCGAATAACCCAGGGACCTGCCAACAAGCCGATAGCCAGCGCGGTGGCGCTGGCCAAAATAGCACGCAGGGTGATGTACTCAAACACCCCAAAGGCGCGAATATGATCGTCCGATAGCCAGCGTGCCAGTTCAAGAAGCATGAGTGGCCCCTTCGTTATGGGAGAAGTGGTTCTCCAGGGCGGCAACCACACGCTCCATACGCGCGCTGCGCGAACCCTTGATCAACACATGGGAGGGCTCCAGCGCCAGCAGGTAAGCCACCATGTCCTCTAGTGTCTCGAACTGATGCGCACGCGCACCAAAAGCCTGGGCAGCATGGCTGGCGTCGCCACCCAAGGTCAGCAATTCATCCATGCCGCGCTCTTTGGCGTAGGCACCGACTTCAGCGTGCAACTCGGAACTGTTGTCACCGATCTCGGCCATATTGCCCAGCACCAGCACCTTGCGGCCTTTCAGCTGTGCAAGCACATCAATGGCAGCACGTACCGAATCCGGGTTGGCGTTGTAGGTGTCATCAATCAGTTGGTAACCGGAAGACAGCTGCTTGGGCTGCATACGGCCCGTAACAGGACGGAAGCTTTCCAGACCCTGCACAATCGCGCTCAAAGGCGCGCCAGCGGCATGGGCACAAGCGGCAGCCGCCAAGGCATTGCGCAGGTTATGGATGCCTGGGCTGTGCAAGGTCAGCGCAGAGGACTGGCCTGCCACATGCAGCACAAAGCGAGTTTGAGCGGGCTCGACAAACATATCGGCAGCAAAGACCGTTTCCTGACCACTCAGGCCAAAGCGCAATACGGAGCGCTGACCGGCTTGCTCAGCCCACATGGCGCTGAACGCGTCGTCATCTGGAATCACCAGCGCACCGTCGTGTGGCAACGCGTCGATAACGGCACCATTTTCACGGGCCACGGCTTCCACACTATGCATGAACTCCTGGTGCTCACGCTGGGCGTTATTGATCAGGGCAATGGTGGGGCGAGCCATGGACGCCAGCACGGCAATTTCGCCGGGGTGGTTCATGCCCATTTCCAGAACGGCGGCCTTGTGCTCGGAGCTCAAGCGCAGGATCGACAGGGGTACGCCCAGATCGTTGTTCAAATTACCGCGAGTTGCCAAGCTTTCTGCTTCGCCCAACCAGGCGCGCAAGATAGCGGCAATCATTTCCTTGGTCGTGGTCTTGCCATTGCTGCCCGTCACGCCGATGACGGGAATGTCAAAGCGCGAACGCCATTCGGTAGCCAAGGTCATCAAGGCACGGCGTGTATCGCCCAGCACAATTTGTGGCAGCTCTACCTGAGCATCACGCTGAGCCACGATGGCAGCAAGCGCACCCTGCTCTTTCGCTTTTTCCAGATAGCGGTGGCCGTCGAACTGCTCGCCGCTCAGGGCCAGGAACACATCACCTTTGCTCAGGCTGCGGGAATCGGTGCTCAAGCGCACGCCACGCAACCACAGCAAGGCAGCTTTGGCCCAGTCAGAATCGTCAAACACAGAGCGCTCGCCCTGCACTTCCTGGTAGCTTTCGTGACCTTTACCGGCCAACAACACAATATCCTCAGGGCTGGCAGCCCAGATCGAAGACAGGATGGCGCGAGCCCGATCCATTTGCACGGCAGGCGCTTCAGGCATGCCGGCCACAATCTGACGAATGATTTCGGCAGGGTCTTCAAAACGCGGGTTGTCGGTCGTGACCAGAACGCTGTCAGCCAAACGGGCGGCTACCTCACCCATGATGGGGCGCTTGGCGGTGTCACGGTTACCGCCGCAACCAAATACGCAAATCAGCTTGCCACCACGCACGCTGACCACTTCACGCAATGCTTGCAAGGCACGCTCCAGCGCGTCAGCGGTATGCGCGTAATCGACTACGACCAACGGCAGAGGCTGACGACCAGCGGTGCTCTTGGGCGTCACAATTTGCAGGCGACCAGGAACGGATTCCAGCTTGTCCATGATGCGGGCGATCTTGGACACCGGCCAACCCACCTCTTGCAGCACACCGGCCACCAGCAGGAGGTTGGCGACGTTATGCTCGCCCAGCAGGTGAGTCAGAATTTGAGCAGTACCGTGAGCAGTAACCAGATTGAATACCTGGCCATCAGCGCCGGTATGCACGTCTTGCGCCAGCAGATCCACGCCAGGCTGGCTCATGGAGTACGAGATCACACGAGCAGCCAGACCGGCCTGCATCAACTCACGGCCAGTTTCATCGTCGGCGTTCACCACAGCGCTACGCAGACCGGGCCAGCTAAACAGGCGCAGCTTGGCCTGCTTGTATTCTTCCATGCTGTGGTGATAGTCCAGATGGTCATGCGTCAGGTTGGTGAACCCGGCAATATCAATGCGGACACCGTCCAAGCGGCCTTGCTCCAGGCCAATCGACGAGGCTTCCAGCGCCACGGCATTACCACCTTGGGCGCGAATGGCGGCCAAGCTGCGATGTACGGTCAGCACGTCCGGCGTCGTCAGCACGCCACCCAGATTGGAGCCGTCAGGCAAGGTCACGCCCAGCGTACCAATGGTGCCGCAAGGCACTTGGGAATGGTTCAGAGCCGAAGCCACCCACTGCACCGTGGAGGTCTTGCCATTGGTTCCGGTCACCGCGACAACCGTCATTTCCTCGGAAGGACGACCCCACCACTGATGAGCCACTTCACCCAACAAGGCACTGAGGTTGGCAACTTGCAAAACAGGTACGCCGGGATCTACCGCCTGATCGCCCTGCTCGCGCACAATCGCAACCGCACCTTGTTGCACAGCCTGAACTTCGTACTCACGACCATCACCCTGATGGCCGCGGCAGGCAAAAAACGCATCACCCGCCCTGATCTGGCGGGAATCCAAACACAGATTAGCCGTGGGCGCTACATGCTGCGCCAGCCACTCCAATATTGCTGCGGCGTTCATCGTACATTCTCCGCACCGGGGCCTACAGCCACCAGCGAATCTATGGGCGCATCAGGCTGGACACCTAGGCGTCGCAAGCTCCGGGCCACAATTTCTGAAAAAACCGGCGCGGCAATACGCCCGCCGTAATAATTGGAACTATGCGGTTCGTCAATCGTGACGGCCACCACAATGCGAGGATCGGAGACAGGTGCAAAGCCTACAAAAGAGCCGCGATACAGGGACTTGCTGTAACGGCCATCCACAATCTTGCGGGCCGTACCGCTCTTGCCAGCCACGCGATAGCCTTGTACCTGGGCCAGACGGGCACCGGCCGGACCAGCGGCCGCTTCCAGCATGGCGCGCACTTCGGCGGCCACTTTGGGGGTGTAAACCTGAACGCTGGCAGGTTTGCCGTCCCGCTTGAGCAGTGTCATGGAAACCATGTCGCCATTACGCGCAAACGCCGTGTAGGCGTGGGCAATTTGCAGCAGGGAAACCGACAGGCCATAGCCATACGACATGGTGGCGCGCTCGATGGGACGCCAGCGCTCCCAGGGGCGCAGCCGTCCGCTGGCAATACCGGGGAAGTCGGCCTGAGGAGAACGACCAAAACCCAGCTCGGTAAATTTATTCCACATTTCCTGAGAAGTCAGACGCTCGGAAATCATGGTCATGCCAATATTGCTGGAGCGCCGCAAAATGCCGGCCGCATCCAGCATGCCGTTGTTGCGGCTGACGTCGCTGATCACACTGCCCTGGTAGCGATACTGACCATTGCCTGTATTGAACTGGGTGGCGGTGGTGATGCGGTTGATGTCCAGTGCCAAGGCGACGGTGAACGGCTTCATGATGGAGCCGGGCTCAAAGGTGTCAGTCAGGGCACGGTTACGCAGGGCCGGACCTTTGCGGTCGTCCCTGTCGTTGGGGTTATAGGTAGGCAGGTTCACCAGGGCCAGAATTTCCCCGGTTTTTACATCCATGACCACAGCGGCAGCCGCATTGGCCTTGACGTCTTCCATCCCCTTTTTCAGCGCGGTGTAGGCATCAAACTGCAAACCGGCATCAACGGACAGGTGCAAATCCTGACCATGCGTAGGCGGGATAATGGCGCGCACGTCCTCTACCACACGGCCCAGGCGGTCACGAATCACACGGCGCGAGCCAGGCGTACCCGACAAGGCGGAATTAAAGGCCAGTTCAATGCCTTCAATGCCCTGGTCTTCAATATTGGTGAAACCCACAATGTGCGCCATCACATCCCCTTCGGGATAGAAGCGGCGCATTTCTTCCTGCTGGTGAATACCGGGAATCTTCAGTTCGGCAATCTGGGCAGCCACATCCACATCTACCTGACGCTTGATGTAGACAAAGTTGCGATCTTCAACGGACAGGCGACGGTCGATATCGGACTGCCCCATACCCAGCAACTTGGCCAGTTGAGCAATCTGCTCAGGTTTGGCATTGCGGGCGTCATCCGGAATGGCCCAGATTGCCTTGACGGGCACGCTGGAGGCCAGCACCACGGACCCGGAGCGATCAAAAACCTTGCCACGCATGGGCGGCAGAACCTGGGTGCGCTCGTAACGGCGCTCGCCTTGCTGCTGCAGGAATTCGGTAGACAGGCCCTGCAAGTACAAGGCCTTGACGATCAATGCACCAAAGCCCAGGAACAAAAGCACCAGGACCAAACGCGAACGCCAGAATGGAATCTGGACGCTTAAAACAGGATTATCGTGATAGCCGAATCGTCTCATGGCCGCCCTCCGGGCTGAGCCTGGTTCGAGCTCAACTCACCACCTTGCACATACAGCGTGCGCTCCGGAGAACTGAGCACCAGGCCCAATTCGTTGCGGCCAATGTCGTCCACCCGGGCGTTGCGAGCCAGCTCGGCACGCTCCAGTTGCAGACGACGCCAGTCCGTGTCCAGTTCACCCGCTTTGGTGACCAGACGATCGGTTTGCACAAACAGCTCGCGCGCCTGATAGCGCGCCGTCACCAAAGAGATGGCCGAAAGCATCAACACCAAAGAGAGGGTGATGACCAGGCGCATCATCGGCGGCCTCGCTTGCCGGCGGGCTGTCGGCTATAGGCGGCCTGTTGCAACAGACGCTCGCTGGCGCTGCGCATCCAGTCCTGGGGGATGGGGGTGTCGGTGCGTTGCACCACACGTAATACCGCCGAGCGGGCTCGGGGGTTATCGCTGGACTCCTCGTCGGTGGGCAAGATTCTGCCCAAAGACTGCACCAGAGGCTGGGGCAAGTCTTTTTCAAGAATAGGTAAACGTGACTGTTCCTGCGCGGGACGCGCAGCTGCGTTCATGAACTGTTTGACCATGCGGTCCTCCAGTGAATGAAATGCAATCACCGCAAGCCTGCCCCGAGTCGCCAATCGACTCAGAATTGACGGAAGCGCGTACGCGAGCTCTTCGAGCTCACGATTGAGGTAAATCCGTATAGCCTGGAAGGTCCTGGTTGCCGGATGTTGACCCTTTTCGCGCGTGCGGACGACACCGGCGACGAGCTCGGCGAGATCACGCGTTGTATGTAGCGGGCGGGATTGGCGGCGATCAACAATCGCCTTTGCAATCTGGAAAGCAAACCGTTCTTCGCCATATTCTGCAATGACCTCCTTTAAAACTTCTACGCTGACCTCGGCCAGCCACTGTTCAGCGGTCAAACCACCGCTGGTATCCATGCGCATGTCCAAAGGACCTTCGCGCATAAAAGAGAAACCTCGTTCTGCGTCGTCGATTTGTGGCGAGGAAATGCCCAAATCCATCATGACGCCCTGCAATGGCCCCACATCCAGCTCGTCCAGAGCCTGGGCCAGATCACCAAAACCACTATGTACAACCGTGACCCGGCTATCCTGTGCCGCCAGCTCCTGAGCCACGGCGATCGCCTGAGGATCCTTGTCGATCACGATCAGGCGCGCCTGGGAGCTCAAATGCGACAACAGCAAGCGGCTGTGACCACCACGACCAAAGGTGCAATCCACGTACACACCATCGACCAAACCCTGAATGGCGGGGTTTTGCGCCCAGCGCCGGGCCTCAAAGGACGGATCCACGAGGGCCGCCACCGTAGGCTCCAGCAGCACGGATCGATGTACCAGCGTCATGACTTACTCAGAAAGAAAAAGTGTCGAATACGTCTGTGGAGTTTTCAGCCAGATCCTGGGCCTGCCGGCGTTCCAGTTCCTGCGCATTCCACAACTCAAAATGGGTGGCCATACCCAGCAGCATGGCGTCGCGCTCCAGCCCCACTGCAGCGCGCAGTTCGGGAGCGATCAATATCCGACCAGCGGAGTCCAGATCAACGTCCTGAGCACTACCCAGCAGCAGGCGTTGCAAGAAACGGGCACTCATGGGAAAGCGGGCAATTTGTTCGCGCTTTTCTTCCCACACACTGCGCGGATACACCAGCAAACAGCCGTCGGGATGGCGAGTGAGGGTCAAGCGGCCTTGTTCCTGCTGCAAAAGCGCGTCACGGTGCCGAGTCGGAATGGACATCCGACCCTTAGCATCCAGTGTGAGTGCGCTGCTGCCTTGGAACACTTTTTTCCCCCACTTTTTTACACTATTTCCTACTTTTCCCCACTCTACGGGGGAAAGCCTTTGCGGTCAAGGCAGTGGTTGCAATTTTTTCAATCACAACAAGCACTTAGCGCACTATCCTAGAAGTGGCTAAAAAAAAATACTGTGTGAAATCAAGAAATTGCAGGGCGCATTAAAAGTGAATTGTTATAAAAATGTGCGCAAGCGACTCTTGCCAAGGATTCAACATCCTTAACAATTGCTTTCAAATGTACGAAATCGGTGCAATTGGTGGCGAATGCCAGGAGAAGTGTGAGACAGGCCTATAGGCCGGATTCTGTATGCCAGCGGGAACCCGCTGACCGGCAATCATTCCTCTGGACCGACCATTGCTGGCCGGTTCTAGCTACCTACCCGCATACTGAGACGAGCCGCCTCTCGGGCTAAAAAGCCTGCGTATGCCTATTTGGTATTGCTCCGGGTAGAGGTTACCGCGTTTCACCCCACAGCACTTTGCACCGAAGTGCAAGAAAACACGGAAGTGGCCGTATCTGTGCCTGCTTGCGCAAGCCCTTGCTGTGGTCTCGTCTCTGTGGCCCTGGTCCTCGGCTCGTCTGGCGTGATGCCACACTTGCCGGACGGCTGTTAGCCGCTACCCTGCTCTATGGAGTCCGGACCTTCCTCGATACTTGCGTACCGCGACTGCCCAGCCTGCCTCACAGATGCATTGTAACCTGCGACAATAGAGAAATTCGCAGGACGCGCTGTTTTATCTGGAGTCTTATGTCCAACAATCTGATTTCCCTGACCGATGTCCAGTTGGCATTCGGCCACCATCCTTTGCTGGACCATGCCGATCTGGTCATACAAAGAAACGAACGCATCGGTCTGATCGGGCGCAATGGTGCTGGCAAATCATCGCTTTTGAAAATTCTGGATCAACGCCAGGCGCCTGATGACGGCCAGGTTCAACGATTGGGCGGGCTGAAAATTGCCACCGTCGAGCAAGAGCCCGAGCTGAACCCCGAGCTGAGCATTTACGATTTTCTGTGCGGTGATTTCACGGAAACCGAAGACTGGCAGCGCCCTGCCCGCGTCAATGCCCTGATGGACAAGCTGGGACTGGACCCCGACGCCCTGACCGGCAGCCTGTCTGGCGGACAGCGCAAGCGTGTTGCTCTGGCCAACGCGCTGGTGGAAGAGCCCGATCTGCTCTTGCTGGACGAGCCCACCAACCACCTGGACTTTGACGGCATTCTCTGGCTGGAACAGCTGCTGCTGGATTTTCGCGGCAGCGCCGTCATCATTACCCATGACCGTCGATTCCTGGATGTGGTCACCACCCGCATTATCGAGCTGGACCGCGGCAAGCTCTTCAGTTTCCCCGGCAACTTCAGTCAATGGCAGGAACGCAAAGCGGAATTCCTGGAAGCGGAAAAGCAACAAAACGCCAAGTTCGACAAGTTTCTGGCCCAGGAAGAAGTCTGGATACGCAAAGGCGTACAGGCGCGTCGCACGCGCGACGAAGGCCGTGTACGGCGCCTGGAACAATTGCGCCGTGACCGTGCCGAGCGACGCGAGCGCTCGGGTGACGTCAAATTCGCCATTTCCGAAGGCCAACGCTCCGGCAAGCTGGTCGCAGAGCTGCAGGATGTCACGCACGGCTACGATGACCGCATCCTGATCAAGAACTTCTCGACCGTGCTGATGCGTGGCGACCGCATCGGTCTGATCGGCCACAACGGTGCAGGCAAGACCACCTTGCTGCGCATCATGCTGGGTTTGCAGGAGCCCAATTCCGGCGTCGTACGCCATGGCACCAAACTGAACATTGGCTACTTTGACCAGATGCGCAGTCGCCTGGACGAAAACGCCACGCTGGCTGACACCATCAGCCCCGGCAGCGAATGGGTGGAAATTGGCAATCAGCGCAAGCACATCATGAGCTACCTGGAAGACTTCCTGTTTCCGGCTGCTCGCGCCCACTCCCCCGTACGCAGCCTGTCCGGCGGTGAACGTGCCCGACTGGCGCTGGCCCGCATGTTTGCCCAGCCCACTAATGTATTAGTACTGGACGAACCGACCAACGATCTGGACATCGAAACGCTGGAGCTGCTGGAGGACCTGATTCAGGATTACACGGGCACCGTGCTGCTGGTCAGCCACGACCGTACCTTCCTGGACAACGTAGTCACTCAGGTTATTGCCGCCGAGGGCGACGGCCATTGGGGCGAGTATGTGGGTGGTTACGACGAGTGGCTGGCACAACGCCCGCAAACCAGAACCGAGACAGCGACCAACAGTGCTCCAGCCCCAGCTGCAGCCGAAAAGCCTGCCGCTGAGCGCAACAACAAGACCGCCAAGCCTGGCCGTCTGGCGCCATGGGAAGAAAAGGAACTGGAAGCTTTGCCCGAGCAAATTGCGGCTATAGAAAGCCAGCAAGCCGAACTGGCAGAACAGCTGAGCGCACCGGATCTGTATAAAGATGGCTCTGCTCGAGCCGACGAGATCAACCAACAACTGGATCAGCTCAACACTGACCTGGAGCAGTTATTTGAGCGTTGGGAAAAGTTGGAAGAAAAGCGCCTGGCCAGCTAAAGGGAGACAGAGGAATCAGGGATTCAACCCGGTAAAGCCGAACTGATCCTCTGGCTCCTCCTGAATCCGGGCAATGCGCTGACAATCGACCATGATCGGTTCGAGTACCGTGCAACAACACGGTAGAACCTCGCCTGGACCGACATACGCTAAAGGTTGCTCTTTATAGGCAACCTTTCCATAAACAAGAGGAATACGGCAGGAGCCGCAATAGCCGCTCCTGCATTGGTACTCAACCTGATGGCCGGTTCGTTCCAAACCTTCCAGCAAGGTTTCGCCGTCCCGCAACTGAAAGTGATCATCAGTTGTCCGGACTAGACTCATAGCTCAATACCGTCGAAGTCGCCAGCCGACACGGCCGAATCGATCTGACCGACCAGGTAAGAGCTCAGTTCCACCTCTTGAGGTGCCACCTGTACGGTGTCCGAGGACAACCAGGTGTTGATCCATGGAATGGGGTTGTGTTTGACGGACTCAAACGCAGGCTTCAGACCCACTGCACCCATACGGATATTGGTGATGTACTCCACGTACTGTCCCAGAATGTCCTTGTTCAGGCCAATCATGGAACCGTCGCGGAACAGGTAATCCGCCCACTGTTTTTCCTGCTCGGCCGCATCCTTGAACATGTCAAAGCAGACCGGCTCCAGCTCGCGCGCGATCTGAGCGAACTCAGGGTCGTCGCTGCCGGAACGCAGAATATTGATGATGTGTTGCGTGCCAGTCAGGTGCAGCGCTTCATCACGCGCAATCAGGCGAATGATCTTGGCATTGCCTTCCATCAGCTTGCGCTCGGCAAAGGCGAAGGAGCAGGCAAAGCTGACGTAAAAGCGGATGGCCTCAAGAATATTGACGCTCATCATGCACAGGTAAAGCTTCTTCTTCAGCTCGTAGACGCTTAGCGTACGGGTTTCACCGTTGATTTCGTGTTCGCCTGCACCCAGCTGGGCGTACAGCATGGTGTCGCTGATCAAATCGTCGTAGTACGAGGAAATGTCGGCGGCACGCAGCTGAATGTTCTCGTTGCGCACGATGTCGTCAAAAATAACGGACGGGTCATTGGCAATATTGCGAATGATGTGCGTGTATGAGCGCGAGTGAATCGTCTCGGAGAAAGCCCAGGTTTCAATCCAGGTTTCCAGCTCCGGAATCGACACCAAAGGCAGGAAGGCCACGTTGGGGCTGCGGCCCTGGATGGAATCCAGCAAGGTCTGATACTTCAGATTGCTGATGAAAATGTGCTTTTCGTGGTCAGGCAGGTTCTGATAGTCGATCCGGTCCTGGGTAATGTCCACTTCCTCCGGACGCCAGAAGAAGGACAACTGCTTTTCAATCAGCTTTTCAAAAATCGGATATTTTTGCTGGTCGTAGCGAGCCACGTTAACCGGCTGCCCAAAGAACATGGGTTCTTTGAGCTGGTCGTTATCCGTTTTAGAAAAAGTACTATAGGTAGTCATGATGCTCTTTACCCTTGCTTAGATCTTGCACGCGCCGCCTGCGCAACCGTCGTCCTCTACTTCGCCATGCGAATCATCGGCACCGTCGCGGGTGTTGTGGTAGTACAAGGTCTTCACACCGTATTTGTAGGCCAGCAGCAGGTCCTTGAGCAGTTGCTTCATCGGTACGCGACCACCCTCGAACCGCTGTGGGTCATAGTTGGTGTTCGCAGAGATCGACTGGTCAACGAACTTCTGCATCACGCCAACCAACTTCAGGTAGTCGTCGTTGCCGGGCATTTGCCACAGCAATTCGTACTGATCCTTATATTTTTCAAATTCAGGCACCACCTGACGCAAGATACCGTCCTTGGACTGCTTGACGGATACCAGACCACGCGGAGGCTCAATACCATTGGTGGCATTGGCAATCTGGCTGGAGGTTTCCGAAGGCATCAAGGCGGTCAGGGTCGAGTTGCGCAGACCGTGCTTGACGATATCAGCACGCAGGGCTTCCCAATCCAGGTGCAGCGGCTCGTTGCAGATACCGTCCACATCTTTCTTGTAGGTGTCGGTAGGCAGCAAACCAGCGGCGTACGTCGTTTCATCGAAGGCATCGCAAGGACCGTATTCGCGCGACAATTGCACCGAAGCCTTCAACAGGTAGTACTGGATGGCTTCAAACGTGCGGTGGGTCAGACCCAAGGCAGCGGGATCGGAGTAACGGGTGCCATTCTTGGCCAGGTAGTAAGCGTAGTTGATGACGCCAACACCCAGGGAACGACGCTTGTTGGTAGCATTCAGCGCGGCCTTGACCGGGTAGTCCTGGTAATCCAGCAGAGCATCCAGAGCACGAACAATCAATTCAGCCAGACCGTCCAGCTCGTCCAGGGACTCCAGAGCACCCAGGTTGAAAGCCGACAGGGTGCACAGTGCGATTTCGCCTTCAGGATCGTTCAGATCGTTCAAAGGCTTGGTGGGCAGAGCGATTTCCATGCACAGGTTGGACTGGCGCACGGGAGCGCGGTCGGCCTGGAATGGACTGTGCGTGTTGCAGTGGTCCACGTTCTGGATGTAGATGCGGCCAGTGCTGGCACGCTCTTGCATCAGCAGGGAGAACAGCTCCACGGCTGGCAGGCTGCGCTTGCGGATGGCAGGATCCTGCTCGTACATTTCGTACAGACGCTCGAACTCGTCCTGGTCGGCAAAGAAGGCTTCGTACAGACCGGGCACGTCATGTGGCGAGAACAGCGTGATATGGCTGCCCTTGATCAGGCGCTGGTACAGCAGGCGGTTGATCTGAACGCCGTAGTCCAGGTGACGAATACGGTTTTCTTCCACACCACGGTTGTTCTTCAGGACCAGCAGTGTTTCCACTTCCAGATGCCACATGGGGTAGAACAAGGTTGCCGCACCACCACGCACGCCGCCTTGCGAGCAGGACTTCACCGCCGCCTGGAACATCTTGAAGAACGGCAGGCAGCCTGTGTGTTGTGCTTCACCACCACGAATTTCGCTGCCTACGGCGCGAATGCGGCCACCATTGATACCGATACCGGCACGCTGCGACACGTAACGAACAATGGCGCTGGTCGTGGCATTGATGCTGTCCAGGCTGTCGTCACACTCGATCAGCACGCAAGAACTGAACTGGCGAGTGGGTGTGCGCACACCAGCCATGATGGGCGTGGGCAAGGAAATCTTGAATTGCGATACGGCGTCGTAAAAGCGCTTGATGAAGCTCAGACGTGTGTCGGCTGGGTAACGGGCGAACAGGCACATGGCCACCAGCATGTACAGGAACTGGGGGCTTTCGTAGATGCGCTTGGTCACGCGGTTCTGAATCAGGTACTTGCCTTCCAGCTGCTTGACGGCACCGTAGGAGAAGTTCATGTCACGCCAGTGATCCAGATGAGCGTCCAGCTCATCGAATTCGGCGCGCGTGTAGTCTTGCAACAGATGCGGATCGTAGCGGCCTTCCTTGGTCTGCAAGGTCACGTGATCGAACAGGCTGGGGGGTTCAAACTGGCCAAAAGCGATTTTGCGCAGGTGGAAAATCGCCAGGCGGGCAGCCAGATATTGGTAGTCAGGCGTATCTTCAGAGATCAGATCCGCAGCCGACTTGATGATGGTTTCGTGGATGTCGCTGGTGCGAATGCCGTTGTAAAACTGAATGTGAGAGCGCAGCTCTACTTGAGAGACGGACACATTACTCAGACCTTCAGCGGCCCAATCAACCACTCGGTGAATCTTGTCGAGGTTAATAGGTTCTGTACGGCCATCTCTTTTAGTGACCATTAACTGTTCGGTTGATTGCATTTCAGTCTCGGAAATCGGTGAAGATTGACGGAAGACGCGGCTTTTGCAGCCGCCAGCGTCATTTGATGCACACCATATATAGTGTGATATTGACGTCATTCTACTACATATAGCGGATTGAGCGAATAGTGGTTTCGCAATTGCAGAGCAGATTCAATATACAAAAATGCAACCAATCTTTGCTCTGCTAACAATTTCCTATTGCGTCTGGAACTCTTGAACGCAGCGCAGCAAAGCCTCGCCGTAGGCTTCTCTTTTGCGTACACCTATGCCTGTAATCGGCTCCAGATCTGCCTCTGAGCTGGGGCAGCGGATGGCTACCTCACGTAACGTGGCATCATGGAAAATGACGTAGGCGGGAACGCCATGCTCGCGAGCGGTCGCGGCACGCCAGGCACGCAAAGCCTCGAACCGTCGCTGTTGATCGGGTTCCAGAGCAGGCCCGGCAGGCGCCTGACCTTTTACTCGGTGAGCAGCCGGTCCGCGTGTTACGGTTTCGCGCCGCAACATTAAGGTGCGCTCGCCCTTGAGCACTTCACGGCTGGCATCGGTCAACAACAAAGTGCCGTACCCTTCCGGGTCAACGGTAACCAGACTGTGTGCCAGCAACTGGCGCAGCACCCCGCGCCAGGCCTGGTCGGTCAATTCCTTGCCCACACCAAAGACAGTAAGCTTGTCGTGTTCATGCTCTTTGACACGATCCGTCAGCTTGCCCAGCAAGATGTCGATCAGGTGCCCGGCCCCGAAACGCTGACCACGCTCGCGCCACAATCTATAGATAGTGGACAGCATTTTTTGCGCGGCCACCGTACCATCCCAGGCTTCCGGTGCTTCCAGGCAGGTATCGCAATTACCGCAAGGCTCGATCTGCTGATCGAAATACGCCAGCAAGCGCTGACGGCGGCAGGAAATGGTTTCGCACAGACCCAACATGGCATCCAGCGCCTGGCCTTGCTGGCGTCGGTGGGCCGCATCGCCCTGCGACTGGTTAATCATGCGGTACAACTGCACCACGTCTTGCAGGCCATAGGCCAGCCAGGCCGTAGCCGCTTCACCATCGCGCCCTGCCCGTCCGGTTTCCTGGTAATACCCCTCTACCGATTTGGGCAGGTCGATGTGGGCCACAAAACGCACATCCGGTTTGTTGACGCCCATGCCAAACGCAATGGTCGCCACCATGACCACCCCTTCTTCTCGAAGAAAGCGGGCCTGGTTGATGGCGCGTTGCTGCGCATCCAGCCCCGCATGGTAGGGCAAGGCATGGATACCGTTCTTGCACAGAAACTCGGCCGTATCTTCCACGCGCGAGCGCGACAGACAATACACAATCCCCGCATCGCCCGAGTGTTCTTCCTGAATGAAGCTCAAAAGCTGCTTGCGCACCTCGTTCTTTTCGATAATGCGATAGCAAATATTGGGGCGATCAAAACTGGCGACAAAATGCCGGGCCTCTTCCAGCTTCAGGCGCTGGGCAATTTCTACCCGCGTCAACTGAGTGGCAGTTGCCGTCAAGGCGACCCGTGGCACACCCGGCCAGCGCTGAGCCAGCAAATCCAGGCCCAGATACTCCGGGCGGAAGTCATGGCCCCATTGCGATACGCAGTGGGCTTCGTCAATGGCAAACAGGGAAATCTGACCACGAGCCAGCAAATCCAGACAGCGGTCTGTCAGCAGGCGCTCGGGCGCCACATAGAGCAGATCCAGTTGCCCCGTCAGAAACTCGCGTTCGACCTCACGGGCGGTCTGCCAATCCTGGGTGGAGTTCAGATAGGCGGCGTTCACGCCCAATTCATTGAGTGCGTCCACCTGATCCTGCATCAGGGCGATCAAGGGGGACACGACCACGCCGGTGCCGGGACGCACCAAAGCAGGAATCTGGTAACACAGCGACTTGCCGCCGCCGGTGGGCATCAAGACCAGGGCGTCACCGCCTTGGATCAGGGTCTCGATAATCTCGTGCTGAGAACCACGAAAACTGTCATAACCAAAAACTTCCTGAAGAACCTCAAGTGCTGACTGGGCCATGCCGCCTGCTTAAAAAATCGGAATAGAAAAACGCAGCGCGATGTTCGACTGACGACTTTCCAGATGACGGCGAGCTTGCAAACCCACCCTAAGGTGGGGACTGTACCAGAACTGCTGCGTGACCCCAAGGTAGCGGTTCTCCCCCCCGGCAACTACCTGCTGCACCTCGTACTGAGTCTTTACTTCGCCCCAGCGGCGCAGGGGCATGGACAAACCCACCACCTGCCGGCTGCTGGCCGCGTCGACCTTCATGCCCTGATAACGGCTTAAATCCAGGAAGTTGTCCTGGTACCGCTCGCCCTGCCATTGCAGATGCAAATCGTCCAGCACATCCAGGCCATAGGCGGCCTGATAACGCCAACCCTGTCCCACGGAATGGGAAGCTTTGGCCACACTGGCCTGCCACACGCCAAAATCCGGCGATCGATAGGTTGCACCCAGACCTGTCAACCCAAAATCACGAGCGCTTTCCATCTGAGTATCAATACTGGTACGACTGGTGACATCAGTGCTGAGCATCAAGCTGCCGGCTGAAGAGCCATACACCAGATCCCCGTTATCCTGCTTGCCCGTCATATCCAGCGCGCCAACGGCCAGGGCATAACGCCATGGTCCGGCCGGGCCCTGCTCGAACTGCTGAGTGATATTGATACCGCCCAGTCCCACGGGCCGCGCCCAGTCCGGTGCGGTAACCGTGTCATTGCCCAAGGTCAGCTGCAGCCCGTCTTCATTCACATAGCGCCAATTGCGCTCGCCAAACTGCCAGACCTGATCGGGCGCACTGCTCAACCAGCGTGCACTCCAGATCGGCGAGGACTGCTGACTATATTGAATGGAGCGGGCCAGACTGGCGGTACTGGAACCGCTCAGGCTGAAATCAGAAAAAGAAAAATCAATGGACGTGGCTGGGTTAACCAAATCCTGGTCGCCCTGGCGATGCCATTGCGAGGCATCAAAAAACGGCTCTACCGGGGGAAGCTCCTGAGCAGGAATCGCCTGAGCCTCATCCACACCATACACACGCGTGGCGGACAGGTTTTCCAGTCCGACACGGTTTTGAGCGGTGGCCAATGGAACAGCGAACAGCATGGCAAGACCGACAATCAGCCCGCCTGCCAAGCCTCGCTGGCAAGCTTTTGTACGCATGGTTTATGTCACAAAAAGAGTTTAGCGCCGGGCATCCAGCATCACTTCGCCGCTCGCATCCAGGGAGCGTTTGATGGCGGAGTATTTTTCCAGCACAGCAGACTTATAGACTACACCAATCAGGCGACCCGAGCCGTCACCATTCAATACGGGCAGGCGCTCTCCGGCAAAGCTGACGAAGTGTTCCTGAGCCTCGTCCAGACTCATGTTCGGGTAGAGCGTCTTGACGAAATCCATACGCAAAATATCCCCCACCACACGCTCCTGGGCCGCGTTGTCGTCCAGCAACATACGCGTCAGGTCGGGCTGGGCAATCACGCCTTGATAAACCTGCTCCTCGTTTACTACGTAAAGGTAGCGCACGGGGTAATCCAGGAACATCTGCAAGGCATCGCGCATTTGGGTGGTGGTGCTGACCACCGTGTCCGCCGGACGTACCAGCTCGGCCAAGGTGGTGTGACGCAGCTTGTGACGCAGCAAGGCATCGCGCTCACGCACCAGCGTAACTTCGTACATGGCCACCTCGGCCACCCCGCGCGACACAAAATAAGCCATGACACAGGCCACGATCAGCGGCAGTACCAGCTGATAGCTCAATGTCATTTCAAACAACATCAGAATGGCCATGAAGGGCGCACTGGTTGCTGCCCCCAGAAACGCGCCCATGCCCACCAGAGTGAACAGATACAAGGGCAAATCCAGGCCCGGCAGAACCCATAGGGTCAACTGACCAAACAAGGTGCCAAAAGCCGCGCCCACAAAGATGGCAGGCGTAAACACACCACCGACGGCGCCCGAGCCAACTGTCAGCCCTGTAGCCAGGACCTTGAACGCCAGGATAAGCAGCACGCTGTACCAGGCCCAGTCGCTGTGCAGCATGGAGGACACCACACTGAACCCGTTACCCGCCACGCGCGGCATGGTGATCAGCAAAAGCCCCAGCAACAAGCCGCCCAGAGCCAGACGCAAGGGCAAACCCAGGCCGGTACGCTTGAACAGGGTACGGAACAGATTCAGCAATTTCAGGAAAGCAGGCGCAGCCAGGCCAATCAGGACGCCCAGAACCAGAAAGGGCAAGATGTCCCAGCCAGCAACGGCCTGCACATTCGTCATTTCATAAGGGGCGTGATAGCCCCCCAGCACACGCATGGTCAGGTGAGCGCTGACCGCCGCCATCAACAGGGGGCCAAAACTGCTCATGGTCATGGTGCCCAGCACAATCTCGGCCACAAACACGGCACCGGCAATGGGGGCACCATAGGCGGCTGCCACACCGGCTGCGGCGCCACAGGCAACCAGCAAGCGCAGGCGGGCTTCTCCAAACAAGGTGAAGCGACCAATCGCCGAGGCGGACAAGGAGGCCAAGTGCACCATCGCCCCTTCCCGACCAATCGAGCCGCCGGAGGCCACCGTCATCAAGGAAGACAAGGATCGCAGCAAGCCCTGACGAATGGACAAACGCCCATCACCAATGGCCACGGCTTCCATATAGTCTGAATTGCTTCCCGAAGGCAGGCGCCCGGCCAGCCACAGCAAGATACCAGCACACAAACCGCCCAAGGTGGGAAACAAGAGGCGCATATACCAGGGCAGGCTTTCCGTTACCGCAACAATGCCGCCGTGCTGCCCCGTGACTATTTGCTGCACAAAACGCATGCCCTGATGAAAGGCCAGCGTAGCCAAGGCACCCAAAATGCCGGCCAAGACTGCCCACGCCAGCATGGCGGGCATATCAGACAACCACTTGAAACCCTGCAGACGCTTGCGCATCGACAGTACAGAATGGGCAATCATAAAAAAGGTCAGCCTTTAAAGCTGGGCGGCAAAGGTGGGCGGGACAATCCAAACATGCGCCAGTACACCCACACGTTGAAAATCAGCACGATGGGCAAGGTAATCACAATCGCTGACAGGATCAGACTCAGGGCAGGCACCCCGGCAGCGGCGTCCCAGATCGTCATCTCGTCCAGAATCAGATAAGGGAAGAAGCTGAACGCCAGCCCGGCCATGACGGAAACCATCACGAACAAAGTCAGCAAAAAGGGCAAGGTGGTGGTGCGATAGCTGCTGTTGATCATGCGCTGCAGGCTCATTTCAATCGACACAAAGCAGCTAAGAATCAAGGCCCACAAGAACAGAACCAAGCCCCAGTACGGCCCGTCGCTCCATTTAAGCAGCACGCCAGCATTCACAAAGGCCAGCACCACCGAAACGCCCACGGCACCGGCAGCAAACCAGCGTACCGAACGACGGCCCCAGTTGACCGCACGGGCACGCAGCTCCCCGGCTTCGCGCATGATGAGCCAACTGGCACCCAGCAAGCAATAGGCGGCAATAGCGCAAAAGCCCATGAAAACAGAGAACCAGATATAGCCTGCGTCGCTTTGGAAACCTACCACGACTTGTGCCAGCAGCACACCATGGGAGAACGCTGTCAGCCAGGAGCCCAGCGCAAAACCCATCTGCCAGCGGGACTGACGCTCTACCGGGGCACGCAGCCGGAACTCGAAGGAGACGGAACGGGCAAAGACGCCAACACCCAAGGCACATAACGGCTCATACAGACCGCCCATTACCGCCCCCCAAGCCTTGGGGAAGGCGCAGACAAACAAGCCCAGGCCCAGAAACAGCCAGAACTCGTTGGCATCACGCCAAGGGCTGAGCAATGACAACATACGGGGACGCAAGGAGTCCGGTGCCAGCAAGGACAGGCAGCCCACACCAATATCGAAGCCGTCCAGAACCGTACCGGCCACAATAATCAACAAGAACAGGGCCAGAAACGCCAGCGGCATCCAGAACGCGGGATCATGGGCCCCCAGGCCCAACGCGTTTGCAAAAGAATCAATCATGCCCGCCCCCGATGACGTGCGATCGGTACCACACCAAAACGAACGGCATGTCGCAACTTCTGGAAAAAACCAATCATGCACAAGACGTAGACCAGGCCATAAAACAGCAAACCCAGGCCTACGGTAAAGACGCTTTCGGTGCTTTGCACCTGCACGGCCTTGATATCGTTACCTACCAGATACGGCAAAAAGCCCAACAGGACATAGGCCGCACCACCCAGCAACAGGATCCAGCCCAGCACCGATGCCGCCACCATGAGCTGGCGCTCTCTATAAGAAAGGGAATGCGGGTCCAGCCCGTAACGGCGGGTACGCAACATCACCCAAAGCAGAAGGAACAGCATCAAGGTCCCGGCCAGCACCGCCACACGGAAGGACCAGAAGGTCAAGGTAACGGGCGGCATGGCCTCGGAAAACTGATCCAGGCCCATCAGGATGCCACTATCATTGCGCCCCAACCAACGCCCACCGGCGTGTGACCAGCGCAGCACACCCAATACGCTGTCCTGCATGGCCGAAGGCGCAGCGACCAGAATCAGGTCAGGCTGCGAGCCGCTTTCCCAATACGCCGCCGCAGCCGCGGCCTTGGCAGGCTGATGCTCGGCGGTCATGAAACCATTGCCGACCACCGCAAAGACCAGAGCCAGCCAAGCGCCCGCCCCCAGAAACAAGGCGCTACGAAAAGCCAGACGCTCCTGATCGGTAACCGGCTTTTGCATGGTCTGTGCGCAAGTCACACCCAGCATGAAAAAAGCGACCGTCAGCAAACTGCCGGCAAATAAAAGGCCAGCGTACCAGGGCAAAGCCGGTGTGCTGAGCACATCCAGCCACTCCATCACCACGTAATGGCCCTCAATGACATCGACACCCGTAGGCACCTGCATCCAGGCCACAATCGCCACCAGCCAGAAGGCCGTCACCGTCACACCCAGAGCCACCATCAACACCACCAGGGTATGAACCAGATTGGAGAGCATGCGCTGGGCAAACAGCATCACCCCCAAAAAGCAGGATTTGAAGATGAACAGCGACAACATGGAAGCCGCCAGCATGGGACCAATGACATCGCCCACCTGCTCCATCAGCCCCGGCCAGACACTGCCAAACTGAATCAGCACCGGCATGGACGCGGCAAAACTTAAAATGAACGCCAGCGCAAACAGACGCACCCAAAAACGGTAGGCCCCCATCCAGGCTGTTGCGTTGCTGCCAAAGGTTCTAAGCTTGAAGTACAGCAATACCCAGGCCAGCCCCAGCTCCAGAGCCAGAAACAGCAGCATGAAGCCCAGGCTAAGGAAAAACTGGGCATGAGACAGAGAAAGGGCGGAGTGCGTCATAATGAGCGCTAGTGTAGGGTGAATTGGCTTACAAACGCCACAATACTACCTCAAGTTACTACGCCAGTTTTTGCAAGCTGTTCAAGGGACAAATACCCCTCTAAAACAAGAACGTGGCAAAATGGCCGATTAGTCTGTCGGCTTCTTTATTTCAAACGTGTATGACCTCTGACACCACTCCCGCTCCCGTATCTAATTTTCTGCGCACGATCATCGACCAGGATCTGAGCGCTGGCCGTTACGCACAAAAGACCTGGGCCGGTCAACCGGGCCCGGCAAGCACCCAGGAAGGGGCGGCTGTTGATGCCGCGCGTATTCGTACGCGCTTCCCCCCCGAACCCAATGGCTATCTGCACATTGGGCACGCCAAAAGCATCTGTTTGAACTTCGGATTGGCCAGCGACTACCAGGGCGCCTGCCACCTGCGTTTTGACGACACCAACCCTGAGAAAGAAGAACAGGAATACGTGGACGCCATTATCGACATGGTGAAATGGCTGGGCTTTGACTGGACCTTCAAGAAAGAAGAAAACCTGTACTTTGCCAGCGACTACTTTGACTACATGTACCAGTTTGCCGAAGCACTGGTAAATGCGGGTCATGCCTATGTTGACGAGCAAAGCGCTGAAGAAATGCGCACTAACCGGGGCACCCTGACCGAAAAAGGCGTGAACTCGCCCTGGCGCGACCGCCCTGCCGAGGAATCCATCAAGCTGCTGCGCGAAATGCGCGACGGCAAGCACCCCGATGGCAGCATGGCCCTGCGCGCCAAGATTGATATGGGCTCGCCCAATATCAATATGCGCGACCCAGTCATGTACCGTATCCGCCATGCCGAACACCATCGTACCGGCGACAAATGGTGCATCTACCCCATGTACAGCTGGGCGCACCCTGTGGAAGACGCGCTTGAGCGCATCACCCACAGCCTGTGCACCCTGGAATTCGAAGACCAGCGCCCCTTCTACAACTGGATTCTGGAGCGCCTGGTCGAGCTGGGTCAGTTATCCGACCCGCTGCCCAAGCAGTACGAGTTCTCGCGTCTGAACCTGTCCTATGTGGTGACCAGCAAGCGCAAGCTGCGCCAGCTGGTTCAGGAAAACCATGTGTCCGGTTGGGATGATCCGCGCATGCCCACCCTGGCCGGTTTGCGCCGCCGTGGCTACAGCGCCGGTGCCATTCGTCTGTTCACGGACCGTCTGGGTGTGTCCAAAGCCGCCCAGCACGTGGACTACAGCCTGCTGGAACAAGCCCTGCGCGATGATCTGGACCCGGTGGCCGACCGCAGCGTTGCCATTCTGGACCCGATCGAACTGATCATTACCAATTACCCGGAAGGCCAAACCGAGCTGTGTCACGCACCGCGCAATCCGCACAATCCGGAGGCTGGCCAACGCGAGTTCCCCTTCTCCGGTCGCCTGTACATTGAACGCGAGGACTTCAAGGAAGAGCCGCCTAAAAAGTACTTCCGTCTGTTCCCCGGCAATACCGTGCGTCTGAAGTACGGCTATGTGGTGCGTTGCACTGGCTGCGTCAAGGACGAGCAAGGCAATGTCACCCAGGTGCTGGCTGAATACCTGCCCGACACCAAGAGCGGCACGCCCGGTGCGGACTCGGTCAAGGTCAAGGGCAATATCACCTGGATCAGCGCTGAGCACGCCATTGCGGCCGAGATTCGTCTGTACGACCGTCTCTTTGCCCATCCTCAGCCCGATGCGGCCGACCAGGACTTCCTGGAGCACATCAACCCGAACTCGCTGCGCGTGATTCAGGGCTGGCTGGAACCCGGCACCAAGGCCACGCCCGATGCCCGCTGGCAGTTTGAACGCCTGGGCTACTTTGTGGCGGACCGTGTGGACTCCACCCCGGAAAAACCCGTTCTTAACCGCACCACGACTCTGAAAGACACCTGGGTCTAAGGCTATTAACGTGAACGATCAGACTCATGCCAAAGGGCCACAGGCCCTGGATTTCAAAAGCGCCACACTGTACGCCGTACGGGTGGTGCTGCGCTCGGCTGACACGGCCGAGCAGTTAGCCGCTCTGTCTCAACGCATGAAAGACGCTGGCTCCTTCTTTGAGGACGAGCCCGTCGTCATTGATGCCAGCGCCATTGACGCGCCAGTGGATTGGGCCACGCTGGTTGCCGCTTTGCGTGAGCACAAGCTGCACCCTGTGGGCATCATTGCCCACCCTGACCATGCGGATAACGCCATCGACAGTGGCTTGCCACACGTCGAACTGTCCAATCCACCTGCCCGCCCACAAGCTCAGGCAGCACCGGACAAGGAAGTGCCTGTGTTGTCGCAAGCGGCCCAGCAAGAAGCCCCCGCGGCGGCCGCCCCGCCACCGCCCGCCATTGCTCCGGCTGCGCTCATCATCAACCGTCAGCTGCGTTCCGGCCAGCGCATCTACGCGCGCCACACGGACCTGATCGTGATCGGTGCCGTCAGCCAAGGTGCGGAAGTGGTGGCCGATGGCAATATCCACGTCTACGGCCCACTACGCGGCAAGGCCATGGCCGGTGCCCGTGGCGATGCGAAAGCACGCATCTTCACCACTGAACTGGACCCGGAACTGATCGCCATTGCCGGTGTGTATCGCATTATTGAAACGCGACTGGATGCGCAACTGCGCAACAAGCCCGTTGTCGTCACGCTGGAAGACGACACGCTCAGATTTGATCCCCTGAGCTCCTGACAGTACAAGGCGCCGGCATTTGCCGGCGCTTTTTATAGTGGCTTGCACCTATAGCCCGCATGAGAGCAAGCAAGTGCAAGCGCAACCGTGTAAGCTGACACGGAACAAAGCAATTGATATGTTTTGTTTCTAAGCAGTAGGCTAAGTGGCAGAACGGATGTCAAAATTAGGCCCGTTATGCTTTACGATTATGTGACTTGAAAAACAAAGGAATCCGATTGTCATGGCGCGTATAGTTGTAGTGACCTCCGGCAAGGGTGGCGTGGGCAAAACCACCACCAGTGCCAGTTTTGCATCTGGTCTTGCGATGCGCGGTCACAAGACCGTGGTCATCGACTTTGACGTCGGCTTGCGCAACCTGGACTTGATCATGGGTTGCGAGCGACGCGTGGTGTATGACTTCGTCAATGTGATCCAGGGCGAAGCAACATTGAACCAGGCCCTGATCCGTGACAAACAGCTGGAAAATCTGTTCATCCTGCCCGCTTCCCAGACGCGTGACAAAGACGCCCTGACCCGCGAAGGCGTGGAGAAAGTACTGGAAGAGCTCAAGGGCATGGGCTTTGAATACATTGTGTGCGACTCGCCCGCAGGTATCGAAACCGGCGCCTTGATGGCCTCCTACTTTGCAGACGATGCACTGGTTGTGACCAACCCCGAAGTGTCTTCGGTTCGTGACTCGGACCGCATCCTGGGCATTCTGGCCGCCAAATCGCGCCGTGGTGAACAGGGCAAAGAGCCCATCAAAGAATATTTGCTGCTAACCCGCTACAGCCCCAAACGTGTGTCGGATGGCGAAATGCTGTCCCTGCAAGACGTTGAAGATATCTTGCGCATCAAACTGATTGGGGTCACCCCCGAGTCGGAAACCGTGCTGCAGGCATCCAACCAAGGAGTACCCGTTATCCATATCAAGGAAAGTGATGTGTCCCAGGCCTATCAGGACATCGTAGATCGTTACCTGGGTGGCGAAAAACCATTGCGTTTTGTGGATTACGAAAAGCCAGGTCTGTTCAAGCGCCTGTTCGGAGGAAAGTGATATGTCTTTCCTGTCCTTCCTGCTCGGTCACAAGAAAACGTCGGCAACAGTTGCCAAGGACCGTCTGCAACTGATCCTTATTAACGAACGTGGCCAAGGGGGTGTTGCCCCGGACTACTTGCCCCGCTTGCAAAAAGAGCTGGTCGAAGTGATCTCGCGCTACGTGAAGATTAATCCCGATGACATCAAGGTGAACCTTGATCGCCAGGACTCGCTGGAAGTGCTGGAAGTCAAAATCGAAATGCCGCAAATTGATGCCAGCGCGCTGGAAAACAAGTAAAGCGTCGCTGACAGGCAAACCCTTGCTGCTTGAAATGGCCATCCTTTCGGATGGCCATTTTCTTGGCTGTTCCCTATACCAAAAGCATTACGCAAAACACCCGCCAAGGCTGGTGCAATGCGGCTAGGCGGCTAATAGATAAGGTACAATTTTGCCTTGGTAATCGGCCAGTTCCGATTTTTCTTCGCGCCAGAGATGGCAAGTGGTGCCATCCAATGCCCCCAAAGGCCTGGCTTATTGACCCATGCGGAGGGAATCATGACCGAGCTCGGTCAGATGGCACGTCTTGTGCCCGCTCACCCCCAGCTTCCTGTTAGCGCCTACTTTGACCACGCTCTGTTCGAGCGCGAACAAGAGCGTATTTTTCAACAATCGGCCGTGTATGTCGGCAATGAAAAGCTCGTTCCCGAACCCGGCGACTGGCGCACCCTGATTCAGGAAAACGCTGCCCGTACACTGATACGCAGCCAACACGGCGTAGAACTGCTCTCCAACGTCTGCAGACACCGTCAGGCCCTGATGCTGGGTGGCATGCCCGGCCAGCCCAGGCAGGCCAACCACGGCTCCCTGAGCAGCACGGGAGGCAATATTGTCTGCCCCCTGCACAACTGGACCTATAACGCCCAAGGCGATTTACTGGCGGCACCCCGCTTCAAGGACAAGCCCTGTCTGAACCTGGAGCGCTATCCCTTGCGCGATTGCCATGGCCTGCTGTTTGAAGGCCCGCGCAATCCTGCCAGGGATATGGCTGCCTTGTTCAGCCGCCCCGAGTTCGACTTTCAGGGCTATGTGCTGGATCACGTCGAAATCCACCAGTGCAACTACAACTGGAAGACCTTTATCGAGGTCTATCTGGAGGACTATCACGTCGCCCCCTTCCACCCCGGCCTGGGTCAGTTCGTAACCTGTGACGATCTGGAGTGGGAGTTCAGCGACTGGTACAGCCTGCAACGAGTCGGTGTGCACCAAGCCCTGGCCAATCCGGGCTCACCTACCTATCGCCAATGGCATGACGCTCTGCTGGCCTACCGCCAAGGCGAAGCGCCGGACTTCGGTGCCGTCTGGGTGACCTACTTCCCCACCCACATGATCGAAATCTATCCTCATGTGCTGGTGCTCTCCACGCTCTACCCCAAGGGGCCGCAGGAAACCATGAATGTGGTGGAGTTCTACTACCCGGAGGACATCGTGGCCTTCGAGCGTGACTTTGTCGAAGCGCAGCGCGCCGCCTATATGGAAACGGCAGTGGAAGACGACGAGATTGCCGAGCGCATGGATGCGGGTCGCCGTGCCCTGATGGAGCGTGGAGTCTGCGAAGTGGGGCCCTACCAGTCACCACTGGAGGACGGCATGAAACACTTTCACGAATGGTATCGCTCCATGATGGACGAGGACCGCCGACCATAAGGCACAAGTCTGTTGTTGATAGAGCCCATAAAAAAGCCTCAAAGTCGGGACTCCTGTCCCAAGCTTTGAGGCTTTTGTTCCGATGAGCGTTTCAGCTCAGCCAGAAAATTTGAATTTAGCGGTTCTTGCCGACCTGATCGCCGATTACGCCACCAATCGCAGCGCCACCAACCGTACCCAGAATGCCACCATTTGTGATGACTGCACCAGCCACACCACCCAGACCAGCGCCAGTTACGGCACCCTTTTGACGTTTGCTCATTCCATCCCAGGAAGAGCAGCCCGCCATCACGACGGCCAGAACCGTGGCCATACCCACTTTAGTGATAGTCGTCATTTTCATCCGTAAACCTCCGTGAAGTATCCGTGCTTAACACGGCGTTAAAGGCTATCTTCACCCTCTGGAGCCGATTAGTCCAGACCCTATTGTTAGGCAACGCAACAGATGTAATTCAGCTTTTGTTCAGTTTATTTGATCAGGGCCAGAACCTGCTTGAACGCAGGGTTAGCCGGAGTTTCCAGCCACTCAAACATGGCCATTTCGGCGCTAACGCGCTCCAATCCATGCATCGCCCAGCGATCCCAGGCGGCCTGCCGGGAATCGGGATGGCGCGAGCCTACGCAGTCCCCGACCAGCACGGGCTCATAACCACGCTCCATCAAACCCAGGCCAGTTTGTAACACACACACGTGAGACTCTGTACCCAGTAACAAGACTCGTGTGCGTCCTACCGGCAAAGCGGGCAAAAAATCGGCTTCGCGTGTGGCATCGAAGTGGGTTTTATGCAGCACTTTATCAATATGGGGCAGCAGGGAGGCGTCGGTCGGGCCGATTTTCTCGGCCCAATGCTCGGTTGCCAACACCGGCACCCCTAAAAGGCGAGCCGCCTGTGCCAATTTCCCGGCCCGCTCGACCAAGGCTTGGTGGTCTGCAATGGCGGGCAAAAGCCCGGTTTGCATATCAACAATCAGGACGAAAGACTGGTGGGCATTGAGCACAGGCATGGCACTTTCCTTATTTCAGGGATTTGTAGCGGATACGACGAGGTTTGGCAGCATCTTCGCCCAGACGTTTTTTCTTGTCTGCTTCGTATTCCTGATAGTTGCCATCGAAGAATACAACCTGCGAATCACCCTCAAAAGCCAGAATATGGGTGGCGATACGGTCCAGGAACCAGCGATCGTGGCTGATCACCATGACCGAGCCGGCAAACTCCAGCAAGGCATCTTCCAGGGCACGCAGGGTTTCCACGTCCAGGTCGTTGGACGGTTCGTCCAGCAGCAGGACGTTGCCACCGGCAATCAGGGTCTTGGCCAGGTGCAGACGACCACGCTCCCCGCCAGACAGATTGCCCACGATCTTGTTCTGATCCGCACCCTTGAAGTTGAAGCGACCCAGGTAAGCACGTGACGGCATCTCAAAGCGGCCCACGGTTAGCAGGTCAGCACCGTCAGCGATCGCGTCAAACACGGTTTTCTCGTTGGCCAGCGCATCGCGCGACTGATCCACATAAGCCAGCTTGACGGTCTGGCCTAGCTTGACCGTACCGGAATCCGGCTGCTCTTTACCGGCCAGCATGCGGAACAAGGTGGACTTACCGGCACCGTTGGGACCAATAATCCCGACGATGGCACCAGCTGGCACCTTGAAGCTCAGGTTATCGATCAGCAGACGATCGCCATAGCCTTTGCTGACATTTTCAAATTCAATCACTTCGTTACCCAGACGCTCGGCCACAGGAATAAAGATTTCCTGGGTTTCATTGCGCTTCTGGTACTCGTGCGAGGACAGTTCCTCGAAGCGGGCCAGACGGGCCTTGGCTTTGGCCTGACGCCCCTTGGGGTTCTGACGTACCCACTCCAGCTCTTTCTTGATGGTGCGCTGACGAGCACTTTCCGAAGCCTCTTCCTGCTTCAGACGATCGTCCTTTTGCTCCAGCCAGGAGCTGTAGTTGCCCTTCCAGGGGATGCCGTGACCACGGTCCAGCTCCAGAATCCACTCGGCGGCGTTATCCAGGAAGTAACGATCGTGAGTTACCGCCACAACGGTGCCGGGGAACTGGCGCAGGAACACTTCCAGCCAGTCCACGCTTTCCGCGTCCAGGTGGTTGGTTGGCTCATCCAGCAGCAACATGTCGGGCTTGGATAGCAGCAACTGACACAGGGCCACGCGACGCTTTTCACCACCGGACAGGTTGGCAATGGAGGCATCCCAAGGTGGCAGACGCAGCGCATCGGCCGCAATTTCCATCTGGGTTTCGATATCGTCCGCCCCGCTGGTCGCGGCGGCCGCAATAATGGATTCCAGCTCGGCCTGCTCGGCGGCCAGAGCGTCAAAGTCCGCATCGGGCTCGGCGTATTCGGCGTAGACCTGTTCCAGGCGCTGACGCGCCTCGAATACCTGGCCCAAACCAGCCTGCACCGCTTCGCGCACGCTGTGTTCCGGGTTCAGTTGAGGTTCTTGTGGCAGGTAACCGATTTTGATCCCTGCCATGGGGACGGCTTCGCCCTCGATCTCGGTATCTACCCCGGCCATGATCTTGAGCAAGGTGGATTTACCCGAGCCGTTCAGGCCCAGCACACCAATCTTGGCACCTGGAAAAAAAGACAAGGAGATATTGCGCAGAATCTGCCGCTTGGGCGGCACAATTTTGCCCACGCGGTTCATCGAATAAACGTATTGAGCCATATAAACCTAAAAAGGAAAAACAGGTCGTGTTCGGAAAACTGGGATTGTAGGCGTTTGGCGCCCAAAAAGTGCGCTTCTGTCCCGACCAGAACGAGACACCCGGCCTGAGTCCAGGCCTGTCTCAGGTAATATACTCATTTTTGTCGACAATCCAAAAACGCCATGTCCACACCTGACGCCCCTGAGCTTGTATTTACCACCGAAGAGATCGAAACCCTGGGTCGCACTGCCGATGCACTAAGCGCCTACCTGGGTCGTGCCGTACTGGCCGAGATCGTGGGCGCGGAAGAAACCGGCTTTGAATGGGTCATCTTTGCCATGCCCCTGGACAAGAACGAGGACGAAAGTGAATTCACGGTTGTACAGGTAGGCGGCGAACAGGCCCGCATCGTGGGCAACCGCGGTGGTTTGGACCCCAAGGACAATGCTGTCTACGCCTGCCGCTACCTCTGGGCCATCCAGTTAAGCGATGCCGAGCCCGTGCGCTTTATCAAAGTGGACGAGGAAGGTGAGGAAGTCGCCTGGACTGAAACCCTGGAAGAGTTGCTGCCTTTCGCCTTGAGCGAAGATGCCTTCGCCCCCGAAGACGATACGGATGAAGACGACGACGAGGACGATGATGACAGCCCGGAGCCGGGCGTGCACGGTCATACCCTGCACTGATCACGTTCAGGCCCGTCGTTTGTCACGCAGATATAAAGCGAAACCCACGGGCCACATCAAACCCACCAGCAAGTAAGACGCCAGGCCTTTCAGGCCATAGCCTGCTGGTGGCTTGCGCCCACTGGCGCGCAGGTGCAGCCCAAAGCGGGTGTAACGCGCGGCAGCCATCAGGAAAGCCTTGGGTTCGTAACGAAACCAGGCCAGACAATTCACCACCGTATCCTGTGCCAGCAGCCACAAGCCCAATGCGTGCTGCTGGCTGGTCTTGCCTTGTACCGACAAAGAGTCCGGGCTGTCGTGGTAGACGCGGAACACGGTGTTTACGAAGCGGTTCTTGTAGCCCGCTCGGGCAATCGCCCGCCACACCAGGCTTTCAGGCACAAAGCCTTCGATCTGATCGGGAAAGGGAAACTTGCGCAGCACGGCAGTACTCAAGCAACCGAACTTTTCACCCCGCACATGGTAGCGAAAGCTCATGTCCAAGGAGCTGGCATCAAAGACATCCTGGGGAAACATATCCCCGACGACCTTGCCATCGGGACGCACACACAGGCCCGTAATGCCGGCATAGCCCGCTCGTTCTGATACGGGGATGTCGGCCCAGATCTGCGCCATATCGTAGAGCGCATTGACCAGCAAGGTGTCATCACTGTCCAACGCAACGACCAGCTCACCTTGAGCCAGAGCCACGCCGTGATTGAAAGCCGCCTTCTTGTGACGATTTTCCTGCCAGGCATAGTGAATCGGAAAGGAGGCCTGCTGTTGCCAGCCCTCTACCAGTTCCCGCGTACCATCCGTGGAGCCGTCATCCACCACAACCCACTCGAAGTCCTGGCAGGTTTGCTCGCACAATGAACGGTAGACGCGCTCCAGGGTATGAGCACGGTTATAACTCGGTGTCAGGACAGTGAATAAATGGCGCCATTCCATGAGCTAATGTCCCCAAACTAGGCAATCAGCCGTTTTGATTATTGTTACGGGCAACTCTTACATCTGCATAAAGATGACACCATCATAAGGCAAGCTTCTCGCTGTACAAGGCACTATCTGCAACACTTTTTCTGAACCCGCAGAAAAACCAAACGCGCACAAAAAAACCACAGGCTTGCCTGTGGTTTTTTTGCTGCTGGGTGTGATTTCAAGCTGAAAAATCAGGTTTCTGCTTGTACACCGCTCAAGCCAGGCACTTAGACGCGCTTGACCTTTTCCAGCATTTTGAAAACGCCCTTGGGTGCGCGCACAAACAGACGTTTGAATGCTTTACCCAGGCAACGACGCTCCAGCGTGTTGCGGCGAGTGCGTTTGATTTCCGCCATGGTGATCTCCGATCTTAATGTAAGCCCTGCCGGATGATCCCGACAAAAGCGCAATAGCTAACCAGAAATTCTACCGTAATCCGCGTTAAGATACAAAGGCTAGAGTGTGCATCCCTGGCAACACCTTGCTGGCGTGTACCGCTCTCACTGGCGCATGGGGCCTGTTTGACAGGCCTTTTCGCTGCCGCTTCCCTACTCTGCCCTCTCCAGAAAGCCGACCTTGCCATGAGCTCAGAAATTCGCATTTTTGGCGCCCGCCAGAACACTCTGAAAAACCTGAATGTACGTATCAAAACGGGCGAGTTACTGGTTATTACCGGCGTTTCAGGTTCAGGCAAAAGTTCGCTGGCCTTTGACACTCTGTATGCAGAAGGCCAACGACGCTATGTAGAAACCTTCTCCCCTTATGCGCGCCAGTTCCTGGACCGCATGGACAAGCCCCAGGTCGATCGCATTGAAGGCATTCTGCCCGCCATTGCCATTGACCAGGTGAACCCGGTGCGCAACTCGCGCAGTACCGTGGGCACCATGACGGAGCTGAACGATTACATCAAGCTGCTGTACGCCCGTCTGGGCGAGCTGTATTGCCGCCAGTGCGCCCAGCCTGTGCGCCGTGACAATGCCGACAGCATCGCCAAGCAGATTCGCCAGTTGGCGGTGGACCACGACGATCCACGTCTTGTCCTGACTTTTGCCGTCAAGGTTCCAGCCAACTTCACGCAACAAGAGATTGAAACCTTGCTGCATCAGCAGGGCTACACCCGCCTGCACCACGAAGAAACCCAATCCATCACGCCCAGCAGCAGCACGAAAAAGGGCAAAAGCAGCAAAGCCGCTCCTACAGAACAAAAGCTTCTTTATGTGATTCAGGACCGCTTCCGTGCCAGCACGGTCGAGCCGGAACGTTTCATGGAAGCTATCGAAGCGGCCTTGCGCCACGGCCAGGGCAAGTTGACGGTGTATGCCTCGGCCAGTGCCGATGGCCCGGAAACCGCCTGGCGTTTCAGCCAGGGCCTGCACTGTGCCCAGTGCGATATTGAATACAGCACGCCGGTTGCCAGCACCTTCTCCTTCAACTCGCCCCTGGGTGCGTGTGAGTCCTGCCGTGGCTTTGGCCGCGTGATGGGCATTGATTACGGTCTGGTCGTTCCCGACCCCAGCAAAAGCCTGCTTGAAGGTGCGATCCGCCCTTGGCAGACAGCCAGCTACAAAGAATGTCAGGTCGAGATGGAGCGCTACGCTCCGGCGGCCGGTGTACGTCTGAGCGTGCCCTGGAAGGACTTGAGCCAGGAAGAGCGCGACTGGGTGATTAACGGCACCCCGGACTGGAAAGGCGGCAATCAGGCCTGGAAAACCCAGTGGTACGGCGCACAGCGCTTTTTCGACTGGCTGGAATCGCGCGCTTACAAGATGCACGTGCGTGTACTGCTGTCCAAATACCGCAGCTACACCACCTGCCCGGCCTGCGCAGGCTCTCGTCTGAAACCCGAAGCCAGCCTGTGGCGCGTGGGTGATCAGGCAGCCCCCGCCGACTCTCGCTATCCACGCTTCATGCCCGTGCATTCCAACTGGCTGCGCGAGCAACTGGATGCCATGCCCGGCCTGAGCGTCCCCGACCTGATGCGCCTGCCTATTGAGCATGTACGTACCTTCTTCCGTGGCCTGCACTTTGGCGACGCGCGCGATGCGGCCATTGACCTGCTCCTGAAAGAAACCCTGTCCCGCCTGGATTATCTGTGCGATGTAGGCCTGTCCTATTTGTCCCTGGACCGCCAAAGCCGCACCCTGTCTGGCGGTGAAGTGCAACGTATCAACCTGACCACAGCGCTGGGCACCTCGCTGGTGAACACCCTGTTCGTGCTGGATGAGCCCTCGATTGGCCTGCACCCGCGCGACATGCACCGCATTATTGAAGTGATGCACCGTCTGCGCGGCAACGGCAACACGCTGGTCGTGGTCGAGCACGACCCGCAAGTGATGGTGGCAGCCGACCGTATTCTGGACATGGGACCCGGCCCTGGCGAGCGTGGCGGTCAGATTCTGTTTGATGGTTCGCCCCAAGCCTTGCGCGGCGCGGAAACGCTGACAGGTCGCTACCTGAGTGGCGAGCTCAGCATCGAATCGCCCCGCCCTATGCCGGTGGCCGAAAACACGCCCCGCCTGCTGCTGGAAGACGTCAGCGCGCACAATCTGCGCCATATCTCGGTGTCCATTCCACTGGGCCGTCTGGTCTGCGTGACGGGCGTCTCCGGCTCGGGCAAATCCACGCTGATTCAGGACGTGCTCTACCCGGCCATCCTGAAACAACAAGGCAAACCAACGGAAGCCCCTGGCCCTTACGGTGCCCTGCTGGGTGCCGAGCAGATTGCCGAAGTGGTGATGGTGGACCAGACGCCTATTGGCAAGACGGCCCGCTCCAACCCGGCCAGCTATGTCGGTGCCTTTGACCCTATCCGCAAGCTCTTCGCCCAGGCCCCGCTGTCCAAAGAACGTAGCTACACGCCCGGCACCTTCAGCTTCAATAGTGGCGATGGCCGCTGTCCAACTTGCGGCGGCACAGGCTTTGAACATATCGAAATGCAGTTCCTGTCCGATGTGTACCTGCGCTGTCCGGATTGCGATGGCAAGCGCTTCCGCCCCGAAGTGCTGGAAGTGCGTATCGAACACTTTGGTCGCAGCGCCTCGATTGACGAGGTACTGGACATGACCGTACATCAGGCCATGGAGTTCTTTGAAGGCCTGCGCGATGTGCAAACCGGCCTGGCGCCACTGGCCGATGTGGGTCTGGATTACCTGAAACTGGGCCAGCCTGTGCCCACACTCTCGGGCGGTGAGGCACAGCGCTTGAAACTGGCGGCTTATCTGGCTCAGGCCTCGCGCACCCGTCTAAGCCAGGTGAAAGTTGCCAAGAAAGGCAATCTGTTCCTGTTTGACGAGCCCACTACCGGCCTGCACTTTGACGATATTGCCCGCCTGATGCGCGCCTTCCGCAAGCTGCTGGCCGCCGGTCACAGCCTGCTGATTATTGAGCACAATCTGGACCTGATCCGCGCGGCAGACTGGATTATTGATCTAGGCCCTGAAGGTGGCGAGCATGGCGGTCAATTGCTGGGCGCGGGTACGCCTGGCGACATCATGGCGCTGGAGCAATCGCACACTGGCCATGCCTTGAAAGAGTATGAGCAAGCCATTCTGGGCAAGGGCTCGGCCCTGTTCCAGGAGCCCGAGGTGGACTACCAGGTCAGCTCCGGCGGCAGCAACGATGGCCAGATCGCCATCCTGAATGCGCGCGAGCACAATCTGAAGAATATCTCGGTGCACATCCCGCACAACACCTTCACAGTCGTGACGGGCGTATCCGGTTCGGGCAAATCGACCCTGGCCTTCGACATTCTGTTTAACGAAGGTCAGCGCCGCTACCTGGAGTCCCTGAACGCCTATGCACGTGCGATTGTGCAGCCTGCCGGTCAGCCTGATGTAGACGCGATTTACGGTATTCCGCCTACCGTTGCCATTGAGCAGCGCACCAGCCGCGGGGGTCGCAAGTCCACCGTGGCCACCATGACGGAAATCCACCACTTCCTGCGCTTGCTGTATGTGAAGCTGGCCACCCAGTACTGCCCGGACTGCCACGTACCTGTGGCCCCGCAGACCGCCGAGCAAATCGCCGCACAACTGCTGCGTGATCACAAGGGTGAGCATATTGGTTTGCTGGCTCCGCTGGTCACCGCTCGCAAGGGTTACTACACCGACCTGGCCAAATGGGCGCAGGGCAAGGGCTACACCCATTTGCGTGTGGATGGCGAGTTCATCCCCGTCAACCCTTGGCCCCGTCTGGACCGTTACAGCGAACACACGCTGGAACTGCCAGTGGCCGACCTGATTATTGATCCACGCCACGAACTGCAACTGCGCCAAGCCATACGCGAAGCGCTGGAACTGGGTCACGGCTCCTTCAGTGTGCTGGCTCCCCTGACGCCATCGGGTTCCATGTCGCTGGAGCAACGCCGACAAGGTCAACCGCTGTCCAATGCCAGCCAGCAACATTTCTCCGTCAAACGGGCCTGCCCCTGCTGCGGCACCAGCTTCCCCGAGCCGGACCCACGCATGTTCTCCTACAACTCCAAGCACGGCTGGTGCAAGGACTGCTTTGGTACGGGCTTGAAGCTGACCGGCTTCGATCAGGAACAAACGGGCGAGGAAAACAGCTGGAACAACGGCTACGACGGCGAAGCCGTGGAATGCCCAAGCTGCCACGGCCAGCGCTTGAACCCGGTCTCTCTGGCATTTGAATGGCGCGACCAATCCATTGCCAAGCTGGCCGGTTTGCCTGTGGACGAAGCACAGACCTTTTTTGGCAGCCTGAACATGAGTGGTCGCGAAGCCGATATTGCGCGCGACATTCTGAACGAGATACGCAGCCGTCTGGACTTCATGCACGAAGTGGGCCTGGGGTATCTGGCGCTGGATCGTGCTGCCCCCACCTTGTCGGGTGGCGAGGCCCAGCGTATCCGTCTGGCCGCCCAGTTGGGCTCAAACCTGCAGGGTGTCTGCTACGTGCTGGACGAACCCACCATTGGCCTGCACCCGCGTGACAACCAGATTCTGCTGAACGCCATGGCGCGCCTGGAAGGCAATGGCAATACGCTAGTGGTTGTCGAACACGATGAAGACACCATACGCCGTGCCCAGCACATTATTGATATGGGCCCCGGTGCCGGTAAACGCGGCGGTGAAGTCATCGCCCAGGGCACACTGGCAGAAATCGAGGCCAACCCCAATTCCCTGACTGGCCGCTATCTGCGCGAGCCCCTCAAACACCCCATGCAGGCACGCCGTCCGGTCCAGGCCGATGCGCCCATGCTGACGGTGCACGATGCCAGCTTGCATAACCTGAACAAGGTCCAGGCCGGTATTCCGCTGGGCAAGCTCAGTCTGGTGACAGGCGTGTCGGGTTCCGGTAAATCCACCTTTGCCCGCGATGTGCTGCTGGATAATTTGCAGCGCGTTGTCGGCAGCAAAGAAAAACCGGTGTGGCAGGGTTGTTCCAGCATCAGCGGCTGGGAAAGCCTGGACCGCGTGCTGGAAGTGGACCAGACCCCGATTGGCAAAACCCCCCGCTCCTGCCCAGCCACCTATATCGGCTTCTGGGACGAGGTACGCAAACTGTTTGCCAACACCAACGATGCGCGCCTGCGCGGCTGGAGCGCCTCACGCTTCTCCTTTAACACCGGCGATGGCCGCTGCCCCTTGTGCGAAGGCCAGGGCATGCGCACCCTGGAAATGAGCTTCCTGCCGGACGTGAAAGTGCCTTGTGACGCCTGCCACGGCCAGCGCTTCAATCCCGAAACACTGGCGGTGACCTGGCGCGACGTCTCCGCCGGTCAGCTTTTGCAAATGGATGTGGATGAGGCGGTTGAATACTTTGCCGCACATCCTAAAATATTGCGCCCCCTGCAGCTGATGCAAAGCGTGGGCCTGGGTTATCTGACTTTGGGTCAGCCCTCCCCCACCCTGTCCGGTGGCGAGGCGCAGCGCGTCAAGCTGGTCAGCGAACTGGTCAAGGCTCGCCTGGACGAAGGTCTGACCCGTACCGGCCGCGCCTACAAGGCTCCACACACCCTATACGTGCTGGATGAGCCTAGCGTGGGCCTGTCCATGGCGGATGTGGAAAAGCTGATTGTGGTGCTGCACCGACTGGTTGATGCCGGTCATACCGTGCTGGTGATTGAGCATAATCTGGATTTGATTGCCGAAGCAGACTGGATTGTCGATCTGGGCCCCGAAGGCGGCTCGGGCGGCGGCAGGCTGGTGGTGCAGGGCACCCCGGATCAGGTACAAGCCAACCGTGCCTCGCATACCGGCATGGCCCTGGCGGAATTTTTAAAGGAACACGGCGCATGTATGGCCGATTTGAAGACAGACTAAAAGGCTATGCGCTGGAAATGCAGGGCTACCTGGGCCATATCCAGGCTCGTAGCCCTGAAGACTTAAGTACTGCTTTTGAAAAAATCGAACAGGCTCGACAGGCCGGTCACTGGGTGGCCCTGGCACTGGACTACGAACTGGCCGAGCTGTTCGAACCCCGTCTGCCTGCTCGAGAGGCGGCGACCCATGCTCCCCTGAACGCGCTGGTGTTTGAGCAGGCGCAGGAAGTGGCTTTATGGGATGGTCAGGCAAAGCCCGAGTTGAAAGTCAGCCTGCAAATCAGTCAGCAAGACTATCGGGATGCTCTGGCCCAGGTTCAGCAAGGCTTGCAAGCCGGGGATTTTTACCAGATCAACTACACCATGCCGCTGAGCATTCAAACCGGCATGGCACCGCGTGATCTCTATACCGCACTGGCCAGCCGTCACCCGGTAGCCTACGCTGCGTATCTGGATTTGGGTGATCGTCATATCCTGTCGCTTTCGCCTGAACTGTTTCTGGAAAAACGTGGCAGCACCGTTCGGACCCGCCCCATGAAAGGCACACGCCCGCGCGATACCGACCCTGTTCAAGATCAGAAAAACGCCCAGGAGCTGCAAAGCAGCCTGAAAGACCGGGCTGAAAACCTGATGATTGTGGATTTGCTGCGCAACGATCTGGGTCAGGTAGCCCGCACCGGCACTGTACAAACCACCAGCCTGTTCGATGTAGAGCAATATGCCTCGGTCTGGACCATGACCTCCAGCATTCAGGCAGAGGTAGATCCAGACTGCAGCCTGGAGACCCTGCTGCGCGCCCTGTTCCCCTGTGGTTCGATTACCGGCGCCCCCAAGCTGGCCGCCATGCAATGCATACGTCAGCTGGAAACGCAGCGACGCGGTATTTACTGCGGCTCGGTGGGTTATCTCAGCCCCCAGGGCGATCTGTCCCTGAATGTCAGCATCCGCAGTCTGGAACTGGACAATCACGGCCAAGGAAGGTTTGGCGTGGGCGGTGGCATTGTGCTGGACTCGGACCCGGACCAGGAATGGTTGGAGTGCTTGTGGAAAGCACGTGTCTTGCAGGCCCCTGTAACACTGACTTAAAGGCAGCATCATGAGCCAAAGCAAACCTGAATTGATAGAAACCTTGCGGGTAGACGCGGACGGCCAGATCCCCCTGCTGGAACTGCACCTGGAACGCGTGGCGCGCAGTTGCGCGGAACTGGGCTACGACTGGGACGCCCAGACCTGGCTGCAAGCCATGCATACGGCGCTGGGCCAGGCTCCCGTCAATACTCCCTTGCGGCTACGCATTCTATGGAACGCAAAAGCCAGTGCGAAGGCCGAGGCACAGGCCTTGGCCGCTCTGGAAGGGCCATTGCAACTGTGCCTGTCCAAGACCCCTCTGCCAGCTCAGGATCCGCTGCTTTCCCACAAGACCACGCATCGCCCCTGGTATCAGGACGCCGCTGCCCTGCTGGAAAAGCATCCCCAACTCTTTGATGTGATTTTTCTGGATACGCAAAGCCGGGTTTGCGAAGGCAGCCGCAGCAATATCTATATCCAGGATGAGCAGGGTCATTGGTGGACACCACCCGCACAAGGCTGGCTCCTGCCTGGCGTGCAACGACAGGCGCTTCTGAATGGCGGTCTGGCCCGTGAAACGGAGCTTTTTCTGGATGACTTGCTGCATGCACGGGCGATTCGTGTTTCGAACGCCCTGCGCGGCTGGCAGAACGCCTTACTGGTTCAGAATCCGGTTTAAGGCGTAGTCGGCGGCCTGCATCCCCATGCTGGCCGTAATCGTCACTCCGGAGCCATAGCCTGCACAGGCCAACCCTTGCAGGGCACCGTCTTCAGCCTGGGTCCAGTTTTGTGGCAGGCGGGTTTCCTGCTCGAACCACAAGCAATCCACCCCCATGCGGGACACACGCTTCAGGGCACGGCCCTGGGCATCGCTGCCACGCGCGAAGCCATGCTGCTTGCGCAGAATCTGACGCAGCTTGCCCAGTAACGCATCATGGCGTGCCACCGACAAATCTCCCCGGCGCAAGCTCAGCGGGTCGGTCTTGCCACCTGCCCCACCACAACTCAACAGCGGCACCTTGCAACGCTTGGCCTGCAAGATCAGGGCGATCTTGGCGCTGGCCTGGTCGGTACAATCTAGAAACACATCGGGACGCTGCTCCATCAGGCTGGCTGCATTGTCCTCGGTAACAAAGTCCTCAATCAATTGCAGCTGGCAGTGTGGATTGATCTGCGCAATGCGCTGGGCCATGGCTTCAATCTTGGCCATGCCCAGGGTGCTGTCCAGAGCAGGCAGTTGGCGGTTGATATTGGATTCGGCAATATTATCCAGATCAATCAAGGTAATCCGGCCCACAGCAGAACGGGCCAAAGCCTCCACCGCCCAGGTGCCTACGCCCCCGATACCCGCCACCATCACATGGGCGGCCGCCAGACGCTCACGCGCTCCGGCTCCATACAAACGATCCAAACCACCGAAGCGGCGTTCGGCATCCATGTTGTGCTGCTCTGTCATGCAATCTGTCCATCACCGGCCCATGCGGCCAAACCCGTTAATTCTACGTCTAATTTCGCCTGCCCAGCCCGCGAAGCGGGCCTTATGCCCTGGTGGCTTGACTGTGCTCTGCCAAATAGCAACACTCATATAAGCAAATTAGTATTTTTCCTTAGTTATCAGCAGCAAAGCCCGCTACAGTGGACTGTGCTTGCTCTACAATTGTCATAGGTTTCAAGCATCTGTGATTTTGGCTTACCACCCCTTTTTGCCGTGAACATCGATTCTATTTCCGCCTCACCTTCCGTCGTACCCACACCGTGCAGCTTTCGTGTCCTGACTGACGAAGAGCGCAACGCCTCTTTGCGTCAATCCCTGGAAGAGGCGCAGTGGTGTGAAAAACAGGACCTGTGGGTCTATGGCTACGGCTCCCTGATCTGGCGTCCCGATTTTGAATTTGCCGAGCAGCGCCAGGCCTTGCTGCGCGGTTACCACCGGGCGCTGTGCTTGTGGTCACGTATCAACCGCGGCACGCCCGAGCAGCCCGGTCTGGTCTTTGGGCTGGATGTAGGTGGTTCTTGCCGGGGCATGGCTTTCCGTATTCCCGCCGAAAGCGTGCCCAAGGTCTTCGATGCTCTATGGCTGCGCGAAATGCCCAGCGGTGCCTATATTCCCCGCTGGTTGCGCTGCCGCACCAGCCAGGGCGATATTCGCGCCCTGGTCTTTACCATGAACCGCAAGACCGACGCTTACGTGCCCCGCATGCCGGACGAACAGCTGCGGCAAGTGGTGTATTCGGCCCAGGGAACCAATGGCCCTTGCATTGAATACGTCATGGAAACCGCCTCGGCGCTGCAACGCTCTAAAATTCTGGATAAACGCCTGCAATCAGTGGTTCAATTACTACAGAGCCAGACTGCACTGCTTAATCCTCAACAAGCCTAAGAGCGCCTCATGTCCCTTGCTGATTTTCGTAACGAATACGAACGCTTTTCGCTGAGCGAAAACGAACTCTGTGCCGATCCTCGCCAGCAATTTCAACGCTGGCTGGATCAGGCGATTGAACTGAAGGAAGTCGAACCCACGGCGATGACGCTGGCCACCGTGAACGCGGAAGGCCGCCCTTCGGCGCGTGTGGTCCTGCTCAAGGGGTACGACGAGCAAGGTCTGGTGTTCTTTACCAATTACGCGTCTCGCAAGGGCACGGATCTGGACCAGAACCCGTGGGCCAGCCTGTCCTTTTTCTGGGCCTCCATGCAACGCCAGGTGCGTTTTGAAGGCCGCATCAGCCGCATCAGTGCGACCGAGTCCGACGAATACTTTCACAGCCGTCCTCTGGGCTCGCGCATTGGTGCCTGGGCCTCGCCACAAAGCCAGCCCATCAGCCGCGCAGAGCTGGATGCCCGTGCCAAGCAGTACACTGAAAGCTTAGGTGAACATCCCGCCCGCCCTGAACACTGGGGTGGCTTCCGACTGACTCCAGACCATGTCGAATTCTGGCAAGGCCGTGCCTCACGCCTGCACGACCGGCTGGTGTTCGACCGCAAGGACCAATCTGACTGGCAGGTGAGCCGACTGGCTCCTTAAGACGTACCCTTGGGTACGCCTGCCCGCAGACTCGATGCAATGACTGTTTTTTCTTCTACCTTCGATAGCGACTTCTTTCGTTCGGCACTGGGCCGTTTCGCCACCGGCGTGACGGTGGTGACCGGAGCCAACAAAGATCACCCGGATCAGGCCATTGGCCTGACCGTCAGCTCCTTTAACTCTGTTTCCCTGGACCCGCCTCTGGTACTGTGGTCGCTGGCCAAGCGCTCCCAGTCCCTGCCGCATTTTGTGGACGGTGCAGGCTATGTGATTCACGTGTTGGGAGCCAGTCAGCTATCGCTGGCCAAGCGTTTTGCCTGGGGCGAACAAGCCGAGCGCTTTCGCGATCACCCCACCAAACGCTCCCCGCACGGCTTGCCCATGCTGGACGACGAGCGTTGCAGTGCCTGGTTCGAGTGCAAGCCTTATGCCGTGCATGAGGCAGGCGACCACCTGATCTTTATCGGTGAAGTCACCCACTGCGAACGCAGCGCCCATCAGCCCCTGATCTACCATGCGGGCGACTTTGACCTGACCCCCTCCCTGGCGTGACAGGGTGTTGCAACGCCCCCCTGACGACGGCTGCATGGCGGGAGTACACTACGCCTTTTGCTTTAACGCGCCAATAAGGTCCTGATTCATGGCAAACGATGTCGATTGCATAGTGCTGGGAGCGGGGGTCGTAGGTTTGGCCTGCGCCCGACAAATGGCCCAGCAAGGCATGGAGGTTCTGCTGATCGAGCAAACCGCCAGCATTGGCAATGGCGTCAGTTCGCGCAACTCGGAAGTCATACACGCGGGCATTTACTACACGCCGGGCAGCCTGAAGGCCCGCCTGTGCGTAGAGGGCAAAGCCCGGCTGTATGACTACTGCCAGGAACACCATGTCGACCACGCCCGTTGCGGCAAGCTGATTGTGGCGACTACGCCCGAACAGGAAGCAGACCTGCTGAAATTGCAGGCCCAGGCGCGGGCTTGTGGTGTGGACGACTTGCAGTGGCTGGATGCCGCCCAGGCCCAGGCTCTGGAGCCGGCCTTGAATTGCAGCGCTGCCCTGCTCTCTCCTTCCACCGGCATTGTGGACACCCACGCCTTGATGCTGGCCTTGCAAGGCGATGCGGAGAACCACGGTGCCCAACTGGTCTTCAATACACCCTTTGTCAGTGCGCGTGTCCTGCCCGGACAAGGTTTTGAGGTCCACGTCGGTGGAGCAGAAGCTTTCAGCCTGACGACTACCCACCTGATCAATGCCGCTGGCTTGGGCGCGGTCGCCGCCGCACGCCAGATCGAGGGGCTGGATGCCAGCCATATCCCGAATGCCTATCTGTGCAAAGGCAGCTATTTCTCTTTGGCGGGTCGCTCGCCCTTCAAGCACCTGATTTACCCCATGCCCAATAAAGCCGGGCTGGGTGTGCATCTGACGCTGGATCTGGCCGGTCAGGCCCGCTTTGGCCCGGACACGGAATGGGTGCAGGACGAGAACTACGATATGGACCCGCAGCGGGGCCAATCTTTTTACGCGGCCGTGCGCGAGTACTGGCCCGCTTTGCCTGATGACAGCCTGAACCCCGCCTATAGCGGTATCCGGCCTAAAATTGTGCCCGCAGGCCATGCGGCAGCCGACTTTGTCTTTTCGGGTCCCGCCGAGCACGGCATACCCGGACTGCTGAATCTGTTCGGCATCGAATCGCCCGGCCTGACCGCGTGTTTAGCGATTGCACAACACAGCCAAGAAACCCTGGCCCAGGCAGCTTAAAAACTTTTCTGAAATCTTTACAATACTGTCGATGAACGATTACATCTTGACCCTATCCTGCCCGGATCGTACCGGCATTGTCCACAGCGTATCGGGCTGGCTGCTTGAGCAGAACGGCAACATTCTTGAGGCACAGCAGTTTGGCGATGCCGCCACCAACCGCTTTTTCCTGCGCATCCAGTTTTCCCTGCCCGAAAAGCAGGACGTCAACGCGCTGCAAACCAGCTTCGCCCCCATTGCTGGAAAATTCAGCATGGACGCCAATATTTATGACGCCCAGCGCAAAGCCCGCCTGCTGATCCTGGTCAGCCGCCAAGGCCACTGCCTGAACGATCTGCTGTTCCGCGCCCATAGCGGCCAACTGCCGGTGGAAATTGCTGCCGTTGCCTCCAACCATACCGACCACGCTGGTCTGGCTTCTTCTTACGGCATTCCTTTCCATCACCTGCCCGTGACACCGGAAACTCGCCCCGAGCAAGAGCAGCAAATCATCGACCTGGCTCGTGATCTGAAGATTGATCTGGTTGTGCTGGCCCGCTACATGCAGATTCTGTCCACCAATCTGTGTCAGTCCCTGTCTGGCCGCGCCATCAATATTCACCACAGCTTCCTGCCCAGCTTCAAGGGTGCACGCCCCTACCACCAGGCACACGCCCGCGGCGTGAAAATTATTGGTGCCACCGCCCACTACGTGACGGCTGATCTGGACGAAGGCCCGATCATTGAACAGGACGTGGAACACGTCACCCACTCGGTCAGCCCAGCTGAGCTGACCCAAATAGGTAGCGATGTGGAGTCTCTGGTTCTGGCCCGTGCCGTGCGCGCCCACGTTGAGCATCGCATCTTGCTGAACGATCAGCGCACGGTGGTATTCCGCTAAGCAGCGAGATCAGGCCTACCTTAAGCCGAAAAAAAGCCCTCAATGCGTGGATCTATATCCACAGCATTGAGGGCTTTTTTACTGGTCACCCATTTTTTCAAAAGCCAGACGATTTGAGCCTGCTAGCTACTTGGCAATTAGCTCTACCAGCCTCTGGCAACGATCGACTGCTGTCTCTGCCAATCTCTGACGAGTCTCTGCTTCAAATTGCCGACGGTCTTTCCCGAATCTGACTGCTTATCCAAGTCCAACATGCGTTTTCAGCTGAGCAGCATGTCTCTTAGACATAACCAATGTTTAGCTAGGATACGTGGCTACAAAATGCTGCTTATTGCCCTAGCGCCAGCCCTTCCCGCCGTGGATCTACCCCGGCTTCCAGTCCATCCTGAGTCCAGCGAATCACATGCGTACCGCTAGGAAAAGGCTGCTCACGCACCTCGTGCCCCATCGCCCTCAACGCCTGCGCTTGTTCTGTCACTGCGGTTCCTGCCTCCAGCTCAGTCGCCCAATTGCGGCTACCGTAATGCGGCAGGCTGACAGCTTCTTGAGCATCCAGATTCCACATCAACATGCCGGTCAGGGCCTGAGCCACGTAAGGAATGATGGCACTGCCACCGGGTGAACCCAGGGCAATCACAGGGCGACCATCCTGCAGCACCATCATCGGCGCCATGGAACTGCGCGGACGTTTGCCTGGCTCCACCCGATTCACGGACAGGCGTCCCATCTCGTCCTTGGGACTCAAGGCAAAATCTGTAAGCTGATTGTTCAGCAAGAAACCATGCACCATAATCTTGCTGCCAAAAGCAGATTCTACCGACGTGGTCATGGACACCACTTGCCCCTTGTCATCCGCCACGGACAGATGCGTGGTGGAGGGCAACTCGGGCGTGTTGTCGGTTACGGCTTGTGAGTCAGCCAAAGGCTTGCCTGGCTGGGCGTGTCCCATGGACCGGTCAGGCTGGATCAAGGCGGCGCGGGATTTCAGATACTCCGGAGCCAGTAAAGCCTGCTGTGGCACAGACACAAACGCCGGATCAGCCACCCAGGCATCCCGATCCGCAAAAGCCAGGCGCCCTGCTTCAGAGAAATAATGAATCGCTTCGACAGATTGCGGTTTTGCGTCAGCAATGGGCGTGTGCTGCAAGATACCCAACATCTGCATCACACTGATAGCCCCGGAACTGGGCGGCGCCATGCCACAAAGCGCCACTTGCTGCCAGTCCATACAGAGGGGTTCGCGGCGCAGCGCACGGTACTGCATCAAATCGGACACCGCCAAATCGCCCGCAATCGGGTCGGCGGCAACGGCGGCCACCATATCCTGAGCAAGCTCACCTTGATAGAAAGCCTGTGCGCCCTGGCTGGCCAACAAGCGCAGCACCTGCGCGTATTCCTTGTTCTGCAAACGATGGCCGACGGGCCAGGGCTTGCCCTGTTCGTTCAGAAAATAGGCACGTGTAGCAGCCTTGTCAGCCAGATCGGGATTATCGGCAATCAAGGTATTCAAACGAGGGCTGACCTCGAAGCCGACCTCGGCAAGCTCAATCGCCGGGTCAAACAAATTCGCCCACGGCAGCACGCCACCATCTTTATGCATCAACTCCAGGGCACGCAGCAAACCCGGTACGCCTACCGAACGACCACTATTGACCGCCTGTTTGAAGGACATGGTTTTACCGTCCAGCTCGAAGCGATCCAGACTGCTGGCTGCAGGCACCGTTTCCCGTCCGTCATAGCTCATCAAGCCGGTCTTGGGCTGGAACATCAGCAAGAAGCCGCCACCGCCAATACCGGAGGACTGTGGCTCCACCAGCCCTAGCACCAACTGAGCCGCAATGGCCGCATCAACCGCACTGCCGCCCTGTTCCAGAATGCGCAAACCGGCCTGAGTCGCCAAAGGGTGAGCTGTCACCACCATGCTTTTCTGGGTGACCAGCTTGTCGCGCTGCATGACACTGCTGGCCGCTTCCGGATTCAAGTGCTGGCTGGCTACTTCCCGGGCATGCGTCGGTAACGCCAGGGCCAGGGTCAAGGCAGCCGACAGCAGAGCCGGTTTCCAGTGCAATCTCATGTGTTCTCCTTTTCGTGCTCAAGCAGCCATTGTTCCAGCAAAAGCACCGCTTCGCTGGGCTCATTGGCCGTGGGATAACTAAAAAAATAGGCCTCGCTAACGGGCATGGCATGGTCCAGCGGCATGATTAGTTCGCCCTGCTCCAGCGCCTCTTGCACCAGAAAGCGCGGCATCAAGGCCACGCCCATGTCGGCATGCAGTGCTGCCATCACCAAGCTGAACAGCTCGTAACGCGGGCCGGAACTGACACGCAGGTCAGGCTCCAGACCGGCAGAGCGATACCAATCCGACCAGCTATCGGGGCGTGTGGACATATGCAGATGAACCAGTTTTTTCCAGTCGCCACTGGCCGCCAGTTTGGCCGAGCACACCGGCACCAGTTCGCCTTCATCAAACAGCTTGATGCCCTCGGTTTGCAGCCATAACTGCCGCCCATGATAAATGGCGGCATCAAAGGGATGGTCGCCAAACTGAAACGGAGTGGTACGCACGGACAGGCTGACCGTGATATCCGGATAGCGCTGGGAGAAACGCGCCAGGCGCGGCATCAGCCACACCGTGGACAAGGTAGGCAGCACCGCCAGATGAATGCTGCGGCCCACACCAGCGCGCGCAATCAGGCTGAAAGTGTCTTTGCCGATTTGCTCCAGATGGTGGCGGATACGGGCGGCATAATCGCGCCCAGCCGGGGTCAGCACCAGACGCCGCCGCACCCGTGTCAGCAAGGTCACGCCCAGGCGTTGCTCCAGGCCGCTGACCTGCCGATACACCGCGCTATGCGTCAAAGAAAGCTCCTCGGCCGCGCGGGAAAAAGCCCCCAAGCGGGCCGTGGCCTCAAAGGCCTGTAAAGCGCCCAAACTGGGCACGCCTTGTCTCATAGGTCTCCCTCTTAATTCTGCCACCTCAGCTCTGCCCATACAGCGCAGGGCCGGATCGTTACGCCAGCACACGACATTGTGCAATTTTATCAATTGCCTTGTGCGCTTTACGCACACTATGCTGGGACTTTAACCTGATATCGCCTACCTGAAGATGCACAAATCTTCCCGCGTTCAGCGATACTTGGCCTGCTCTTTCCCTGTTTCCAGACCGATGGTGCCCTTGTTGGCCCCACCTGATTGACCGTCTTTGATCTACCCGGAGTACCTCTATGTCTGACAATCCCTCTTTCCATTGGGACGACCCCTTGCTGCTGAATCAGCAGTTAAGCGATGAAGAACGTATGGTGCGCGATGCCGCCCACGCTTACGCACAGGAAAAGCTGCTGCCGCGCGTGCTGGAGGCCTTCCGCCACGAACAGACCGACCCCGCCATCTTTGCCGAGATGGGCTCGCTGGGCCTGTTGGGAGCCACGATTCCCGAAGCCTACGGTGGTGCTGGTCTGAACTACGTCAGCTATGGCTTGATCGCCCGCGAAGTGGAACGTGTGGACTCGGGCTACCGCTCCATGATGAGCGTGCAGTCTTCCCTGGTCATGGTGCCGATTTTTGAATTTGGCAGCGAGGAGCAGAAACAGAAGTACCTGCCCAAGCTGGCCAGCGGACAGTGGATTGGCTGCTTTGGCCTGACTGAACCCAATCACGGTTCGGACCCCGGCGCCATGGAAAGCCGCGCCGTGAAAGTGGACGGCGGCTATCGCCTGAGCGGCAACAAGACCTGGATTACCAACTCTCCCATTGCCGATGTGCTGGTGGTCTGGGCCAAGGTCGTGGGCGGTGAAGACGACGGCAAGATCCGCGGCTTCATTCTGGAAAAAGGCATGAAGGGCCTGTCCACCCCGGCCATTCACGGCAAAGTGGGCTTGCGCGCTTCCCTGACCGGCGAGATTGTCATGGCCGACGTGGAAATTGCAGACAGCCAGATGCTGCCCCATGTCTCGGGCTTGCGTGGCCCCTTCACCTGCCTGAACTCGGCCCGTTTCGGGATTGCCTGGGGCGCCTTGGGTGCTGCCGAATCCTGCTGGCACACCGCCCGCCAGTACACCCTGGACCGCAAGCAGTTTGGCCGCCCCTTGGCCGCCAACCAGTTGATCCAGAAAAAGCTGGCCGATATGCAAACCGAGATTACGCTGGCGCTGCAGGGCTGCCTGCGTCTGGGACGCATGAAGGACGAAGGCACGGCGGCCGTCGAAATCACCTCCATCATGAAGCGCAATTCCTGCGGCAAGGCACTGGATATTGCCCGACTGGCACGCGACATGCTGGGTGGCAACGGTATCTCTGACGAATTCGGCATTGCTCGCCACCTGGTCAACCTGGAAGTGGTGAATACCTACGAAGGTACCCACGACGTACACGCCCTGATTCTGGGTCGTGCACAAACCGGCATTCAGGCTTTCTTCTAAAGCAGACCGAACAGGGCAAAGCAAGAGGCTTTGCCCTTGTCCGTTCAGAGCCTGATCAAACTGATGGATTGCCTGCAGTAGTGGCACATCCCCCCGCCTGCATCGGCAGTTTTTACTGCCGGGAAACCCGAGGTAAAAAGCTTGGTGTGGGTGGAGATTCTTTCCAGCTGCAAGGCCACTTCAGGATCAAAGCGGCCACTGGGAAATCGATAAACCGAAGCTATGCTGTGGTGATCTTTTTATTCTTGTTCGGACTTTAACTCAAACATGCTGGTCGCTTCCATCTCCAGCACCAGCTCATCGCGCTGGTTGAACACATTCCAGTTCCAGCGAATGATGCCCAGATCTGAACGGCTACTGGACACACGCTTGGATGCCACCGTGGCCTCCAGACGAATGGAGTCACCGGCCCGCACAGGCAAGACCCAGCGCAGACGTTCCAGACCCGGCGAGCCAAAGGACTCGGAATCGTGCAAGGCAGAATCCACGGCCATACGCATGGCTTTGCCACAAGTGAGCCAGCCGCTGGCGATCAAACCGCCCCAATGGCCTTCTTCGGCCTGCTTGTCGTCGATATGAAAAGACTGCGGATCATACTTCTGGGCGAAATCCAGCATCTCTTCGCGAGTCACAGGAACAAGTGGGTGCTTGATAAGCATACCCACTTCAAATTCAGCAAATTTCATGTTGTTGTACAACGAAAAAAGCCCCCGCGCTGCGCCTTCGGCTTGCTGCCCCCCGAGGGGGAGTTTTTGCCTTGGGGCGGCCCGGCGACAAAAAAAGCCCCCACGCTGCGCCTTCGGCTCGCTGCCCCCAAAGGGGGAGCTTTCACCTTGGGACGGCCCGGCGGCAAAAAAAGATCGAGAGCGCCACTCTACCATCTCTGTCAAAATTTGCAGCCCCCGGCGGAAAGCGGCTCAAAACAGCAGCAAAATGTCCACATCAAGGATCAGCTGGGGCACGCTTGTGCGTCGCGGATCAATCTATGGCATAAAGAGGGTTTCCTAATTACCAATTACCTGAACGCCCGGTTTGTTCAGGGCTATGCACACCAAGGCTATGACAACACTCGATTCATCTTTGCAATTTGCGAGCCTGACTCAGGGCACCCAAGCCATCGAGCTGGAATATCAACGTATTGCCCCCGAGCGTGAAACCGCCCCCTTGCTGGTGTTCCTGCACGAAGGTCTGGGCTCCATTGCCATGTGGAAAGACTGGCCGGCACAGTTGTGCGAGCAAACCGGCTGCAGCGGCCTGATGTACTCCCGCTATGGCTATGGCCGCAGCACCCCGCGCCCGGACAATAGCCCCAAAGAGCCAGACTACCTGCATGAGCAGTCGCTGGAGGTGCTGCCCCAATTGCTGGAGCAACTGGGTGAAGACGGCAAGAAGCGTCCGATTGTGCTGGTTGGCCACAGCGATGGTGGCTCGATTGCCCTGCTGGCGGCCAGCGGCTTTAGCGACAAGCTGCAAGGCATTGTGGTGATGGCCCCGCACCTGTTTGTAGAGGATATTTCCTTGCGCGGCATTCTGGTCGCCCGCGAAGCCTACGAGCAAGGTTTTTTACGCGAACGTCTGGGCCGCTATCACGATGATGTGGAATCCGCTTTCTGGGGCTGGAACGCCACCTGGACAGATCCCCGGTTCCGCGACTGGAATATTGAAGAGGACGTCAGCCGCATCACCTGCCCGATTCTGGCCATTCAAGGCGTGGATGATGAATACGGCACGCTGGAGCAGATCCGTCGCATCAAGGAGCTGGTGCCGCACACGGAGCTGCTGGAGCTGGAGCAATGCGGCCACCTGCCCTACCGGGATAAGGAAGCGCAGGTGAACCAGGCGATTGTGGACTTTCTGAAGCGAACAGCCCGCTAAGCAGCGAACTCACTCAGTCCCTAAGCTCAGTCCTTAAAGCACACACGCCTACTGAACAGCAGCCTTACTCAAAGGCTGCTGCGGCTCGGCCCAGGCGGTCATTGACCGCCTGCCAGTCTGGCATATCCGGGCAACGCTGCACCCAAATATGCTGGTACTGGCCTTGGTCCAGGCGACGCAACATGGCGTATAAATCCTGGGCATAAAGCTGCGCATCCGGGCTGCACACATACCAGTCGTGCACATCGGCCGAAAAAGGCGGTAAAGAGGCAAAGGCAACAATGGCCTGCTTGCCCCCTTTGGCCAAAGCAGCCTGCACCGCAGGTGCATTGCCTTCATCAAATAAAGACAAAGGGGTACGCGGCGCATAGTGCGCTTTCAAGCTGCCCGAAACCTGTGGGGCTTGTTGATCCGGACTGGCGGGTTCGTAGCCGATGACCTCGGCAATCATGGCCGCACTGATATGGCCGGGCCGCAAAAGTACGGCACCCACACCCTGATGAGTACGCGACACGTCCACAATAGTGGACTCGATGCCCACTTCCGACGGGCCCGCTTCCACAATCAGCAGTTCCTCTGCACTCATGTCCGCGAATTCATCGCGTACATGGCTGGCAGCCGTAGGCGATACCTGACCAAACTTGTTGGCCGAAGGCGCCGCCACACCGGCCTGACCGCCGGGCTTGAGTTCCGCCATGCGCTTGAGCAAGGCTTGAGCCACCGGATGGGAAGGACAACGAATACCAATGCTGCTTTGCCCGCCACTGACCGTATCCGGAATAGCCGGATTGCGCGGCAGGATCAGCGTCAAAGGACCGGGCCAGAAGGCATCCATCAATTGCTGTGCCACGGGCGGAATATCTGTCACCCAGTAACGCAGGTCGGCACCGGGGGCCACATGCACAATCAAGGGATGATTCGCAGGACGGCCCTTGGCCTTGTAAATCAGCTGCACTGCAGCCGGGTTTTCTGCATCCGCGCCCAGACCATAGACCGTCTCGGTTGGAAAGGCCACCAGCCCCCCTTGTGCCAGCACACGGGCGGCTTGCTCTATCTGCTGCTCGGAAGGGCTGGAGGGAGTATCAGTCATGGTCAAAAGCGATGTGCAAAGCGGCGGCAGCTCGGGCAGTGCGTTCGCGCACTTGCTGATCCGACCCGCCCACAATATTCACGTGCCCCATCTTGCGGCCAACACGGGCCTCGGCCTTGCCATACAAGTGCAAGGACACACCAGGCACAGCCAGCAAGGCGGCCCAATCCGGCTCACGCATCTGGCCTTGTTCGTCAAACCAGATATCGCCCAGGATATTGAGCATCATGGAAGGACACAAAGCGCCGGTATCACCCAGGGGCAAGGCCGCCATCACGCGAGCCTGCTGTTCAAACTGACTGGTGACGCAAGCATTCATGGTGTAGTGACCGCTATTGTGCGGACGGGGAGCCACTTCATTGGCCAGCAAACGGCCGTCTTCCAGAATGAAGAACTCCACACACAACACCCCCACGTAATCCAGCGTACGGGCGATAGCGGCAGCCGCCTGACGAGCCTGTTCGGACAAGGCATCGTCCTGGAACTGGGCGCTGATGGTGGACACGGCCAAAATGCCATCACGGTGCTCGTTACGGGCACATGGGAAGGTTTTGACCTGATCGTCCAGGCCACGGGCCAGGACAACCGAAATTTCGGACTTCAAGGGTTGCAGGGCTTCCAGCACACAGGCCTGGGAACCGAACTCCTTGAAGGCAGCCAGCGCCTGTTCACGGTCTGCCACTCGTGCCTGACCCTTGCCGTCGTAACCAAAACGCGCAGTCTTCAGAATGCCGGGGAACAAGGCGCCGTCAGCGGCCTGCAAATCGTCCAGGCTTTCGATGGCCGCATAAGGAGCCACCGGCACACCGGCCTGCGAGATAAAGGCTTTTTCACGAATACGGTCCTGCACAATGCCGACGGCATCGCCGGACGGCGTGACTCGTGTGTGCTGCGCCAGAGTCAGCAAGGACTGCGCCGGGACGTTCTCGAACTCGGTGCTGACGGCTTGGCACAAGTCCCCCAGACGGGCAAGCGCTTGGGCGTCATCGTAGGCCGCACAGATATGCAGATCGGCCACTGCACCAGCAGGGCTATGGGTATCCGGGTCCAGCACGGCCACCTTGTAGCCCAGGCTTTGGGCGCTATGGCAGAACATGCGGCCCAGTTGGCCGCCTCCAATCATGCCCAGCCAGGAGCCAGGGACCAGAAGGGCAGCATCAGTCATGGGGGTCATCATCACAAAATAAAATCAGGCAGTAGCAGGAGGAACACGCATAGCTCGGGCGGCCTCGGTCTGGCGGGCTCGGTACGCAATCAGTTTTTCAGTCAGCACGGCGTCATTGACGGCCAGATTGGCAATCACGTGCAGAGCGGCATTGGCGGCACCGGCCTCGCCAATGGCGAAGGTGGCAACTGGCACGCCCTTGGGCATTTGCACAATCGACAGCAGGGAATCTTCACCGCGCAGGTAGCGCGAAGGCACGGGGACGCCAAACACAGGCAAGTGCGTCAGGGCAGCCAGCATGCCGGGCAAATGAGCCGCGCCGCCTGCACCCGCAATAATGGCTTTCAGGCCACGGGCCGGAGCCTGGGCACCGTAATCCACCATATCAATCGGCATGCGGTGGGCAGAGACCACACGGCACTCATAGGACACACCAAATTCGTCCAGAATGGCCACGGCCTGGCTCATCACATCCCAGTCGCTGGAGGAACCCATCACAATGCCCACTGTGGGAGCCGCAGGAGTTTGTACGCTCATCAGAGATACGCCCTAAAAGGAAGAAGGCGCCATGCTGCCAGGCGCCTTGGTAAATAGAAAAACAGCAGGGCCCATCCCAACACGACCCTGCTCAGGACGAGCAGGCAGTTCGTTTACGTCGAGTGCCTGTCCGGACTGCAAACCGTTCACGCCGTCAGGCGTTCCAGGGCTTCACGGTACTTGTCAGCGGTGCGCTCGGCCACTTCAGCAGGCAAGCGAGGAGCCGGTGGCGTCTTGTCCCAAACCTGGGTTTCCAGCCAATCGCGCACAAATTGCTTGTCGTAGGACGGTGGGCTGATGCCTTCGGCATAGCTGTCGGCTGGCCAGAAACGCGAGGAATCCGGAGTCAGCACTTCATCCATCAAATGCAACTGGCCTTGATCGTCCAAGCCAAACTCAAATTTGGTATCGGCAATCAGAATGCCACGGCTGGCCGCGTAGTCAGCAGCTTCGGTGTACAAACGCAAGGTCACATCACGGATTTGCTCGGCCAGCTCCTGACCGACTTCCTTGACCACATGGGCGAAATCCACGTTCTCGTCATGCGAGCCCATTTCTGCTTTGGCAGCCGGCGTAAACAGCACATGAGGCAGCTTGGCCGCTTGCTTCAGGCCTGCAGGCAAGGTGATGCCACATACCGCGCCGGTAGCCTGGTAGTCTTTCCAGCCCGAACCGATCAGGTAACCACGAGCCACCGCTTCCACCATGATGGGCTTCAAGCGCTTGACCACCATGGAGCGGCCTTCCACTTGGGCGCGCTCTTCAGGCGCCACCACATCAACCGGGTTCACGCCCGTCGTGTGATTAGGGATGATGTGTGCCAGCTTGTTCAGCCAGAACTCGGTCATCTGCGTCAAGACAGCGCCCTTGCCGGGAATGGGGTCGTCCAGAATCACATCGAATGCCGAAATGCGATCACTGGCCACAATCAACAACTTGTCCTCACCCACCGCATACATGTCCCGAACTTTGCCGCGCGCGAGTAGCGGCAGGGAGCTCAGGCTGGATTGATGTAAGGGCTCTTGCACGATTTCATCCTTAAAACGAAAACATCCCGCTGACTATGGATGCAGGCGGGACGACAATCCCGGCGCCTGCGGCACCGGGCAAAGACGCGGAGATCGGGGCGGGCAGTCGTGCTGCCCACTCCTGCTCCGCCTGACAAAATTACTGAACGATCTGGGACAGCTCGCCGGTGCTGTACTGGCGGGCGATTTCCTGCAAAGGAATGGCCTTGATCTTGGAGGCCTGACCGGCGGCGCCGAACTGCTGGTAGCGGGCCACGCACACTTTCTTGGCGGCTTCGCGAGCAGGTTTCAGGTATTCGCGTGGGTCGAATTTCTCGGGGTTTTCGAACAGGAAACGACGGATGGCAGCGGTCATGGCCAAACGGATATCGGTGTCGATATTGACCTTGCGCACGCCGTACTTGATGGCTTCCTGAATTTCTTCCACAGGCACGCCGTAGGTTTCTTTCATGTTGCCACCAAACTGACGGATTTCAGCCAGCAGTTCCTGAGGCACGCTGGAGCTGCCGTGCATCACCAGGTGAGTGTTGGGCAAACGACGGTGAATTTCTTTCACGCGCTCGATGGACAGAATATCGCCGGTAGGCTTGCGGGTGAACTTGTAAGCACCGTGGCTGGTACCGATGGCGATGGCCAGTGCGTCCAGTTGAGTGCGTGTCACAAATTCAGCAGCCTGCTCGGGGTCGGTCAGCAACTGGTCCAAGGTCAGAACGCCGTCAGCGCCGTGGCCGTCTTCCTTGTCGCCCTGCATGGTTTCCAGGGAACCCAGGCAGCCCAGTTCGCCTTCAACCGTCACGCCCAGCTTGTGAGCCATTTCGACCACTTTGCGGGTGACTTCCACGTTGTACTCAAAGTCGGCAATGGTCTTGCCGTCGGGCAACAGGGAGCCGTCCATCATCACGCTGGAGAAACCCAGCTCGATGGCGCCTTTGCAAATCTCGGGGGACTGGCCGTGGTCCTGGTGCATCACCACCGGGATGTTGGGGTAGGACTCGACAGCAGCTTCAATCAGGTGACGCAGAAACGCTTCGCCTGCGTATTTACGGGCGCCGGCCGATGCCTGCATGATGACGGGGCTATCCGTCTCCGAGGCGGCTTCCATAATGGCCTGGACCTGCTCCAGGTTATTGACGTTGAACGCTGGAATACCATAACCGTGCTCGGCCGCGTGATCGAGCAGCTGGCGCATGGAAACTAGGGCCATGAGAAGACCTCCTGAAGACTAAAATAATTGAAAAACTTGGCCGGGCACGGTTCCGTGCACAGCCGATCGTTTGTAAGCGTGTTAACTGGCGGTCCGGCGCGCCGACTTGGGGCGGAACGCATTGACCACATGCTCGTGAGTTTGTGCGTAAGGTCCACCAATCAGGTCGATGCAATACGGGACAGCTGCAAAAATACCCGGCACCAATACTTGTCCGGTTTCCGTATCCCGTAATCCTTCCAGAGTTTCCTGAATGGCTTTGGGCTGCCCAGGCAGATTGATAATCAGAGCAGCGTGGTCCTGAATTTCTCGGATGACCGCAACTTGCCGCGACAAAATCGCTGTTGGTACGAATTTTAAACTGATTTGGCGCATCTGTTCACCGAATCCGGGCATTTCGCGCGTTCCAGCGTCCAGAGTCGCCTCCGGCGTCACATCGCGACGGGCCGGGCCGGTGCCGCCAGTGGTCAAAATCAGGTCGCAACCCGCTTCCACCAACTCGACCAGAGTGCCAGTAATCTGGGCACGCTCATCGGGAATCAGCCGCTCCAGATAGGCAGGCGCGACCGTCAAGGCCGAGTCCAGCCAACGACGCAGCGCCGGTATGCCTTGATCCTGGTACTGTCCGCTGGAGGCGCGATCCGAAACCGACACCAAGCCGATACGCAATTGATCCGGATGCTCGCGGGGAGACTGTCGATTGAATGTCATGCTTTTCCTTGGAAGCGAAATAAACTACAGGCCCTGAACGGGCCTGCCAATAGCACGATTGTAACGAATCGCAGTGGGGCTTAAATACAACGGCCGCCGTCTACCTCGATGCAGGTGCCGGTAATGAACTCGGCCTCGTCCGAGGCCAGATACAGCGCCGCTGCGGCCACGTCCTTGGGTGTGCAAAAACGTCCCAGCGGAATTCCCGCCAAAAAGCGGCTGCGGTTTTCCGGCGTATCGGGCATACCCATGAACTGTTCCAGCAACGCCGTGTCACCAATCACCGGATTAATGCAATTGACTCGAATGTTATCCGGCCCCAACTCTGCCGCCATGCCCTTGCTGATGGTCACGACCGCACCTTTGGTGCCGTTGTACCAGACCAGTCCGGGGCGCGGACGCAAGGCAGCAGTGGACGCAATATTAATGAAGGAACCCGAGCCCTGGGCGCGCAGATAGGGCACAAAGTGCTTCGCAGCCCAGTAAATGCTTTTCACGTTAACGGCATAGACCAGATCGAACTCGCTTTCGCTGACTTCCAGCAAAGGCTTGTTCCGATGCGTGGTGCCCGCATTGTTCACCACAATATGCAGCCCGCCGCATTCGCGCAGGGCAATATCCAACAGGGCATGAACTTCGTCCCCTTGCGAAACATCGCAAGCGGCAAAAATGGCCTGACCACCCTGTGCCTGAATCTGGGCTGCTGCGGCCTGCCCTTGCTCTGCATTCAGGTCGGCAATCAGTACACGCGCTCCTTCGCGTGCAAAGCGCTGTGCAATGCCCAGGCCAAAACCCGATGCACCGCCCGTCACGATAGCCACTTTGTCTTGCAATCGCATGTTTGTCTCCTTCTGCTTTTTATATAGAAATGGCGGCTGTGCGCCGCCATTGGTGAAACCTGTTTAGCGTTCAGCTGCCATGCTGCCAGAAAACCCGAACCGCCACAGCCGCGCTTACCCCTAAATACCCCTACGATCAGCTGGCCGCATGACGTAGCGCAACCGTTTTCAGGGAAGTCAGGGCGTACAAGGCTTCGAAACCCTTCTCGCGGCCTATGCCAGACTGACCCGTTCCGCCAAAAGGCAGCTCTACCCCGCCTGCTGCGCCGTAATTATTCACAAAGACCTGGCCGGCTCGCAGCCGTCTGGCCATACGCACCTGACGGGCCCCGTCGCGGGTCCAGACCCCGGCCACCAGACTGTAAGGCGTGCCATTGGCCATGGCGATGGCTTCTTCCTCTGTGCCGAAGGGCTGAGCGACCAGAACCGGACCAAAGATTTCCTCCTGCGCCAGTCGATGTTCAACAGGCACATGGCCCAATAAAACAGGTACCTGGTAGAAGCCGGCCGCCGGGGCTTTGGAGTCCAGCTTGCCCTGGGCCAGCACCACAATACCGTCCTGGTCCAGATTCTCCAGATAGGAACGGACCCGTGCCTGCTGCTGTGCACTGATCAGGGGACCGCAATCCAGATTGTCACTGGCCGCGCCGGTCAGCAGCGCCTTGAAGGCTTCGGCCAGACGCTCGGTAAAGTCACCATAGATAGCGCGCTGAATCAGCACCCGGCTGCCCGCCGAGCACGTTTGCCCCGCGTTCTGCACGATCGCATTCACCACGACTGGCAAAGCCGCATCCAGATCCGCATCCGAGAACACGACTTGGGGAGACTTGCCGCCCAGTTCCAAGGTGACCGGCACAAAATTCTGCGCCGCCTGCAAGGCCACCTGACGGCCCGTGCCGGGAGAGCCGGTAAAGGAAATGTGATTGATATCAGGATGTGCGGACAAGGCCTGCCCGGCCTCGCTCCCCAACCCCGTGCAGATATTCAGCACACCCGCTGGCAAACCCGCTTCGTGCAACAGCTCGGCCACCCGCAGCAAGGACAGGCTGGCATCTTCTGCCGGTTTCACCACGCAGGTATTGCCCGCTGCCAGGGACGCGGCCACGCTGCGCCCAAAAATCTGCAAGGGGTAATTCCAGGGAATGATATGCGCGGTAACGCCTAAGGGTTCACGCAAGGTAAAGGCCGTCATTTCCCAGCCCAGCGGAATGGTTTGACCATGCAACTTGTCCACCGCGCCCGCATAGAACTCAAAATAGCGGACAATGGCAGCAGCATCGGACTGGGCCTGACGCAAAGGCTTGCCGGTATCGCGGGATTCCAGCCGCGCCAGCTCCTCTCGGGCATCAGACAATGTTCGGGCGCAACGCAGCAACAACTGGCTGCGCTGAGCGGCAGTCAGGCGGCTCCACGGCCCCTGGCAGGCGCGGCGGGCGGCCTGTACGGCCCAATCAATATCCACCTCGGACGATTGCGCCAGGCGGGCGAAAGTCTCGCCTGTGGAGGGGTCGATAACCGGTAGCAAACCACCGCCCTCCGCGCCAAGTTGCTGTCCGTCAATCCAATTGCGACACTCCATGACCGCCTCCAATGCTATTGTTATCTCAGCCAATCGAGCCCTGCTCGAGATCATTCTACTCAAGGACTTGCTGCTTTGGACTCTCGACAACGTACTTTGCTCTTAGCGGGCGCTGGCGATCTGGGCACCCGCACCGGGAAGCTGGCCCGCCAACACGAATGGCCGGTGATCGGCCTGCGCCGCCGCATCCCCCTGGACGATCACAGCGGAATTGAATGGGTGGAAGCCGATTTGAGCGAGCCCACCTCCCTGCGCCTGAAACACCGCAAAATCACCCACGTAATTTACGCTGTCTCTCCCGACCAGCGTAGCCAGGCTGCTTATGAGCGGGTATTTCTGCACGGTCTGGAAAACCTGCTCAACGAGCTGGACCTGAAAGCCCTGAAACGCTTTGTCTTTGTATCGTCCAGCGCCGCCTACGGGCCGAGCACTGAATGGGTGGACGAAAACTCGCCCACAGAGCCTACGCAATTCAATGGCCGAGTACTGCTGGAGGCCGAGCAGCTGCTGCACCACCGCATCCCGGCTCAAGCCGTCGTCATCCGCCCAAGCGGCCTGTACGGTCCAGGTCGTACCCAATTGCTGGACCGCCTGCGTGAAGGCCGTGCCACCGTGCCGGACGACCCGGAGCACTGGGCCAACCGCCTGCATATTGAAGACGCCGCGCGTGCCTGCTGGCATCTGCTGCGTACTCCAGCGCCCTTCCCTTGCTATATAGGCACGGATAGCCGCCCTTATCGGATTACCGAACTGTATGACGGACTGGCGGATCTACTGGAAGTGGCCCACCCCGAACGGCGCCAATCCGATGAAGGTGGCAAACGCCTGAGCAACCAGCGACTGCTGGACAGCGGCTTTCAGCTGGATTGGCCGGATGCGATGCAAGGGTATGCTCAGTTGATTAAAGATGGGGCGTGAAGCGCAGCCCATGCTCTATCCACTCCACGTGCACAAGGATGAGCATAGCGCCTATGGCGCGCGCTTCCCCGACTTCCCTGGCTGTTTTGCAGCAGCTGATGAATTAGAGGATCTTGCTCGGGCTGCCCAAGAAGCGGTTAAGGCACACTGCTTCGGTGATAGCTCCTCCCTCCCATCACCGACTGCACCGGAAAACTGGTTAGAGCACGAGGACTATAAAGAGGGATTTTGGATGATGGTCGATATTGACCTATCCAAGTAGGCAGAAAACAAAAAAGCCAGCCAACGTTCGTTGACTGGCTTTTTCTTAGGAAGCAAAAACTGGTTTAAGCCTTGTCTTCCAACGCAGCCACGGCTGGCAAACGCTTGCCTTCCAGGAATTCCAGGAATGCACCGCCGCCGGTGGAGATGTAGTCCACATCTTCGCCGATATTGAACTGGGCAATCGCTGCCAGGGTGTCGCCACCGCCAGCGATCGAGAAGGCCTTGGAACCTGCAATCGCACGCGACAGGGTTTCGGTGCCTTGTGCGAACGCCGGGAACTCGAACACGCCCAGAGGGCCGTTCCAGACCACAGTGCCGGCTTTGGCAATGATGTCAGCGATCTGCTGGGCCGTTTGCGGGCCCACGTCCAGGATCATGTCATCGTCCTGAACCTGATCAGCAGCCTTGATTTCAGCCGCTGCATCGGCAGCAAAGGACTTGGCGCACACCACATCCACAGGGATAGGTACTTCTGCGCCGCGCTCTTTCATGATGCGGATCACTTCGCGGGCTTCTTCCAGCTGGCTGTCTTCCACCAGGGATTTGCCTACGGACAGGCCGCTAGCCATCATGAAGGTATTGGCAATGCCGCCACCGACCACCAGTTGGTCAACTTTTTCAGCCAAAGCGCGCAGAATGGACAGTTTGGTCGATACCTTGGCACCGCCCACAATCGCAACCAAAGGACGGGCTGGCTGATTCAGAGCACGGCCCAAGGCCTTCAACTCGGCTTCCAGCAAAGGACCGGCGCAAGCCACGGGGGCAAAGCGGGCGATACCTTCGGTAGTCGCTTCGGCACGGTGGGCCGTACCAAAGGCGTCGTTTACGTAAACGTCACACAAGGCCGCCATTTTGCGAGCCAACTCGGGTTCGTTCTTCTTCTCGCCCACATTACAGCGGCAGTTCTCCAGCAAGACCACCTGACCGGGCGACACTTGCACGCCATCCAGCCAATTGCGACGCAGCTCAACGGGCATGCCCAGCAACTCGGACAAACGTTGCACCACGGGCTCCAGCGAATCCACAGGCTGGCACTCGCCTTCCTTGGGGCGACCCAGGTGAGACGTGACCATTACTGCTGCGCCGGCATCCAGCGCCATGCGAATGGCAGGCACCGAGGCACGCACGCGCGTATCTTCGGTAATACGTCCGTCTTGCAAAGGGACATTCAGATCAGAGCGGATAAATACCCGCTTGCCTCGCAGCGCGTCCGTTTCGGCCAACGCAGACAAGGTCTTGATGCTTGTAGACATGGTTTTTTGTTCTGGGAATTAACGTGACAGGGGCGGGAAATCCCGCCCCTGCTATTCAGATCTTACTTGGCCGACATCAGTGCGATGGTGCTGTCGAGCATACGAATGGAGAAGGCCCATTCGTTGTCGTACCAGGCAGCCACTTTGACCATATTGCCGCCGGTAACTTTGGTCAGCAGGGAATCAACCGTGCTGGAAGCGGTGGTGTGGTTAAAGTCGATGGACACCAGAGGTTCGGTGCAGTAGTCCAGAATGCCCTTCATGGCGCCTTCCGACGCTGCCTTCAGAATGCCGTTCACTTCTTCAACGCTGGTGTTGCGGCTGGCCACGAAAGTCAGGTCAACCATGGACACGTTGATGGTAGGAACGCGCACAGCGTAACCGTCCAGCTTGCCATTGAGCTCTGGCAGCACCAGACCCACAGCAGCAGCCGCGCCGGTCTTGGTTGGGATCATGCTGCTGGTGGCCGAACGGGCACGGCGCATGTCCTTGTGACGCACGTCGGTCAGGACCTGGTCGTTGGTGTAAGCGTGGATGGTGGTCATCAGACCGCTGACCACGCCCAGTTCCTTGTGCAAAGGAGCAACCAGGGGAGCCAGGCAGTTGGTGGTGCACGATGCGTTGGAAATAACGGTGTCAGTGCTCTTCAGAATGTCGTGGTTCACGCCGTACACGATGGTGGCGTCCACATCCTTGCCACCGGGGGCCGAGATGATGACTTTCTTGGCACCTGCTTGAATGTGCTCACCGGCTTTTTCCTTGGTGGTGAACGCGCCGGTACATTCCAGCACTACGTCCACGCCCAGTTCAGCCCAAGGCAGGGTCAGCGCATCGCGCTGGCTCAGCAGGCGGATACGGTCACCGTTGACCACCAGATGATCGCCATCCAGCGACACATCGGCGTTGAAACGGCCATGCACGGAGTCATAGCGAGTCAGGTGTTCATTGATCTCGGCACCGCCCGAGGCGTTGATGGCCACGATCTCGATATCGTGTTTTTTGCCGTACTCGTAGTGGGCACGCAAGATCATGCGGCCGATACGACCATAACCATTGATTGCGACGCGAATCGTCATGTCAGACTCCAATTACAAAATTTCTTGAACGGCCGCAGCAACCTTCTCTGCTGTCAGACCAAAATGCTTGAACAGGACGCCAGCCGGGGCGGATTCGCCGTAGGTATCGATACCCACTACAGCGCCTTCCAGGCCCACGTACTTGAACCACAGACCGGTGGTACCGGCTTCAACCGCCACGCGCGGGATGCCGGGGGTCAGGACCTGATCACGCCACTGTTTGTCCTGAGCGTCAAACAGGTTGGTACAAGGCATGGACACCACGCGGGTCGCAATACCTTGCTGGGCCAATTGTTCCTGAGCTTGCAGAGCCAAACCAATTTCCGAGCCGGTTGCCATGATGATGGCGCGCGCATCTTGCGCGTCACGCAGCACGTAGCCACCACGACGAATGTTCTGGATGGTTTGCGCATCGCGCTCGACGAAAGGCAGATTCTGGCGCGACAAGAGCAAGGCGCTAGGACCACCGTTCTGTACGTCCATGCCAATGCTGGTAGGACGCTCGACCGAGCATGCCCAGGCCACGGCGGTTTCCGTGGTGTCGCAAGGACGCCAGACGTGCAGATTGGGGATCAGGCGCAGGCTGTTGGCGTGCTCGATGGACTGGTGTGTAGGGCCGTCTTCGCCCAGACCAATGGAGTCGTGGGTGAATACGTGCACAACACGCTGCTTCATCAGGGCAGCCATACGAATGGCGTTGCGCGAGTAGTCGGAGAAAGTCAGGAAGGTGCCGCCAAAAGGCAGGTAACCACCGTGCAGGGCCAGACCATTCATGATGGCGGCCATACCGAATTCACGCACACCGTAGTTGATGTGGCGACCAAAATGCACACCGTCGGCGTGGGCGCGAACGGCTTCGGCACCCTTCCAGTCGGTGAAGTTCGAGCCGGTCAGGTCAGCCGAGCCACCCAGCATTTCTGGCAGCACATTGACCAAGGCGCTGATGGCCAATTGCGAAGCTTTACGCGATGCAATGGTTTCGGCCTTCTGAGCGGTTTCTTCAATAAAGACCTGAACTTTGGCGCTGTAGTCAGCAGGCAGTTCGCCTTTCAGACGACGGGCCAGTTCGGCGGCCAATTCAGGGTAAGCCTGGCTATAGGCGTCAAAACGCTTTTGCCATTCCGCTTGCTGAGCACCGCCTTTTTCGCGGCAATCCCAGCCTTGGTAGACTTCCTGAGGAATTTCAAACGGACCGTGGTTCCAGTCCAGCGCCGCACGAGTAGCGGCGATTTCATCAGCACCCAGTGGAGCGCCGTGGACTTTCTCGGAACCGGCGGCGTTAGGAGCGCCTTTACCGATCACGGTACGGCAGCAAATCAGGGTAGGACCCGTGCCCTCTTTCGCGTTGCGGCGAGCCTGTTCAATCGCGCTATTGATCGAAGCGGCATCGTGGCCATCAACCGCGCGGATCACGTTCCAGCCGTAGCTCTCAAAACGGGCGGGCGTATCGTCACCAAACCAGTTCTCGACCTTGCCGTCGATGGAGATGCCGTTGTCGTCATACATCACGACCAGCTTGGACAGTTTCCAGGTACCGGCCAGGGAGCAAGCCTCGTGCGAGATACCTTCCATCAGACAGCCGTCACCCGCGAAAACCCAGGTCAGGTGGTCGACCACATCGTGGCCTTCGCGGTTGAACTCGCGCGCCAGCAAGGCTTCAGCCAGTGCAAAACCGACAGCATTACCCAGACCCTGGCCCAAAGGACCCGTGGTGGTTTCCACGCCAGCGGTAATACCCACTTCAGGGTGACCGGGAGTACGCGAATGCATCTGACGGAAGTTGCGCAGCTCGTCCATGGGCAGGTCGTAGCCGCTAAGGTGCAACAAAGCGTAGATCAGCATGGAACCGTGGCCGTTTGACAACACAAAACGGTCGCGATCAAACCAAGCAGGGTCGGCAGGGTTGTGTTTCAGGTGCCGGGACCAGAGAACCTGGGCGATATCGGCCATGCCCATGGGCGCACCGGGGTGGCCCGAATTAGCTTGTTGCACGGCATCCATAGACAAGGCACGGATGGCATTGGCTAGGGTTTTATCAGAGGCTGACGCAATATCCATTAGAAGCTCATTGGGGCGGCGGCGCGACAATTCCGACAGGCGGACGGCTCACGGCCCTGATTAGTTTATAAAACGCGCTATTTTAGCATTGCTGGCGCTAAATCGCCCCCACTAGAGCTGGGGCCTTGTGCTTTCTTCCCCAAGCCCCGGTACGGTATGCTTGTGCGGTTTTTTATGCTTGATGGTGTCTTGATATGGCAGCTCCCCGTTTCTACCTCCCCTTGGACCTGACGGCCCGGACCGAGATCGCCCTGCCCGAGGCATTGGCGCATCACGCCATCCGGGTGCTGCGTTTAAAGGACGGTCAGGACATCGTTCTGTTCGACGGACTCGGGACCCAATATCCCGCCACCTTGCGCATTGAAGGCAAAAAAGGCTTTGCCAGCCTGGGCGATGCCCAAACACCTGTCCGCGAGCTGGCCGGTCACATTACGGTACTGCAAGGCATTGCCTCCAGCGACAAGATGGACTGGATTATCGAAAAAGCCGTGGAAATGGGCGTGAGCCGCTTTGTACCGATTCGCGCACAACGCAGTGTGCTGCAACTGAATGCGGAGCGGCAGGCCAAACGCATGGGCCATTGGCAAAGAGTGATTGAGTCGGCCAGCGAGCAATGCGGTCGCAACCGCCTGATGGAACTGTCAGCACCGCTGACATTGGCCGAGTATTTTCGCGAGGCTGAAACTGGCCTGCATCTGTTCTGTGATCCCGATGCGCCTCAACAATTGGCGCAGGCCATTGGACCGCAAGATCAGGCCATGACTATCTTGATTGGCCCCGAAGGCGGTTGGTCGCCCGAAGAGCAGAAGGTGGCACTGGATGCCCAGGCTCAGGCGATTCGTTTCGGGCACCGCGTGCTGCGAACCGAAACCGCCGCCCTGGCGCTGACAGCAGCGATCAGCGCCTTGCAAGGCTGGGAATAAGGCCTAAGGCTTATTCCTCGTCCTGGCTGGAGTAGGAAGCAGGAGTCTCACCCGGTTCCGGGTCAGGGTGCTTGCCAGCGTGCAGAACGACACATACAAAACGACGCTCGTTATTCGAGGCCCAGGCATGCACATCCTCGCACACACCCAAAATAGCCTGGGCGTCTTTTTCCAATGCAGGATCACCACTGTGCAGATTGTCCAGCCACAGGGCCAGGCCTGTTTTCTGATCCAGCACGGTGTCACATAGGCAATCGTAGAGTGCATCCAGATTGCCACCAAAAAACTCAGGGTAATCGACAGCCTTGGCGACTGCTCGCAGAACAGCAGAACGATTGCGGGCACGATCGCAACTTACTTCCAGGGCGGTAAGCCCCTGGGCCTGTGCCTGCTCCAGAAAATCAGCAGCCGTCAGGCCCGTTGCGTCGAGCACACCGCCTTGTTGCAAAGCTTCTTGCAAAGTCAGGGATTGGCTCATCAGGACGCTTCCTTAAAAAACGCTAACACTTCTTCACGACGACTCATGGTATCGGTCTTTCCTAACTCGATCAGCTCTTGGGTGTAGCCGGACTCGAATAACAAATATGAAATTAATGCACCGCCTGTGGTCGGACCGGACTTTGAAGATACACCAAGTACTCGAAATAGGGTACGTGCAGCAGTTGGCATCTGATGAATATGCCGAGTGGCAATTTCATCCAGCGAGCGGCTGGGAGTGATGGCAAACGTGCTGACAGGACGCAGCGATTGGCTTTGTAATACATTTGCAGGCATATAGGCAAGCAATGTATTGATGCGTTCCATACGCTCAATATCCGTTGACACACTATCGAGGAATATGTTGGATAAAGCATAGCCACTGATCTGGGCCAAAGAGGGATAGGGCGGATCTTCGCACTCTTGCTCGTGGTAGGTGTTGTCCGCGTATCCCGTGCCCACAATCAGGACCTTGTGCGCCCCCAGATGAATCGCCGGGCTGATGGGTGCCAGCTGGCGCATGGTCCCGTCCCCGCACCACTGGGTTTGCTTGCCCACTTGCAAGGACTGGGCCGGAAACATGAAGGGAATGGCGCTGGAAGCCATCAGGTGGTCCACCCCGATCACACCGGGGATGGCGCGGCGCAGATTGCGCGTCCAGGGTCGGATACGCTCGTCACACTGATAAAAAGTCAGGTGCTCACCCGTGGTGTAGGCAGCGGCCGTAATCGCCAGCGCGCCGACATGCTGCTGGGCCAGATTGCGCTGCAAGCGATCAAAGTCCAGGCTCTTTTCCAGCAAGTCCCGCAGCGGTGAGTTGTCCAGCATGGAGTGCGGCACATGGTCACGCAGACGCGGGGCCAGCCAGCCCAAGGCCAGCGTGGCCACCCAGTGCACACTGGTCGCCAGCAACTGCAAGGGGTCGGCATGAAAAATATCGTTGGTGCGCAACGAGCCCCACAGCTGTTGTATATGGTCGACAGCCTCGTGAGGCTTGTCAGCACGGCAAGCCAATCCGGCAGCATTGATGGAGCCTGCCGAAGAGCCACAAATAATATCGAAGGGATTGCGAAACTGAGGGTTGCGATCCGGGTCCAGCAGCTCCAGCAAACCGGCCAGCACCCCGGCCTGATACGCGCCGCGCGCCCCGCCCCCATTCAGGACCAATGCCACGGGAGCGGGAGAGCGCTGGATCATGATAGCTATCAGCCTTCAGTAGCGACGTTGGCATCCACCACCGTGACCGCCGTCATATTGACGATACGGCGTACCGAGGAAGTAGACGTCATGATGTGCACCGGTGCCCGTGCCCCCAACAGGAAGGGACCGATCGCCACGTTGCCACCGGCAGCCGTCTTGAGCAGGTTGTAGGCAATATTGCCGGCTTCCACGTTCGGGCAGACCAGCAAGTTCGCCTCGCCCGTCAGGGCCGAGGTGGGCAGGATTTGATGGCGAGCCTTTTCATCCAGCGCGCAGTCGCCGTGCATTTCCCCGTCCACTTCCAGGCTGGGGTCCAGCTTGCGCACACGCTCCAGCGCACCGCGCATGGTGACGGCGGCAGGCGAGTCGTTGGTTCCAAAGTTGGAGCTGGACAGCAAGGCCACCTTGGGTTCGATATTGAACTGGCGCATCTTGCGAGCCGCTGCCAAGGTGATCTCGGCCACCTGATCCGAATCGGGATCATGGTTCACGTGCGTGTCCGTCAAGGCCACGGTACGCTCACTGAGCAGCAAAATATTCATGGCCGCATAAGTCTCCACGCCCGGAGCTTTACCAATCACCTGATCCACCAGTTCCAGATGGTTCTCGTAGCGCCCCACGGTGCCGCAGATCATGCCATCGGCATCACCCAGATGCAGCATCATGGCACCGATCAAGGTTGGGCGACGGCGCATTTCCACACGCGCCATCTCTTTGCTGATACCGCGACGCGACATGATTTCCCAGTAGCTGGTCCAGTAACGGTGGAAACGATCATCCTGCTCGGGGTTGGTCACTTCCACATCAATACCCAAGCGCAGACGCAGGCCATAGCGTTCAATACGCTGCTGCAGAACAGCAGGACGCCCCACCAGAATCGGGCTGGCCAGACCTTCGTCCACAATAATTTGTACCGCACGCAGGACGCGCTCGTCCTCGCCTTCGCTGAACACCACGCGCGACTTGGCACCGTCTTGCACCAGGCCACGGGCCAGCGAGTAAATCGGCTTCATGAAGGAGCCGGACTTGTAGACGAACTGGCGCAGCTGATAGATGTAGCTGTTCAGATCCGCAATCGGACGGGTCGCCACGCCCTCTTCCATGGCCGCTTTGGCAACCGCAGGGGCGATACGCACAATCAGACGCGAATCAAAGGGGCGGGGAATAAAGAAGGACGGACCGAAAGACACTTCTTCCAGGCCATAAGCGGCGGCTACGCCTTCATCCTGCTCCTCACGCGCCAGCTGACAAATGGCCAGCACAGCGGCTTTCTCCATACCGCGCGTAATCGTGGTGGCTCCCACGTCCAGCGCGCCACGGAAGATATAAGGGAAGCACAGCACATTATTGACCTGGTTCGGGTAATCCGAACGGCCGGTCGCCATGACCACATCGTCACGCACGGCGTGGGCATCTTCAGGCAGGATCTCGGGATTTGGATTGGCCAAGGCCAGAATCAGGGGCCGGGGAGCCATGTTCTTGAGCATCTCGGGCTTGAGCACGCCACCGGCGGACAAGCCCAGAAACACATCGGCCCCATCAATCACGTCACTCAAGGTACGGGCGTCGGTCTGTTTGGCAAAACGAGCCAGTTCAGGCACAGGATTACCGGGGCGACCCTCGTACAGCACGCCATCAATATCGGTAACCCAGATATTTTCCAGCGGCAGGCCCATATCAATCATCAGGTCCAGGCAAGCCAGCGCGGCAGCACCGGCCCCGGAAGTCACCACTTTGACCTGCTTGATGTCTTTTTCCACCACGCTCAGGCCATTCAGAAAGGCGGCCGTCACGCAAATCGCGGTGCCATGCTGGTCGTCGTGGAAAACAGGAATGCTCATGCGCTGGCGCAGCTTGCGCTCCACCTCGAAACACTCGGGCGCTTTGATGTCTTCCAGATTGATGCCGCCAAAGGTCGGCTCCAGACCAGCAATAATATCCACCAGCTTGTCTGGGTCGGTTTCATTGATCTCGATATCAAAGACATCCAGACCTGCAAAGCTCTTGAACAGCACGGCCTTGCCTTCCATGACCGGCTTGGAGGCCAGCGCGCCAATATTGCCCAGGCCCAGCACCGCGGTGCCGTTGGAAATTACCCCAACCAGATTGCCCCGACCGGTATAGCGAAAGGCATTTTGCGGGTCATTGACGATTTCCTCGCAAGCAGCCGCAACCCCGGGCGAATACGCCAGCGCCAGATCCCGCTGGTTGGAGAGTTGCTTGGTCGGCGTGACCGATAACTTTCCGGGCCTGCCCTGCTCGTGATATTCCAGAGCTGCTTTCCGAAAATTGGCGTCCATGCTTATACCCACCCAAAAATCCATTTAAAACGGACCGGGATCGCCAGAGCGCTTCCATTGCCTGCCAGCGAAAATTCAAACAAGCGCGTGGCTTGATACGCTGAATGCTGTTCTTGTCTCCGAACCCCGGTCACCTTGCCTGGCCCTCAAGGCCAAAGCAAGGACCATTCTAGCCCTTGAGTTACAACATGGGTCAAGCACAGGCCAGGACAAACTTAGAGCGCCTGACCCGGATAGGAGAATCGGTCCGCAGGATCAAACAGGGCTTTGATGCGGCTATCCACATCCTGAGCCTGCCAGGACTGCTCCTGATTCGGCCAGGACCAATCTTGCGGGTCCGAGCCGCTTAAAACGGCATCATCCAGCACCAGCCATTCCACCCAGGCCAGATCACCGCCGTGGCCCAGCATCAGATGAGCCAGATTGATGCCCTCGCCTTCAACCGGCTCCAGCGCATCCAGACGATAGCGGCAGGGCCATTGCTCTTGTCGCAGGGCCTGGGTTTCCGATTCGCCCATCAACTGGAACAAGGCTGGAATCAACTGCTGCATGCGCAGGCTATCCAGGGGATTGCGGTTTTCCTGTCCAAAGGGGCCCAAGGCCGCTTGCGTGTTATCCGCCAGAATGACCGAGCAGTGCAACACGCCCGACAAGGCGGTGCGACCGCTAGGCCAGTCATGCTGACGCCGGTCGGCCAGCCAGGCAGCGACGGTCATGCCAGCCGGAGCATCGGCCAGACCTCGAAAACCTTTGGCTTCCATCTCGCCCAGCAGACAGCCAGGCTGCACAAACCAGCGATTGGAGTTCGGTTCCAGACGGTCACAGCGGGCCATCTGCCGGCCTGGGGCCAGGACAATCATGGGACCATCGGCTTCACTGGCCTGCGGCACGCCTTCCAGACATACCGTCACACCGTACTCGGCGGCCAGCGTCAACACCATATGCACATCTGCGCTGGAAGCGGGCTCCAGACGGGCCTGCTCGTGATGCGGCTCAGCGTTAAGTTCGGACCACTCGCCCTGGACTCGGGCTTTCAAGCGCGAACAAAATGTCTGCCACGCTGTTTGGGGAGGACGACGCCCCATCAAAAATGCACGCCGCGACGAAGAAACCATAGACTTTTCCTGCAACAAACCTAAACTTGAGTCTCACTGGCCCGCCGGTTTGCACCCCTACAGGGCACACGCACATGCCACAGCCACCTGACGCCCTTTTGAGCAAGGTCCTACAATACACTTTTTACCCGAGATTTGCCGTATGTCCCGCCTCGCCAGTCGTACCGAACACGTTCTTCCTTTTCATGCTGTTGAACTCTTCAAACAGGCCAATGCCTTAAAGGCCACTGGCCGCGACATTATCAGCCTGGGCATAGGCGAGCCGGACTTTACCGCCCCTCAAGCCGTGGTCGATGCACTGCATCAGGCCAGCAATCAAGGCTTAAGCCAATACACCGCCCCTGCCGGTCTGACAGCTTTGCGTGAACGCATCGCCCTGTATTACGAGCAGCAGTTCCAGGCCCATGTCGACCCCTCGCGTATTGTGGTCACGGCGGGTGCCTCCGGTGCCCTGTCTTTGGCTACGCTGGCCCTGATCAATCCCGGCGACGAAGTGCTGATGCCCGATCCGTCCTACCCGGCCAACCAGAACTTCATCATGGCTGCCGGTGGAACAGCCCGCCTGATCCCCGCCTCGGCAGAGGAACGCTTTCAGCTAAGCGCCCAGCACATTCGCGAGCACTGGGGTCCCAAGACCCGCGGCGTTCTGATTGCTTCGCCCAACAATCCCACTGGCGCGACGATTTCCCGCCCTGCTCTGCAAGAACTGATCAAGGAAGTGCGCGCCCGCGATGGCTTCATCATCATGGACGAGATTTATCTGGGTCTGTTTTACGAAGAAGCCCCGCTCAGCGCCTTGACCCTGGATCAGGACATTATTGTTATCAATAGCTTTTCCAAGTACTTCCACATGACAGGCTGGCGTCTGGGCTGGCTGATTCTGCCCACCTGGATGAGCGAGGCGTGCGAGCGCATGGCCGCCAGTCTGGCAATCTGCGCGCCCTCTTTGGCGCAACATGCCTCTCTGGCCTGCTTCGAGCCTGAAACCATGGCGATTTATGAAGAGCGTCGCCTGGCTTTCAAACAGCGTCGTGATTATCTGCTGCCCGAGCTGGAGCGTCTGGGCTTGCGCGTACCGGTACGCCCGGATGGCGCTTTCTATATTTATACGGATATTCGCGAATACAGCCAGGACAGCGATGCCTTCTCGCAGCAACTGCTGCACGAGGCGGGTGTGGCGGCTGTACCGGGCCGGGACTTTGGTACGGCCCATGCACCCTATACCTTGCGCCTGTCCTACGCGACCGGCATGGATCGCCTGCAAGAAGCAATCAGCCGTCTGGGGCAATTTCTGGGCCGCTAAGCCCCGCATCATTTCAGTCTGCCGGGCCTGCGGCCCGCTTCCATTAACGTATTTCGGGCCGCAAGGCCCGATTTCTTTTGCTATTCAGACTGCTTAGCGTGCCCGAATCGGGATGCCCGAGGCCAAGGCAATACGGCGACGTTCAGCCAGCACCTTTGCGCCATAGCCACCATCGCTAGGCCCAGTCGCCCCGACATAACAGGCCAAGCCACCCTCAATCGAGCCACGGCGACGGATACAGTCGGACAGAATCTGCCCACCCACACGGATATTCGCCTCCGGACTCAGCACCGCCAACGTACCTTCCATATAGATATCGAACTTCTCTTTATGGACTTTGGTCATCACCTGCATCAGGCCCTGCGCACCCACATGACTTTCTGCATAGGGGTTGTAGCGTGACTCAATGGCGATCACCGCCAGAATCAGCTGCGGGTCCAGATTCTTTTCCTTGCCCACAATAAAAGCGGTGTGAATCAAGGCCCCCGCCACCGAATAGGCAATCTTGTACTTGCGCGCCAAATAGCTGCGCAAGGCCTGCTGCTGAGCCGCCGTGACGCCCGCAATGGGTTGCCCGGTTACCGAAGCACGCAGATTCTTCATGAAACCCTGGTACGTGGAAACTGCTTGCTGCTGTTCCGTCTGACTCAAGTCCTCGCCATCCTCCGACAGGGCTGGCTGGGTTTTATCCGCAGGCCAGACCGCCTGGCTGTACGCATCGTATTTCACCGCCTCGGGGCGCAGGGTTTGCACGAGACCGGTATAAAGCTGGTTAAACTGAGCGCGCATCGATGGCACAACCACACAGGCTGCGATCGTTACCAGTACGGCAATGCCCAGGTACATGGCACATACGTGCACAAACTCACCGATGCGATACGTCAGGGTGCGGGCCGAGCGACTAAGTACATAGTCCATATCTTGGAAGCCCATGGGATCATCCTTAGTATTGCTAACTGCCCGATGTTAACCTTAGAACCTGTTCAAGGTCTTAACCAAAAATATCTGCAAGCGGAGCCCCGTTCTTCTGTGAAATACCGTGACTTGAGAGACTTTATTGCCCAGCTGGAAGCCAAGGGCGATCTGAAGCGGATTACGCAGCCAGTTTCCACCTCGCTGGAAATGACTGAAATCAGTGACCGGGTACTGCGTGCCGGTGGACCGGCGCTTTTGTTTGAAAACGCCCAGCAGCAAGGCGCCAAAGCCGCCATGCCTGTCCTGGCCAATTTGTTCGGCACGCCCCAACGCGTCGCCTGGGGCATGGGTGCACAGGATGTGTCGGCATTACGCGACACTGGTGAACTGCTGGCCAATCTGAAAGAGCCGCAAGCCCCCACCGGAATGCGTGACGCGCTGTCCAAAGTGTCCATGCTCAAGTCTGCCCTGTGGGATATGAGCCCCAAGAATGTCCGCTCTCCCGCGTGTCAGGAAGTGGTGCTGGAAGGCAAGGATGTGGACCTGAACCAGATCCCCTTGCAACTGTGCTGGCCCGGCGACGTGGCCCCCTTGCTGACCTGGGGTTTGGTGATTACCAAAGGCCCCCATGCCAAGCGCCAGAATCTGGGCATTTACCGTCAACAGCTGATTGGCCGTAACAAGCTGATCATGCGCTGGCTGTCCCACCGTGGTGGTGCACTGGATTTCCGCGATCACGCCCTGACCAACCCTGGCAAACCTTTCCCAATTGCTGTGGCTCTGGGCACCGACCCCGCAACCATTCTGGGTGCCGTCACCCCCGTGCCCGACAGCCTGTCCGAATACCAGTTTGCCGGTTTGCTGCGCGGCTCGCGCACCGAAGTGGCCAAAGCCCTGGGTAGCGACTTGTCCGTGCCCGCCTGGGCCGAGATTGTGCTGGAAGGTCATATCCTGCCCAGCAATCACCCGGATGCCCTGGCTCCCGACGTCCCCGAAGGCATGAAGCCGCCCGCCGACAGCAGCTACGAAATGGCGCTGGAAGGCCCTTATGGCGATCACACCGGCTACTATAACGAGCAGGACTGGTTCCCGGTCTTTACCGTTGAGCGCATCACCATGCGCCGCAACCCGATTTACCACAGCACCTACACTGGCAAACCGCCCGATGAACCTGCTGTTCTGGGCGTCGCACTGAACGAAGTCTTTGTGCCCCTGCTGCGCAAGCAATTGCCTGAAATTGTGGACTTCTACCTGCCACCCGAAGGCTGCAGCTATCGCCTGGCCGTCGTGTCGATTCGCAAGCAATACGCAGGCCATGCCAAGCGCGTGATGTTTGGTGTCTGGAGCATCTTGCGCCAGTTCATGTACACCAAATTCATCGTGGTGGTGGACGAGGATGTGAACACGCGCGACTGGAAGGAAGTGATCTGGGCCATGACCACCCGTATGGACCCGGTACGCGACACCGTGCTGGTCGAGAACACACCTATCGACTATCTGGACTTTGCCTCGCCGGTCTCGGGACTGGGCGGCAAGATGGGTATGGATGCCACCAACAAGTGGCCCGGAGAAACCCAGCGCGAATGGGGCACACCTATCAAGATGGATGAATCCACCAAGAAAAAAGTGGACGATATGTGGGGATCGCTGGGACTGTAAGCCAGAACGCGCCTTCATCCGCCGCAGTCAAAAACAAACAAAGACCATCACCGCAAGGGTGCATGGTCTTTGTTTTATTCAGCTCATCACAGCGGGGCACCCCACACGGCACCCGACACCCATATCAGGTTGGCAAGGCCAGCGGTTCCACCAGTTCAATCAGGTACTCATCCGGGTCAAACACAAAGGCAATCGTGCGCTTGCCGTGATTCATCTGCTTGGGAGGCGTCTTGATCCTGACGCCCTGCTCTTCCAGATAACGCACGGCCTGATGCACGTCCTGGACCATCAAGGCCAGATGACCAAAAGCCCCGCCCTTCTCATATGACTCTTTTTGGTCCCAGTTCCAGGTCAGCTCCAGACTGGACTGCGTACCCTGATCAAAACTGAGAAACACATTGGTGAAGCGGCCGGACTCATAGTCCGTGTGACGCACAACATGCATGCCCAGAATATCGCGGTAAAACGCCAGGGATCGCTCCAGATCCAGGACGCGCAACATGACATGATCAAGGCCAAACTGTATTTCGGAAGTGCTCATAACTAGGGGCGGAGGTTTGAAAATTGCAATGTAGCAAAACCGCCTCCCTGGCATCATGACCGCTCATCAAGGGTCCATGAGAAATACTCAAGCCTTACGCACTGGCCGCCATCAGCTCCGACGAGATGGTCTGGATGAATAAAGGCACACAGGGATTGGCATTGCTTTCCTGCCACATGATGTTGATGAAGGACTGCGGATGCTGACCCGACAAGTCCAGATCAATGGCCACCAGATCACGGTGCACGTACTTGCGCAAGGACTGCGACAAGACGGCAATGCCGATATTGGCCGCCACCATGCTCATGATGCCGGTAATGGTGCTGGCTTCCTGCACGGAATTAGGATGAAAACCGGCATGTCGGCACAGGGAATAAAAATAGCGCCGCCAGACCTGCCAATGCGTCTTGCTGCCCACCACAAAACGCTCATTGGCCAGATCCACCAAGGGAATGGATTTTTCCTTTGCCAAAGGGTGATCGCTCTGCAAAAGAACGATAGGGTCATCATGACAGACCGGCTTCCACTGCACGCCCAGCTCCTCGGGATCATCAGAGAAGGCAAAGCCAAAGCCCAGGTCCAGGCTGCCCTGCTGCAAGCCCTGGATTTGCTGCTGCGTGGGCATATATAACAAATCGGTTGTGATGTTCGAATACTGCTGCTTGAAGTGCTCCAGCGTTCTGGGCAGCACGTCCTGCACCGCGTAGTCGTTATAGGCAATGATCAGGTGTCCGATATCGCCAAACTTGGCTTTCTGGGCCAGCTCGATACCGCGCTCCAGATGCACAAAAACCTGCTCGATTTCCTGCAGCAGCAAAAAGCCTGCGGCGGTGAGCCTGACCTGGCGAGTGCTGCGTTCAAACAGATCCACCTGCAAGTCGTCTTCCAGCTTTTTGATGATGCGCGTCAGCCCCGGTTGCGTGATGTGCAGCAGCTCCGCCGCCTTCTTGAAGTGCAACTGTTCGGCCACCGTTTTAAAGGCGCGCAGGTGATGCAAATCCAGGCGTGCGGGAATCATGGTTACGCTCATATTTTAGATTGATAACATCGCGATCAATAATAGTGCGCGAATAGTGAATGGACAAGCAATTTGCAGAGGATTAGCTTATCTAGCACGCACTGGATGGCGCTTTGCAAGCATGCCAGGACCGGATGCCCAGCCCCACAGAAAGGAGGAACTCATCCTGTTGCAAGCGATGCTCTTACCGAGCTTTCAGCTAATACCAAGAAAAGACAGAGACGTATAAATAATAAAAAACCAGCTACCCCCACAGGGTTTGATTTCAAAAAACAGATAGTCCCAATACTTGAGGAGACATAAGTATGCAAAGGGAAAGCACCGTGGCCGAATCGGAACATACCGATACGGGTCACATCAAGAAAGTAATGATGGGTTCAGCGGCCGGTACGATCGTTGAATGGTTTGACTTTGCCTTGTTCGGCTATATGGCCGTATACATCGCACAAAACTTCTTCCCCTCGGAAGACAAGATGGCGGGCTTGCTGGCCACCTTTGCAGTATTTCTGGTGTCCTTTATTGTTCGCCCCCTGGGCGGGATCTACTTTGGCAGGCTGGGCGACCGCATTGGCCGCAAGAAGATTCTGGCCCTGACCGTCCTGCTGATGTCCGGCTCGACCGCGGCCATTGGTCTGATTCCAACCTATGACAGCATTGGCATCTGGGCTCCGGTTCTGCTGATCATCATCCGCTGTATTCAGGGGCTGTCGGCCGGTGGCGAATATACGGGCGCCACCATCTACACCGTTGAACACAGCCCCATGAACAAGCGCAACTCCTACGCCTGGGCCATGTCCGGCGCCACCTACTTTGCGTTTGCACTGGCAGCAGGGATCAGCGCCGGTCTGGCCGCAATTGTCGGTACCGAGGCCATGGGCGATTGGGGCTGGCGCACCATCTTCCTGCTGGCCGTTCCCATGGGCATCGTGGCTTTCTTCATTCGGGATCATCTGGCCGAATCGCCCGAGTTCCAGCAGATGCGTGCGGAGAAAAAAGGTCAGCTCAGCTACAGCGCGTCCCAGGTCTTCAAGGCAGAGGGTTCCAATATTGTGAAGTTAGGCGGCTTTATCGTGCTGTACGCCCTGTCCTTCTACATTTTCTCCACCTACATGAACACCTTCCTGCGCACGGTCATTGGCTTGTCCTCCGTCCAGTCCCTGACTGCGAACATGGTTGCCCTGCTATTTGTCACCGCCCTGACCCCGCTTGCCGGTGTGATCTCGGACCGGGTGGGCCGCCGTCGCATGATGCAATTTGCTGCTGTCTGGCATGCGCTGTTCACCATTCCAGCCTACATGATCGTCAGCAAGGGAGCTTCTTTGGAGGCCGCCATTTTCGGCATGCTGATTATCGGTATTGGCCAGGTGGCTGCCAGTGTGGTGGCCGTCACCCTGCTCTCGGAGATGTTCCCCACCGACATGCGCTATACCGCTTCGAGCATGTGCTACAACATCACCTTCGCGATCTTTGGTGGCACCGCACCCTACCTGGCCATCTGGCTGACGACACAAACAGGCAGCTATCTGGCTCCCGCGTTTTACGTCACGGTGGTCGCCGTTCTGTGCTTTTTCTGGGTGACGGTGCTGATGCCCGAAACCGCCAACAAGCCTTTGCGCCGCTATCACACCGAACCGGCTCATGATGCCAAACCGGCCGTCAGCATGGGCAAGGCAGGCGCCAGTTAAGCCTTCTTTACTCCCGCTGGTTTTCCGCAATCAACAGCCCTGTTCTACAGGGCTGTTTTTTTTATGGGAAAAGAGCATTGATTTACATTAAAAGCAATTCACATAAAGCTGATTCTGCCCATACAGAAACGGTATTCCCATACCGGCTTCTATAGAATAGCCTTCTGTAGCCCGCGCCAAATATAGACTCATTTTCTACCGTAAACAGACTGAAGAATGCGCCTGCTCTGCCCAAGGGATTTGCACCATGACCACCATCAGCCTCACCGACGTAACCGTAAGCAGCGACGCCGACTCGCATGCCCAAGGGTGGCTGACGGTTCAATTCAGCAATGGTTACCGCATCCAGGCCTACTGCCCCAAAAGCAATGACAACTGGGCCCAGGGAGCCCAACAGCTGTGCAAGCCGGGGCATTATGACGGTCTGGCCCCCACGCAGGTGGATAAGTTGCTGCTGCAAGCGGCCGACGATGGCAGCTATGTCGTCCTGCAAGCGACTCTGCCCAAGGCGGCCGTTCCCATGACGTATGCCCGGCCCGCTGACGAGCACATCTATATGGAACTGTCCCACAAACAGCAAAGCGTTTTCAGCGCGGATTTCCTGGCCATTGCCGCGATTATTTTCGGGGCGCTGTATGGTTTGAAATGGCTATTTGAAAAGTATCTGCTGCCCAAACTATAAAAACGCAGCCCAAAAAAAGCGCCCTGTAAAAACAGGACGCCTAAAAGAAAAAAGAAAATTACGCCGTCAGAACTGAGCTGCTGTTTAAAAAGCGCTGCTGCAACTGACGCGCCTGTAAAAGCAAAACATCATCCTGATGCGGTTTACCAATCAACTGCAAACCCATGGGCAGTTTCTGGAAATAACCCAACGGCAAAGACACCACCGGCAAGCCCAGTAACTGCCAGGCACGACTCATGAATGGCGCCCCCGTTCCTTCGGTTTTATAAGGCGCAACACCGGCTGCCGCAGGTGCCAGAATGAAATCCACCCCACTATCCTCAAACCACTGCAGCATCGCCTGTTTGAGCGTGTCCGCTCTTTGCAAGGCAGCAATGTACTCCTTGTAGGGAAAAGACAGACCCGTGCTCATCAAGGACTGCATATGGGCGCTCAAGGTTTCATGCTGCTGTTGCTCGTACACCAGATTCCGGGCCACTTCATAAGCCATGATCTGGGCATGCAAGGCCGTCAATTCAACAACGGCGTCCTGCAGGGGAAAATCCACCAGCGTATGCCCCTGTTCCGACAAATCCTGCTGGCACGCCTGCAAGGTCTCCAGCATCTTGTCCTGAACGTCGCCCAATGCCTGCCCGGAGAAAACACCAAACACACAAGCCGCCTGCGCCCCCGGCGTGCTCAAACTCAAGGGTTTGTGCAGCAGGATATTGCGCAGCAAGAGCGTGTCGAGCACATCGTTGCTGAGTATGCCCAGGGAGTCCAGAGACTGAGCCAGCGGCTGAATATTGCGCAAGGAAAACTCGTTTTTGCTGCCTACATAGCCAATGCAGCCGCAGTAGGATGCAGGCCGTATGACCGATGCCGCCGTCTGTGTGCCGAAGGCTACCGGCACCATGAAATCAGCCACGGCAGCAGCAGAGCCGCTGGACGAGCCACCAGGTGTGCGTTCGGCATCATGCGGGTTATTCGTCTTGCCAGCCTGAAAGTAAGCAAACTCGGTCGTAACTGTCTTGCCCATCAAAATGCCGCCTACCGCTTTCATCGCGGTCACGCAGGAAGCATCCATATCCGGAATCCGATCCTGGTGAATGGCCGAGCCCATTGTGGTGGGAATACCCGCCGTATCAATCACGTCCTTGACCGCAAAGGGCAGGCCCATCAAGGGCGAGGCCTTGTAGAAATCGCTGCGACTTTCGTACTCGGCCAGATAGTCGTCCTGATCAATCAGATACTGCCAGGCACCAATCCTGTCATCGCGTATGGCAATGCGCTCGTAGAAGGAAGCCACGATCTCCGGCAGACTGGCTTCGCCCGTATGCAGAGCGTGCAGCAATTGATGCAAAGGCAGCTTAAACCACTGTCGTTTCATGCTGCCACTCCTTGAGAGCTTGCAATAAAGAGGCATCCACCGTCGCCACCCCACCACCAACACGGCCACGTTCCCCGGCACCGTCGATCATGCCCAGCAGCACCAACGGCCCGGTATTGTTGGCGATCACCTGCGCAAAATCGCTAATACCATTGCGCCCGGCCAGAAAGGGCAAACGAGTTTTCAGGAACTGGCCTTGACGAGTCAGGTAGTCCGAGGGCAAAAAGGCGTGCAGATTCCTGGCGCTAATCCCGGCCAGATCCAGACACTGGCCACCCAGCCCTACAAAATCCACCACCGCACTATCACCCAAGGCTCCCAGCGCTTGTGCCTGCTCATTGCCCGGCTCTTTATTGCCGGCGATGACAGGGGCGTCCGTAACCAGCCAGGTCGTGGAACTGGCCAGTTGCAGACCAAAGCGCAAGCCATTGCCGCCGACTTTAACGATGGCATCCGCGTCATCCGCCGACGTCTGGTTTGCCAGAATCAAGGCACTGGCAGCCATCCAGTAATTCAAGGCCCAGGCCATTGCGCCGTACAGAAAGCTCTGACTGGCCTCGTCATTAATGCCCCAGGAGACAATAATGTCGGCCAATTGCCGGGAACCATGCATGGTACGAGCATGGCCATCATCACCATTCAGCAAGGAAGCCTGAACGATGGGAGCCAGATCTACCGGCCCCTGAAACTGTGCAGCCAGCCGTACACCCAAATCCTGATGCAGCCAACGCAGATGCGGCACCATTTCGTCGGCAAAAATACCCAGGCGGGTGCACCACTGCATGCCTTCATTCAGCACCGAGTATTTCTTGCTCCCGGGCCGATTGCTGTCGCTGACCTCAATCAAATACATGGACGGCGTCACCACTCCGGCCAATGGCACCACTACGCCGTAATCCTGCGCGGGAGCCAGTTGCACGCCCCCTGCGTCCAGCAAGGCTTGCGCCTCTTGTTTGTTGTCCGCCCAACCCTCATACAGAATGCCGATCAAAGCCGAATTTCGGATTGCGGCAGGCAACTCCTGTGCATCCCGAAACGGTGGCCCGGCATGCAGGACCAGACGGCCTTGCGAGGGCAAAATGGATTGCAGGGACCGGACTCCTGTCCAGGCGGGCATCACGGCCTGCGTCTCTACATGCTGAGCCATATCGTCTCCTTACGCCACGCGCATCCAGGTTTCGCTGTTCGCCAGGCTGGCGGACTGCGCACGCGAGCCGTTAAAGTCCCGCTCTATGGTGTTGCCTGGCAGGGCGGTGCCATTGATCAGCACCCTGGCTTGCTGCGCCGGGTGGAACACACACATCATTTCGTGTTTCTGGGTTTGGGTCTGGCTTTGTGGCAGGTCCACACAAATCGCTGGCTGCGTCATTTGATGCCATTGCAGCTCCACCGTCAGACCAGCACTGGCGGAGGTAACTGACTCGCTGACCAGTTCAGGGAAACGGTTTACGGTCTGGAAAACACCGTCACCCAAGACCTGCAACTTATCCAGCGCCACCGCCTTGCGAAACAGACCGAAATGACGCACGAAATCCTGCACCAGATACTCGGCCAAGGGCTTGTTATCCGTGATCAGCAAACGCGCGTCACTGTTCTGCCCGTCCTCGTAGGGCTTGTCCAGAACCAGTATGGCCTGGCCGCTGCCATACGCCGAGCTGGCAATGCGAAAGTACAGGGACAAGGACGACCAGTCCTGCTCAGGGTCGGTCTTCAAGTAAATAAAAGGGTTGTCGCCCGTCCAATCCAAGGTGCCGGTTTTAATTCCCGTCATGCTCAAGCCTCCGTGTTCAATGTATTCGTCATGGTTACCTGGGCGTTTCACGCCAGGTCTTTTTCCACCGCGTATTCCTGGCGCAGTTGCTGAAAGTCCGTGCTCGGCTGCCAGCCCAGAATTTCCTTGGCCGCATGGCTGCTGAAAATGGAGGCACGGGGATTGTTCTGATACCAGCGCGGGTTCTTGATTTCAGGCACAGGGCCGATAATCTGCTGATACCAGTCTGTGGTTGCCAGGGGGTGGGAGCTATCGTCTGCGCTGATGAAAAACACGCCGTAGCGCAAACCTTGCAGATTCACGGCGGCCTCAAAGGCACGCGCCAGATCCGCAGCCCAGATGTAATAGAACAGCCAGTTACGCTGCGGGCTGTCAACGAACTGGATGTACTCGGCAATGGTTTCCGGCAGCACAACGGCCAGCGGACGCAGACAGATCACTTCCATATCGCTGGCCTCGCTAAAGCTTTTTGCCATCTGCTCCATGACGATCTTGCTGACGCTGTAGGCCTGATAAGGCTTGTTTTCATGGGCCTCGTCCACAGGCAGATACTGAGGCTTCCAATCGGCGCGCATCTCCGACAGACCGCAGGCTGAAATACTGGAGCACAGCACCACTTTCTTGACGCCGTTTTCGCGACAGGCTTGCAGCACATGCCAGGTGCCGCGCACATTGACGTTGATGTACTGCTCCTCGGCCGCCTTCCAGTCGAAATCAATCGCCGCCAGGTGAATCACGGCATCGGCATTTTGGGTGGCCGCACGCACGGCCTCCAGATCCATCACATCCGTTTGAATAAAGGAAACCTGATGCTGGCTGGGTTTCAGATCCGCCACGACCACATCCATGGTCTGCATCAATTGCTGTACGACGTACGAGCCCACACGGCCCGAGCCGCCTGTAACCACCACTTTCTTCATGGTGTTTCTCCTGTTTATTGTTATAGATCCAAAACCAGTTCGGCCGACAAGGCGCGCGAGACGCAGATCATCATGGTTTCATTCAACTGCCGCTCTTCTGGCGACAGCACAAAATCCCGATGCTCAGGCAGGCCGGAAATCACTACGGTCTCGCAGGTGCCGCAGGTGCCGTTCTGGCATGAGCACTTGACCCGTATGCCTTCCCGTTTCAAGGCAGCCAGAATCGTTTCATCCTCTGCTACCGCAATGCTTTTGCCCGACTTCTGCAAGGTCACGGTGAAGCCCTTGCCTTGCAGCATGGCCGGGTCGGTCTCTACCGAGAAACGCTCCAGCACCAGCTGCCAGCCAATATCAGCCTGTTCCTGTTGATAGTTTTCCAAAGCGGCCAGCAAAGGCTGCGGACCGCAGGAATAGACGACGGTCTGTGCATCCAGCGCTTGCAATGCGCCTTGCAGATCAAACAGCCCGTCCTGATTGGAGGCATGCGTGGTGATACGCGCGCCATCCACTTCTTGCAGCTCTTGCAGGAAAATAAAATCCGCTGCGTTTCTTGCCAGATACAGCAAGTGCCAGTCCAGACCCGCTGCCGCCGCGGCCTGGACCATGGGCACGATAGGCGTGATGCCTATGCCGCCGGCAACAAAGAAGCACTTCGTGTTTGCAGCAAAGGGAAAGTGATTTTTCGGAATGCTGACGGCCAGCGCATCACCTTCCTGCAACACCTCATGGATATACGCAGAGCCGCCCCGCCCGGCTTCCTCTTTGAGAACGGCAATTTGCCATTCGCGGGTATTGGCCTGTTGGCCACACAGCGAATACTGACGGTAAAGCGGCTCGGTCTGCGACACCGCCAGTTCCAGTTCAATATGCGCCCCCGGCTCCCAGACGGGGAACGCGCCCCCGTTTTGCAAACCCAGGGTCAGGCCCACAACGCGCTCTGACAGCCTGGTTTTCTTCAGCACGCGTGTTTGCAAAGTTTGCTGCATGATGCTGCTCCTGCTCCCTTAGGCAATCGCTCGGATCGGCAACACCCGGCTTTGCTCGTCCACCCGGCGCTCTTCGGCGCGGTACAGATCAATCAGCCAGTTTTGCAAACGCTTGATGACCAGCTCTTCATTGGTCAGACGGCCACGGGAAGCAAAGTTGGATTGCATGCCCTGATGCGAACGACGCCAGGCAAACAGGTCCTCGATCATCACGGGGTACAGATCATCGTGTTCCTGATCGAACTTCTCTTTGTGATCCTCGCGTTCCAGCGTTTCTTGCGGGTACATCCAGGACACGCCGTAGGTGGACTGCTTGGCGCTTTTGGGCAGCCACATGAAGTACTTCACCTTATCGGGCATGGCGACCAGCAAGAGGTTGGGAGCCACGGTCACGTAAGAAAGCTGGGTCCGCTCCTGGTCGGTCAGACCATCCATGGGCGGTTGCAAGATGGAGCCGGTATGCGTAGGCGCGGCGTCCTTGTGGGTGGAGAGCAGGTTGTAGGAGACTATGCCATTGGCCACATCATTGAAGACAGCGGTTTCATCAACACGATCCGGATTGGTTTCGTACATGCCGCCCCAGGACGAAGCGTGCAGAAAGCTGCAGTGGTAGCACTCGTCATTGAAGATCTTCCAGTTCCAGTCGAAACTTTCCATCTTCAGCGGTTCCGAGGACTTCAGCTCGGACATGCGGTAGTTCGCCAGCTGCTTGCCCAGATTGCCCAGGCGAGTATGCAAGGCGGGCGCCATGGCGTCGTAGTTGATGAAGATGAAGCCTTCCCAAACCTCGGCACGGATCTTGGGCAGACAGACACTCTTGGGGTCAAAGCTGGCGCCGGTATCGGTCAGACCAGGGGCGGAAACCAGCTCGCCTTCCATGTTGTAGACCCAGGCGTGCAAGGGGCAGCTAATGCGGCGCACATTGCCTGCCCCTTCCAGCAACAGCATATTGCGGTGACGACAGACGTTGGACAGCACATTAATGCCGCCTTCGCGGGTGCGAATAGCGAACAAGGCGTCATTGCCTACGTCGAAAGTGAAGAAGTCGCCGGCATTGGGGATGTCAGTTGCACGGCCCACACAGAACCACTGCTTTTTCCAGACGGCATTCAGTTCAAACTGGAAAAACTCTTCCGAGGTAAAGCACTCGGGGGGCAAGGCGAAAACCTCGTCGGTTTCCTGCTGAAAGTAGCTGCGGTCAAATTCTTCAATCGCAATGGGCGAACGTAGAGCGGTATTCATCTCAATATCTCCTCTGGTTTGCATGAGCACCATGAATGGCTTTTATTAGGTCAGGCCAATCATGCGACAGGGAGCGACGCTTGAAAATTGAGCAAATTTGACGGAACGATGAGTTTTTTTTGTTGTTGAATCGGGATGAGGAGAAAGCGGTGGATCGCAATCACCGCAAAATGAGGCCGTTCTCGGCGACGTAAAGCCCGATTGAGGGCTGCGTGTCAGCCATTTGGAACCAGGGATGAGCGGTGTGAGAACTAGGCGGAGCTTGATAAAACCTCCAGCCACGCGCGTCAGGTTGGGGTTCCACACCCTGATCGATGAGAAATGAGCAATGAACGATGTGCGATGTGCGATGTGCATCCAGCCTGGTTCGGGATGGCCGATACATAAAAAAAAACTGCAAATATGCAGGTTTTTTAAGACGCGGGAACAGCGAACAAGGTCAACAAAGAGCGGAGAAAGCCCTGTCACCGAGCACAGTAGATGGACGCCATCAATCAACTACCGCCTAGCGAATTGCAATCGATGCGACCCAATCCACAAACTCCTGCTCCTGTCGGCTAAGGTTCGCCTCCTTGGGGTAGGCCAGAAAATAGGCGTACTCTTCCAGGCAAACATTGAACAGCTGGACGATTTCCTTCTTGTCGATCAAAGGCTGCAACAAGGCCGGACAGCCCAGCATCACCCCTTGGCCGTTCAAGACGGCATTCATGCGCACATTGGTGTCATCAATGTGAAAGCTCTTCTTGGCCGTCAGCTCCTGCCCCGCTGCCTTGCGCAACCACTGCTCCCAGCACAGCTGATTTTCTTCGTGAATCAGCACATGCTGATTCAGATCCGCCGGGGACGTGATCTGGCCATGTGTCTGCAAATAAGACGGCGCACACACAGGCGTCAGATTGCCGGGAATGATGCGCAAGGTCTGCAACTGCGGCCAGTCGCCCTGCTTGCCCCAGACAATTGCAAAATTGATGTTGTCCCTGAAGAAATCCGGTGCCTGCAACCTGTGCAGCAAGTTGATTTCAATATCCGGATGCTTCAACCAGAAATCTCCCAACTGCCCAGTAAACCACATGCTGGACACAAAGGGCCGCAAGGACAGATTGATGCGGCTCTTGCCGTGCGGCATGCGCAATTCACTCAAGGCCTGATTGATCTCGTAAAAAGGCCGTTGCAAACGGTCAAACAGAAACTGACCCTGATCCGTCAGCTCCAGGGAACGGTTTTTACGCAGAAACAGCTTGCAGCCCAGATACTCCTCCAGCACCTTGATCTGGTGGCTGACTGCCGAGGGAGAGACCAGCAGGTCTTCTGCCGCCTTGGTGAAGTTCAACCTTTGCGCCGACACCGTAAAGGTTCTTAAGGCATTCAGTAATGGCACCTGCATGACGGGCTATGTCTCCTGATGTGGGTAGCTTTGTTCTGGAATTATTTATTATCGGAGCATAAGCCTTGCCGCCTTCAAAAACCAGTCGGCTGAACACGGTCCCTCAAGCACGCATAAAAAAAACCGGCCTGGGCCGGTTTTCGAAAATACAAGCAGACTTACTCGTCCACATCGGTGTTGCGCCGTACCGGCACCAGGACATTGCGTGCTTTTTCACGTGCCGACTTGGAAGAATCAAACAGTTTCCAGGCTCCCAGAGCCAAGGCCCCGATACGCATCCAGCGCCCGCCAAAACTGCTCAGCACGGCCGAGGCACCGGACAGCAAGAAGGGATAACGGCGCGACAAGGACAGGGCACTGGTGACCACCCCACCCATGCTCAAACCCGAAGGCTTGACGCTGTTCCACAAATTGCCGGGGCTTAAGTCTTCCCCCAGGGAATGGATCTGGGACGACATGGTCTGCCGCTCCAGGGAAGCGCGGACTCGCAACAGTTCAATACGCACAGCCCGCTCCTGGGCGGACATGCTCTCTTGCTTCGTGCTCATTTCCCGTCTCCCTCGGAATCCCTCAAGCGCTCAATAAACGCGACATCGCGACGCAACTCGGACAAGGTGGCCGAAAAAGGAATCGGGCCAGTAGTCAGACGGCGGCGTACGGCCAGGAAAAGCCCCACTCCCAAACCGGCATACAGAACGACCAGCACACCCAAAGCCCAATAGCGATAATCCGTAGGCCAGAAGTACAAAGCCAGCAACAAACTGAACACCAGCACTGCCAGCGTGGAGAACAGCAGTGCGCCAAACACCATGCTGAAGATAGTGATCAGGCTCGCCTTTTGCTGACCCGCTTCCAGAGCAAACAGCTCCAGCCGAGTACTGACAGCCCCTATCAAGGTAGAACCAAGCTGACTGATAGTTTGCCTAAGCGCCATGATTTATCCCTGCTCTGCGACATCCTGCCATTGCATGCAACGACAAGAGCCTGATTTCTAAGAGGCTGCCGATCTGGATCGCTAAATCCAGATCGGCAGGGCTACTTTTTATGCTGCTGCAGCCCCGCAAAGGGCCCGCAGCGCAGAGCACAGACAGATTAACGACGGCTGATCAGCATGCCGAACATCAGGCCCACAATACCGGCCACGCCAATGGCTTGCCAGGGTTTGTCATGGACATAGTTGTCGGTTGCCTTGGCTGCACGCAGGCTGTGGTCAACCACCGCTTCCTGAGCATCGTGCAAGGAGTCCCGGGTCAGACGCAATGAGCGCAAGGCTTTTTCACGCAGCTCACCGGCCTTGTCGCCCGTGGCTTCGGCTGCCTCACGCATCAGTTTTTCGGCCTCATCCAGGCTCGCTTTCACTTCTTCGATAAATTTGTCTCCGCTGTTTTCCACACTTTTCTTGGTAGCCATAAATAACTCCTTGCAGTTGAAAGGGACACGCGACAAATACGTATCGCCAAGTGACTGGCGCCATAGCAGCGCCACACAAAATTCTTTAGCCCGCTGTTTTCAGGATAAAGATACTCGGTGAACCTGTGAACAATACATCACAGGCTTACTTCAGTTGGGTCACATCTACCGTAGACGGTACACCGTTCTGAATACTTTCTTGCTTCATGACCATTTGCACATCCGGACAGTACCAGTCGGTAACCTGGGAATTGATCCCCGGAATGGGCAGACTGATGCCGCTGAAACTGGCCTGGGTAGGCTCGATTTCGCGCTGATAACGAATAGGCCAGCACTGGTAACTGCCCAAGGCCGTCTGCACGGTTTGTTGAGCACCCACAGTTTTGGCACCCGTATGAACGCGCAGAACATTGGCCTGAGTACGCTTGTCCAGATTGATCTGAAAATCCTGGCGGGGGAAGGTCTGTCCTTCCTGCAGCCCACCATGCTCGTAAGAAAACAGCCCCAGCAGGCGCAAGTCAAACGAACCTTGAACGGCCTCCAGGCCGCCACGACCATCATCACGCTGGAAGCGGGTGCGGCCATCGCGCACGGTCATGACATAGTCGATATTGGGCTTGCTGGCAGGCAAGCCTGCTAGAGCCACGCTGGCCTTGCCTTGTACACGAGCCTGGCACTGGTCACCGCCCTGCTTCTTCACGTCGGAAAAAGCCAGGTCAGCGCCCAAGGCCAGAAAGCCCGAGCCAGTCAGTTGTACCTGTCCACCATCACGCATGAAAGGGACGTCACACAAACCGGCCTGAGCCGAACTCAGGCCCAACATGACCAACAGCGGTGCAGACATCCAGGCATTCAGTTTCATGTACATCCTGATTCAGTGAAACTTAAGTTTGACTCTTTATTATGCCTATCGCCTCTGGGGCACTGGCAAGGGATTGTAAAAAAGCACAACAAGTTCTGGACTTAAACCTCGCCGTCCTGAACCTTCTGACGAGTACCAAAAATACGATCGCCCGCATCACCCAGTCCCGGCACGATATAACCATGCTCGTCCAGATGCTGATCAATGGACGCGGTGTAAATATGGACATCAGGGTGGTGTTTTTCAAGAGTGGCGATGCCCTCAGGGGCCGCCACCAGCACCAGTGCGCGAATGTTCTTGCAGCCAGCTTTCTTTAGCAAGTCAATGGTGGCCACCATGGAGCCGCCGGTTGCCAGCATGGGGTCGATAATCAGGGCCAGGCGCTGGTCCAATTCGCCGACCAGGCGCTCCAGATAAGTCTGGGCTTCAAAAGTCTCTTCGTTACGGGCGATACCGATTACGCTGACCTTGGCGCCAGGAATCAAGCTCAACACCCCGTCCAGCATGCCAATACCGGCGCGCAAGATGGGCACAACCGTCACTTTCTTGCCAGCCAGCTTTTCCACTTCCACATTGCCGCACCAGCCTTCAATCGTGGTGGGTTCCAGAGGCAAATCCTTGCACGCCTCGTACGTCAGCAAGGAAGCAATTTCCTGGGACATTTCGCGGAAATTCTTGGTGCTGAGATCTGCCTTGCGCATCAAGCCCAGTTTGTGGCGGATCAAAGGGTGGCGTATTTCGTGTATGGGCATGATTGCTTCATCAAATTAGGGACTAACCAAAAACAGGGCCACTGCACAGCAGCCCTCACTATCGTGATCGTTAACGTACTGCCAGCCACTTCACCACCGCATCAAAAAAGGGTCGGGCAGAGGCAGAACGTTCGTCATTGACCATCATGACGACAATATACCGCTTTCCGCTGGCTCCCAGCACGTAACCGGCCAGTGCACGGCTATCGCGCAACGTGCCGGTTTTCAGGTGGGCACGGCCTTGAACCTCGTCATCGCGCAAGCGCGAACGCACCGTACCGTCCACACCGGAGATCGCGAAGGAGGAAATGTACTCGGGCATCCAGTTCGAGCGCCAGGCAACTTTCAGCATGTCAGCCATGCCGCCCGCCGTGACGCGGGCATTACGGGACAGGCCCGAGCCATTGTCCACCGTCCAGCCCGCTGTATTTACCCCCTGACGGCCCAGCACACTCATGACAGCGCGCTCGCCAGTGGCCACGGTGGCACCGGGACCATTCATTTCCGCGCCCACGGTCAGCAGGATGGTGCGGGCCATCACATTATTGCTTTGCTTATTAACAAGACGAATCAGGTCAGACAGGGACTGGGAGTCATGCCAGGTAATCGCCTGGGCACGGGCAGGCACACGGCCTGCCTTGATGTCGCGTGCCAAGGTGCCGCCCAGATCGCGCCACAGGCTGCGGAACAGCTTGTCGAAAAATTCGGTTTGGGAATGCACCAAACGGTAGACGCTGAACTCGCCGCAGGAAGCGGCGGCCTTGCCACTGACACGGACCACCATGCCACCGGCTTCGGGCTGAATCTGGGTGCCAACGACTGGCGAACCGGGACAAGTTGCCGTCGACCACTCGACTTCACCCTGTACGCGCACGCCGGGCAAAGGCGGGTCGATAATCGCTATCCATTTGCGCGCCTGGGTGTCGGGTTGAAACACCAGCCGAGAGGCGCCCAACCCTACCATCATGGCGTCCGGGCTGGCGTTATAGGGACGGTCGCCCGCATTGTCAAAGTCGCCCGGATTGATGGTGACATTTCCGAAGATGGAACGATCCACAATAACTTCGGTCAGATTCTTCACCCCACGCAAGCGGAGCTCGCGCAACATGTCCCACAATTGCGGCACGGTCAAAAACGGATCGCCCCCGGCCTTGATATACAAAGGCCCTTTCAAGGTGCCTTGTTCGTCCACCTGCAGACCATCCTGGGCCATCAAAGTGGTGCGCCAGGTATATTCTGGCCCCAGAGCGGACAAACCTGCCCAGGTGCTGACCAGTTTCATTACCGAGGCAGGGTTACGGGGCTCCTGGGGGTTGACGCCGATCATGCGTGGGCCATCGGCCTCGTCCACCACAATGGACAGGGACGATTGCGGCAAGCGGCTGGCATTCCAGACCGAAGCCAGTTCGGGCGGCAGGGCCTGGGCCAGGGCTAGTGATGCGCCTTGCACCATGAGCAAGGCGGCCAGGGCCACATGCTTGCAACGACTCAAAACAGGCTTTGCCTTTAAAACGCCCATGCCCTCGTCTCCAACAGATCAATTCAGGAAAGACCCAAGCATACCGAAAGAAAAACACCACGGATATGGCCGTTTCAGCAATCTGGCGGCAAAGCGTTAAAATAGTCGGTTACCCCATCAGGCCCGGCCTTCTGGCCAGCGGCCCTTTACGACAAACCATGAGCATCGACCCCTCTTTAACTATCGCCCAGTTCGATTACGAGCTTCCCCCTGATCTGATCGCTCAAAGCCCTCCGGCCCAGCGCCAGGGCAGCCGTCTGCTGCATCTGGACGGTGCCAGCCAATTGCATGACCGCCAGTTCACCGACCTGCCCAGCCTGCTGCGCAAGGGGGACCTGCTGGTCTTTAACGATACGCGCGTCATCAAGGCTCGCCTGCACGGCCAAAAAAGCAGTGGCGGCAAGGTCGAAGTGCTGATCGAGCGTGTGACTGGCCCCGATACGGCCCTGGCCCATATCCGCGCCAGCAAGTCCCCCAAACCCGGCACCTTGCTGGAACTGGCCGAAGGCCGTGTCTTGGCCGACTGCACCGGGCGTGAGGATGCCCTGTTTGCCCTGCGCTTTCACGAGCCTGTGCTGGACATGCTGGAGCAATACGGCGCAACGCCTTTGCCACCCTACATTACCCACGCAGCCGACGAAGAAGACGACTCGCGCTACCAGACTGTTTACGCCCGCCACCCCGGTGCCGTGGCTGCCCCGACGGCTGGCCTGCACTTTACCGACGACATGCTGGCCACCTTGCGCGAGCAAGGCGTGGACCAGGCCTTTGTGACCTTGCACGTAGGTGCAGGCACGTTCCAGCCTGTGCGCGTGGACAATATCAGCGAGCACGTCATGCACGCCGAGCGCTACCACGTCCCCGCCGCCACCCTGGCCAAGATTGACGCCACCCGCGCTGCCGGTGGCCGCGTCATTGCCGTGGGCACCACCAGCGTACGTTCGCTGGAATCGGCCGCCAGCAAAGAGCCCGGCATGAACCAGCGCTGCGCCGATGGCAGCATTGAAGGCGACACGCGCCTCTTTATTACCCCCGGCTTCCAGTACCAGTGGGTGGATGCGCTGATCACCAATTTCCATTTGCCCCAGTCCACCTTGCTGATGCTGGTATCGGCTCTGGCGGGGATCGAACCCATACAACGTGCCTACCAGCACGCCGTCCAATCCCGGTATCGCTTCTTTAGTTACGGCGATGCTATGTTCATTGAGCCTCCTACCCCATGAGTGGACTGAAGTTTGACCTTTTAAGCACCGATGGCGCCGCTCGCCGTGGCCAGATCACCCTGAACCACGGTGTGGTGCAAACCCCCATCTTCATGCCAGTAGGCACGTATGGCAGCGTCAAGGCCATGATGCCGCACGAGTTGAACGAGATTGGCTCGCAGATCATTCTGGGCAATACCTTTCACCTGTGGCTTCGTCCGGGCACGGATGTCATGGACAAGTACAAGGGCCTGCACAACTTCATGCAGTGGGACAAGCCCATCCTGACGGATTCGGGCGGTTTTCAGGTGTTCAGCCTGAAAGGCATGCGCAAGATTACCGAGGAAGGGGTGAAATTTGCCTCCCCCATCACCGGCGAGCGCCTGTTTCTGACGCCAGAAGTCTCCATGCAAATCCAGTATTCCCTGAACTCCGACATTTCCATGGTGTTCGACGAATGCACGCCCTACCTGATTGACGACCGCCCGGCCACGCACACCGAAGCGGCCAAATCCATGCGCATGTCCCTGCGCTGGGCCCGCCGTTCGCGTGAGGAATTCAAGAAGCTGGCCAATCCCAACGCCCTGTTTGGCATCGTGCAAGGCGGCATGTACGAAGACCTGCGCGACGAATCCCTGGCTGGCCTGACCGAGATCGGCTTTGAGGGCTACGCCATTGGCGGCCTGTCCGTAGGCGAACCCAAAGAAGACATGATGCGCATTCTGGCGCACACCACTCCGAAACTGCCCACCCATGCCCCCCGCTATCTCATGGGTGTGGGTACACCGGAAGACCTGGTGGAAGGGGTCAGCCAGGGCGTGGATATGTTTGACTGCGTCATGCCCACCCGCAATGCGCGCAATGGCTGGTTGTTTACCCGTTACGGCGACATCAAGATACGCAATGCCCGCTACCGCGATGACACCCGCCCGCTGGACCCCGGCTGCACCTGCCATACTTGCCAGCATTTCTCGCGTGGCTACTTGCATCATTTGCAGCGTTCCAATGAAATTACCGGCTCGCGTTTGAATACCTTGCACAATCTGCATTTCTATCTGCAGATCATGCAAGAGATGCGTGATGCCATTGAGCAAAAGCGTTTTGCGGCCTGGCGGGAGCAATTCCATCAGGATCGGGCGCGCGGCATTGAATGACACGCTGTTTGTGATACCGCAATAAAGTGCCGCTACAATACACCGTTAGTTTTTGACAACCCACACAAAAAAATCCTCAGGAGCCCCACATGTCCGCTGTTGACATTCTGACTCTCATCCCCGCCCAGGCTGCTGGCGGCGAAAATGCCTTGATGGGTATGCTGCCCATCATCTTGATGTTCGTTGTGCTGTACTTCTTGATGATTCGTCCTCAAATGAAGCGTCAGAAAGAACACCGCAACCTGGTGTCCAACCTGGCCAAAGGCGACGAAGTCATCACTTCCGGTGGTTTGCTGGGCAAAGTCAGCAAAGTTCACGACAACTACCTGACCGTTGAAGTGGCCAACCTGACCGACAAGCCTGTTGAAGTTCTGGTCCAACGCGTGGCCGTTACGACTGTTCTGCCTAAAGGCACCATCAAGTCGCTGTAATGCCTCCGACCCCGGACTTCGGTCCGGGGTTGCCATTTCTGCACCCGTCGTAGATATCCCATGAATCGTTATCCCCTCTGGAAATATGTCATCGTCTTGGTCGCGCTGGCGATCGGCCTGATCTATACCTTGCCCAATCTGTTTGGTGAGTCTCCTGCTGTGCAGGTTTCCAGCGCCAAATCCACGGTCCGGCTTGAAACCAACCTGATCAGCCATGTTGAAGAGCTGCTCAAGAAAAACAATATTCCTACGACGGGCTCGTATTTTGAGCAAAACGGACCCAGCGCCACTGCGCGTTTCCGTTTTGAGTCCACCGATGTTCAGCTCAAGGCCAAAGACCTGATCGAGCGCGAATTGAACAAGGACTCCACGGCGGCCGCCCCCGACTACACCGTCGCCCTGAACCTGGTGTCTGCGTCGCCAGCCTGGCTGACCGCACTAGGCGCCCACCCCATGCACCTGGGTCTGGACTTGCGTGGTGGCGTGCACTTCCTGCTGCAAGTGGATATGCAAGGCGCTCTGCAAGCGCGCTATGACTCGATGGTGGCTGATGCTCGCAGCGTGCTGCGCGAAGCCAAAGTACCCGCGGGCAACATTGAGCGTGATGGTCATTCCCTGCGCATGAGCTTTGCGTCCGCAGACGAACGCGACCGCGCCCAGTCCGAAATGCGCCGCGCCATGCCTGACCTGGAATTCACTCCTGCTGGCGATAGCGGTTTGACCGCCCGCATGACGGAAGCCGCCACCATTCAGGTGCAATCCAACGCACTTAAGCAAAACATCACCACCCTGCACAACCGTATCAACGAGCTGGGCGTGGCCGAACCTGTGATTCAACAGCAAGGTTCCGACCGCATCGTGGTGCAGCTGCCCGGTGTGCAGGATGTAGCCAAGGCCAAGGAAATTCTGGGTCGAACCGCCACGCTGGAACTGCGCATGGTGGAAGACTCCCCCGCTGCCGTTGCCGCGTTGAACTCGGGCACTGTGCCCTTTGGTCTGGAACGCTACACCGAACGTGGTGGCGCCCCCTTGCTGCTGCGTCGTCAGGTCATCCTGACGGGTGAAAACCTGCAAGACGCCCAGCCCGGTCGAGATTCGCAAACCCAGCAGCCCACCGTCAACCTGACACTGGACAACAAGGGCTCGCGTATTTTCCGTGACATTACCCGCAACAACATCAACAAGCGCATGGCCATTGTACTGTTTGAAAACGGCGTGGGCGAAGTGGTGACGGCTCCGGTTATCCGCAGCGAAATTCCTAACGGCCAGGTACAGATCAGCGGCAGCATGAATGCTCAGGAAGCCGCCGATATTTCCCTGCTGTTGCGTGCCGGTTCGCTGGCCGCCCCCATGAGCATTATTGAAGAACGCACCATTGGCCCGAGCCTGGGTGCCGACAATATTCGCCAAGGCTTTAACGCCACGCTGTACGGCTTTATTGCGATTGCGATCTTCATCATGCTGTATTACCACCTGATTGGTCTGTTCTCTACCATTGGCCTGACTTTCAACGTGCTCTTGCTGCTGGCCGTGCTGTCCATGCTGCAGGCAACCTTGACCTTGCCGGGTATTGCGGCCATTGCGCTGACGCTGGGTATGGCCATTGACGCCAACGTGCTGATCAACGAGCGTATCCGAGAGGAATTACGCAATGGCGCCTCACCGCAACAAGCCATTCACCTGGGTTTTGATCGCGCCTGGGCCACTATTTTTGACTCTAACTTGACCAGTCTGATTGTGGGTGTTGCTTTGCTGGCCTTCGGTTCCGGTCCCATCCGTGGTTTTGCGGTGGTACACGTGATCGGTATTCTGACCTCCATGTTCTCTTCGGTGGTTGGGGTTCGTGCCTTGGTCAATCTCTGGTATGGCAACCGTCGTCGCCTGCAAGGGATTTCTATCGGCCAGGTCTGGAAGCCACAGGACAAGAAGTAAAGCGCCGGGGCCGGTGCAAACCGGCCTGGCCCAACTACAGGCATAAAGCATCATGGAATTTTTTCGTATTCACCGCACTATCCCGTTCATGCGCCATGCGTTGGTGCTGAACCTGATCAGTTTTCTGACGTTTATCGCAGCGGTTGTTTTCATTATTGTGCGCGGCTTTCACCTGTCCATCGAATTTACCGGTGGTACGGTCATGGAAGTGCACTATCAGCAAACCGTGCAGGTTGAAGATGTGCGCGGCTCGATTCAGTCGCTAGGCTATACCGACTTCCAGGTACAGAACTTCGGCACGTCGCAGGACATCATGATCCGCTTGCCCGTTCTGGACGGACAAGACTCTACCCAGCAAAGCGAGCAAGTGCTCCAGGCCTTGAAGCAGCAACACTCGGACGTGGAACTGCGCCGTGTGGAGTTCGTCGGCCCACAGGTGGGGCAGGAACTGCTGCATAACGGCTTGATGGCCCTGGCCTTTGTGGTCGCCGGTATCTTGCTGTACCTGGGCTTCCGCTTTGAATGGAAGCTGGCTTTGGCGTGTGCGATTGCCAACTTACATGACGTGGTCATCATTCTGGGCTTTTTCGCGTTCTTCCAATGGGAGTTCTCGCTGTCGGTGCTGGCCGGTGTTCTGGCGGTGCTGGGTTACTCCGTGAACGAATCCGTTGTGGTGATGGACCGTATCCGTGAAAACTTCCGCAAGCAGCGCAAGATATCGGTGTCGGACATTATTGACCTGTCCATCACCCAGAACATCTCGCGTACCATCATCACCCACGGCTCTACCCAGATGATGGTGCTGTCGATTTTCTTCTTCGGTGGCCCCACGCTGCACAATTTCTCGCTGGCGCTGACCATCGGTATCTGGTTTGGTATTTACTCCTCCGTGTTCGTGGCCGCCGCCATTTCCATGTGGCTGGGCGTGAAACGTGAAGATCTGGTCAAGCCGATCAAGAAAGACGAAGGCGGCGAGGTTGTAGAAGGCTAAGTTGCTTCTTTAGTCGCTGTTAAAGAAAAGCCCGACATTAAAACAATGTCGGGCTTTTTTATTTCTAGGGCTGCTGGATTCCAAGTAATAGGGTGGCAGCAGTAAGCCTCTTTTTGTTTTATTGAGGGCCGGAGCAGGTCGGCGGGCGAGTCAGGTTATTCGCCACGGGCAGAGACCAGATGCGGGGTGCAAGGGTCGTGCTGTTTGAGGAGCACGCTTGCGGTTTGTCCAATGGGATGGACGCCCCTACCCGCACCGGCATCCTATGTGCCAAAG